>Ga0209810_1000209_pt1 | contig 167364 bp, 175 predicted proteins | sample Coa_R1_7_FD_187159 | JGI IMG/M metagenome (GOLD analysis project Ga0209810, IMG submission 187159) | Surface soil microbial communities from Centralia Pennsylvania, which are recovering from an underground coalmine fire - Coalmine... | ecosystem: Environmental > Terrestrial > Soil >... | reverse complement strand
GCCTCACGCAGCTTCGCCACGATCTGCTCCACGCTGTAGCGCTTCGCCGGCATAACCACCTCCTATCTGGCTCTCAAAACTCGCAGGACCCTCAGACGCCCTGGACCAGATAGAGGGGGGCCGGACACCGGCATAACCACCTCCTATCTGGCTCTCAAAACTCGCAGGACCCTCAGACGCCCTGGACCAGATAGAGGGGGGCCGGACACGGGCAAAAGTTCAGGGTCGCCGACGTGACGCTGATACGAAAAGCCCCGCAGGAGCGGGGCTTTCCCAGTAGCGGGGGCAGGATTTGAACCTGCGACCTCCGGGTTATGAGCCCGGCGAGCTACCTGACTGCTCCACCCCGCGTCGCGGCGCCGATTGTAGCACCCTCGTTACGCTCGTTTCCATGCGGGACCGGGCCATAAAGCGCGTCACAGCCGTCGTTCCACGCTCATGATCGTCGGCGCCGTCGATCTCGGCACCAACACGACGCGGCTTCTCGTCGCGCGCGTCGACGACGGCAACCTCGAGGAGATGCACCGCGAGTCGCGGATCACGCGCCTCGGCGAGGGCGTCGACTCCCGCGGCCGCCTCCTCCCCGCTCCGATCGCGCGCGCGCGCAACGCGCTGTCCGACTACCGCCGCACCGCCGAGTCGCTCGGCGCCGAGCGTGTCCTGCTCGTGGCGACGAGCGCAGTCCGGGACGCCGAGAACGGCGAGGCGTTTCTCGGCGAGATCGAGTGGAGCTACGGCTTCGCGACGCGCCTGCTCTCGGGCGAGGAGGAGGCGGAGCTGACCCGGCGCGGCCTTGGCGAGCTCGACGCCGCGACCTTGCTCGTCGACATCGGCGGCGGCTCGACGGAGCTCGTCCTCGGTGGCTTCCACACCAGCCTGCCGCTGGGCTCGGTGCGGTTCACCGAGCGCCATGGCGAGGACATCGACGCCAGCATCGAGGCGACCCGCGCTCTGCTCCCCGAGCTCGACCCGGAGCACGCGGTCGGCGTGGCGGCGACGATCACGACCCTCGCCGCCCTCGACCTCGGCCTCGAGGAGTACGACCGCTCGCGGGTGCACGGGCACGTCCTGACGCGTGACGGCACCCGCGCGCAGCTCGAGCGGCTGGCCGCCCTGCCGCTCGAGGAGCGGCGGCGCGTGCCGGCCCTCGAGCCGGAACGCGCGCCGGTCATCGTGGCCGGCGGCGCGATCCTGCTCGCGATCCTCGATTGCTACGGGCTCGAGGCGATCCGCGTCAGCGAGCGCGACCTCCTCGACGGAGCGGCGCTCGCCGCCGCCGAGCTGCCGGAGCCCGAGGAGGGCGCCGCGCCTCCCGGCGCCTACACCTGCTGCTAGAGCACGAGCGAGCCCGGGTCGGGCTCGCCCTCGGGCCGTTCGTCCTCGGCGAGGCGGCGCTGCACGACGGCCCGGGAGAGCACGCCGACGAGCCGTCCTCCCTCCTCCACGACGGGCACCCGCTCGAGGTCGTGCTCCTCGAGGAAGCGGAACGCGCTTTCGAGCTCGAGCCCCGCGTCGAGCGTGAAGTTCGGCGGCTCCGCGATCTCGCGCAGCGTGACGGCGACCGGGTCGAGGCCGGCGGCGACGACCTCGCGCACGAGCGTCTTGCGGGTGATGACGCCGAGGAGCCGCCCTTCGTCCTCCGTGACGAAGATCGCGCGCACGTCGTCGTTGTCGGCGAAGCAGCGGCCGGCCTCCCGCGCGCTCTCGCCGGCGGCGAGCGTCGTCGGCTCGGGCACCATCGCGTCGCGAACGGTCTCGGGGCGCATCGCGTGCATTCTGGCGCGCTACGGATAGATTCCGCGTGCTTCGAGGGCTCCCGCGACCTCGCGGATGGCGGCGACCATGGCCGCCTGGCGGAGCGTGATCCCCCTGTCCTCGGACACGGAGTAGACGCGGTCGAGGGCGTCCCCCATCTTGTCGGCCAGCTTGCGGCGGATCTCGTCGCGGTCCCAGAAGAGCCGGCCGAGATCCTGCACCCACTCGAAGTAGGAGACCGTGACGCCGCCGGCGTTCGTGAGGATGTCGGGGACGACGGGGATCCCGCGCTCGCCGAGGATCTCGTCCGCCTCGATCGTGGTGGGCCCGTTCGCGCCCTCGACGACGAGCGACGCGTGCACGCGGTCGGCATTCGCGCTCGTGAGCTGGTCCTCGCGGGCGGCGAGGACGAGGACGTCGCAGGGGAGCTCCAGCAGCTGCTCGTTCGTGATCCGCTCGCAGCGGTCGTAGCCTTCGAGCGAGCCGTTCTCCGCGACATACGCGTGGAGGGCCGGCACGTCGAGGCCCCGCTCGTCGTGGACGCCTCCCGAGACGTCGGAGACGGCGATCACCCGCGCGCCGCGCTCGTGCAGCTCGGAGGCCGCGACGCCGCCGACGTTGCCGAATCCCTGCACGACGCACGAGCGCCCAGCGAGCTCGTAGCCGCGACGGCGGGCGGCCTGCTCGGCGACCATGACGACTCCGGCGCCGGTCGCCTCGCGCCGGAAGACCGAGCCCCCGATCGAGATCGGCTTGCCCGTGACGACCTCGGGGACGGCGTAGCCGCTCTGCATCGAGTACGTGTCCATCATCCAGGCCATCGTCTGCTCGTTCGTGGCCATGTCGGGCGCGGGGATGTCGGTCTGCGGGCCGATCTCGCGGATGAGCTCGGACGTGAAGCGGCGCGTCAGCTTCTCGAGCTCGCGGGCAGAGAGCGCGTGGGTGTCGCAGCGGATGCCCCCCTTCGCGCCACCGTAGGGGAGCCGCAGGAGCGCGCACTTCCAGGTCATCCAGGTCGCGAGCGCGGCGCATTCGCCGAGCGAGACCTCCGGGTCGTAGCGGATGCCGCCCTTCGTCGGCCCCAGCACGGTCGAGTGTTGCACGCGGTAGCCGGGGAAGATCTCGATCGAGCCGTCGTCACGGCGGAGCGGGACGCTGACGATGACCGCGCGCTCGGGGAAGCTGAGCCGCTCGGCGACCATGTCCGAGACGCCTGCGTACGGAAGCGCCTGCTCGTACTGGGCGCGCGCCATGCGAAACAGCGGCGTGTCCCATTCGAGGACCGGCTCCGAGGGCGACGTATCCAGCTCGGACACGCGCCGGAGTGTACGGTCAGGTTGTGGGTCGGCGGCTGGCCCTGGGGCCACCCCGCGCCTCCACCCACCTTCGAGCCTATTGGGAAATGGTGGGTGTGTCCGTGACGGATTCGTCGCGAGAGGCCGGCGCCTCGGCGACTTTCGGGCCCGACGCCGAGAGCATGCTCCGCCCCTCCATCTCGGCCGGCACGGGCTCGCCGAGGAGCTCGAGGAGCGTGGGCGCGACGTCGGTCAGCGCCCGCTGCGGCCCCGGCCCCGCCGGCAGGCCGTCGGCGACGAGCACGTAGAGCCCCTCGTGCGCGTGGTTCGCGTCGTCCGGCCCGGTGTCGTTCTCGAACACGTGGACGGTGCCGGTCCCCACCTGCCCGACGCTCCGCCAGTAGAGGTCGCCGAAGTAGACGAGAAGGTCCGGCGCGATCCCGCGCGCCTCCGGATACAGCTCCTCGGGGCGGTGCGCGACCGTCCCGATCGGCCGGCCCTGGTCGTCGCCGAGCGCCTCGAGCTTCTCCTTCAGCTCGCCCCGCACGCGCTCGTAGTCTCCCGCGGAGACGATTCCCTCCGGCTCGCGCCCCTCGACGTTGAGGAAGAGACGGCAGTAGTAGCCGCCCTCGCCCCACGCGACGGTGCGCGACCAGTCGACGAGCTCGGGCGTGAGCCGCGTCGGCTCGCTCGGCTCCTCGCGCAGCACGAGATACCCCTCGCGCCGCAGCCACTCGTTGACGCAGATCCCGCCGTCCATCCGCTTCGCGCCGTGGTCCGAGACCACGAGCACCGCCGTGTCCTCGTCGGCGAACCGCAGCAGCCGGTCGATCTTCGCGTCGAGCCGCGTGTAGTAGTCGAGCATCGCGTGCTCGTACGGGTTGCCGGGCTCGAACAGCCGGTGCTCGGGGTCGGTGAACCGCCAGAAGCCGTGGTGGATGCGGTCGGTGCCCATCTCGACCATGAAGAAGAGATCCCACGGGCGTGTCTCGAGCAGATGCTCGGCGAGGCGGAACCGCTTCTCCGTCATCTCCTCGATCTGTGCGAGCAGCCGGTCCTTGTCCTCCGTTCGGAAGTTCTCGACGTCGACCATGTACCGGCCGACGAGCCGCTCGATCTCGTCCTTCAGCTCGGGCGGATGCGTGTAGCGGCTCGTCCGCGTGTCGGGCGTGAGGAAGCAAGACACCATCTCTCCCTTGACGCGGCTCGGCGGGTACGTCTGCGGGACGCCGAGCACGATCACGTCGCGCCCCCTCGCCGAGAGGATGTCCCAGACCCGCGGCGCGCGCACCGAGCGCGAGTCGGCGAACACGAGCTGGTCGTACGAGTGGTCGTGCCGGTTGCGGAAGCCGTAGAACCCGAGCGACCCCGGGTTGCGCGACGAGGTCATCACCGACCACGCAGGCACCGTGATGGGCGGGTCGCATGAGCGGAGCACGCCGAAGGAGCCGCGCTCGGTGAGCGAGCGGAGCGTCGGGAGCTCCGGCAGCCAGCGGTCGAAGACGAGCTGGGGCGCCGCGCAGTCCAGCCCGATCACGAGTGCGCGCTTGGCCATGGAGGCCACGTTAGTCGCGGGGCAAGCCGAGGCGTTCCGCCGCGAGCCCGGCGAGCTCCCCGGCGGCGAGGCAGGTTCCGCCTCGCTCCCGCACCGCGTCGATCAGCTCGAAGTAGAGCCGGTCCCACCCGCGAGCGCTCGGCCCGTCGAACCGCTCCGGATGCCAGAGGATCGAGAAGGCGCCGCCGAGCTGCGCCGCCCGGTCGAGAAGCTCGAGCACCCGCGGCCTCGCCTGCGCGGCCGAGAGCCCTTCGTAGCGCTCCTCGGCGAGGGTCGCGTCCATCACGGCGAGCGGCACCTCGACGAGGTCGGCCGGACGTTCGCGCGAGAAGTCCCACGGCCGGAACGGGTGCGCGATGCCGGCCCGGAAGCCGAGCGCGTCCGGAAAGCCGAGCGAGGTGTCGTAGCGGAAGCCGATCCCGGCGAGCGGCGCGAGGTTCCGGTGCGGGTCGACGCGGAGGTAGTGGTAGCGCTGCCCGAGCAGCGGGCCGTCGAGCTGCGCGAGCAGCGCCCGCTCCCGCGCGAGCCGGTCGAGGTCGTCGGCGGCGAGATAGCTGCCGTGCACGCCCACCTCCGAGCCCGCCGCGAGGATGGTCTCGACGAGCCACGGCCGCAGACGGTCGTACGTCTCGGGCGCGGCGCCGTCCGCCCGGTGCGCGTGGCCGGCCAGCAGGAAGAACGTCGAGCGGGCGTCGTGCGCGGCCTCCTCGGCGGCGATCTCGGCGAAGCGCCAGTTCGGGTCGGTGCCGCGGAGCTTGTGGAGCGGGACGCACGCGAGGCCGCGCGCCTCGTGGAGCGCCGGCCCGACCCGGCCCGCGAGGGCATGTCCCTTGAGGCGCGCGGCCGCGCCGGCCACGCCGACCCGGGTCCAACGCCAGGGGACGTCGACGTCGTGCGTCAGCGCGACGGCGAAGCGCGCTCCGCGGTAGGTCGGCGGGTCGATCCCCAGCTCGCGGCGCAGCCGCTCGAGCGGCGGGTCGAGCGGGTCGAGGCACGAGGCGGCGGCGAGGAACCGCCCGTGCCGGTCCCGCTCGGCTCCGCGCTCCTCCACGCGCGCGAGGTGGAAGAACCCGGCGGCGAGCTCGTCCCCCTCGGGAAGCTCGCCGCGGTCGACCGCCTCCCACGCCTCCGACCGGTACGGCAGGTCGTCGCCCAGGCGCAGCTCGGACGCTCCCAGCATGTCGAGCACCCAGCGCGCCCGCTGCTCGACGGAAGCGGGGATCGCCACGGCGCGAGTGTAGTGCCGGCGACGGATCGCCCTCCAGGCAGCGGGCTACCATCGCCCACGTGAGCCAGCTCGCGCAGATCCGGCGCGGAAGCGCGAGAGAACCCGGCGACGGCAGGCCGCGCTCGCTCGCGTCCCAGATGCTCGAGCTCACCCGGCACTCGGCGATCTACGGGATCGGCGGGCTCGTCTCCCGGTTCCTCGCCGTGTTCATGCTGCCTCTCTACACGAGCCACGTCAGCACGGCCGACTACGGCCGGATCGAGCTGCTGATGACGGCGATGGCCGTCGCGGTCGTCGTGCTGCGCGGCGGCGCGAGCTTCGGCTTCGTGCGCTTCTACTTCCTGGAGAAAGGGGCGGAGTACCGGCGCAGGCTGATCCGCACCGTCTTCTGGGCCCAGATGACGTACTCGACGATCGCGCTGGCCCTCTGCGTGCTCTTCGCCCCGCAGATCGCCCGGGTGCTCGGCATCGAGTCGCACCGCGCCGGCGCCCATCTACACGGGAGCGGGGCGAGCCTCGTGATGGCCACGGCCGTCCTCCTGTGGGCGAACGTCAACTACGCGCAGATGACGAACCTGTTCCGCGTCGAGCAGCGCTCGCTCGCCTTCTCGCTCGCGACGGTCGCGAACATCGGCGTGACCGTCCCGCTCACCGTGATCCTCGTGGTCGTCTTCAGGGAGGGGCCGCTCGGCATCATCGTCGGCAACTTCAGCGGCACGCTCGTGATCTACCTGATCCTGCTCGCCTACCGGCGCGAGCAGCTCGGCCTCCAGTTCGACCGCGAGCTGCTGCGCGGGATCAACCGCTTCGGCGTGCCGCTCATGGCCGCGGGGCTCGCGATGTGGGTCACGAACTTCGGCGACCGCTTCATGCTCAGCAAGCTCCTGCACGGCACGTACGCGCTCGACCAGGTCGGGCAGTACTCGCTCGCCAACAAGATCGGCTCGGCGCTCGTGCTCCTCTTCACGGCCTTCCAGGTCGCGTGGCCGGCCTTCGCGTACTCGATCGAGGACGAGCGCGAGGCGAAGCGCGCCTACGCGTTCGTGCTCACCTACCTCATGTACGTCGCCGCCTGGGCGGCCGTGGCGCTGAGCCTGTTCGCGCCCTGGATCGTGCGCCTGCTCGGGCGCAAGCCGGAGTACTGGCCAGCCCAGACCGCCGTGCCCGCGCTCGTCTACTCGAGCGTGTTCTACGCGGGCTTCATCGTCGTCACGATCGCGATCGGCCGTCTGCGCCGGACGAAGTTCAACTGGATCGTGGCCAGCGCCGCGGCCGTCCTCAACTTCGGGCTGAACGTCTGGCTGATCCCGGCCTACGGGATGCTCGGCGCCTCGTACGCCACGCTCGCCGCCTACGTGCTGCTGATGCTCGGGCGGACCTGGCACGCGCAGCGCATCTATCCCGTGCGCTACCAGTGGCGCCGGGTGGCGACGATCCTGCTCGCGGCCGGAGCGCTGACGGGTCTCGGCGAGGCGTTCCGCCACTCGCTGCCTCTGGCGTTCGGTCTGACGCTCGCGTATCCGCTCGTGCTCGCCCCCCTCGGCTTTTACCTGCCGGCCGAGCGGAAGCGTCTCAGGCGGCTCCTCCCGGCCCATAACTAGACTCGCGCGGATGTCTGCGAGGGGCACGGCCGTCGTCGTGGAGGTCGCCTGGGTGAACGGCCTCGCGGCGATTCGCTCGCTCGGCCGGAAGGGACTGCGCGTGCTCGCCGTCGACCATCGCGCCTTCGCGCTCGGCTTCCGCTCCCGCTACGCGGAGCCGCGCCTCGCCCCCGACCCGCTCGACGACGAGGATGGCTTCGTCGCGGCCATGCAGGCATTCGCCGACGAGACCGACGACGTGCTGCCGGTCTTCCCCACCCATGACGAGCACCTGAACGCGATCGCGCGCCACGCCGACGTCCTCGGCGAGCGCTACCGCTTCCCGTTCCCCGCCTGGGACGTGCTGGAGCGGATCCAGAGCAAGCGCCACCAGCTCGAGACCGCGGCGGCGGCAGGCTTGCCGGTCCCCCGCACCCTCTACCCTTCGTCGGGCGAGGAGGCGCGCGCAGCGGGCGAGGAGATCGGCTTTCCGCTCGTCGTCAAGCCCTCCGCGAACGTCGGCTTCCGGCGCAGCCACAAGCGCCAGCTCTTCCGCTGCGAGACTCCCGCGGAGCTCGAGCGCGCGTACGAGCTCGCGGCGCCGCACGAGCCGATGGTGCAGGAGCTGATCCCGAGCGGCCCCGAGGAGATGTACACGCTCGGCAGCTACCTCGACCGCGACGGCCGGGCGCTCGGCCTCTTCTCCGGCCGCAAGCTGAGCCAGACGCGCGGCTACATGGGCAGCGCCCGGGCCGGCGAGGCCCTCTGGGTCGACGAGGTCGTCGAGCAGGGCCTCACGCTCCTGCGCGCGCTCGGCTTCCACGGCATCTCGCAGGTGGAGCTGATGCGCGATCCGCGCGACGGCCGCTACAAGCTGCTCGAGGTGAACCCGCGCCTGTGGCAGTGGCACAGCCTCGCCGCTGCGTGCGGGGTCGACCTCCCGTGGATCGCGTACCGCGACCTGGTCGGCGACCCGCTTCCGCCGGCGCGAATGCACGGAGACGGGAAGCGCTGGGCGATCACGCTCATGGCCGGCTCGGGGCGCGCGCTCGAGCGGCCGCCGTACGTCGACGCCGTCTTCGCACGCGACGACCCGAAGCCGGCGCTCGTTCAGCTCGGCCGCCACGCCTTGCGGAGCGTGCGCACGATGACCGGCGCCGGAGCGCGTGGCTGACACTCTCCGCATCCTCGGGGTCGGGGACGCGAAGTCGCGCCACTTCGCCCGCTGGGCGACCCGGCTCGCCGAGCGCGGCCACGAGGTGCACGTCGCCTCGGGGCGCGTCAACCCGCGCGAGGGCGAGCTCGACGGCGTCCACGTGCACCGGTTCCACGATCTCGACCCGCTGCTGCGGGTGCCGCTCGTGCGACGCTTCCGGATGGCTCCGGCGCTCGCGCGGCTGGCGCGCCGGGTCCGGCCCGACGTCGTCCACTCGCACTACCTCCTGCCCTACGGCTACTGGACGGCGCGCGCCGGCCTCGGGCCGCTCGTCGTCAGCCCGTGGGGGAAGGACGCGATCGTGGACGCGTGGGAGTCGCCCGAGGGGGAGGAGCGGGCCCGCGTGGCGATCGCTCCCGAGCGGGCGCTCGCGTACGTCGTCAACTCGCAGGCGCTCGAGGACGCCGCCGTGCGGCTCGGCGCCGACCCCGCGAGGTTCCACCGCATCTTCTGGCACGCACGCATCGACGGCTACTCGCCCGAGCGCGCCGACCGCGGCCGCTGGCGCGCCCTCGGCTGGCCCGAGGACGCCGTGGTCTGCCTCTCGCTGCGCAACTTCCGCCCCTACTCGAACCTCGACGTCGTCCTGCGCGCGTTCGCGAAGGCCCGGCAGGAGGTGCCCGGGCTGAGGCTCTTCTCGAGCGCCGGCGGCGGGTGGACGCGCGAGGAGTTCGACCGCCTCGCCGCCGAGCTCGGGCTCGAGCCGTACATGGCCGTTCGCGACGTGCCCGCCGCGGAGCTTCCCTCGGTGACCGCGTCCGCAGACTTCGCCGTCACGCTCGCCGACGTGGACTCCTCCCCGGCCTCGCTGCTCGAGACGATGGCGAGCGGCGTCCCGCTCGTCGTCGGGCTCGCGCCCTCGATGGACGAGTGGATCCAGCAGGGGGAAGGCGGTGAGCTCGCCGACCGCCACGACGTGGACGCGGTGGCCGCCGCCATGGTGCGCCTCGCCCGCGACCCCGCGCTGCGCCGCCGCTACGGCGAGCGGAACCTGCGCGAGGTGCACGCGCGCTTCGGCGATCCGACCGCCCAGCTCGAGCAGGTCTACCGCGAGGTTCTCGGCCGGTGAGGGTCCTCGCGCTCGCCTTCGACGGCGCCGACTACGACCTCGTCCGGCGTCTCATGGGAGAGGGGAAGCTGCCGACGATCTCGCGCCTCGCGCGGGAGGGCGCGTTCGGGCCGCTGCGCTCGACGATCCCGGCCTTCACGCCGACCGCCTGGTCGTCCTTTCTGACGGGTCTGAACCCGGCCGGTCACGGCATCTTCAACTTCACGACCAACCCGAACCGGGGCACGCAGAAGCTCGAGAGCGCGGCGAGCAGGGCCGGGACGCCGCTCTGGCGGCTGCTCGGCCCGGCGGGGATCCGGTCGGCCTACATCGGCATTCCCTTCACGTACCCGGCCGAGCCGCTCGAGGGCGTCGTCGTCACCGGGTACGGGGGCCCGGAGCGCCCGCAGATCCTGCCCGCGAGCGCCGAGGAGCGGATCTTCGCCGCCTACCCCGACCTCGTGACGGCGCACCACCCCATGGCCGAGCGCTGGTGGGAGGACTTCCCCGCCTATACGCGCCGGCTGCTCGAGCATGCCGAGCAGATGGCGGGGGTCTGCAAGCTCGTCTTCGAGCTCGAGCCCGACCTCGGCCTGCTCGCGGTCGACTTCATGAGCACCGACCACGTCGGCCATCTCGGCTACGCCCGCTTCGACCCGGAGCACCCGGCGCACGCCTCGACGGGCGCCGGCGACGAGCTCCTGCGGGTCTACGAGCGCGTCGACGAGCTGTGCGGCGAGCTGATCGACGCCGCCGAGGACTGGTACGGCGAGGAGCCGACCGTCCTGCTCTTCTCCGACCACGGGATGAAGCCGATCTACTGGATGTTCCACCTCGACCGCTGGCTCGAGGAGCGGGGTCACCTCCGCTTCCGCAAGCGGTCGCTGCAGCCGTGGCGGCGCGGGCCGCTCGATTGGTTCGCGCGCGTCGACCAGAAGCTCGTGCGGACGCTCCCCTGGTACGGCCGCGCGCTCGACCTGCTGCCGTTTCTGCCGCGACCGGCCGAGGACCGGCTGTTCGCCGACATCGACTTCGGCTCGACGCGCGCCTACGGGTTCGCCTCGCAGGGCCAGCTCTACCTCGGCGAGCTCACCGGAGCGCGGAACGACCCGGCCTACGTCGACGCGCTCGCGGCCGAGCTGGCCGAGGTGCCACATCCCGAGACCGGCGAGCCCGCCTTCCAGGTGCTGCGGAAGGAGGAGCTCTTCACCGGGCCGTTCCTCGACAAGGCACCTGAGCTCATGCTCCTCCCCTACGACGAGCGGATCAACGTCGACCCCTCCCGTCGCCGCTGGACGCAGGCGTTCGAGCGGCACGAGCGCCTCGACCCCGAGGTCTCCTACGGCTACTCGGGCCACCACGGCGTGACGGGGATCCTCGCGGCGACCGGCCCCGGTATCCAGCCCGCCGACGTGCCGGCGGGCTCCGAGATCGTGCAGCTGCCCGCGACGATCCTCAGCCTGCTCGGGCTCTCGGCGGACGGGCTCGACGGCAAGCCGCTCGACGCGATCCTCGAGCACCGCGCGGGCGAGACGACGGAGCGGGTCGCGCCGGTGGCGGAGCGCGCGGCGAGCGACGAGCCGGTCTACTCCGAGGAGGAGGAACGGCAGATGGTCGAGCGCCTGCGCGACCTCGGCTACGAGTAGCGGCCGGGCAGGCGGCTACCTTTTCGGCGCATGCCGAGCGGCAAAAGGGCAAAGCAGCAGCGCCGGATGGCTGCCGCGTCGGGGGGCCGGACGCCGCCGCCGGTGCGCTCCAAGGGCGGAGGAGGCAGCGGGCCAGGCTTCGCGCGGTTCTCCCGGCGCACGCTCGTCGTCGCCGGCGTCGCGATCCTCGTCCTCGTCGGGCTGGGGATCGGGTTGCCGCTGGCGCTCAGCAGCAGCGGCGGGACGACGACCGGGACGGCGCCGATCTCCAGCCTCGGGAAGCTCGTCCCGCCGCCGGGGCTCGGGCCGCCCGGCCCCGAGGGGCCGCCGCTCGAGAGCGGCACGGACATCGCGGCCGCGGGGTCGATCCAGCCCGGCGGGTCGGTGGACTCAATCTCCTGCTCCGCGAGCGAGCAGCTCGTGTTCCACATCCACGCGCGCCTCACGATCTTCGTGGACGGCCGTTCCGAGCGCGTGCCGGCCGGGGTCGGCATCGCCGACCCGCAGACGCAGCAGACGACGCGCGGCCCGTTCGTCGCCCAGGGAGCCTGCTTCTCGTGGCTCCACACGCACGCGGCCGACGGGATCATCCACATCGAGTCGCCGGTCCACCGGACGTTCACGCTCGGCGACTTCTTCGACGTCTGGGGCCAGCCGCTCTCCTCGACGCAGGTCGGGCCGGCCAAAGGGAAGGTGACCGCGATCGTCGACGGGAAGGTGTGGCTCGGCGACCCGCGCGCGATCCCGCTCAGGGCGCACGCACAGATCCAGCTCGAGGTCGGCCGGCCGCTCGTCGGGCCTGTACGGATCACGAGCTGGTACGGCCTCTAGGTCTGCTCGTCGGAGCTCCCGAGTACGCTGCGGCCGTTGAAGCCGCTGGCCTACGTGATCTTCCAGCTCCTCGTGCTCGGCTGGGCGGCGTTCGCCCACGTCCGGCGCGATCCGTCCGCGACGTACAAGCTGCTGTGGCTCGGGGCTCTCGGCGGCGTGATCGGGCTCGACGTCTGGTACTTCGCGAACTACGCGTACCCCGGCGGTTTCAGCTTCTGAGCGGCTTCCGGGCGAGCACCACCTCGGTGTCGCCGGGCCAGTCCCAGAAGAGCCCGTCCGGCGAGCGGGCCGCGAGCAGCTCGCGCACGTCGCGGGAGAACTCGTCCACGCGGTCGCCGAAGAGATGCGGCGCCGACGAGGAGAAGGAGAAGTAGCCGGAGAGCACGCTTTCCGTGTCCCGCACGAGATCGGGGATGCCCGGCACGAAGATGGAGCGCGGCTGGCCGAAACGGGTGCGGACGAGGACGTCCTCGAAGCGGTGGTTTCGCACGGGCGCCATGCCCTGGCCCGCGCGCCGGGTCGAGCCGAGGTAGCGCTCCACGAGCGCCTCGAGCTCGCCGTGCGGTATCGGCGGCGGGCCCGGGCTCGACGGCACGGGCCGGCCCTCCACCGTGTGGACGATCAGCGCGAGCCCGCCGCCCGGCTCCAGCAGGTCGTAGATGGCCTCGGCGACCCGGACCTCGTCAGTCCAGTGGAACGACGACCCGAACGTGACCAGGCGGTACGGGCCCGGCGCGGCCTCCGGGAGATCCTCGGCGCGGGCGAGGACCCACCGGATGTTCGTGATCGCGTGCTCGTCGGCCGCCCGGCGACCCTCGGCGAGCATCGCCGGGTCCGGATCGAGGCCGACCACCTCGTCGAACAGATGCGCGAGCCGGACGGTGAGGATCCCCGGCCCGCAGCCGCCGTCGAGCAGCCTGCCGCTCCCGTCGAGCCCTAGCTCCTCGGCGAGCACCGCCTCGAGCTGCGGCGAGTACGGCGGGCGGCCCGCGCGATAGTGGGCGGCAGCGCCTTCGAAGATCGTCGGGTCGTAGGGCACGATGGGAGACTGCCCGACGCGGGCCCTTGGCTCCAACGGCGCCTCTCGCGCCGCGCGCCTCTCGAACGTCGCCGACCCAGCCGCAGCACTAACGTTCGAGGATGAGCTTCGCGACGCGGCCCGAGCTGCGCGGGACGTTCGGCATGGTCGCCTCGACGCACTGGCTCGCGACCGCGGCCGGCATGGCCGTCCTCGAGCAGGGCGGGAACGCGTTCGACGCGGCCGTCGCGACGGGTTTCACGCTGCAGGTCGTCGAGCCTCACCTCAACGGGCCCGGCGGGGACCTGCCCGCGCTCGTCTGGCCCGCCGGCCGCGAGCGGCCGCTCGTCCTCTGCGCGCAGGGCCCCGCGCCGCGGGCGGCGACGATCGACCGCTACCGCGACGAGCTCGGGCTGAGGCTGATCCCCGGCACCGGGCCGCTCGCCGCGGTCGTCCCTGGCGCGTTCGGCGGCTGGATCGCGCTCCTGCGCGACCACGGGACACTGCCGCTCCGCGACGTCCTCCGCTTCGCGATCGGCTACGCCGAGGACGGCTATCCGGCCGTGGCGGGGATCGGCGGCGCAATCGGCCGGGTCGAGGAGCTCTTCCGCGAGGACTGGACGACGTCCGCCGGCGTCTACCTCCCGGCTCCCGAGCCGGGCACGCTCCACCGGAACCGCACCCTGGCCCGGACGTACCGCCGCATCCTCGAAGAGGCCGAAGCCGCTTCGAGCAACCGCGACGCGCAGCTCGAGGCCGCGCATGCGTGCTGGTACCGCGGCTTCGTCGCCGAGGCGATCGTGCGCTTCCAGGAGCGCGAATGGCTCGACAGCTCGGGCGCGCGCCACGCCGGCCTGCTCGCCGAGGAGGACCTACGCGACTGGGCGCCGACGTGGGAGGAGCCGCTCTCCGTGGACTATCACGGCTACGAGGTCTTCAAGGCGGGACCGTGGAGCCAGGCGCCGGTCTTCCTCCAGCAGCTGCGCCTGCTCGAGGGCTTCGACCTCGCGGGGCTCGCGCCCGCGGGCGCCGAGTACGTCCACGTCGTGACCGAGTGCGCGAAGCTCGCGTTCGCCGACCGCGAGGCCTGGTACGGCGACCCCGAATTCGCCCAGGTCCCGCTCGCCGACCTGCTCTCGCGGGAGTACGCGGACGAGCGGCGCCGGCTGGTCGGCGACGAGGCCTCGCCCGAGCTCCGTCCGGGCTCGCCCGGCGGCCGCGAGCCGCGCCTCGCGGAGCCGACGGGGAAAGTGCCCGTAGCGCCCGGGGTCGGGGAGCCGACGCGGGGGGACACCGTCCACCTCGATGTGGTCGACCGCTTCGGGAACATGATCTCGGCCACGCCGAGCGGCGGTTGGCTCTGGGGCGCCCCGGTCATCCCGACCCTCGGCTTCTGCCTGGGCACGCGCGCCCAGATGTTCTGGCTCGAGGACGGTCTTCCGAACTCGCTCGAGCCGGGAAAGCGGCCTCGGACGACCCTCTCGCCCACCCTCGCCGGCCGCGAGGGGAAGCCGGCTCTCGCGCTCGGTACCCCCGGGGGCGACCAGCAGGACCAGTGGACGCTCCACGCCTTTCTCGCCCCCGTCCACCACGGCCTCGACCTCCAGGCCGCGATCGACGCGCCGGAGCACCACACCGAGGCCTTCCCGTCGAGCTTCTACCCGCGCGAGACTCGCCCGAGGCACGTCGCAGTGGAGGAACGCGCCGGGACGGAGGCGGTCGAGGGCCTGCGCAGGCGCGGGCACGAGGTCGAGCTTTCCGGGCCCTGGACGCTCGGCCGCGTCACGGCCGTCGGCCGCGAGCGGGACGGGATCCTCAAGGCGGGAGCGGACCCGCGCGGCCGCCAGGGCTACGCCGCCGGACGCTGAGGCGGTTCCGGCCGGGTGTCTTCAGCTCGACTGCCTAGACCGCCCTCAATCTCGATCGGCTCGCGAGCGTGAAGGTGCTCCGGCCCGGTTTACGAAGCCGTCGAGCGAGATCGCCCGCAAGGGCCGACGCGCTCGGCGGCGATGAGTCCCGCCGGGGATCGCGGTCTCTACCGGCGAGCGAAACGCGCAACCGAGGAGGCGAGCATGGCCGCTACGTACACGTTCGACGTCTTTTCCAGCCTCGACGGCTTCGGCTCAGTCAGCGGCGGCGACTGGGGCGGCTACTGGGGAAAGCAGGGGCCCGAGCTGCTCGCCCACCGTCTCGCCCTGTACGGCTGGGAGCAGCGGATGGTCCTCGGGGCCAACACCTACAGGCTGTTCGCACACTTTCTGGCGACGGAGCCCGAGGACTCCGAGGTGAGAGACCCGTGGGTCACGCGGATGGTCGACCTGCCCGCCACCATCGTGTCGAGCACGCTGGCGGAACCCCTCGACTGGCCGAACGGGACCGTGGCCGGCGGGGACGCGGTCGACGTCGTCGCGCGGCTCAAGGAGGAGTCCGACGTGCCGCTGCGCTCGCACGGGAGCCTGTCGATGAACCGGGCGCTGATGGCCGCCGGGCTGGTCGACCGCCTCCAGGTGACCGTCTTCCCCGTGATCACGGGCGAGAACGGATCTGATCCCATCTTTCGAGGCGCGGCGGACTTCGACCTCGAGCTGCTCGAGACCCGAACGCTCGACGGCAACATCCAGGAGCTCACCTACCGGCCCACCCTGCACGTCCACGTCTGACGCAATTTGCGGAGCTTTCCGCCGCGGCCCAGTTCCTTCTGGCTCCGGGAAATGACGCTGGGAATGACGCTAGGCAGCCGTGAGCTGCCGGTAGGCCCTATCGCAGGTTCGCTCGAACGTCTGCATCGCCTGCTCGAAGAGCTGGAGCGCGAGCTCGGCCTCGTTCCGGGCGCAGCCGCCTATCCGGAGGGTGCTGCCGTCGTGCCGGAGGTGGGCTCCTACCCCGACGCAGTGGTCGCCGTCGCGGCCGGTCTCGACTTGCCAGCCCAGCAGACGAAGCCACAGGTGGAGAATCTCGCCGTTCACGCGTGCCGGTGTCTCCATCGCCGCTCCCTTCGCCGCGTCCGCCGTCCGGCTGGGCGCCCCGCCGCACCGGGCACCCTCACCGTGGCTCAGATCCTGTCGCGGCCGGGGCAGCTTCAGCTATCGCTCGACAGGTGGTTCACGACCCTGCTTCACCCCGTTCCGGCCGAGGCTGATGCGTTTGAATCCGCCTTGGCGTTTTCGGCCGAGCGGCCCGGAAATTAGCCCGAGGTGGTCCGGGGGTTTGTCGCTTGCCGAGATCTGGCTCGGCGAATGCTTGAAGACGCGATCGGCTGGTGGCGTTACGTTCCTCCGGCTGCGAAGACGGTCTTCTTCGGCCTCTTGGCCCTCCTCTTCGTGAGCCCCGTGCTGGCGTCGATTGGGCTTTCCGCGCGGGGCCGGCCGAAGTGGTCAGGCAGGCGGGTGGCCGACGGAACGCCGGCGGCGATCCACAAGATCCGACACGTCGTGATCATCATGCAAGAGAACCGCTCCTTCGACTCGTATTTCGGCACGTACCCCGGGGCGGACGGTATTCCTGGACTTGCGGGGAATCCGGGCGCCGTGCCTTGCGTCCCGAACCCACGGAAGAGCCGATGCGAGCGGCCCTATCACGACCGTTTGAACCGCAATGCCGGCGGGCCGCACGCGCACGGCAACGCAGTCGGCGACGTCGACGGCGGGAAGATGGACGGCTTCGTCATCCAGGCGGAAAGCGGCAAAGCCCAACTCTGCAAGACGAATCCTGATCTCTCCTACTGCTCCCGCAATCCACAGCGGCCAGATGTCATGGGGTACCACGACTGGCATGAGATCCCGAACTACTGGGATTACGCGCGCCGCTTCGTGCTTCAAGACCACATGTTCGAGCCGGATACATCCTGGAGCCTGCCCGCGCACCTCTTCCTCGTCTCGGGCTGGTCTGCGCGCTGCACGAGAAAGGGGGACCCGATGAGCTGCCAGCCGGCCATCCAGGATCCCGGGATGCCGCCGCGCGGCCCGGGAGAGCCGAGCGGACAGACACCGGACTATGCCTGGACAGATCTCACCTGGCTCCTTCACCGCCACCACGTCAGCTGGGCCTACTACGTGGCGACTGGTTCACAGCCCGACTGCACCGACAACGCGATGGCTTGCCCCCCGGTGCCCCAGAACGCGAGGCCCCCCGGAGTCTGGAACCCACTGCCCTGGTTCGACACCGTCCGTGAGGACCATCAACTCCACCACATCCGTCCGCTAAAGCGCTTCTACAGGCAGGCCCGAGCGGGCAGGTTGCCGTCGGTTTCCTGGATCACGCCCTCCCAGAGGACCAGCGACCACCCTCCGGCTCGAATCACAAGCGGCCAGGCCTACGTCACCCGCCTCATCAACACGATCATGCGGAGCCCCGATTGGGACTCGACCGCGATCTTCCTAGCCTGGGACGACTGGGGCGGCTTCTACGACCATGTCATCCCACCCATCGTGGACCGCCAAGGGTACGGCCTGCGCGTACCAGCCCTAGTCATCAGCCCCTACGCCAAGCGCGGTTACATCGATCACCACATCCTCAGCTTCGACGCATACCTCAAATTCATCGAGGACGACTTCCTGCAAGGCCAACGCATCGACCCCGCCACCGACGGCAGACCCGACCCCCGCCCGGATGTCCGCGAAAACGCGCCCATCCTCGGCAACCTCGTCGACGACTTCAACTTCGACCAGAAGCCCAGGCCACCGATGATCCTCCCCCTACACCCGCACTACAGCTAACCGACCCGCTTCGCCGGGGTTTCGCCTCGCAGCTCGCGGCCAAGCCGAAACGCCAGTGCGATCCCGTCTTTCGGCAGGGAACGGCGGCTGAGTCATCAGCGATAAGGGTTGTACAAACGTGCTATCGAGTCACAAGGAAGAGGTCTGCGGTGACGTATAGAGTCGGGCGACCCATGAGGCACACATCCATTTGGGCCGTTGCGGCGGTCGTGCTGGCGGTCGGACTTTCGTCGTTCCCCAGCCAAGGCCGCGGCGCCACCCAAGGCATCCGCACACAGGCGAGCCTCAGCGTCGCGGTCGTGCCCGGGTTCACGGCACCGATCTATCCGGGTTACAGCGGAGTGGGAAAGTTCCCAGTCGGCAACCCCCAGCTTTCCGCCTACCACTTCAGGGCCGTGGCCGCAAGCAAGCTCACCGCGAGCAGCCTCGCCCCCTACGACACGGTGATCCTGTACGGAATCCGATGGGCCGACATCTCAGCGAGCGGACAAGCGGCGCTCAACGCGTTCGCGGCGACGCACAAGGTCATGATCTGGGACGCGGACGGAACGGGCTCCCAGAACTACAGCACCTTCATTCATCCGTTCTCCACCCTTGCCAGCAACGCGAGCGGCAGGCCTCAGGGCTCCGCCGTCACGTACCCGGCGGGCAACGACCCGAACGGCAACGATTTTCTGGCCAGCCCGAACGCGGGCAGCCCGTATTACCTCGACCCGTCTCAATTGGTCAGCGATCCGAGCATCATCAATGACATGAACGCGATGAAGACGGGAACGCCGAACTGGCTTCCGGGGCTCGCGGCTTCGAACAAGAACATCCCGCAGGGCGGCTGGCCGCTCGCTTGGTCCTACGGGGAGATCGGTAATCGGACCGGCTTGACCATCTACTCCGGGTTGGACGCGGACGCGATCGACAATAGCCAGCTCAAGCCCAACGACGAGATAACCGAGCTGGCGCTGGAGCTGAAGGCGCCGTTCAGCACGAACCCGCAGTCGTGCAGCCCAACCTGCGCGTGGCCGCCCAAGACGGTCGGTCCGCCGCCACCGCCCCCCAAGCCCGTCAACTGCCGGCTGGCGAAGCGGGTCCCGACGCACTGGGTGCACCGCAGCATCTGGATCTGGCTGAACTGCAGCCCGCAGGCAGGCGTTACCGCCAGCATCAAGTTGACGTCGTCAGGGCCGGTCCTCGCCTCCGCCACAGAGCAGAACGGACTCATCCACCTGCGCCTGCAGACGCGACTGTTGCCCACGAATCGTGTTTCCCGACCAGCGGTGATATATGGCAACACCCAGCAAACCAAAAGTCTCTTCCTGCGACTCAAGGTCGACAACACACCGCCGCGCCTCCTCTCGCTTCGCACGCGCATTACGAACGCTGGCGACCTGGTCACCTTTCGGGTGAGCGAGAAATGTCAGATGCGAATTGCAGGCGGTGGCCGGCGATACTCGCATTGGATTTGGGTCGCCCGTCACAAGTTGGTGAAGGCCACTCTTCTCCCCGACGTCCGACACGCCCGGCTCATCCTGCGAGACCGGGCACGCAACACCGTCATCCGCAAGCTCAGCTGGTGACCTCTGCTGCCTCTCGGTCGGGGCGTATGCCGGGGGCGGGGCTCGAACCCGCACGGCCCGAGGGCCACCCGATTTTAAGTCGGGCGCGTCTGACCAGTTCCGCCACCCCGGCCCGCTCAGCGTAACGCTCACCGCGGCGCCCGATACCCTGCGGCACGATGACGCAGGACACGATCGTCGCCCTTTCCGTCCTCGGCGTCGTCGGCCAGGTGCTCGTCGGGATGGGGCTCGTCAGCGGCCTGCTCGCGCTCGCCGGAGTGCGCGCGCCACTCGACCGGCTGCGTGATCTCCTCTGGGGCTACGAGCTGTGGGGAGCGTTCGTCGTCGCGGCGATCGCGACCGGCGGCAGCCTCTTCTACTCGCAGGTCGCCGGCTTCATCCCGTGCGAGTTCTGCTGGTTCCAGCGAGTCCTCATGTATCCGCTTTCGATCCTCACGCTGTTCCTCGCCGCCCGGGGGGACAATCGCGCCGCGCGGTACCTGATCCCGCTCCCGGTCGTCGGCGCCGGGACGTCGATCTACCACATGCTGATCGAGCGAGGCGTCATCTCGGAGCCGAGGACGTGCTCGCTGTCGGCCCCCGGCGGCTGTGGCACCAACTGGATCGCGCCGCACTCGTTCGGCTATCTCACGATTCCGACGCTCGCGTTGACCGGGTTCCTCCTCCTGATCGGGTTCCTGCTCCTTGCCTCGACGGGCGTGGACGAGGCGACGGAGGAACCGGCTACCCTTCCCGCGCATGCCTAGCGGGAAGAGGGCCAGACAGCAGAGGCAGGCAGCCGCGGCCGCCGTGCCGCCGCCCGTCCGCTCGAAGGGCGTCGGCGGAGCGCGCGCCCGTCAGGCGTCGCCTCGTGCGCTCGGGATCGCGGGCGCCGTCGTCCTGCTCGTCGTGATCGCGATCGTGCTCGCCGTCGTCCTGGGCCGCGGCGGCGGCAGCGCGAGCTCCGGAACCGTCTCGGCGGCCGACCTGCACGGCCTGCCGGCCGTGGGCAACCAGAACTGGCCCGGCGCGCTGCAGGGCGCGGGCGAGGCGAACGACCTCTTCAAGGGCATCCCGCAGAACGGCCTCATCCTCGGCAGCCCGCAGGCGCCGGTCGAGATGGAGATGTTCATCGACGTCCAGTGCCCCGTCTGCCAGAACTACGAGACGACGTATCTGCCGACAGTCGTCCGCCAGTACATCCGGACGGGCAAGGTGCAGCTCCATCTGCAGCCGTGGGCATTCCTGGGCGGGGCGGGCTCCCAGTCGTTCAGCGGGCGCTACGGCGTGATCGCCGCCGGCGCCCAGAACAAGGCGTTCCAGTACGCGAAGGTGCTGTACGACAACCAGGGCCCGGAGGAGAGCGGCTGGCTCGACGGCCAGATGATGGCGAACATCGCCGCCAGCGTGACCGGCCTCAGGCTCGACGCCTGGCGGGCCGACACGAACAGCTCCGGCGCGCGCGCGGTCGCCGCGAAGGTGGACAAGCTCGCCGCGAAGGTGGGCGTCACGGGCACGCCCACGATCCTCGTCGGCTGCACGGGCGGCAAGCTGCACGACATCGTCGGCCCCACCGTCGCGCCGAACCTGCAGGACACCGAGCAGGCGCTCAACGCGGCGCAGTCCGCCTGCGGCAAGTAGCAGCTCCTTGTCCGGGGCGAAAGTGCGCAAAGTGCGCGCTTTTCCCGCTTGACCGCCGGCGCCCCGCGCGCATAGGCTCTGCGAGCCGGCATCGATGGACTCACGGGTTCGTCGGGGCCGGCGTTTCTGTGGTCCACCCGATGCCGTCCGGGCGCCTCTGTAGGGTTTTGCGCCCCAAATGATCGTGGGACTCGTCATCGGCCTCCTCCTCGGCGCCACCGGCGCGTGGCTTCTTCTTCGCACCAGGAACGCCGAGCTCTCGGCGCGCTTCGACGCCCTCGCGGCAGAGGCGCTGCACCGGAACAACGAGTCGTTCCTCGACCTTGCTTCGGGCAGGCTCGAGCAGAAGGAGCAAGCCGTGGCGCAGCTCGTGCAACCGCTCAGGGAATCCCTCGAGCGCGTGTCCGAGCAGACCGAAGCGCTCGAGCGATCGCGGCGCCAGGACTACGGCTCCCTCGCGCGCTACGTGAAGGATCTCGCCGAGACGGGTGAACGCGTGCGAACGGAGACCGCGAATCTCGCGACGGCGCTCCGCTCCTCGGAAGTTCGCGGCGCCTGGGGCCAGATGCAGCTTCGGAATGCCGTCGAGACGGCGGGAATGCTCTCCTACTGCGACTTCGAGGAGGAGGTGCATACGACCTCGGACGGGCGTTCGTTCCGCCCCGACCTCGTCGTGCGCCTGCCGGGAGGCCGGCGCGTCGTCGTGGACGCGAAGACGCCGCTCAAGGCGCTGCTCGACTCGCTGAACGCCACCGAGGATCGGCGAGCCGAGTTGGTCGCCGACTACGCGCGCCACGTCCGCGAGCACGTTCGCAGCCTCAGCGCGAAGAGCTACTGGCAGCAGTTCGAGGACACACCGGACTTCGTCGTCATGTTTCTCCCCGGCGAGGGGTTCTACCGAGCCGCGATCGAGGCCGATCCTTCGCTCCTCGAGGCGGGAGCGAACGAGCGCGTCGTCCTGGCCAGCCCGATGATGCTCATCGCGCTCCTACGCACCATCGCCGCCGTCTGGAACGAGGAAAAGGTCGCGGAGAGCGCACGCGCGGTGAACGAGCTCGGCCGCGAGCTCTACGAACGGCTCACGGTCATGACCGACCATCTCGTCACCCTCGGGAAGCGGCTGGACGGCGCGGTTCAGGCGTACAACCAGTCGGTCGGCTCCTTCGAGCGCCGCGTCCTTCCACAGGCACGCAAGCTGACCGAGCACGGCGTCCGCCCGAAGAAGGAGCTGCCCGAGCTCGAAGGGTTGGAGCGTGCTGCGCAGCCGCCACAGACCGTCGAGCTCGGCGGGCGGCAGATCGAGGCTTCCGTCGTTCCGCCTGCAGCCGACGCGGCCTAGAACCTGAGCAGCGCGGCGACGCCGCCCACCGGCTCGAGGTCGCGATGCTCCTCGCCGATCACCTCGACCCTGCCGCCGTGCGTCAGCGTCTGGTGAACCGCGAGGTCGAGCCCGGTCTCGGCCGGCTGAAGGCTCGTCCCGTCGAGCGGGCAGCTTCCGTCCACCGCCTGCGCGCGGCCGCACGCGGGACAGACGAATGCCGGCTGGTCGGCGCCGTCCTGCACGAGCAGGAGCTCCACACGACCGTCGGAGGCCGCCTGCAGGGTCTCCTCCCAGCCCGTGGCGGCGCGACCGTTCCGCGCGGCCTCCTCGCGCCAGCGCGCGAGCAGCTCCTCCTCCCGTCCCTCGCGCCACTCGTCGAGCAGCGGCCGGGCGGCCTCGAGCAGCCTCGGAGCATCCACGTGCGCCTCCGCCGACACCCAGCCGACGAGCGCCGCGCGCGTCTCCTGAGCCAGCAGGCCTTCGAAGGCGGACCGTGTCTCCTCGGTTCCCGCGAGCACCACGCGGACGTCGCGCAGCCTGCGGACGGCGCGGTCGAGCGCGTCGGCCACGTCGCGCAGATGCCGGTCGACGATCGCCTCGATGTGCCGCTCGTAGCGCGCCTGCGACCAGCCGCCCTGGTCGTGGCGACCCGGGACGGACGCCGACTCGTCGGCGAGCGGAACGAGCTCGCCGGCCCGGAGCCGGTAGACGTCGCCGCGCTCGCGCCCCACGTACGCGACCAGCGCGCCGTCGCCGCTTCCGACGAGACGGACGAGCGGCGCGAGATAGAGCTGCTTCGCGATGCGCGCCTCGTCCGCCACCGGCCACGGCAGCGGAAGCGGCAGGAACAGGTTGTCGAGCCCGGCGGAGAAGATCGCGACGCCGCGGATCCCGTCACGGTCGAACTCGCTCCCGAACCACGCCTCGATCCGCTCGAGATCGCGGGCGAGGGCGGCCCGCTCGTCGTGTCCCATCGTCGGGCGCCGCTCGGCCAGCTGCCGCTCCGCGCGGGCGAGCAGCGACCGCGTATGCGAGGCGAGAGCACCCGCGGTCGGGACGGTGCTCGGGTCGAGGCCGACGTAGAGGCTCACCGCGCAGCCCTGCTCGGCGCGGAAGGCAGCAAGCTCGCGCAGCTGCTCCCACGTGATCGTTCCGGCCACGTCGCCCGTCTCCCCCGGCCGGCGATTCTTATGCGTCGTGCGACCCACGGGCCGGGAACGTCAGTCCGGCTCGAATCGTTTAATAGACGTACAAGTTTTCGCGAAAGGAACTCATGAGCGACGTACGTAACGTGATCGTGATCGGCGGGGGCCCGGCGGGATACACCGCCGCCCTCTACGCCGCGCGCGCGAACCTTCGGCCGCTCGTCATCGAGGGCTTCAGCTGGGGCGGCCAGCTGATGATCACGAGCGACGTGGAGAACTATCCGGGCTACCCCGACGGGATCATGGGGCCGGAGATGATGGCCGAGTTCCGCCGCCAGGCGGAGCGGTTCGGCACCGAGTTCGTCACCGACGACGTGACGCGCGTCGACTTCTCCGAGCGGCCGTTCCGCGTCTGGGTCGAGGACGAGGAGTACCGCGCGCGCTCCGTCGTCGTGGCCACGGGAGCGAGCGCCCGCTGGCTCGGGCTCGAGTCCGAGGAGAGGCTGAAGGGTCGCGGCGTTTCGGCCTGCGCGACCTGCGACGGCGCCTTCTTCCGAGACAAGCACATCTTCGTCGTGGGCGGCGGAGACTCGGCCTTCGAGGAGGCTCTGTTCCTCACCCGGTTCGGCTACAAGGTCACGCTCGTCCACCGCCGGGACGAATTCCGCGCCTCGCAGATCATGGTCGACCGGGCGCACGACAACGAGAAGATCGAATTCAAGACGCCGTTCGTCGTCGAGGAGGTGCTCGGCGAGGACTCGATCACCGGGCTCCGGCTCCGGAACACGGAGACGGACGAGACCGAGGAGGTCGAGGCGGGCGCGCTGTTCGTCGCCATCGGGCACGACCCGAACACGAAGCTCTTCGTCGATCAGCTCGACCACGACGCGAACGGCTACCTCGTGACGAGGCCGGGCACGACCGAGACGAACATCCCCGGCGTCTTCGCGGCGGGCGACGTCCAGGACCACGTCTACCGCCAGGCCGTTACCGCGGCCGGTAGCGGCTGTATGGCGGCTCTCGACGCCGAGCGGTTCCTTGCCGCCGACGAAGGCCACACCGGAACGGCCTCGACCGCGCCGCGGCCGGAGGCCGAGCCGACGAAGGTGTAGCCGAGGCCGCCGGCTACCCTGACGGCCGTGCCGAACTTCATCTGCCCGAACTGCAAGGAGCGGTCGGTCGACATCGACCGGAAGGAAGGCCTGTACGACGAGGCCGTCGCGTGCCACCACTGCGGCTTCGGATTCCTGTTCGAGCTGATGGACGACTACTACCCGGCGCCGACGACCGGTCTCGTGACGTGCGACCAGGAAGGGCGCATCCTTGCGGTCGGGCGCGGCGTGTTCGAGCTCAGCGGCTGGAGCGAGGCGGAGGTGCTCGGCGCCGACGTCGTCGCCGCCTTCGGGCTCGCCGGGTTCGAGGAGGAGAAGAACCCGGTCAAGCTCTCTCTCGAGTGGGGGGTGCGCCGGCTCAACGAGCAGCTGCAGCTGCGCACGCGCGGCGGTCAGATCAAGCGCGTCATCGGGGACTTCTTCCCCGCGCTCAACGACGACGGCGGTCTCCTCGTCGCGCTGACCCCCGCGCACGGCTAGAGTTCCGGCGGCGCGACGCGCCCCGGCGATGGAGCTCGCCGAGAACCGCCGCAGAGGCTGATGGCTCCTACGATCGAGAGGAGCTTCGCGTGCGGACGATCGTGGCGATCGGCATCGCAGGATCGCTCGGAGCACTGGCTCGCTACGGGCTCGACGGTCTGGTCTCCCGACGCCTGCCGTCACCGTTCCCGTGGGGGACGTTCGCCGTCAACATGAGCGGGGCGTTCGTGCTCGGATTTCTGATGACGCTCATGACGGAGCAGCTCACCGCGGCGCCGTGGCTCCGCTCGGCGCTCACGATCGGCCTCCTCGGCGCGTACACCACGTTCTCGACGCTCTCGTACGAGACGTATCGCCTGCTCGAGGACGGCGCGCTCGGCCTCGCCGCCGCGAACGTCCTCGGCAGCGCGGCTACAGGCCTCGTCGCGGTCTATCTGGGAGTAGTCGCGGGGAGAGCGCTGTGAGGCTCGAGGGAGAAGGCAAGCTGCTGCGGCTCTTCATCGGCGAGTCGGACACGTGGCACGGCAAGCCGCTCTACCAGGCGATCGTGGAGCGCGTGCGCCGGGAAGGGCTCGCCGGGGCGACCGTGCTGCGTGGCATCGAGGGCTTCGGGGCGGACTCGCGGCTGCACACGTCGCGGATCCTCCGCCTCTCGGAGGACCTCCCGGTCGTGATCGAGATCGTCGACACGCCCGAGCAGATCGACCGCGTCGTGCCGCTCCTCGACGAGATGGTCGGCGAGGGGATGCTCACGCTCGAGCGCGTCCAGATCGTCTCGTATCGGTCGAGCGACGAGTAGCCGTCGACGGCCACAATGGGGCCGTGGACTCGCTGCGCGGACAGCTTCTCGTCGCTTCGCCGGCGCTGCTCGACCCGAACTTCCGCCGGACGGTCGTCCTCGTGACGGAGCACACGGAGGAGGGGGCGGCCGGGCTCGTCCTCAACCGTCCCTCGCCGGTCGAGGTGGCCGGTGCGGTGCCGCAGCTCGAGCCGCTCGTCGACGACGGCGAGCAGGTCTGGGTCGGCGGCCCGGTGCAGCCGGAAGCGGTGCTCGTGCTCGGCGAGTTCGTCGATCCGGACGACGCCGCGGTGCCGCTCTTCGGGGCCCTCGGCTTTCCTTCGCTGGCCGAGCCGGAGGAGGTCGTCCCCGTCACCACGCGGCGCCGGGTCTTCGCCGGCTGCGCCGGCTGGGCGGCGGGGCAGCTCGAGGCGGAGCTCGCCGACGAGGACTGGATCCTCGAGCCCGCCCGCGCGGACGACGCGTTCACCGACGAGCCGGAGCGGCTCTGGCGCGACGTGCTGCGCCGCAAGGGCGGCATCTACGAGCTCGTCGCCCGCATCCCCGAGGACCCGCGCGTCAACTGAGCCGCGCGAAGGCGAATACGTAGGTCAGCACCGGCAGCGGAAACCGCTCGCCGTAGCCCGACGCGAGCTCGTGCACGGAGCGCAGCGCCTCCTCCCGCTCCTCCGGTTCCGCCGTGAGGAACGAGCTCGCCGTCGAGAGGTAGCCGACGAGCGCGTCGGGGCCCGACCGCCAGACGCTCTCGACGACCGTCCGCCCGAGCTCGCGGAACCACCGTGCGCCCGGCAGCTCCTCGTCGCGGTACGGCTCGTGGCCGGCGAAGCCGATGAGCTCGCCGAGCTCCGCCTGCAGCGGGTCGCGCTCGTCCCACCAGTTCCAGAGGAGCGCGAGCCCGCCGTCGGGCCGGACGACGCGGTGCAGCTCGGGAACGGCGCGCTCGCGGTCGAACCAGTGGTACGCCTGTCCGGCGAAGGCGGCGTCGACGCTCGAGTCCGGCAGCGGGATCGACTCCGCCGGCCCCTCGTGCGCCTCGGCCTGCGGCACGACGTGCCGGAGCTGCTCGAGCATCGGGGCTCCCGGCTCGACGGCCACGACCTCGAAGCCGAGCGCGACGAGGCCGCGGGTCAGCTTCCCGGTCCCGGCGCCGACGTCGAGGATGCGCGCGCCGCCCGAGAGCCCGATGCGATCTGCCGCCCAGCGCACGGCCTCCTCGGGATAGTCGGGACGGTGCCGCTCGTATTCCGCGGCGACCGTCTCGAAGCTGCGGGACCGCGCCGCGCGGTCAGACACGGCTGGCCGGGCAGAGGTCGTTCACGACGCAATCCTCGCAGCGCGGCCGCCTGGCGTCGCACACCCGGCGTCCGTGCCAGATCAGAAGATGCGGAAAGCGGCCCCAGTCGGCCCGCGGCACGAGCCGCACGAGGTCGCGCTCGATCTTGACCGGATCCTCCTGGCGGGTGAAGCCGAGTCGCTGCGAGAGGCGGCGGACGTGCGTGTCCACAACGATGCCCTGCGGCTCCCCGAGCTCGGACGCGACCACGTTGGCGGTCTTCCGCGCGACGCCCGGCAGACGGACCAGTTCCTCGAGCCGCCGCGGCACCCGGCCGTCGAATTCCTCGAGCAGCGTCCGCATCGTGCCGCGCAGCGCCTTCGCCTTCTGGCGGTAGAAGCCGGTGGCGAAGATGTCGCGCTCGAGCTCCTCCTGCGGAACCGCGAGGTAGTCCTCGGGCCGACGGTACTTCTCGAACAACCTCTCGGTGACACGGTTGACGTTCACGTCGGTCGTCTGGGCCGAGAGCATCACGGAGACGAGCAGCTCGAGCGGGCTGCGGAAGCGAAGCGCGATCGCGGCGTCGGCGTGCTCGGCCGCCAGGCGCTCGATGACCGGCCGGATCCGTTCCTTCTTCGGCCCCACTCGCCGGCGGGCCTCCTGCACGTAGCTACGAGGCAACTGCCTCCGGCTGCCGCGAGCGCAGGCGTGGTCCGGCGCAGACGAGGTCGAGCGCCGGACAGCCGGCGCAGGCGAACTCGCTCGGCGTCGGCGGGAACTCGCCGGCCTGGATCCGCGCGATCGCGGCCGAAAGCTCGGCCTCGAGCTCCGCGACGTCGGCGCGCGAGAACAGCGCTTCCACCGGCGACTCGGGCCGCTCGAGGAAGTGGTAGACCACCTCGACCTCCTCGGCGCCGGCCCGGAAGCACGCGAGCGCGTAGACGAGCCGCTGCAGCCGGTAGTCCTCCTCGACGATCTCCTCGGGCGAGGACTCGCCGAGCGTGTTCGTCTTGTAGTCGACCACGAGCGCACGAGAGCCAGAGGTCTTACTCGAGCCCGGCCGCACGTCGGCGGCTTGGCCGCCGGCGTTTGCAGCCATGTGGAACACGTCGAGATACCCGTGCACGAGCACGCCGTCGTGCTCGAACGTGAAGTGCCGCTCCTTCTGGACGCCCTGCAGCGCGGCGAGGCGGCGGGCGAGGTCGGAGTCGCAGTAGGCGGTGACGAAGCCGCGGATCAGCTCGTCCTCGAGCTCGGGCGCGACCGGGACGGCGAGGTCGATCTCCTCGAGCAGCGCGTGCACCGCGCTGCCGATCTCGGTGCCGGACATCTCCCCGGTACCCTCGCCCTCGACCGGCCGCTCGCTCATCCCGAGCCCGTAGCGGGCGAAGTACTTGTACGCGCACTGCTCGAAGAGCGAGAGCGCGGTGAAGGAGAGCCTGCGCACGCGATGGAGCGGCGGCTCCGGCAGGGCGACGAGCGGCGGCAGCTCCGGCGCCGCGGGCGGCGTCTCGATCTCCTCGATCGCCCCGAAGAGCGCGAGCTGTCCCGGGCTGGAGACGTCGACGGCAAATCCGTCGACGCCCGCCTCGATCGAGACCTCGCCTCCTCGGGCGGGCCCGGGCGCCGTCACCGACGGCTCCGGCCGGTGGCGGTCGAGACGCACGAGCAGCCGCGCGTCGCCGCGCACGAGCTCGAGCGGCGCATCGCCGGCGGCTGCGAGCTCCGCGTCGGCGTCGAGCCGGTCGAGCACCCAGGCGATCGGGGTCGGCGCCTCCCGATCGGAGCCGAGATCGACCGAGCCGGAGACGATGAGGCGCTCCTTCGCCCGGGTCATGGCGACGTAGTAGAGGCGGAGGCGCTCGGCACGCTCGGCCTCCTGCCGTGCCTCCTTGACCGCCTCGTAGTCGAAGGCGCCGCGCCGCCTGGCGGTCACGGGGTCGGCGACCCGGAAGCCGAAGCGCCCGTCGGGGAGCGCGAGGATCTCGTCCGGCGACGGCGGCACGCGGTCGCGTCCCGCGTCCGCGACGATCACGACCTTGAACTCGAGCCCTTTCGCGGCGTGGATCGTGAGGAGGCGGACCGCGTCGGCCCCTTCTTCCTCCGCGACCGCCTCGAGCTCCCGCGCGCCGACCGCCTCCTGCTCGGCGACGAAGCGGACGAATCCCTCGACGTCCGGCCCGCGCAGCTCCTCGTACGAGCGAGCGAGCCGGGCGAGCTTGCGCAGGTTCGCGTAGCGCCTGCGTCCGTCCCACTGCGCGAGCACGGCGAGGTCGTAGTCGTGCCCCGCGACGATCTGCTCGCAGAGGCGCTCGAGCGAGAGGCGCGGCATCGCCTCGACCAGGCGGTCGTAGCGCTGGCGGAAGGCCCGCATCAGCCGCTCGTCGCGCTCGCCGATCCCGGGCGGCAGCCCGTGCTCGAGCCCCGCGAAGAGCGGACGCCGCGAGGCCGCCCGGCGCACGAGGGCGAGCGCGTCGTTCGAGACGCCGACGAACGGCGACGCGAGGACCGACACGAGGGCGACGTCGTCGTAGCGGTTCTGGAGCAGGCGGAGGTACATGAGGAGGTCGGCGACCTGCTGCTGGCCGAAGTAGCCCTTGCCCGTGGCGCGGTAGGTGGGCAGCCCGAAGCGCCGCAGCTCGTCCTCGTACCACTCGGCATCCGTCCCCGCCGCGAAGAGAAGGACGATCTCGCCCGGCGTCGCCGCCCCGCTGTCGACGAGCTCGCGCACGCGCCGGGCGACCGCGTTCGCCTCGCCGCGCCGCCAGTGGACGCCGGTGTCGCGGTAGCTCTCCTTGTCGGTGACGAGCAGCTCCACTGGATGACCGAAGACCGGGTCGGGATACTCAGCCGCGGCGGCGAGCTGCTGGAACTCGCCTCCGAAGTGCGAGCCGAAGAGCTCGTTGACGGCGGCGAGCACCTCGGGCCGCGACCGGTAGTTGAGCGTGAGCGTGAGCGGCTGTCGTGCGGCCTCGCGGCGCTCCCGGAAGACCCGCACGTCCGCGTGGCGGAAGCCGTAGATCGACTGGAACTCGTCGCCGACGAAGAAGAGCTCCGTCTCCGGCCCACGCAGCAGGTCGACGATCTCGGTCTGGAGGCGGTTCGTGTCCTGGAACTCGTCCACGAGGATCGAGCGGAAGCGCGCCTGCTCGCGGGCGCGGAGCTCGGGCTGCGAGCGGAGCAGGTTCCGAGCCTCGAGCTGGAGGTCTTCGAAGTCGAGGGCCGACTCGCGCGCCTTCGCATCCGCGTAGCGCCGGGCGAACAGCGTCAAGAGCTCCTGCAGGAGGGCGCGGTCACGCGTCGCAGCCTCGTCGAGCGCGGCCTGCTCGACCGCGGCGAGGGCCTCGCAGTAGCCGGCCGCGCGGTCGCCGCGCGCCTTGAAGCCGGTGAGGTTCATCAGCCGGTCGGGACGGCTGTCCCGGTCCAGCAGCTCGAGGAGCTCCGCCGCCGTCCGCCGCTGAGCGTCGGTCGCCTCGGGATCGGACACCAGCGAGGTCGCGGCGGCGCGCAGCTCGTCCACGCGCTCGCCGAGCTCCGGTCGCGCCGCCACCGCGAGGTCGAGCTCGCGCCCCCCGGCGCGCAGCGTCTCGTAGACGCTCGTCAACATGCGCCGCAGCCGGTCGCTGCCGTACGTCGCGAGGAGCTCGAGCCGTTGCGGGTCGTCCCCCGCACAGAACTCCGCGAGCGCCTCGCCGAACGCCTCCGAGCGGAGCACCGCCGCCTGCGCCTCCTCGAGCTCGCGGAAGCGCGGGTCGAGCCCGGCGGCGAGCGGATACGCCCTGAGCAGACGCGCGCAGAAGCCGTGGATCGTGGAGATCCAGGCGTCGTCCAGCTCGCGCGCGAGGTCGAGCCGGCCGCGCTCGGCGAGCGCCGCGCGGATCCTGGTGCGCAGCTCGCCCGCGGCGCGGCGCGTGTACGTGATCACGAGGATCGAGTCGACGTCGAGGCCGCGCTCCGTGACCGCCCGCACGACCCGCTCCACGAGCACGGCGGTCTTGCCGGTCCCCGCGCCGGCGGAGACGAAGACATCGCCTTCCGCCTCGACCGCGGCGAGCTGCTGCTCGTTCAGCGCCCGGCGGCTCACGACCGCTCCACGCGACACACCGTCCACAGGTCGCACCAGCTCGGGCACTCGCCGCCGAGCGGGTCGTGCCGGACATCCCCCTCGCGCATCCGCTCGGCGAGCGCGGTCGCCGTCTCCCGCGCCGACTCGACCACGCCCCAGAACGCCTCCTCGTCGAGGTAGTCGTGCGAGACGTAGCCCGGCAGCGTCTCGGTCTCGGAGCCGCGGACGAGCCCGCGCGGCTTGCGCGCTCCGGCGAGCGGCCGGTAGAGGCCGCCGAGCGGCTCGAGCCCCACGAGGTCGCGGAGGACGAGCATGTAGAGCGGGATCTGGAGCCGCAGCTCGCTTTCGATCTGCCGCGCCGAGTACGCGCTCTTGCCGGACTTGTAGTCCTGGACGACACCGCGCGCCCCGAACGGGTCGACGTCGATGCGGTCGATCTTGCCGGAGAGCGTGAGACCTGAGCCGAGCTCGAGGCCGCGCTGCAGCTCGGGCGCCGCCCGCTCGCTGCCGAACGCGACCTCGAAGCGCCGCGGTACCAGGGGCGAACCGGACTCGCACTCCTCCTCCACGAGCGCCGCGAGGTCGCGCCACAGCGTCTCCTCGAGCTCGCGCTCCTGCATCTCGGTCAGATCCATCCGGACACCTGCGAGCGCCTCGTCGAGGCAGCGGCGCATGAGCCCCGTCGCGGCCTCGACGTGCCGAGGCTCGAGCTTCTCGACGCCGAGCTCCGCGGGGACGCGCGAGAAGAAGCGGTAGAGGGCGTTGTGGGCGACGCTGCCGCGTTGCTTCGCGTCGGGCTCGGCGTCGATCGTGCGGGGGTCGAGGAAGCGCTCGACGAACCACGCCGAGGAGCAGTCGGCGAAGCGCTCCAGCTCGGTCACGGCAAAGGCGGTGCGCGAGCCGAGCTGCTCGAGGACGAGCGGGTTGGTGAGCCGGGTCGGCCTCCGGAAGGCGCCGCGGGCGCGCTCGAGCCTCCGCTCCCAGCCGTTCGCGCGGGCGAGCGCCTCGGCCGTGGGCGCATCGTGGGAGGCAAGCTCCGCGAGCGCCCGCAGCCGCTCGCGCTCGGTCGGCGCCTCCTCGAGCGGCCACGTCAGGGCCGAGAGGGGACGCCGGCGGGTCCAGCGCCGCACGTCTTCCGGGTCGAACAGCGACGCGGTCTCGTGCCAGAACGGGCTCGCCTCGCGCGGGCTGCCGTCGTCGTCCGCCGCCTCGCGGACGAGGTAGAGCCGCCGCGAGGCGCGGGTGCAGGCGGTGTAGAAGAGGTAGCGGTCCTGCTCGACCGAATCCGGGCGCTGCAGGCGGGCGCCTCTCTCGTCCAGTGCGCGTCTCGCGTCCTCGTCGAGGAACGGCGACCCCGGGCGGCGTCGCGGCAGGCTGCCCTCCTCGAGCCCGAGCACGAAGACGGCGTCGAAGCGTCGCGTGCGGGCCCGCAGCAGGTCGACGACCGCGACCCGGCCCGCCTCGTCCCCGGCCCTGTGCGGCAGCGCGGCGCGCTCGAGCGCGGCCAGGACGTCCTCCCGCACGAGGTTTCCGCTCAGCTCGCGCCAGCCCTCGAGCTCCGCGAGGAGCCGTCGCAGCGTCTCGTAGGCCCTGAGGTCGAGCCGGCTCGCCGGATCCGCCGGAGGACGGTCGAGCCCGTACGCGTTGCGCAGCATCCCTTCCGCGAGCTCCTCCACCGCCTCGACCGGATCGGCCGCGGCGCGCAGCTCCTCGAGCGCCGGCAGCGGCGCGCCGCGCAGGCGCTCCGACTCCTCGACGACGCGCTCCGGCGCCTGGACGGCGCGGCCCCGCAGCCGCCCCTCGACGAAGTCCACGGACCTGCGCTCCAGACCCGAGAAAGGCGAGCGCAGGAAGGTGAAGAGGTCGTTCCTCGTCCCTCCTCCCCACGCGAAACGCAGCAGCGACGCGAGGGCGTGCCCGAGCGGCGTCTGCGTGAGCCGCAGCTCGCCGTCGACGGCATACGGGACGCCGAACGAGCCGAGCACGGTCTCGAGCGCCCCGCGAATCCGCTCGTAGCCCGGGACGACGAGCCCGATCCGCTCGGGCGCCGTGCCTCCGCGCGCGAGCGCGAGCACCTCCTCGCCGACGAGCTCGAGCGTGCCGCGGCTTCCCGCGCCCTCGAAGAAGCGTACGACCCCGTCGAGCGGCGGCGCGTCCCCCGGCTCGTCCGCGAACAGCGCACGCTCGAGATGGGCGAGCGCCGGTGGAGCGACCGCGTCGTAGCGCGGTGGCAGCTCCTCGACCGCGGAGGCGAGGCCGGCGAGATCCTCGGCTGTCCGCCGCAGGGCGGCGAACGCCGCGCGACCGGGCTCGTACGGCAGCGAAACTGTGACCTCCGTTCGCGCGGCGAGGGCCTCGAGCAGCGCCCATTCGGCCCCCGTCAGGTCCTCGAAGCCGTACGCGAACACCGGCTCGCCGCCCCAGGCGTCGAGCTCGGCGCGGAGGCGCTCGACGGCACAACGGCGCAGCAGGCCGCGGTCCCAGCGCTCGAGCAGGTCGAGCTCGTCGCGGTAGCCGCCGTAGAGCCCGCCGAGCTCGCCCTCCACCGCGTCCGGCTCCAGCAACCCCTCGTCGAGCTCGTCGAGCGTGCGCTCGAGCGAGTCGACGAAGCCCGCGCGCTCGGCGGAGCGCGCGAAGCCGTGGAGACGGGCTCCGGCCACCATGCGCCGGACGAGGAGCGTCCGTCCCGCGCGTCCCAGCTGCCGGCGCGGAGCGGCGGCCCCGGACGCGAGTCGCCGGAACAGGTCGTCGAAGGTGCCGATCGAGCCGCCGAGGAGCGCCCGGCGTCCCGCCAGGAGCTCGAGCTCGACACGGTCGACGTCCGCCCGGTTCGGCACGATGAGCACCGGCTCGGCCCCCTCCCGGGAGTCGAGCGCGTCCAGATACCGGTCGAGCAGGAGCCCGACCTTGCCCGCGTTGGCAGGGCCCGCGATGAGGCGGAGCGGCACCCGCCTACGCTAGCGCGCGCGCGGGACGGCTCTCTCGCCCGCGATCAGCCCGTCACGGCGGACTTGGGCCGGCGGCCGCGGCGGGCGGCTGCCCGGCCCGGCATCTTGCCGGCGCAGTCGTCGCAGAGGTCGGCCTGCTTGGCCCCGCGACGAGCGTCGGTGTAGGTGACGCGCATGACCGCGCCCTTGCCTTCGTCGACTTCGCTGCTGCAATTGTCGCAAACGAGCACCGTTTTCCGAGCCACCGTTGTCCTCCTTCACACGCGCCGATTTGGGGGAAACCTACAGAAAGTCGTCAGGCGCTATGCGGCTTCGCGTGCGCGCCGGATTCGCCACGAGCGCAATAGGCTGAGCATCGCCTGTTCTTCCGGTGAGAGAGCCGGCTCGCGTGCGGTCACGACGCGCAAATGACGCGGCCGAAAATCGTCGATCGTTCTCCCGTCGAGGTACTGCTCCACGACGGCCGGCGAGACGTACGAATCGCGTGTCACGGCCGGCGTATTTCCGAGCTGCTGCGCGACACGCCGCATGACCGACGTCACGGACCGCTTCAGCTCCTGTTCCGACTCCGGAAAGCCATGCTTGTCGGCGCGCTCCGCGAAATAGATCGCCGCGAGCAGCGTACCTCCCCAGGTGCGGAAGTCCTTCGCGCTGAACTCGTCCCCGAGGTAGATCTTCACGTAGTCGTTCAGCCGCTTGCTCGTGAGGTTGTAGGTGCGGTCTTCCCATTCGTACTTGAACACGCGGGGGCCCCTGAGCTCGAGCAGGCGACGCATGGCCGCGGCGAGATCGGGATCGACGACCTCGGTGCGGACGCGGATCCCGTGCTTCGCGGGAAAGGAGAGGCAGACGCGACGTCCGCGGACCGTGACGTGGCGCCGCAGAAGGGTCGTGACGCCGTACGTCCCGTCGCGGACGTAGCGCTCGGAGCCGACCCGGAACCAGCCCAGCTCGATGAGTCGCAGCGCGATCGCGGAGACCCGCTCCCGGTCGAGCTCCTCCTGGTCGAAGTGGAGCGCCATCGCCTCACGCAGGGCCGGAAGCGCGTCTCCGAACCGGATCAGCTTGTCGTACTTCGCCTGCTCCTGCTGGGCCCGGTACTCCGCGCTGTACAGGTACTGCTTCCGGCCCGCGGCGTCGTAGCCCGTCGCCTGGAGCTTGCCCGTCGAGCGCGGCGAGATCCACACCTCCTTCCAGGCGGGCGGGATGGCGAGCGCCTCGATCCGGGCGAGCTTCCGCTCGTCGGTGATCCGCTTGCCGCCGCTGTCGTAGTAGCGAAACGCGCCCTTCCGGCCCTTCCGGCTCCACCCCATGTCGTCGGGTTGTCGTCAGAGGGCCCGAGCGCCAAACGCCGATACCATCGACCGGCCATGCGCGACGAGCGGACGATCGTCGTCCTGGAAGGCGACGAGACCGGACAGGAGCTTCTCGAGGAGAGCCTGCGTGTCCTCGAGCCCGGCGTGATCGGGGTCGAGCTCGACTTCCCGCGCTTCGACCTTTCGCTCGAGGAGCGCCGCGCGACAGACAACCGGGTCGTGTACGAGGCCGCGGCCGCGATCCGCGAGCACGGCCTCGGGCTGAAGGCGGCGACGGTCACCCCGGAAGGTCGCGGGGACGTCGGATCGCCGAACCGCATCCTCCGCGAGGAGATCGGGGGCAGGGTGATCGTCCGCACCGGCCGGCGGATCCCGGGAGTCGCGCCGCTCGGCGGCGTCCACGCGCCGATCTCGATCGTGCGGATGGCCGTCGGGGACGCCTACGGCGCGAAGGAGTGGCGCGAGGGCGAGGGCGACGACGAGGCCGCCTTCCGCACCGAGCGGATCGAGCGCCGCATCTGCCGCGCCGTCTCCGAGTTCGCGTTCCGCCAGGCGGAGCACACCGGCGCGAAGGTCTTCGGCGGGCCGAAGTACACCGTCAGCCCGACGTACGAGGGGATGCTGAAGGAGGAGATGGACGCGGCCGCCGCCCGCCATCCCGACGTGCCCTACGAGCCGCAGCTGATCGACGCGACGTTCGCGCTCCTCCTCTCCTCCGCCGGGGACCCGCTCGTGATCCCGGCGCTCAACCGCGACGGCGACATCCTGTCCGACCTCGTTCTGCCGCTGTTCGGCTCGATCGCGGGCTCGGAGTCGCTGCTAGTCGCCTTCGACGACGACTTCGAGCCGGCCGCGATCATGGCGGAGGCGGCACACGGGACCGCGCCGTCGCTGCAGGGGAAGAACGTCGCGAACCCGATGGCGATGATCCTCGCCGGCGCCGCGCTCCTCTCCCACGCCGGCGAGGAGGCGCAACGCGCCGGGCGGGCGATCCGCGAGGCGTGCCTCGAGGCGGTCGCGCAGGGCTCGCGGACCGCGGATCTCGGCGGCCACCTCGGCACGACCGAGTTCACCGACGAGGTGATCGGCCGGGTCCGCGCGAAGCTCGAGGTCTGGGCCGCGCTCTAGGCGACGGCTGCGAGCAGCTTCGCGGTCGGGACGAAGACGAGCTTCCCGGGCTTCCTGTCGGAGCTCGGATTCGCCGCGTAGACCAGCCCGCGCGCGCCGAGCGCCGCGGAGCAGCCGTTCCGGCAGGGAGCGATCGCATCGTCCTTGCCAGTCTTCAGGTCGACCAGGTGCAGATTCGACGCACCTTCCACCGTGGCGAGCTCTCCGTGCACCGCGAACGTCGTCGCCGGCGGGACATGACCGACCTCGACAGGCCAGGTGTGCACCAGCGCGCCCGTCTTCCAGTCGTAGACCCGCAGCGTCACCGTCAGGGAGCCGGGCTGCGGAATCGTCTCCGTGAGCACCACGAGCTCGTCGCCGCTCAGCGCCACGCCCACTGCGTGGCGGTCGACCCCGACCTCGTCGAGCAGCGTGCCGCCGGAGGAGTAGACGCCGACGGTCGGGGCGGCGGTCGCGGGGCTGACGTCGTCGGCGGGCCAGGCCTCGGTCGAGCGGAAGACGGCGATGTGGCCGCTGTCCGCCGAGCGGGCCACGACGGCGCCTGCACCGGTCGCGATCGTGTGCAATCCGGTCGGCGTCACGAGGCTGAGCCGCTCGCCGCTCGGGACGCTGGCGCTCGACTTCCAGCTGCTGACGGCCAGGACCTTGCCCGAGCCGACCACGCCTGCGATCCAGCTGCCGTCGGAAAGGCCGCCGTCGGGTTGCCCGTCCTGCGGATTGGTCTGGTGGTTGGTCGTCTTCGCGAGCTGATGCGCCGTTCCGCCGGCCGTCGCCGTGTAGAGATGTTCCTGGGTCTGCTGCGAGTTCCCGGTCACGAAGCGCGTGATCAGGGTGACCCGCTTGCCGGCGATCGCGACTTCTCCGCTGCCGAAGCCGAACCCGGCGCCCTTGTTCGGATACGTGCCCTTCACCGTCGCGAGCTTCCCGGTTCTCACGTTCCAGACGGCGACATTCCGATCCGTTGTCATGTAGGCGACGCGAGAGCCGTCCATAGCCAGCGACACGACCGGCTTGGCGGTCCGCTTCTCTCTGGTCGCCTGCGACTTTGCCGCACCCGCCGGAGCGGAGAACAGCACGAGAGCCGCAGCGAGGAGCAGCCCGATCCAGGAAAGTCTTCTCATGGTCGGGACGCTAAAGCGCAGTTGTTAGAGCGCTGAGGTATTTCGGTTAAGAAGCTGCGACGGCGTGCCACGTGTCCCAGCCGTCGGCCCAGGCAGCGACGAAGAGCTTCGCCGCGACCGGGTCGAACTGCGAGCCGGCGCCGTGCTCGACCTCGGCGAGCGCGTGCTCGTGCGTGAGCGCGCGGCGGTACGGCCGCGGCGAGATCATCGCGTCGAAGGCGTCGGCGATCGCGAGGATCCGGGCCTCGACCGGGATCCTGCGGCCGCTCAGCCGCGCCGGATACCCCTCGCCGTCCCAGCGCTCGTGGTGGAAGAGGACATACGGCAGCGCCTCGTGGAAGCGGCGCAGAGGCAGCACGAGCTGCGCACCGGCGGACGGGTGGCTGCGGATCTCCGCCATTTCCTCGAGCGTGAGCGGCCCGGCCTTCCCGAGCAGCTGCGGTCGCACCCGGACCTTGCCGACGTCGTGCAGCGGTGCCGCCCTGCGCAGCGAGTGGATCCTCTCGCGGTCCCAGCCGAGCTCGAGGGCGACCGGCTCGGCAAGCGCGGCGACGCGGGCGCCGTGGCCGAGGGTCTGGTCGCGCTGCTCGAGCGCGCGTGCGAGCGAGGCGAGCATGCCCGGGACGGATTCCGCGCAGGGGCTGCGACTCCTACCTCTTCCAGATGCCGCCGATCGGCGTTCCCTTGTGGGAGAACCCGAGCCGCGGGAGCCCCCAGGCGTCCTCGATCGTGCGCAGCAGGCCATAGTGGTTCGTCGGCTTCGTGAACCTCGAGCCGGGGCGCACCGTCGGGCCGAGCGCGAGCGCCTCGACCCGCCCGCCGCCCCCGGTGTCGCTCGTCCCTTCGTCGAAGACGACGAAGACGACGCCCCCACGCAGCTCGGGCGAGCGCAGGAGCGGCACGACGTGCGCCTTCAGCCACGCGTCACCGGTCGCGACCGAGCAGTCGTGCATGTCGTCGCACAGATCCGGGACGAGGAGCGAGAAGTCCGGCAGCCGGTGTCTCGCGAGGTCTCGCCCGAGCTGTGGGAACGGGACGACGCGGCGGCGGCGCGCCCGAGAGCCGGCGACGTCTCTGAAGTAGAGGAAGGGATCGTGCTTCTTCGCGTAACGCCCGTCGAAGCCGCCGGTGAAGCCGGGATACGGGAGGCCCTCGGCGTACGTCTTCCAGGTCTTGCCGGCGGCCGCGAGCGTGTCGGCGAGGCTCCGGGCACGCACGAGGCAACCCGTACAGTCGCTCGTGATGCCGTGAGTCGAGCCCGAGACGAGGGCGAGGTAGTTCGGCAGGCTCGGATGCGCCACGGCGTCGTAGTTCGTCAGCGTCGCGTAGCGACGGCCGAGCGCGTTGAACGTCGGCGCCTCCGGGTTGCCGCCTATCGACGTCGCCTCCTTGTTCTCGAACACGACGACGACGACGTGCGTGAAGTCCGGGAGACGCACCGAGGGCGGCGCTACCTTCGGGATCGTCGCGCCCACCGAGCCTCCGCAGCCGGCCGCGGCGAGGACGACGAGCAGGAGCGAGACCGCGCGCCTCACGTCTCCATCCGGCGCCGTAGCAGATGGATCCCGGCCAACAGGAGGATGATCGCGGCGATGACCCCGATTCCGATTCCGAGATCGCGCTCGATCGCGACGACGACCGCCTGGCCGAGGTAGTAGGCGAGGAGTCCGATCAGGAGCCCCCAGGCGACTGCGCCCGCGACGTTCCAGACCAAAAAGCTGCCGAGTCGCATCCTCCCGACCCCCGCCATCCAGCCGAGCGTGGCGCGCAGCACCGGAACGAAGCGCCCGAGGAAGACGGCCTTCGGGCCGTGCTGGTCGAAGAACTGCTGCGAGCGATCGATTCCCTTCTGCGTCACCCGCTCGAGCCAGGCCCAGCGGCCGAGCACCTCTCGCCCCCAGCGGCGGCCGACGACGTAGCCGAGGAGAGCGCCGCTCACCGCTGCGGCGATCGCGAGGCCGATGATCGCGACGATGCTCCCGTGCCCTTGCGAGGCCAGAGCCCCCGCTGCGATCAGCGCCGCCTCGCCGGGGATGAACGGGAGGCCCGCCACCTCGAGGAAGACGACGACGAAGACGACCCAGAGACCGTAGTGCCCGACGAAGTGCGTCAAGCTGCGTAGGCTACGCGGCGTAGTGAGGGTCGGGATCCCGCGCGAGACGACGGAGGGTGAGCGCCGGGTCGCGCTCGTTCCCGAGAGCGTCGGAAAGCTGGCAGCCGCGGGCTTCGAGCTCGTCGTCGAGCAGGGCGCCGGCGAAGCCGCCTCGTTCCCGGACGCGGCGTACACCGAGGCCGGCGCTGCGGTCGGTGATCCGTGGTACGCCGAGGCCGTCGTCAAGGTGCGAAAGCCGTCGGCGGAGGAACGCGGGCACCTCCGCTCCGGCCAGGTCCTCATCGGCTTCCTCGAGCCGCTCTCGGACGCGGAGGGCGTCGAGGCGCTCGAGGGCCGCGGCGTGACGGCGTTCGCGCTCGAGTCCGTGCCGCGGATCACGCGGGCGCAGCCGATGGACGCGCTGTCCTCGCAGGCCACGGTCGGCGGGTACAAGGCGGCGCTCCTCGCCGCCGAGCACCTGCCGCGCTTCTTCCCGATGCTCATGACCGCGGCGGGCACCGTGCCGCCGGCGAAGGTGCTCGTGATCGGCGCCGGCGTGGCGGGCCTGCAGGCGATCGCGACCGCGCGACGGCTCGGTGCGGTGACGACGGGCTTCGACGTCCGCCCGGTCGTCCGCGAGCAGATCGAGAGCCTCGGCGCGAACTGGCTCGCCCTCGGCGTCACGGGCGCAGAGGCGGAGGGCGGATACGCCCGCGAGCTGACGCCGGAGGAGATGCAGGCGCAGCAGCAGGCGCTCGAGGGGCGGATCGCGGACTTCGACGCGGTGATCACGACGGCCGCCGTTCCCGGGCGGCCGGCGCCGAGGATCATCCCCGCCTCCGCGGTCGAGGCGATGCGGCCGGGCTCGGTGATCGTCGACCTCGCGGCCGAGACGGGCGGCAACTGCGAGCTGACCGAGCCGGGAGAGATCGTCGAGCGGGAGGGCGTCACGCTCGTCGGGCTCACGAACCTTCCGAGCACGATGCCGTACCACGCGTCGACGCTGTACTCGCGGAACGTCCAGGCGCTGCTCCTCCACCTCGCGCCGGACGGGGAGCTCGCCCTCGACTGGTCGGACGAGATCACGCGCGGCGCGTGCGTCGCCGGCAGGAAGGAGGGAGCGGCGGCGTGAGCCACAACACCCTGCTCGTCTTCGAGGTGACGATCCTCGTGCTCGCGATCTTCCTCGGCATCGAGGTGATCTCGAAGGTGCCGACGCTGCTACACACGCCGCTGATGTCGGGCACGAACGCGATCCACGGCGTCGTCATCGTCGGCGCGATGATCGTGCTCGGGCAGCCCGGCAAGAGCGCCTTCACCTGGGTCGTCGGCTTCGCCGCGGTCGTCCTCGCCTCGGCGAACGTGGTCGGCGGCTTCGTCGTCACCGACCGGATGCTCGAGATGTTCAAGAGCCGTGAACGCCCGAAGAAGCAGGACGGGGAGTGAGCTACAACCTCTCGAACCTTCTCTACCTGGTCACGATCGTCGCGTTCGTCCTCGCGCTTCGCTTCCTCTCCAATCCTGCGCACGCACGGCGGGGCAACCAGATCGGGGCGGCGGGGATGCTCCTCGCGATCGTCGTCACGTGGATCAAGGTCGGGTCCACGAGCTGGTGGGCGATCGCGATCGCGATGCTGATCGGCGGCAGCTTCGGAGCCGTCGCCGCCCGCAAGGTGCGGATGACCGCGATGCCGCAGATGGTCGCGCTGTTCAACGGCGTCGGCGGCGGCGCGGCCGCCCTGATCGCGCTCGCCGAGCTGCATCGTGTCCTTCCCCTTCCCGGCGCGCCGAAGGTGGACATCTCGCTCGGGATCGTGCTCTCGGCGCTGATCGGGGCGATCTCGTTCGCCGGCTCGATGGTCGCCTTCGGCAAGCTGCAGGAGCTGGTCAGCGGTCGGCCGATCACGTACGCCGGACAGCAGTTCGTGAACGGCGCGCTCTTCGTCGCGGCGCTCGGGTGCGCGGTCGCGCTCGTCGCCGGCGTGCAGGACGAGTGGCTGCTCTGGGTCACGATCGGCGCCTCCCTCCTCTTCGGCGTCCTGTTCGTGCTCCCGATCGGGGGAGCCGACATGCCCGTCGTGATCTCGCTGCTCAACGCGTTCACCGGCCTCGCCGTCGCGCTCGGCGGCTTCGAGCTCGAGAACAACGTCCTGATCGTGAGCGGGATGCTCGTCGGGGCGAGCGGCACGCTGCTGACGCTGATGATGGGCCGGGCGATGAACCGCTCGATCGCGAACGTCCTCTTCGGCGCGTTCGGGAAGGTCGCCGTCACAGCGGGGGGCGCGGCGGACGGGGACGGCGACCGCAGCGTGCGGAGCGCGAGCGCGGAGGACGTCGCCGTCATGCTCGCGTACGCGAACAAGGTCGTCTTCGTGCCCGGCTACGGGCTCGCGGTCGCGCAGGCGCAGCACGACGTCCGCCAGCTCGCCGACCTGCTCGAGGAGAAGGGCGTCGAGGTCTCCTACGCGATCCACCCGGTCGCGGGCCGCATGCCGGGCCACATGAACGTCCTCCTCGCCGAGGCGAACGTCCCCTATCCGCAGCTGAAGGAGATGGAGGAGGCGAATCCGGAGTTCTCGCGCACCGACGTCGCGGTGGTGGTGGGCGCGAACGACGTGGTCAATCCGGACGCCCGCTCGAACCAGGGCTCGCCGATCTACGGGATGCCGATCCTCAACGTCGACGAGGCGCAGACCGTCGTCGTGCTCAAGCGGTCGATGAACCCGGGCTTCGCGGGGATCGAGAACCCGCTCTTCTACAACCCGAAGACCGTGATGCTGTTCGGCGACGCGAAGGAGTCGATCACGAAGCTCGCGGCCGACGTCAAGAGTCTCTAGGTCAGGAGAGGCGCGCCGGGGCGAGCAGCTCGAGTTGCGGGGATTCGCGGCCGAGGATCGCGTCCGCGACGAGCTCGCCGCACGCGAAGCCGAGCACGTTGCCATGGCCCGAGTAGCCGCCCGCGACCCAGACGCGGCCGTCGCGGCCGGGGACCGGGCCGACGAGCGGCAGCATGTCCTGCGTCAGGCCGAAGATGCCGGCCCAGCGGTGGGTCACCTCCACCGGCCGGCCGGCGAGCTCGTGGAGGAACGACTCGAGCGACGCCTGGATCGCCGGAGTCGTCTCCTCGACATCGGTGAGCTCGTCGAGGATCGAGGTGTCGCGGAAACCCCCGAGCAGGATCCGGCCGTCCGGAAGCTGCTGCCAGTAGTCGAAGCCCTGGCGCGCGTAGTGCGGCCGGTCGTAGAGGACGCGGTCGAGCGGCTCGCTCGCGATCACCTGGCCTCGGGTCGGCCAGATCAGGTCGGCGAGCTCGGGGACGAGGCCGTGCCCGTAGCCGTCGGTGGCGACGAGGACGCGGTCGGCATCGAGCGCGTCCACGTCCTCGACCGGATCGTGCTCGCGGATCTCGGCGCCCGCCACCGCCGCGAGCGCCGCCAGGCGGCGCACGAACCGGGCCGGATGGACGGCGCCGTCGTGGGGATGGAAGATCGCCCCGCGGAAGCGGCCGGCCGCCCCGCCGGGGACGTCGTCGAGCCACTCGGCCTCGAACCCGTCGTCGCGCAGCGCCTCGTACTCGAGGCGGATGCCCTCCCGCTCCTCCTCGTCGGCGGCGAGCCGGTAGCTCCCGGTGCGCCGCAGGGCGTCGCCGGCGAGCTCCGCCAGGCGTTCGAGCGCGTCACGCGTCCAGCGCCAGTACGACGCGGCGATCTCGGCGCCGTACGTCTCGCGCGCGACGTCGTAACGTGCCGCGCCGCCGGCGAGGGCGAACCCGCCGTTGCGACCGCTCGCGCCCTCCGCGATCCCCCGCGCGTCGTGCACGCGGACGCGAAGCCCGGCCTCGGCGAGCCGGAGCGCCGCGGAGCAGCCGGTGACGCCCGCGCCGACGATCGCGACGTCGGCCCGTCCTTCGACCCGTCTCCGGGGCGGCGGTGGGCTGGATTCCTCGAGCCAGTACGGGTTCACGAAGCGCGACGGTACACGCCGTCGCTCCCGACGACGCGGCCTTCGAGCTCGAGCTCGACGAGAGCTCGCGCGACTTCGTCGGCGCCGAGCCCGGTGCGCCGGACGAGCTCGTCGGCGCTCGCAGGCAGGAGCCCGAGAAGGGGCGAGTGCTCAGTCGGCACAGGCTCCGGCACGATGCCGAAGGAGGCGAGGACGTCGGCGGCGCGCGTCAGCGGCGCCGCGCCGAGCTTGAGCAGCGCGTTCGTGCCGGCGCTCAGGGCCGACGTGATCTCGCCGGGCACGGCGAAGACCTCGCGCCCCTCTTCGAGCGCGAGGTCCGCGGTGATCAGGGCGCCGCTGCGCTCGCGCGCCTCGACGACGACGGTGGCCGCGCACAGGCCGGCGACGATACGGTTGCGGGCCGGGAAGCGCCACGGCGCGGGCTCGACTCCGGGTGCGTACTCGGAGACGATCAAGCCCGAGTCCGCGACGCGGCGCGCGAGCTCGGCGTGCGCGGCGGGATAGTCGCGGTCGATGCCGCAACCGAGCACCGCGACCGTCGTCCCGTTCGCCTCGAGGGCGCCGCGATGCGCTTCGGCGTCGATTCCCCGCGCGAGGCCGCTGACGACTACCAGCCCTGCGCCGGCGAGCTCCCGGGCAAGGCTGCGGGCGACGGACGATCCGTAGCCGGAGCAGGCCCGAGCGCCGACGATCGCGACGGCCGGCTGCGCGAGGACCTCCGGTTTCCCCGCCCCGCGGAGGAAGAGCCCGGCTGGCGGATCGTGGATTGCGCGCAGGAGGCCCGGGAAGCCCGGCGCGGAACGCGGCAGGAAGCGGAGGTCTTCAGCCGCGAGCCGCCCGAGGTAGGCGCGCTCGTCGAAGCGCCGCTGGAACGCGCGCCAGCGCTCGGCGCGGGGTGGGCGGACGAGGTGCGTACCCGTCTCGGACGCGAAGACCGCCAGGGCGAGGTCAGACATTCGCGAGCTCGTCCGGCGAGCGATACGACAGCGCTTCGGCGATGTGCTCGGCGCGCACGCAGTCGGCGCCCGCGAGCGCGGCGATCGTGCGCGCAACCCGGCCGACGCGCGCGTAGCCTCGCCCCGAGAGGTGGAGACGGTCGGCGGCGCGCCGGAGCAGGGCATCGGCCTCCCGGTCACGCGGCGGCGGCTGGGCCGTGAGGCGCTTGCGGGCGGCCGTCACCCGTTCGGCGACGACTGCGGAGCTCTCGCTCGGCGCCGCGGCGAGCTCCTCCCCGCGCACGCGCGGCAGCGCGAGGACGAGGTCGAACCGGTCGAGCAGCGCGCGTGAGAGCTTGTCGCGATACCGAGCGAGCCGCTGGGCCGAGCAGCTGCATTGCGCGGCCGGGTCACCGCGACCCCCGCAGGGGCACAGGTTCATGGTCGCGATCAGCTGAAACCTGGCGGGGAAGGCGACACGGCCCGCGGCGCGGGAGACGGAGACGAAGCCGTCCTCGAGCGGCTGCCGCAGCGCCTCGAGCGCGGGACGCTGGAACTCCGCGAGCTCGTCGAGGAGGAGCACGCCGCGATGCGCGAGGCTCGCCTCCCCCGGCCGCAGGTGCGGCCCGCCGCCCACGATCGCCGCGGTCGAGGCGCTGTGGTGCGGTGCCCGGAACGGTGGGCGCGAGACGAGCGGCTGCTCGCCGTCGAGCAGTCCCGCGACCGAGTGGATCCGCGTCACCTCGAGCGCCGCGTCCGAGTCGAGCGGCGGCAGGATCCCGGGCAGGCGGCGGGCGAGCATCGTCTTCCCCGTCCCTGGCGGACCGCCGAGAAGGACGTTGTGGCCGCCCGCCGCGGCGAGCTCGAGCGCCCGCCGGGCACGCTCCTGGCCGCGGACGTCCGCGAGATCCGGTGTCGCCCGGGCGTGGTGGCCGTTCGGTGAGAGCGGCTGCTCGGGCTCGAGCTCGAGCTCGCCGCGCAGGTACGCGACCGCCTCGGCGAGGTGCCGCACGGGGATCGCTGCGACTCCCGCGAGAGCCGCCTCCCGGGCGGAATCGGCCGGACAGAGGAGGCGCTCCACGCGCAGGCGCCGGGCCCCTTCGGCGACCGCGAGCACGCCGCCGACGCGGCGTAAGCGCCCGTCGAGCGCGAGCTCGCCGACCGCCGCGGTCCGCTCGAGCGCGTTTCGCGGCACCTGCTGGGAGGCGGCGAGCAGGGCGAGCGCGATCGGTAGGTCGAAGCCCGAGCCCTCCTTGCGCAGCTCGGCAGGCGCGAGGTTGACGGTGATGCGCCCCTGCGGGAAGCTCAGCTCGGCGGCGGAGATGCCGCTGCGGACGCGTTCTCGCGCCTCCTGGCAGGCGCGGTCGGCGAGGCCGACGATCGCGAAGCCGGGGACGCCGTCGCGAACGTGCGCCTCCACGTCGACGCGCCGCGGCTCGAGGCCGACGAGCGCATGCGTGACCGCGTGTGCAAGCACGCAACGAGGCTAGGAGGCGGAGCGTGTCGTGAGCGTGTCGCGTTCGTCGAGGCTCCATGACTCGGTCGAAGCGACATGGGATTTCCGGCGATCTTCGACGAAGTCGTTACACCCGTGACACCGGTCGAGGGGTAGCGTCTTCGCCGAGGGCGGAGGGGCGCGGACCCCACCCTGGGTGGGGGAGCGGTCCGACCGCATTGGTGCCGGTCAGGCCACGCGGGCGACGAGGACGTCCTCGAAGTACTCGCCTGCCCGCCGGCCCGTGCGGCGGTTGACATGGCGGCGATGCCGGGTCTCCAGGCGCAGGCCCGCCCGCTCGAGGATTTCCGGGTAGAGGTTGCGCCGGTCGTTGACGACGACGAGCACAGGCGCGTCCGCGCGCAGGTATCCGGCTGCCCGAGAGAGGACGGCGGCGACTCCGGCCCGGTACGCCTCGAGTGCCGGGAGCGACGTCCCCGAGGCGGCTGCCCCGATCTCCCGCTCCCGCCGGTCGTCGAGCTCCAGCAGCTCGTAGGCGTAGCGGTGCTGCTCGTGATAGTCGATCAGTCCCGGGTAAGGCGGGGAGGTGAGGATCCCGTCATACGGCCCGCGGAGCGCCAGCTCGCGCGCGTCGCCGTGCAGCACCGTCGCCGCTCGCTCCACGCCGCGGACGCTCGCGAACTGCTCGATCCGCGCCAGCGTGTCGAGCGTGTACCGCCGCAGGAAACCGCCCGCGGACTCGACGGGCCGGCACTCGCGCCGATGCTTGTGGCACCAGTACCCGCCTCGCTGCGGAGTCTTCGGCGCCTCGAGGTCGTAGTGAGCGGCCCGCCGCGCCGAGCGCGCGGCGCGCGACAGGATCACGCGCAGGACGTCCCGATGGCGGTACTCAGGGATCAGCTCCCGGAAGCCGAGGAGCTGGGCGGCCGCCCGCGGCGCATACCAGGCGCGGAGGTATCCGCTCGGGCGCGGGCCCCGTGACGGCAGGGACTCGACGCGCCGGGCGGCGTCGTGGAGCTCCTCCGCGAGCCCGGCGAGGTCGTACGGGGCCGTCTTGACGCGCATAAGGAGGCAGTTGAACGCGGCGATGTCGACGCCGGTCGAGTCGAGCCCGGACTCGAGGGCCTGCACGAGTGTCGTCCCGGAGCCGGCGAACGGATCGAGGACGTGGTCGCCGCGCTCGAGGTAGCGGTCGAGCAGTGCCTCTACGAGCTGCGGGATGAACTTGCCGTGGTACGGGTGGAGCCTGTGGACGTGCTTCGTCCGCTCTCGCTCGGGCAGCGCGGCTTCCGACCACGAGAGATCGAGGTCCAGCGTCGCGTACAGCTCGTCCTGGCCGACGGCCACGGAGAGAACTTCGTTGTCGAGCTCAGAACGCCTGCGGCACCCGCTGGAGGCGTCCGTGGCGGATGGCGACGACGTCGAAGCCGATCGCCAGCCGGGCGAGGTCGGGGCGGGCGCCGAGCCACGCCTCCGCGGCGCGGCGGAGGCGCCGGCGCTTCTCGGCCGTGACCATCTCGAGCGGGTCGCCGAACCTCGCGCCGCGCTTCTCCTTCACCTCGACGAAGCGCAGCGCACGGCCGCGCCGGACGATCAGGTCGAGCTCGTTGCCGCCCACCCAGACGTTCTCGCCGAGGATCTTCCAGCCGCGCAGCCGGTACCACCGCACCGCACGCCGCTCGGCGGAGCAGCCGGAGCCCGCTCTAGGCAACTGCCTCCTCCAGCTCGCCCTCGTAGCAGAGTGCCTGGAAGCTGAGCCGGTGCACCGCGGACGGGCCTCGCGCCCGCACGACCGCCGAGTGGCCAGGCGTGATGTAGCCGACGTGCTGCGCGAACCCGTAGGCCGGATAGAGCGCGTCGAGGCGGCGCATCAGGCGGTCGCGCGTCACCTTCGCCACGATCGACGCGGCTGCGATGGCCGCGCTCTTCTCGTCCCCGTCGACCACGGCCGTGTGCTCCGGCGCCGACGGGCCGAGACGGAAGCCGTCCACGAGGCAGGCCTCGGCCGGCGGCGTCAGCGCCTCGAGCATCGCGCGCAGGCCGGCCAGATTGGAGCGATGAAGCCCGTTGCGGTCGATCTCGCCCGGCGGGATCACGCCCACGGCGACCCGCGCCGCGCAGCGGACCACGGCCCGGAAGAGATCCTCACGCCGCTCCGGGGAGCACTGCTTCGAGTCGTTGAGGAAGCCGAGGGGGCGAACGCGGTGGTCGCGCAGCGAGCCGTAGTCGAGCAGCACGCCTGCCACGACGAGCGGGCCCGCGAGCGAGCCCCGGCCGGCCTCGTCCGCACCGGCCACGAACCGCGCTCCGAGGCGACGGTCGAAGCGCAGGAGCCTCTGGCCGGTCCGCTTCTGCACGACCGCGACCATAGCGCGCGATCCGGGCAGCGGGGGGCCGGCTCGCGAAGTTGCCGGAAAGTCGTTACTCGGCCGAAGCCGGCTCGGGCTCGGCCGCCGCTTCCGGCTCCGATCCCTCGTCCGCGGACGCGTCCTCGCCAGGCTGGTCGGCGGGCTCTTCCTCCGCCGTCGGCTCGTCCGCCGACTCCGCCTCGGCCTCGACGGGCTCCGCCTCGGACTGCGGCCCCTCGGCGTCCTCGGGCTCCGCAGCCGTCGTCTCCGCCTCCGTCGCGGCGAGGGTCCCCTCCACCGCCTCCGGCAGCGTCGACCCTGCTCCGTACCGCCGCTCGCGGACGCGCGCCTTCTTGCCCACGCGGCCCCGGAGGTAGTAGAGCTTCGCGCGGTTGACGTCGCCGATCGCGGCCACCTCGATCTTCTCGATCTTCGGGGAATGGAGCGGGAACGTGCGCTCGACTCCCACCCCGAACGACTGCTTCCGCACCGTGAACGTCTCGCGCGCGCCGGCTCCCTGGCGCTTGAGCACGATCCCCTCGAAGACCTGAACGCGACGACGCGTGCCCTCGATGACCTGGAAATGGACGCGCACCGTGTCGCCCGCCTTGAAGCGCGGGACGTTGCGCAGCTGGGCGCGCTCGAGGTCCTGAATGACGTTGCTCATGGAAAGAGGGCCTGACGGCCGACGAGCCAAGGGTACCGGAATCGACCTCGATCCGATCGTCTACCGGAAGCCGATCCGGTCGGGGGGCCAGTAGACGAAGAACACGATCCCGATCAGCTTGCTGCGCGGCACGGAGCCCCAGGTCCGCGAGTCGCACGACTGCGGGCGGTTGTCGCCCATCATGAAGTAGCTGTTCGGCGGAACGTGCCAGCTCTGGCCGAAATGCCCGCTGTCCCGGAGGCGCTGGTCCTTGGTCACGTACGGCTCGTTCAGCTTCACGAACTTCTTCGAGCCGGGCCCACGGATGTAGATGAAGCCGTTGTCGTCTTCCTTCACGGTGTCGCCGGGGAGGCCGATCACGCGCTTCACGAACGTGCCGCCCTCGCCACACCTGCTGGCCGCCTCGCTCGGCGTGTTGAAGACGACGATGTCCCCGCGCGACGGCGGGCCGAAGTCGAGGCAGATGCGGCAGGCGAGCACGCGGTCGCTCGACTGGCCGAGGCAGCCGCTCTGGTTCGGGCCCGGGCCCTTGGCGCAGTTCAGGGTCCGCTCCATCGACGAGGAGGGGATGCGATAGGGGTTGACGACCCACTCCTTGAGCGCCAGGACGATCAGGATCGCGCCGGCGATCGTCAGGATCCAGTCGAGCGTGACGCGCACGCTGCGCGGGAGGCCCGGAAAGAGGCGCGCCAGAGGGTCCCGGGTGGCACGACCGCCGTACCGGTCCGCGCGAGCCTCGTCCGCGAACACGTCGCTCCTCCCGCTGTGGCCGTAGTCCCCTTGATCGCCGTAGCCGGACGACTCCCACTCCCTCCGTGGCGTCTCGCCGTAGTCCGGCCGCTGCCACGAAGGCGGGGTCGGCCAGCCGCCCGGCGCCTCTTCCTCCGCGGGCGCCGACTCCGGCTGCTCGCCGAACCAGCTGCTCGACGAAGGCCCGGTCGAGCCCCTCTCCTCCTCCGGCCAGCCGAACGGAGCGTCGCGCCCGCTCTCCGGCTCTTGCCGCTCGTCCTCGTCGCCGAGCTCGGGCCGATGGCGGCCGGCGTCGTCGCTCATCGCACCTGCTCCCGCCGCCAGGCCTCGACGCGACCGTGGTCGCCCGAGAGCAGCACCTCGGGCACCGGCCAGCCGCGGAACTCGGCCGGGCGCGTGTAGTGCGGATACTCGAGACCGCCCCCGAGCTCGGCAGAGAAGCTCTCGAGCTCCCCGGATCCCGCGGCGAGCGCCCCCGGCAGGCGACGCGCGACCGCGTCGAGGACGAGCATCGCCGGCAGGTCGCCGTTCGAGAGGACGTACGGCCCGACCGAGATCGCGTCCGTCGCGAGGTGCTCGACGATCCGCTCGTCGAAGCCTTCGAAGCGGGACGACAGCAGCGTCAGCGCCGGCATCGAGGCCAGCTCCTCGACGACCGCCTGCGTGAGCTGCCGGCCCTTCGGCGTCAGCGCGATCACGGCCCCCGGAGGCTCCGTGCCGTAGGCGGCTTCGAGCGCCGCGGCGACGACGTCGACCCGGAGGACCATGCCCGCGCCGCCGCCGTACGGCTCGTCGTCCACCTGCCCCGCCCGGAGCGGCGTCGAGTCGCGGTAGTTGAAGAGGCGCAGCTCGAGCTCGTCGCCGAGGACGCTCGCCACCGGCCGCTGCTCGGTCAGCCACGCATACGCGTGAGGGACGAGGGTGAAGACGTCTATGCGCACGGGCTGGGCTCTTCCGGGTCTGCGAACCCCACGGCGACGACGATTCGCCCGCCGGCAGGATCCACCTTCCGGACGCACGCCTCGACGAGGGGCAGTGACGCACCGGAGTCGAGCTCGAGCACGTCGTTCGCAGGGTACTCCAGCACCTCGCGGACCCGCCCGAGCTGCCGCCCTCCCTCCTCCTCGACCCGGAGGCCGACGAGCTGGAAGACGTAGAACTCGTCCTCGCCCTCGAGCTCCGGGAGGGTCGCGCGCGCGACGGCGAGCTCGGCGCCGCGCTCGACCTCCCGGTCGAGGCGGATCACGGGGCGGCCGCCCGAGCCGTGACACGAGCGGACGACCGTGGCCGGCTCACCGCCCGCGTACAGCACGGCGCCCTCGGCGAAGACCGCCTCCCGCCCGCTGGCGCCGTCCACGAAGAAGCCGCCGTCGAGGCCGTGCGACTTCCCCACGCGCCCGACGGGGACGAGCTCAGGCATGAGGCCTCCGGCTCGGCGCCGGCAAATGCGCCGAGCGAACGCGGGCGCGCCTGGCCTGCGGCGAGAGCGCGCCGCGGAGGGTGGCTCCGCCGCCCGGGAGCGGCGCGCGGCCGGCGGCCTCAGAGCCCACGCTCGGTGAACTCGGCGACCGCTTCCTCGCGGGTCGCCTCGAGCTCGGCGCCCTCGTACGGCGTCCGGCGGTGGGAGAGGTCGAGGAGCCAGTACGCGCCCGGCTCCTCCTCGTAGGGCATGCCGACGCTGCCGGCGTTGATCACGCGGACGCCTGCGACCGTGCGCTCGTACTGCGTGTGCGTGTGCCCGCACACGACCGCTGCCACGTCGAGGCCCTCGAACAGCGGAGCGATCCGCTCCTCGGGCGTGCGCTCGGTGAAGATGTCGACGTCGTTCCGCGGCGAGGCGTGGCAGTAGAGGACGTCGCCGATCTGCTGTGTCTCCGGCAGCCCGTGCAGGAAGGCGATCTCCTCCTCGCTCAGCCTGGCGCGTGTCTGCTCCACGAGCGGCTCCGGGACGAGGCCGCGCTCACCGGGATGGAGCTCGCGATCGGCGTTGCCGCGCACCCAGCGCACCCGGTCGCCGAGCGCCCGCAGCCGGGCAAGCGTCTCGGATGGCTCGTCGCCGCCGGCAACGACGTCGCCGCCGACGACGATCGTCGCGTCGTCGGGCACCTCGGCGAGCACCGCTTCGAGTGCGGAGAGATTTCCGTGGATGTCGTAGAGCGCGGCGACGCCGGGCATCTCAGTCGACGATCTCGAGCTGGAGCCGGCGACCCTCCTCGACGCCGCCGGCGCGGACGACCGTGCGGAGCGCGCGGGCGAGCCGGCCCTGGCGGCCGATCACCTTGCCGACGTCGGCCTCGGCGACGTGGAGCCGCAGCAGCAGCGTCCCGTCCTCTTCCTCGACCTCCTCGACGCGCACGGCGTCGGGCTCGTCGACGAGCCGGCGAGCGAGCTCGGCGACCAGCTCGGCCATCCGCTACTGGATCCCTTGGGCCTTGAGGAGCTTCGCCACCGACTCCGTCGGCTGCGCGCCCTTCGCGAGCCAGCCGCGCACCTTCTCCTCGTCGAGATCGATGAGCGAGGGGTCGGACTGCGGGTTGTAGCGCCCGACGATCTCGATGAACTTGCCGTCGCGCGGCGAGCGCGAATCGGCGGCGACGACGCGGTAGATCGGGTTCTTCTTCGAGCCGACCCGCGTCAGCCTGAGCTTCACTGCCATGACTTACCTTCTCGCTTTCTTCTTCTTCCGTTTGGACTTCGACTTGCGCGTCGCGCTCGGGCGCGGCGGGCCCTGCCCCGGCTGCTGGCCCGGGAGGCCGTTGCCGGGCAGACCGGCGCCGGGAATCTGCGGCATCTTGCCCGATCCGACGAGCTTCATCATCTTCGCCATCTGCTTGCGGGCGTCGATCAGCTGGTTCACCTGCTCGACCGTGGTGCCGGAGCCGGCGGCGATCCGCTTGCGGCGGGAGGCGTCGATGACGTGCGGGACGCGCCGCTCGTGCGGCGTCATCGAGAGGATCATCGCCTCGACGCGCTTGAGCTGGCGCTCGTCGACCTGGTCGAGGCCCTCGAGCTGCTTGCCGAGGCCGGGGATCATCTTCAGCACGCCCTGGAGCGGCCCCATGCGGCGGATCATCTTGTAGCTCGAGAGGAAGTCGTCGAACGTGAACTCGCCCTTGAGCATGCGCCGCTCGAGCTGTTCCTTCTCCTCCTCCTCGATCGCCGCCTCGGCGCGCTCGATCAGCGTCAGGACGTCGCCCATGCCGAGGATGCGCGAGGCCATCCGGTCCGGGTGGAACCAGTCGAGCGCGTCGAGCTTCTCGCCGGCCGACGCGAGCTTGATCGGGCGCCCGGTGACCGCGCGGACGGAGAGCGCGGCGCCGCCGCGTGCGTCGCCGTCGAGCTTCGTGAGGACGACGCCGTCGAAGTCGATGCGCTCCTGGAAGGCCTGCGCGACGTCGACCGCCTCCTGCCCCGTCATCGCGTCGAGGACGAGGAGGACGTTCGTGGGCTTCGCCTCGCGCCGCACCGCGGCAAGCTCCGCCATCAGCGCCTCGTCGACATGCAGGCGGCCGGCCGTGTCGAGGATCACGACGTCGCGCCCGTCCGTCTTCGCCCGCTCGATGCCGTCGCGGACGGCCTTGACGGGGTCGCTCCGCTCGTTCGCGTAGACCGGCACTCCGACCTGCTCGCCGAGCTGGACGAGCTGGTCGATCGCGGCGGGCCGCTGCAGGTCGGCGGCCACGAGCGCCGGCGTCCGGCCCTCCTTGGCGAGCAGGAGCGCGAGCTTGCCGGCCGCGGTCGTCTTCCCCGATCCCTGGAGGCCTGCGAGCAGGATCGTCGTGGGCGCCCGGGGCGAGAACGCAAGGCGGGAGTCCGAGGAGCCGAGAAGGACCGTCAGCTCCTCGTGCACGATCTTCACGACCTGCTGGCCGGGCGTGAGGCTCTTCCGCACGTCCTCGCCGAGGGCGCGCTCGCGCACATGCGCGACGAACTCCTTGACGACGCCGAAGTTGACGTCCGCCTCGAGCAGCGCGAGCCGGACCTCGCGCATGGCGCGGGAGATCGCCTCCTCGTCGAGGACGCCGCGCCCGCGGAGATCGCCGAGGGCGCTCTGGAGCTTCTCGCTGAGTGCGTCGAACATCGCGGCCCGCAGCGTAGCCGGGCTGGAATCTCGCCCGGCTGCGAGTCACACTTGCCACATGGTCTCGACGGCTGCAGCCCGGAAGACCGTCAGCGTCCTCTTCTGCGACCTGGCCGACTCGACCGCGCTCGGGGAACGGCTCGACCCCGAGCCGCTGCGAGAGCTGATGGGACAGTGGTACGACGAGATGCGGGCGGCGGTCGAGCACCACGGCGGCGTGGTCGAGAAGTTCATCGGCGACGCCGTGATGGCCGTGTTCGGGCTGCCCCGCGCGCACGAGGACGACGCGCTCCGGGCGGTCAGGGCCGCGCTCGACATGCAGGCAGAGGTAGGACGGCTGAACGGGTCCCTCGCCGAGCGCGGCGTGCCGGAGCTGCGGATCCGCATCGGGGTCAACACCGGCGAGGTCGTGACGGGGGACGACGCGGCGACCCTCGTCACGGGCGACGCCGTCAACACCGCGAAGCGGCTCGAGCAGGCGGCCGAAGGCGGCGAGATCCTGATCGGCGGGATAACCGAGCGGCTGGTCCGTCACGCCGCGCGGCTCGAGCCGGTCGCCGCCGTCGATGCGAAGGGAAAGAGCGCGCCGGTCGAGGCGTGGCGCGTGCTGGGGACGATCGCCGGCGCCGAGTCGTTCGCGCGGCGCTCGGACATCCCGTTCGTCGGCCGGACCGGCGAGCTCGGCGTCCTGCGCGACGAGCTGGCGGCGAGCGCGGACCGCCGCGAGTGCCGCCTCGTGACCGTGGTCGGCACGGCCGGTGTCGGCAAGACACGGCTCGTGTCGGAGCTCGTCGACGAGGTCCGCGAGTACGCCACGGTCGTCGGTGGGCGCTGCCTCCCCTACGGCGACGGGATCACGTTCTGGCCGCTGACGGAGCTCGTCCGCCGGCTCGGCGGAGAGCAGGCGGTCCAGGACGCGATGAGGGACGACCCCGACGCGGCGCTCGTCACCGAGCGGCTCGCCGTGCTCGGCGGCAGCGGGGCCGCGCCGCCGGAGGAGATCTTCTGGGCGGTGCGGCGCCTCTTCGAGGCTCTCGCCCGCGGGCGGCCGCTGGTCGTCGTGCTCGAGGACGTGCACTGGGCCGAGCCGATGCTGCTCGACCTCGTCGAGCACGTCAGCCGCTGGAGCCGCGACAGCACGATCCTTCTGCTCTGTGTCGCGCGCCCGGAGCTGCTCGAGGAGCGGCCGGGCTGGGAGGGCGCGCTCGTGCGGCTCGAGCCGCTTTCCGCCGGGGAGTCCACCGAGCTCCTCGACGCCCTGGACATCGGCGGGATCCTCTCGCCGCAGCTCCGCGCCCGGGTGGCGGACGTCGCGCAGGGGAACCCGCTCTATACCGAACAGCTCTTCGCGATGCTCGCCGAGGAGGCGCGTGCGGCGGCCGAGCTCGTGGCCTTGCCGCCGACGATCCAGGCGCTCCTTGCCGCACGGCTCGACCGGCTCGACCCGCGCGAGCGGAACGTGCTCGAGTGCGCCGCCGTGATCGGGCGGGAGTTCTGGCCGGGAGCGGTGGCCACCCTCGGCGACGACAACGAGGGGCTCGGAGCGACGCTGCTCGGCCTCGCCCGTCGCGAGTTCGTCGAGCCGGGGCCGTCGAGCATTCCCGGCGAGGACGGCTTCCGCTTCCGCCATGCCCTGATCCGGGATGCGGCGTACGCCGGGATCCCGAAGCGGACGCGCGCCGAGCTCCACGAGCGCTTCGCCGGCTGGCTCGAGGTCCACGGCCACAGCGACGAGCTCCGCGGGTACCACCTCGAGCAGGCGTACCGCTACCGCGACGAGCTCGGCTCGCTCGACGAGCACAGCCGCTCGCTGGGAGAGCAGGCCGGCGAGCTCCTCGCGGCCGCGGGGCGGCAGGCGCTGGCCCGCGACGACGTGCCCGCGGCCGTCAACCTGCTCGAGCGGGGCGCCGCCCTTCTGCCCCGGGCCGGCGGCTCGTGCGGATTCGTCCTGCTCGACCTCGCGATCGCCCTCATGCGCTCCGGCGCCTTCGCAGCCGCCGAGGGCGCGCTGGAAGAAGCACTCGCCCTCGCCTGCGAAAGCGGCAACCGGCAGCTGGAGCTGCGCACGCTGATCGAGCGCGAGTTCTTCCGGATCTTCACGAACGCCGGAACCTCGGCCGAGGAGATCACGCGCGTCGCGGAGGCCGCCATCCCCTCCCTCGAAGAGCTCGGCGACGACGCCGGGTTGGCGAAGGCCTGGCACCTGCTCAGCGAGCCTCCGGTCGACGCGTGCCGCTGGGGCGACCGCGCGGGGGCGCTCGAGCACGCGCTCGAGCACGCGCGGCGCGCGGGGGACGCCCGCGAGGCCGCCTTCGTCGCGGCGTCGCTGATGCAGGCGATCCAGCTCGGGCCGACGCCCGTCGACGAGGCGATCGAACGAGCGCACCTCTTCCTGCGGGAGAGCGAGGACGACCGGCTGCTCACCGCTTCGATCCTCAGCTCGTTCGCCGTGCTCCTCGCCATGCGCGGCGAGTTCGGAGAGGCTCGCGCGCAGTGGGGCCGCGCGCAGGCGCTCTGGGACGAGCTCGGGATGGCGATGCGCCGCGCGATCCGGGCGATCGACGCCTCGACGATCGAACTGCTGGCGGGAGACGCCGAGGCGGCCGAGCGCGAGCTGCGGACGGGGTATCGGATGCTCGAGGAGATCGGCGACGTGCACCTGCGGCCGACCGTCGCCGCCTACCTGGCCGCCGTGCTCGCGCAGGCCGGCCGCTCCAGGGAAGCCGAGGAGTTCGCGGACTTCGCGGAGTCGCACGCCTGGGAGGACGACATCGTGACGCAGGTGATGTGGCGGGTCGCCCGCGCCCAGATCCCGACGCACGCCGGCGGGGCCGCCGACGCGGAGCGTCTGGCCCGCGAGGCGGTCGGGCTGGCCGAGCCGACCGACTTCCTCGATCTGCAGGCGACAGCCCTTCTCGCCCTCGCCCGCGTGCTCCGCAGCGCCGGCTCGCCGGAGGCGCGGGAGGCGGCCGCCGGGGCCCGGACCGTGTACGAGCGCAAGGGGAACGTGGTTGGCGCAAGGCAGGCGGCCGTGCTCGCCTAGCCAGCGCGCCTCCGCAGGAGTAGGGTCACCCGCGGGGGAGAAAGGGAGTGCGGCATGAGCCAAGGCCAGGGCGGACCCTGGAAGGGCAGGTCGGAAGGGCCGGGCGCGAACCTGCAGGACGCGATCGTCGACGCCTGGGACAAGGCCAAGGGCGACGAGGCCCCGGCGGGCAAGTACGTGGTCGAGTCGATCGAGATCGAGACCTCGAACCCGATCCACGCGTACGTCGTCGTGATCAAGACCGGCTGACGCCCGAGCGGCCGCGGGCGCGCCACGGACGCGTCCGCGGCAGGTAGTCCCTTCCGTGCCTAGCCGGCGACGAGCGCCTGCGCGTAGTCGCGCGGGTCGAACGGCTGCAGGTCCTCGAGCGCCTCCCCGACGCCGACCAGCTTGACCGGCAGGCCGAGCTCGTACGCGATCGGGATCGCGACGCCGCCCTTCGCGGAGCCGTCGAGCTTCGTGAGCACGACTCCGGTGACCCCGACCGCGTCGCCGAAGAGGCGGGCCTGCTGGACGCCGTTCTGGCCGGTCGTCGCGTCGACGACGAGCAGCGTCTCGTGCGGCGCTCCCTCCAGGCGGCCTGCGATCACGCGGCGCACCTTCGCCAGCTCCTCCATCAGGTTCGTCTGCGTGTGGAGGCGACCGGCCGTGTCCACGACGACGACGTCGCGGCCGCGCGCCACCGCGGCCTCGAGGGCATCGTACGCGACCGCGGCCGGGTCGGCGCCGCGCTCGGAGCCGACGAAGTCCGCGCCCGCCCGCTGCGCCCAGATCTCGAGCTGCTCCTCCGCCGCCGCCCGGTACGTGTCGGCGGCCGCGACGACGACCGAGCGTCCGTGCTCCGCGAGCCGGGCCGACAGCTTGCCGATGGTGGTCGTCTTGCCGGTGCCGTTGACGCCCACGACGAGGATCACGGCCGGCTCGTGCGCGACGTCGAGCAGCGGAGGCTCGCCGAAGAGCGCCGTCACCTCCTCGGCGAGCGCAGCATTGAGATCGGCGAGCTCCCCCCGCGCCTCGAGCCGCCGGACGAGCTCCGCGGTGGCGCGAGCGCCGACGTCGCCGGCGATCAGCGCCTCCTCCAGCCGCTCCCAGTCGGCGTCGTCGCCCGGGTCGAAGGAGGCGGCCGCCGCGAGCTCGCCGGTCAGCGCGCGGCGCGACTTGGAGAGCGAGTCGCGGAGCCGCGAGAAGAAGCGGCCGCCAGCCTCATCCTCCGGCGCGCCCGCCGCGCCCGGCTCGCCCAGCAGCTCCCCCCAGCTCCGCGCCATGCGGTGAGCCTAGTCGGCGAGCTGCCACTCCTCGTTGCGGATCAGCGGTAGCTCGGTTCCGTCGGCCAGCACCGCGTCGACCTCGAGGTCCGGGCCGCCGACCATGAAGTCGACGTGGATGTTCGAGACGTTCATCCCCTCGTCGGGCTCGCCGTCGAAGGAGTACGGAAGCCCGAAGCCATAGGCGACGTGACAGGTGGCGTTCTCGTCGAAAAGGGTGCTGTAGAAGAGCGTGCCGGTCTGGCCGACGCGGGATTCCTTCGTGACGAGCGCGAGCTCGCCGAGCCGGTCCGCGTTCTCGATGCTCGCAAGATGGCCGCGCACGACGTCTGCGCCGGTCTCGGCCTCCACCTGCACGATCCGGCCGTTCTCGAAGGTGAGCTCGAGGCCTCGGATGAGCTGTCCCGCGAGGTTGAGCGGCATGCTCGAGCGCAGCGTCCCCTCCGCCCGGCGCGAGTCCGGGGTGGTGAAGATCTCCTCCGTCGGCATGTTCGCGACGTAGTCGATCCCCCCGGCGGTGCGGAAGCGGGCTGTCCCCCACCTCGCGCCCGGCAGGAGGCCGACCGTGAAGTCGGTCCCCGGGCCGCGATAGCGGAGAGCGTCGGCCCGGCGCTCGGTGAGCGCGGCCGCCCGCGCCTCGAGCCGTTCGAGGTGCTCGCGCCACGCCGCGACCGGGTCGGGCTCGTCGAGGCGGAAGCAGAAGGCGACGAGCTCCCAGAGCCGCTCGACGTCCGGCTCGCCGAGCACCTGGCGCGCCCAGCCTTCGGTCGGCGCTCCCACGCCGCACCAGTTGACGCTTCGGTCCTTGTGGTGCTGCCGGAAGAGCTCCGCCGCCTCGAGCGGGATTGCGCGCCCGACGCGCTCGCCGTCGAGATCCGCGAGCAGCTCCGGCTCGGGGTCGCCCGCCGTCCCGAGCTGCGCGCAGCCGGCCATCGACTCGGCGAGCCGTTTCAGCCACTCCGGCGAGTACGTGAGCGCCTCGTCCGGCCCGAGCTCGATCATCGCCCGGCGCACGTGCTGGTCGCCGTACTCGACGTTCACGTACGAGGCGCCCGCCCGGTACGACTGCCGCACGAGCTCGCGGACGAGCTCGGCGTGCTCGACGAGGCCGTGGACGAACACCTCCTGACCCGGCTGCACGTTCGCGCCCACGCGGACGGCCAGCTCGGCGTAGCGCTCGAGCCGAGCGCCGTTCGCGCTCACGCCAGCTGCCACTCCTCGTTCCGGATCAGCGGTACCGCGGTTCCGTCGGCGAGAACCGCGTCCACCTCGAGCTCGGGCCCGCCGACCATGAAGTCGACGTGATGGTTCGCGAGGTTCATCCCCTCGGGCGGCTCGCCGTCGGCGAGGAAGGGGAACCCCGTGCCGTAGGCGACGTGGCAGGCCGCGTTCTCGTCGAAGAGCGGGTCGTAGAAGAGCGTGTCGGCCTGGCCGACGCGGGACTCCTTCGTGACGAGCGCGACCTCCCCCAGGCGGTCGGCGTTCTCGATCGTCTCGAAATGGCTGCGCACGAGCTCCGCGCCGGTCTCGGCCTCGACCCGGACGGCCCGGCCGCCCTCGAACGTGAGCTCCAGCCCGCGGACGATCTGCCCGGAGAGCGGCAGCGGAAGCGTGGCGCGGATCGTCCCCTCGGTGCGGCGCGCGTCGGGCGAGGTGAAGACCTCCTCCGTCGGCATGTTCGCGACGTACCGGATCCCGCCCGCGGTGTGATGGGCGCCGGAGATCCAGCGCACGCCGGGCAGCAGGCCGACCGTCAGGTCCGTGCCGGGGCCGCGATAGCGGAGCGCGTCGGGACGAAGCTCGTTCAGGCGGGCGGAGCGCTCCGCGAGACGCGTGAGGTGCTCCTCCCACGCGGCCGTCGGGTCCGGCTCGTCGAGGCGCATGCAGAAGGCGACCTTCTCCCACAGGCGCTCGACGTCCGGCTCGCCGAAGACCTGCCGCGCCCAGCCCTCGTTCGGTGCGCCGATGCCGCACCAGTTGACCGTGTTCTCGGCGAGCTGCTGCATCCTGATCTCGATGATCTCCTGGGGGATGGCCCGACCGACGCGCTCGCCGTCGAGATCGGCCATGAGGTCGGGCTCCGAATCGCCGGTCGTCGCGAGCAGCGCGTTGCCCGCACACGAGCGGACCAGCTTCTTCAGCCACTCGGGCGAATACGTGAGCGCCTCGTCCGGGCCGAGCTCGATCATCGCCCGCTGCACGTGGGCGTCGTTGTAGAGCACGTGGACGTACGCGGCGCCCGCACGGTAGGCCTGCCGGGTCAGCGCCCGGGCGAGCTCGGAGTGCTCGATGTTCGGGAAGAGGAAGACCTCCTGGCCCGGCTGGACGTTCGCGCCCACCCGGACGACGAGCTCCGCGTAGCGCTCGAGGCGGTCGTCCATCGCACACGATCCTATGTGGTTCGGGCCACTAGGATCGCCCGATGCGCGAGCCTCGGCCCGGCCTCTGGCACTGGCAGGCGCCCCATCCGGACTGGACCTACGAGTGCTGGTGGCCCGAGCTCGTCTCGTCGTACGCGGTCGAGCTCGGCGACGAGCTCGTGCTGTTCGACCCGCTCGCGGTGCCCGACGAGCTGCGTGAGCGGGCGACGGCCGCCGTCCTGACGGCTCCGTACCACGAGCGCGACGCGCGCGAGCTCGGCCTTCCGCTGCACGCTCCGCCCGCCGACACCTCGCAGGACTGGGTCGAGAAGTTCGGCGTCGATCCCGACCAGGTGCGCGGCCTGGAGAGCGACGACCTCGCCTGGCTCCGCAAGGGCGAAGGCGAGGGTGAGTTCCACGGCCCCGGACGCTGGCCGTTCGGCATCGAGGCGTACGCGGGCCGGGAGGACAACGACCTCGTCTTCTGGCTGCCCTCGGTCCGCGCGATCGTCAGCGGTGACTCGCTCTCCGACTTCGGAAACGGCCTTGACATCCAGCTCGGCGGCCGCAAGCACGTCACGCGCGAGGAGGTCGCGACCCGGCTCCGTCCGCTGCTCGAGCTGCCGGTTGAGCTCGTGCTGCCCGCCCACGGCGAGCCCTCCGACCGCGCGGCGCTCGAGCGCGTCCTCGCCTGAGGCTATGCCGCCGAGGCCGCCTCGGCTTCCTCGCGCGGCAGGCGCCGCGAGACGACCTGCGAGACGCCTTCGCCCCCCATCGTCACGCCGTAGAGGACGTCGGCGGCCTCCATCGTCCGCTTCTGGTGCGTGATGACGACGAACTGCGCCCGGTCGGAGTAGCGGCGCAGGAGCTCGACGAAGCGACCGATGTTCGTGTCGTCGAGGGCGGCTTCGACCTCGTCGAGAAGGTAGAAGGGGCACGGCCGCGCGAGGAAGAGCGCGAAGAGGAAGGCGATCGCGCCGAGCGCCTTCTCGCCGCCGGAGAGGAGCGACAGGCGCTGGACGCGCTTGCCGGCGGGACGTAGCTCGACCTCGACGCCGGGCTCGGCGTCGTCTCCGTCCTCCTCGGCCTCGGTGAGGCGGAGCCGGCCCTCGCCGCCGGGGAACACCGTGGCGGTCACGTCGGCGAAGTGGCGGCGGACGGCGTCGAACGTCTCGGCGAAGCGGCGCTCGACCGTCTCGGTCAGCTCGTCGCGGAGCTTCTCGAGCTCGGCGAGGCTCGCCTCGAGGTCGGCGCGCTGGGCGGCGAGCTCCTCGAGTCGCGCCTTCTCGGCCTCGTACTCCTCGTGCGCGAGCGGATTCACCTGGCCGAGCGTCTCCCGGCGGCGCTCGAGCCGCTCGGCCGCGGCGACGAGCTGCTCGCGGTCGTCTCCTTCGGCGGGCTCGTCCGCGCCCGCGTGCTCGAACCGGCGCCGAGCCTCGTCGGCCTCGGCCTCGAGTCTGGCGGCCTCGACCTCGAGCGCGGAGACGGACTCCGAGGCGGCCGCGAGCTCCTGCCGCAGCTCGACCTCGGCCGCGCCGAGGCGGCGCAGCTCACTCCCGAGCTCGCCGCTTCGCGCAGCGCCGGCGTCCACGTCCTCCCGCAGCGGAGCCTCGAAGACCGCGGCGGCCGACGCCGCCGCGAGCAGCGCCTCGTCGAGCCGCTCCGCCGCCGAGACGACGCGGGCGAGCTCGTGCGGACGGGCGCGCCGGCGGCCTGCTCGCACCGCCGCGTCGATACGTGCCGTCTCGGCCGCGCGGGCCGCTTCGGCTGCCTCACTCGCACGCAGCGCGGCGGCATCCGCCGCGGCCACGAGCGTGGCCACCTTCACCCGGAGGCTCGCCGCGTCGCCTGCCGCGCCCTCGACGATCGCCGGCCGTCCGCCGAGGCGGAGGACGTCACGCTCCGCCGCGGCCACGCGCTCGGCGGCCTCGGCGAGCTCGCCGCGCAGCGCCGCCTCCCGCTCCGCAATCGCCCGGAGGCGCTCGCCGAGTTCCCCCGTCCGCTCCGCACCGGCTTCGCCCCGGGTGCGCAGCGGCGCCTCGATCCGCTCGACGTGGGCGTCGAGGGCCGCCAGTGCCCGCTCGAGCCGCCGCGCCAGGGCCGCGAGCGTCGCGAGCGTCCCGGCGTCGGCACGCCGGATCGTGAGGCGCGGCGCGACGGCCGCGAACGCTTGCTCGGCGGCGACGGCACGCTCCTCGGCCTCCGCCGACTTGCGGTCGGCGAAGCGCGCCTGCTCTGCGAGCGTCCTCGCCTCCTCGGCCAGCGCGCGACGGCGCGCGTCGAGCTCGAGCAGCACGGCCTCGGCGGTCTCGCCCGCGTACCAGAGCTCGCCGGTGCGCGGGTCGTAGCCGAACCCGTCGGCCGTCACCGCCGGTTTCGCCGAGCCGAGCAGCTCCTCCCGCTCGACCACGGGGAGCTCGGCGACGAGCTCGTGTGGGTTGCGACCGGCGACGACCACGAGCGAGCCCAGCCCGAGCGCCGCGGCGCGCTCGAGGAGCGCGAGGGCGGCGTGCGTGTCCTCGGCGAGGAGCGCCGCTGCCCGCGGCCCGAGGGCCGCCGCGACCGCCCGCTCGCTGCCCGACTCGATCTCGAGCTCGGAGAGGACGAGCCGCTCGCCCTCCTCCGCGAGCGCCCGGGCCGCGGGCGGGATCCCTTCGCGCTCGGCCAGCGACCGCTCGAGCGCGGCAAGCCGCTCGGCGGCCGTCCGCGCCCGTTCCGCGAGCGTGTCCCGCTCGTGCAGCGCCTCCCTCGCGCGCGCCCGCGCGGCCAGTGCCTCCTGCTCCAGCTGACGAGGCGACGGGCTGCCATGCGCGGCGTCGGCCTCGGCGTCGGCGAGCTCCGTCCGGAGCCGAGCGGACAGGCGCTCGGCGGACTCCCGTTGCACCGAAAGCCGGGCGACGTGCGACCGGAGCTCGTACGAGACGGCGAGCGCGGCTTCCCGCTCCCCCGCCGCGCCGGTGAGCTCGCTCTCGATGCCGCGCCGTTCCGCGAGGAGCTCGTCGAGGCGGCCCTCGAGGGCGCTGCGCTCCCCCGCTTGGGCCGCGAGCAGGCGGGCGAGCGCCTGTCGCGCACGCTCGGCGGACGCCACGCGCTCCACCGCCGCCGCCTGTGCCGTCGCCGCCGCGGTTTCCCACGCGCGCTCGAGCCCGGCGAGCTCGGCGGCGGGATCACCGGCCTCGGCCGCGGCCGTCTCGTGCCGCGACCGCGCCTCGGCGAGGAGCGCCGCCGCCGACTCGCGGCGCAGGCCGAGACGCTCGCCGGCGCTGCGGAGCCGGTAGAGCGCCTGCAGCGCCTGCTCGCGTGCACCGGCCGCGTCGGCGAGCTCCTCCTCGGCCCGGCCACGCTCGGCGAGCAGAGCGTCCAGCCGCTCCTCGACCCCCCGCCGCATCTCGGCCGCCGAGCCTCGTCGTGTCTCGAGCTCGGCGAGGCGCTGCTCGAGACCGGCGAGGTCGAGCTGTGCGATGCGCGCCCGCAGGCGCGCGATCTCCACCCCGAGCTTCTGGGCCCGCTCGGCCGCGGTCGCCTGCAGTGCGAGCGGCCGGAGCCTCTTCCGAACCTCCGCCTCGACGTCGCGGGCGCGCTCGACCTCGAGCGCGACCCGCGCGAGCTTCAGCTCCGCGCGGTGCCGGCGGGCCTTGAAGCGGCCGAGGCCCGCCGCCTCCTCGATGAGGGCGCGCCGCTCGGCCGGCTTCGAGGCGAGGATCGCCTCGACCTTGCCCTGCCCGATGATCGAGTGCATTCCCTGGCCCAGCCCGAGGTCTGCGAGCAGCTCGACGAGGTCGAGCCGCCGCACCGGGGCTCTGTTGACGAGGTACTGCCCCTCGCCGCCGCGGTGCAGCCGGCGGGCGACCGAGAGCTCGGCGTAGTCGACCGGGAGGGCGCCGTCGGCGTTGTCGAACAGCAGCTCGACCTCGCAGAAGTCGGAGGGGCCCCGCGAGCCGCCGCCGGCGAAGAGGACGTCGTCGGGCTTCTCGGCCCTGAGCTCCGTCGGGCTGAGGGAGCCGGCCGCCCACCGGATCGCGTCGGAGACGTTGGACTTGCCGGAGCCGTTCGGGCCGACGATCACGCCGACGCCCGGCTCGAGACGGATCTCGACCGGGTCCGGGAACGACTTGAAGCCACGCAGCTTGACGGCGCGCAGATGCACCGCCCGGCACCCTAAAGAGGCCGCAGGACGCTACCGGCGGGGCTGCTGCTCGTCGTCGCGGGCGAGCGGAGCGTCCTCGTCCGCCGCCTCGGCGTCGTCGAAGATCTCGAGGATCCCGCGGGACTCCGGCTCGAGCTCCTCCGCCGCGAGCCTTCGCAGGCGCAGCTCGGAGTTGGTGGGCCGCCTCTCAGCCATGAGGCGGACAGGATGCCAGAACGTCAGCGGCGGGTGCCGGTGACGAGCAGGTACTCGCGCTCGTCGAGGTACGTGCCGTCGGCCTGGCGGCCTTTCTCCCAGTGCGCGCGTGCCACTCGCTCGAAGTCGTCGCGCCGCTCGGACGGAAGGTTCTCGAGCATCACCTTGACCGGGCCGAAGCGAGGCGCGAAGAACTCCCAGGCATGCTCCGGCGACTCGTCCTCGAGGCGCGAGATCCGCCGCTCGAAGGACAGCTCGAATGCGTCGCCGAGCTTGTCGCGGACGTACTCCTCCCGCCCCCACATGAGCGGGGACCCGGCGCCGGACGGAGGCGGCGGCTGAAACGTGGCAAACGTGGCGAGCATCTCCCCGATCGTGCCCTCCGGCGTCCAGGCGGTGAAGCCGAGGCGTCCGCCGAGCCGGAGGACGCGCGCCACCTCGCGTGCGACCGCGTCGTGGTCGGGGCCGAAGATCATCCCGAAAGAGGAGCTGGCCACGTCGAAGCTCGCGTCGGTGACGTCGAGGTTCTCGGCATCGCCCACGCGGTAGTCGATCTCGTAGCCGCCGGTCGCGGCGCGCTCCTTCGCGACGTCGATCAGCCGGGGGGCGATGTCGATCCCGGTCACGCGCGCGCCGGCACCGGCCGCCAGCTCGGCCACGTTCCCCGCTCCGCACGCGATGTCGAGCCACCGCTCGCCGGGCTGCGGAGCGAGCGCCTCGACGAGCGCCGCGTGGACGTCGCCGATCGATTCGGCGACTTCCTCGAACGCACCGGCCGACCAGGCGACCGCGGCGCGCTGCTTCAGCTCGGCGAAGTCGGACACGGGCGCGAACCTACTACTCCGCGTCGTCCGTGTCGAGCTTCGCGAGCGCCTCGCGGGCGGCCTCCTGCTCGGCGGCCTTCTTCGTCCGGCCTTCCCCTCGCCCGAGCTCCTCCCCGCCGATGACCGCCGCGCAGGTGAAACGGCGGTCGTGCGGCGGCCCGTCGACGGAGATCTCGGCGTACGTCACGTGACGGCCGGTGCGGGCGAGCAGCTCCTGCAGGTCCGTCTTGTGGTCGACGCGCGTCGTGAGCGCGTGCTCGATCTGCTCCGAGAAGGCCTCGACGACGGCGTCCTCGATCGCCGCGAAGCCGTGCCGGAGGAAGAGCGCGCCCATCGCCGCCTCGATCACGGCCGCGAGGACGTTGCGGTTGCGCGAGAGCCGCTCGAGCTCCTCGTCGGTCTGTGGGGAGGCGGCGTGCGCGACGAGACGCCGCCCGAGATCGAGCTTTCGCGCGACCTCCGCGCACGTCGCGCGCGAGACGACGTGGGAGCGCACCTTCGCGAGCTTCCCCTCCGAGAAGTCGGGATGGCGCGAGTAGAGCGCGTGGGCGACCGCCAGCTCGAGGACGCTGTCGCCGAGGAACTCGAGCCGCTCGTACGAGGCGCTCCGCTCGCTCGCCCACGAGGTGTGCGTGAAGACGGGCTCCGCCAGCTCCGGCGGGAGGGCGTCGATCAGCTGCGCGAGGGAGGAGTCCGCGGCTACTGGTGCGAAGTGACGTAGTCGACGGCCTGGCCGACGGTCTGGATCTTCTGCGCGTCCTCGTCCGAGATCTTGATCCCGAACTGGTCCTCGAGCTCCATGATCAGCTCGACGAGGTCGAGAGAGTCGGCGTCGAGATCCTCCTGGAAGGAAGCCTCCTCCGTGATGTCCGCCTCGTCGATGCCGAGCTGCTCGGTGAGGACCTCCTTGACCCGCTCGTAGACTTCCTCGCGCGACGCTGCCATGTCACCTCGTTGTGGTCGGGGGCCGAAAGCGCGCCGATCATACAGCCTCGACCTCGCGCGGTAGGCGCGCAGCGAGGCGGCCGACGACGTCGTGGTCGACGCCGCGGGCGGCGAGCCGGATGGCGTTCGCGATCGCCGTCGGCGACGAGTTGCCGTGGGCTATCACGACGAGCCCGCGCAGCCCGAGCAGGTAGGCGCCGCCGTACGTGTCGGGGTCGAGCCGGGCGCGGAGCCGGCGGGCGGCCGGGCGGATGAGGAGGCCGCCGAGCGTGCCGGCCGTCGTGGCCGTGATCTCCTCCCGCAGCGAGTCGAGCAGGGTGCGGATCGTCCCTTCCACCGCCTTGAGCGCGACGTTGCCGGTGAACCCGTCGGTGGCGAGCACGTCGGCCGCGCCCTCGAGGACGTCGCGGCCCTCGGCGTTACCGCGGAAATCGAGCTCGGAGGCGGCGAGCAGCTCGTGCGCCTCGAGCGTGAGCTGGTTCCCCTTCTCCGCCTCCTCGCCGATCGAGAGGAGCCGCACCTGCGGCCCCGCGATGCCGAGCATCTCCTCGGCGAAGACGGCGCCCATCGTCGCGAACTGCAACAGGTGCTCGGCGCGGCAGTCGGCGTTCGCGCCGGCGTCGATCAGCACCGACGGGCCCCTGCGGGCGGGTATCGGCACCGCGATCGCCGGACGCCGGACTCCCGGGACGCGCCGCAGCAGGACGAGGCCTGCCGCGAGGATCGCTCCCGTGTTGCCGGGCGACACGGCCGCGTCGGCCTCCCCGTCGGCGACGGCCTTGACGGCGCGGACGAGCGAGCTGTCGGCCTTCGTCCGGAAGGCGTCGGCGGGCTTCTCGTCCATGCCGACGACCTGCGTCGTCGGGACGCGCTCGAGCCCACGCGTGTCGAGCTCCGGCGAGCCGAACACGACCGGCTCGATCCCGTCGCCGCGCGCGGCGAGCGCGCCCTCGACCACCGCCTCGGGCCCACGATCTCCCCCCATCGCGTCGACGGCGATGCGGGGCATGCCGCTACGGCGCTTGGACGCGGAGCGGCTCGACCTCGCGGCCCTTGTAGGTGCCACAGGTCGGACAGACCCGGTGCGGCCGCTTCGGCTGGCCGCACGTCGGGCAGACGTTCACCTTCGGCGCACCGATCGCGTGCGTGGCGCGGCGCTTGTCGCGGCGCGACTTCGAGGTTTTCCGCTTCGGGACGGCCATGGGCGCGGGCCACTATAGCCTGCGCCCGTGGACACGACCGGCCTTCTCCGGCTCTTCGACGAGCAGATGCGCCGCCGGGCCGCGCCGGACTGCCTGTACGTCGGCGACGGCTGGGCGGGCGTCCTCTGGCGGCCGGACGACGACGACGTCGAGCCGCTCGTCGCCCGGCTGCGCGGGCTTCCCGGCCATGTCGAGTGGAAGTACTACTCACACGACGGACCGGAGCTGCGCCAGCGTCTGACCGCGGCGGGGCTCGAGCCGGAGGACGAGGAGACCGTCGTCGTGGCGGAGGCCGCGGCGATCCCGCCTCCCCCGGAGGATGTCGAGCTCCGCGTCGTCACGGACGAGTTCGTCGACCTCGCGGCCGAGGTCTTCGGCGACCGCTTCGGGCTGCCCGAGAAGGCCGTCGCGGTCGTCGCGGTCGTCGACGGATGTGCCGTCTCCGGCGGACGCGTCGATTTCGAGGACGGCGTCGAGTTCGCGGGGCTCTTCGGCGGCGTCACGCTCCCGGAGTACCGCGGGCGCGGGTTGTATCGCGCGACCGTCGCCAAGCGCGCGGAGCTCGCGCGTGAGCGCGGCTACCGCTGGCTCTACTCGGACGCGTTGCCGACGAGTCGGCCGATCCTCGAGCGGCTCGGCTTCGTGGCCGTGACCACGACGACGCCGTTCACGCTTCCCGCCGAAGCTCGCTGAGCTTCGCCCAGCGCGGGTCGGCGCGCTCGTCGGCGTGCTCGTGCGGCTCGGCGTTGAGGTCCTTTCCGCAGACAGGACAGAGGCCGGCGCAGTCGGGGCGGCAGAGGATCTTGTCGGGCAGCGCGAGCGCGATCGCGTCGTGCGCCCAGGCGGAGAGATCGAGCCGGTCGTCGTCGAGGTACTCCGTCCGTTCGTCGTCGCTCTCGGGCTTCGTCGCCTCGTACTCGCGCAGCCGGAGCTCGAGCGCGAGCTCGGCGTCCTGCAGGCAGCGGAAGCACGGGCCCGCGAGCGTGACCTCGAACGAGAGCTCCAGGATCGTGCCGCTCGAGGCGCGCGTGACGGCGAGCTGCGCGGGCGCCGGGTCCGGCCGCGGCTCGTAGCGCTGCCCGCCGAGCACGAGCGGCTCGAGCTCGATCTCGACGCGCTCGCGCGCCTGGTCGCCGGAGCGGATCCGCAGCGTGCGCAGGTCGAACGTGGTCACAGCCGCACCGTAGCGCTGAAGGACGCTTTCCCAGCTCAGGGGGCGATGCGGCGGAGGTCGGCGAGCCTCGGCACACGCTGCAGGGGGAGCTCCTGCGCCTCCTTGCGGCGGAGATACGGCTCGACCGTCTCGGGAAGCGGCTCCGCTTCCTCGTGCGGCTCGCGGGCGAGGACGAGCATCCCGACGGAGGACACGATCACCGTCCCGGCTGCGAGCTCGCGTCCTCCGACCGCCTCGCCCGCGAGCCCCCAGCCGAGGAGGACGGCGACCGCGGGATTGACGTACGCGTAGGTCGAGACGAGCACGCTCGGCGCCCCGCTTCGCAGCAGCCAGCCGTACGCCGTGAAGGCGACGATCGAGCCGAAGACGACGAGGAAGCCGAAGGCGGCGGCCGAGCCCGCCGAGATCGCGCCCGGATGGACGCGGCCGACCTCCCCCAGCGCGGCCCCGGTCACCGCGAGAAACGCGGCGGCGCACAGCATCTGCATCGACGCCGAGAGGAACGGCGGCTTCGGCAGCGGCGCGACCCGGCCGTAGGCCGAGCCGGCCGCCCACGCGAGGGCGGCGGCGAGGATCACCGCCGCGCCCACCGGGTCGACGTGGCCGCTCTGGCGGACGAGCAGCGCCACGCCGAGCAGCCCCGTGGCGATGCCGGCCAACGCGCCGAGCGACAGCCGCACGCCGAAGAACGTCCGGTCGAGCAGCGCCGTGAAGAGCGGCACCGTCGCGATGAGAAGCGCGGTCAGCCCCGAGGCGAGCCGCTGCTCGGCCCAGGCGACGCCTCCCGTGTCGACGAAGAGGAGGAGCCCGCCGACGATCGCGGCGGCCCTCCACTCGCGCCGGCCCGGCCGCGACGAGCGGACGTCGCCCCGCCACGCGGACCACCCGTAGAGGAGCCCGCCGGCGAGCGCGAACCTCACCGCGAGCATCAGCAGCGGCGGCAACGTCCGGTCGGCGATGGCGATCGCGAGATACGTCGATCCCCAGACGACGTAGACGATCGCGAGCGCGACGGCGATCTTCGTCCTCACGTCCGCAGAGTGCCGACCCGACTGGATCAGCGCAAATGGAGTTATCGTTCGTATCGATCATGAGCGGTAATGACTGGCTGGGCGTCGAGCTGCGCCATCTCGCGGCTCTGGAGGCTGTCGCGCGAACCCGCTCCTTTGGGGGCGCCGCACGCGAGCTCGGGTACACGCAATCGGCGGTCAGCCAGCAGGTCGCCCAGCTGGAGCGGATCGTCGGGCAGCGGCTCTTCCATCGCCCTGGCGGCCCGCGGCGGGTCGAGCCGACGGAGGCCGGCCTAGTCCTGCTCGGCCACGCCGATGCGATCGTCGCGCGCCTCGATGCGGCCCGCGCGGACATGGCCGCGCTCGCCGAGGGCGCCGCGGGAACGCTCCGCGTCGGCATCTACCAGAGCGTGGGCGCCCGCCTCCTTCCCGCGCTCGTGCGGCGCTTCCGCGCCCAGTGGCCGCTCGTGGGCGTGCGCGTGCGGGAGGAGAGCTCCGCCGCCGACCTGCTGCGGCTGCTCGAGCACGGCGAGCTCGACCTGACCTTCGCCGACCTGCCGCTCGCCGACGGCCCGTTCGAGTGGGCCGAGCTGCTGCAGGACCCCTACGTGCTGCTCGTCTCCGCGCGCTCGGAGCTCGCGAAGCTCGACGCGGCGCCGCCGCTGCGCGAGGTCGCGAGGCTGCCGCTCATCGGCCGCCGCACGACCGACGAGCCCGAGCGGTTCCTCGCCGGACGTGCACCCGAGCTCAACGTGGTCTTCCGCACCGACGACAACGGGACGCTCGGCGCGCTCGTGGCCGAGGATCTCGGCGCGGCGATCGAGCCTCAGCTCGTCGTCGACCCGAAAGACCGGGCGGTGAAGATGCTGCCCTTCGGCTCACGGATCCCGCCGCGAACGCTCGTCCTCGCGTGGCATCGCGACCGCTACCGCTCGCAGGCGGCGCAGGCGTTCGTGCAGCTCGCGCGCGAGGTGGCCAACCCATAGCTCTACCTTGCGGCGCAAGACAAAGTAACTACCATGCGGCGCATGGCAAGCGAGAGCAGGCGCAGCCAGATGCTCCGGGGAGTTCTCGATCTCTGCCTGCTCGCGGTCGTCGTCGACGAGCCCGCGTACGGCTACGAGATGACGCGGCGCCTCCGCGAGCGCGGCCTGTCGACGGTCGGCGAGGGCTCGATCTATCCCCTCCTCGGGCGGCTCGAGCGCGAGGGGCTCGTCGCGACGCATCGAGCCGCGAGCGACGGGGGCCCGCCGCGCAAGTACTACAGCGCCTCGTCGAGCGGGCGGCGCGCTCTCACCGAGGGCGTCCGCGCCTGGCGGCACGTACGCGGAGAGGTCGACTCGGTTCTGGCCACGATCGAAGCGGAGGTAGGCGAATGAGTGCGTTCGTCGAGGAGTGCCGGAAGGAATGGAGGCGGCTCGGCGTGCCGGACCTCCTCGCCGAGGAGATGGCGACCGACCTCGAGGCCGACCTCGCGGAGGCGGAGGCGGACGGCGTCTCGGCCACGGAGATGCTCGGCGAGAGCGATCCGCGCCGCTTCGCGGCGACCTGGGCGAGCGAGCGCGGGCTCGTGTCGGAGCCGGCGCCGCAGAAGAAGCGGCGGCGACGCTTCTGGCCCTGGATCCTCGCTGCGTTCCTCTTCATCGTCATCGTGCTGAGCTGGCTGGCGCTCCAGACCTTCGGCTCCAGTGGAGCGCGCAGCGCTCCGCCGGCGCAGGTCACGCCCGTGGCCGTGACCCACGCGCCGTCTCACCGGGTCGTCGTCCCGGACCTCGTCGGCGAACGCCGGCCGGCGGCGCTCGCGAGCGCGCGAGCGGCGGGTCTCGCGGCCGAGGTCCGGATCGGCACGGCCGGCACGGTCGTCAGGCAGCAGCCGGCGCCCGGAACGAGCCTCCGGCGAGGCTCGACGATCAGGCTCTTCGTCGCGCGCCGCTAGAAGCGCTCGTCGTCGGCCATGTCGCCGTTGGCGCCGAGGCCCGCGATGACCGACTCCTGCGAGCGCTCGTGCAGCCGCTCGCGGCCCCGCCGGACGGCGGTGAGGAAGCGCTCGAGGTTGACCTCGAGGGAGGCGAGCTGGCTGTCGGCCCAGTCCTCCATCTCGAGCTTCATCTCGCGTGCGCTCCGCCGCGCGTCGTCGACGATCTCGTCGGCCTGCCGCTCCGCGATCTTCACGATCTCGGTCTGCGACGCCTCCCGCACCGCCTGCTCCCGCGCCTCGGCGAGCAGCCGGTCGACCTCGCGCTTCGCCTCGGCGAGCATCTCCTGCCGCTCCTTGACGATCCAGCGGGCCTGCTTGATCTCCTCCGGGATCGTCGCGCGCATCTGGTCGAGGATGTCGTAGATCTCCTCGCGGTCGATGCGCACCTGGTCGGTGAGGGGCACCGCCTTGGCGTTGTGGACGAGGTCGTCGAGCTTGTCGATCAGAACAAGGACGTCCATTGGCTCCGCAGTGTAGCCCTCTCGGCGGAAGGCGCGGTCAGTCGCCCGGCCGCTCGGGGGTTCCGGGGCGGCCGTTCGGGAAGATCTCCGCGAGTCGGCGGGCGACGGGACCGGGCACGAGCTCGGACACGTCGCCGCCGAAGGCCGCGATCTCCTTCACACCGCTCGAGGAGACGAAGCTCACCTGGGGGCTCGCCATCACGTACACCGTCTCGACCTCGGGCGCCAGCGTCCGGTTGAGCTGGTTCATCTGGAACTCCCACTCGAAATCCGAGATGACCCGGAGGCCCTTGACGATCGCCTTCGCCTCCCACCTGCGCGCGAAGTCGACGACGAGCTCCCGAAAGACGTCGATCTCGACGTTGTCGAGGCCCGAAAGGGCGTCGCGGAGGAATTCGACCCTCTCCTCGACCGCGAAGGTCGGCTCCTTGTGGTGAGGCATCCCGACCACGCCCACCACGACGCGGTCGAAGATCCCGGCCGCGCGCGTGATCACGTCGACGTGGCCGTTCGTGACGGGGTCGTACGAGCCGGGAGCGATTGCGGTGATCACGGTTGCGCCTCGAACAGCGTCACGCGCGTCTGGCCGTATTTGCGGCTCGTGCGGACGGGCAATGGCAGCTCCGGCTCGGTCCTTGCGTCGGTCTCGACGACGAGCAGGCCGCCCGGCGCGAGCAGCGGCGGCAGGTGGTGCGCGAGGCGAGGCTGGATCTCTTCGAGCATGCCGTAGGGAGGGTCGACCAGCACGAGATCGTACTTCGCTCGCGCGGTCGCCTCCTGCGCGACGGCGCGCAGGACGTCGCCGCGGACGACACGCGCGCCCGTGAGCCGCAGGCGGTCGAGGTTGCGCTCGATCGTCCGCACCGCTTCGGCGTCGTGCTCCGCGAAGACGGCGCTCGCGGCGCCGCGGGAGAGCGCCTCGATGCCGAGCGCGCCGGAGCCGGCAAAGAGGTCGAGCACGCGCGCTCCGTCGAGCGGGCCGACGAGGTTGAAGATGTTCTCGCGGACGCGGTCGGACGTCGGCCGCGTGTAGAGCCCGCGCGGCGCAGCGAGCTTGTGCCCCTTCCGGCTGCCGGCGATGACGCGCACCGGCAGATCGTTGCATCAGGTCGCGCGGGGGAGCTTCACGCGAGCCTCTCCGGCTCGACCTCGGCGAAGAGGGCGGCGGCGGCGTCCTGGAGCGGCCCGGGCCCGATCCCCGGCGCCGCCGCACGCGCGCGTTCGAGCAGGTCTCGATCGCGGCGCAGCTGGGCGAAGCGCAGGTCGGAAAGTCCCGACTGGCGCGTGCCGAGCAGGGCGCCGCCGCCCCGCAGCTCGAGATCGACCTCGGCGAGCTCGAAGCCGTCGCTCGTGTCGCACAGCGCCTGCAGACGGGCATGGGCGGACTCGGTCAGCTCCTCCTTCGCGCGCGACACGAGGAGGCAGTACGACTGCTCGGCCCCGCGCCCCACGCGGCCGCGTAGCTGGTGGAGCTGCGCGAGGCCGAAGCGGTCGGCCTCCTGCACGATCATCACCGTCGCGTTCGGCACGTCGACGCCGACCTCGATCACCGTCGTGGCGACGAGCACGTCGAGCTCGCGCGCCTTGAAGCGCGCCATGAGGTCGCGGCGCTCCGCGGCCTTGAGCCGGCCGTGCAGGCAGCCTACCCGGAAGTCTCGCAGCTCGGCGCGGCGCAGCCGCTCGGCCTCCTCCTCCGCGGCGCGCGCGAGCGAGGTCTCCGACGCCTCGATCAGCGGGCAGACGACGTACGCCTGACGCCCCTCCCGCAAGAGCCGCGTGAGGCGCGTGTACGCCTCGGAGGCGCGGTCCTCGGTGATCCAGCTCGTGATCACGGGCTTGCGGGACGCGGGCGGCTTCGCGATCTCCGAGACCGCGAGGTCTCCGTAGACCGTCAGCGCGAGCGTCCGCGGAATCGGGGTCGCGGTCATGTGGAGGACGTGGGGGGCCGTTCGCGGGAGGTCGTCGCGGCCAAGCCGCGACGACCCCACGGAAGACCCGGCTCCGCGAGCGGAGCCGCCGGCCGCCACGAGCGCCGAGCGCTGCTCGACGCCGAAGCGGTGCTGCTCGTCGACGACGGCGACGGCGAGGTCTCGCAGCTCGAAGCCCTCCTGGATGAGCGCGTGCGTCCCCACGACGACGTCCGCGCCGAGCGCGTTCTCGCGTTCGCGCCGGCCGGACGAGCTCGTGAGGAGGGCGCAGCGCACGCCGAGCTCGAGGCAGAGGTCGGCGATCGTGAGGAAATGCTGCTCGGCGAGCGTCTCGGTCGGCGCCATGAGGGCCCCCTGGCGCCCGTCCTCGACCGCACGCAGCAGCGCGTACAGCGCGACGACCGTCTTCCCGGAGCCGACGTCGCCCTGCAGGAGCCGCTGCATCGGAACGGTGCGCGCGAGGTCGCCGTCGATCTCGCGAATCGCCCGCTCCTGGTACGGCGTGAGCGCGAACGGCAGCGTCTCGCGATAGCGGCGGATCAGGTCGCCCGGCTCGCCGAGCGCCGGAGCGAGGGTGCGCTCCCGCTCGGCAGCCCGGCGGGCGATCCCGACCTGGAGGACGAGGAGCTCTTCGAAGGCGAGCCGCTGCCGGCCCGCCTCGGCCTCGTCGAGGGCACGCGGGCGGTGAACGGCGGCGAGCGCGTCGCGCTTCAGCGGGAGCCCTTCGCGCTCGCGCAGCTCGGCCGGCAGAGGATCCGGTACGTGGGCCGTGAGCGGCAATGCGGCATCCACGACCCGCCGCACCGCCGCGGCGGCGATCTCCTCGGCGGCGGGATAGACCGGAGCGAAGTCCGCCGTGGCGCGCGCCTCGTCGCCGACGTCGTAGGAGCGCGGCTCGAAGCCGAAGCGGCCGAGTTTGCCGCGCAGCCGCACCTCCGTTCCCGGCTTCAGCCGCTCGAGGAGCCACGGCTGGTTGAACCAGGTCACGCTGACCGTCGCCGTGCCGTCGGCGACCCTCGCCACGATCCGGCTCCGGCGCCGGCCGCGGAGCGGACGCTTCTCGAGGTTGAGCACGCGCCCGCTGACGACCACCTCGTCGCCCTCGCGCAGCGCCGCGATCGACACCTCGTCGGCCGGCGTCTCGTAGCGCCGCGGCCGGTGCTCGAGCACGTCTCGGACGGTCGCGAGACCGAGGCGCCCGAGCTTGCGCCGGGTCGCCGCGGCGACGCCCGGCAGCGTGTCGAGGCCGAGGGCGAGGCGCTCCGGCCGCAACGCCCGCGGGGTGGGCGGCCAGGCTCGCGGCTGGTCCAGGCCTGCGAAGACCGTCTGTCGACGGGCGGTTGTCATCGTCCGCGGCACCGGGCGCTCAGGAGTATCCCGCGCGGACCGGACGTCGGTGCTCTACGGGTACCGGCCCGGCCGGCTCTTGCTCGCCGTCCACGGCGGAAGCGGATCGAGACGGACGATCCTCCCTTGCCGCCAGCGGTATCGGACGACCACGGCTCCCCCGGTCGGACAGCACAGGGGATCGGTCGGACGGTAGAGCACGTAGAGGAAGGCGAGGGTGTCGAGATCGCGCCAGCCGGCGAGAATCTCCGCTGACGGCCGCTTCGAGTCGGTGCCGACGAAGCGGGAGCCCCGGAAGAACCAGATCCGCTGCTCGTGGCCGTCGCCCCCGCCGCAGTCGCCGTAGAGCGCCTCGAACCGGAAGCCTCGATCCTCGACCCACATCGACGCCGAGCGCCTGCTGCCGGGGTGGCAGTGCCGCGCCACGTAGCGCTGGGCGGTGCGCAGATCGGTGGAGCCGGCGGCGCTCGCGGCGGCGGCGCAGATACCGGCACAGAGGGCGGCCAGGGCGACCAAGCGCTTCACAGCAAGGAACCTAGCGCCCTCACATGTCGTCGCGGAACCAGAAGAGCGCGAGCGTGCCCGGCCCGGCGTGGGCGCCGATGACGGCGCCGAGCGTGACGACGAGCTCGAGCTCCGCGCGCGGCCGCCGCTCGCGGACGAGCGCCTCGAGCTCGGCGGCCCGCTCCGGTGCGGCGGCGTGCGCGACCGCGAGCCGGAAGGCGGGCTCATCGCGCGTCTCGCCCTCGAGCGCCGTCGCGAGCTCGGCGAACGCCTTCCGCTCCCCGCGCACCCGCTTGACCGGCACGACCTCGCCGTCTCGGATCGAGAGGATCGGCTTGACCTGCAGGAGCGTCCCCGCGAACGCCGAGGCCTTCCCGATGCGGCCCCCGCGCTGCAGGAACTCGAGCGTGTCGACCGTGAACAGGAGACCGCGCTCGCGCCGGTACCGGTCGACGAGCGCGTCGACCTCCTCGTCGCTCGTCCCGCGCTCGAGCCGCCGCTGGATCGCGAGCGCGAGCAGCGCGATCGAGGCGGAGGCCGTCTCCGTGTCGATCGTCCGCACGCGCCCGTCGCCGAGCTCGGCCCCCGCGGCCTCCGCGCTCGCGAAGGTGCCGGAGACGCGCGAAGAGACGTGGAGCGAGAAGATCCGCTCGTACGCGCCGAGCCCGCGGTAGCAGGCGAGGAAGTCCCCCGGCGTCGGCTGCGACGTCGTCGGGAACGCGCCCGCCTCTCGCAGCCTGTCGTAGAACTCCGAGGCGCTGATGTCGACCCCGTCGCGAAGGCTCTCGTCGCCGAAGCGGACGTAGAGCGGCACGACACGCCAGTTCGGGAAGCGGTCGGCAGCGTCCGGCAGGTCCGCCGTCGAATCGAGGACGACCGCGGTGTTCTCGGCGCCGAGCCTCACGCCACGGCGGCGGCGTGCAGGATGGCCGCGACGATCTCGTCGAGCTCCTGGTCCTTCGCCAGGCAGGCGACCGCGCCCGCCTCGACCAGCGCCTCGCGCTCGGCGGCGTCGGCGGAGGCGGTCAGCGCCACGACGGCCACGTCCGGCAGCGCGGCGACGACCTGGGCTGTCGCCTGGATGCCGTCGAGCGCCGGCAGCCGGTAGTCCATGAGCACGACGTCCGGACGGTGCTCGATCGCCGCGGCGACGGCCGCCGCCCCGTCGCCGACCGAGGCGACGATCTCGACGTCGGGCCGCATGCCGAGCAGCAGCTCGAGCGCGTCGCGGAAGACCTCGTTGTCCTCGACGAGCAGGATCCGGACGGGCGGCATGCGGTCAGCCTATTCCGCGCCCAGCAGAAGGGGGTAGTGCGGCTGGCCGCCCTCGTGCACCTCGACCTCGACCTCCGGATGCTCGGAGGCGAGCCGCTCCAGGAGCGCCTCGAGCGGCGGCGGCTCCGCACCCGTGAGTAATGTGAGGACCGCTCGCGGCTCCGCGAGCAGGCGCGCCACGACCCCCGAGGCGACCTCCGTGAAGTCGTCTCCGCCCACCAGCGGCTCGCCCTCGACGAGGCCGAGCCACGCCCCCCGCCGGACCGGCAGCCCGTCCAGGAGGACGCCGCGGGAAGCGAGCGTCACCTCGCCCGTCGCGACGCCCGCGGCAGCCTCGGCCATCTCGGCGGCGTTCTCGGTGGCGTCGCGCGTCCCGTCGTAGGCGACGAGCGCGGCCAGCCCGGCCGGGATCGACTGGGTCGGCACGATCTCGGCCGGCCGGCCCGCCTGCGCAGCCGCCTGCTCCGCGACGAGCCGCACGTTCGGGTTGTTCGGGAGGACGATCGCCTCGTCGGCCTCGAGCTCCTCGAGCGCGGCCACGAGCTCCGCGGTCGACGGGTTCGCGGTCTGCCCTCCCTCCACGACGCGGATCGCTCCGACCGGCTCGGCGAGCGTCTCGAACAGGAGCCTGTTGCCCTCCCCCGCGACGACGGCGACGACGCCGCTCCTCGCCCGCACGGAGGGCACGACGGATAGGCGGCGCTCGCGCTGCTCCTGCTGCTCGTGCATGTTCGCGATCTCGACGCCCTCGATCGTGCCGACAGAAGTGCCGAGCGAGAGCACGGCGCCCGGCTCGTCGGTGTGGACGTGGACCTTGAGCGCGCTGCCGTCGCCGACGACGACGAGCGAGTCGCCGAGGCGCTCGAGCTGCTCCTCCATCAGGTCGCGGTCGAGCGCGTCGCCCTCGACGACGAAGACGGTGCAGTAGCGGTAGCGAGAGGGCTCGAGGTGGATCGCGCCGGGGCCGGGCGCCGGTACCGCCGCGGGGGGCGCCGCGGGCGGAGCCTCGCCGGCGACCGCGCCGGCCAGGCCGCGGAGGAGCTCGACGAGCCCGGCACCGCCCGCGTCGACGACTCCCGCCTCTCGCAGCACCTCGAGCTGGTCGGGCGTCCGAGCCACCGCTGCCTCGCCGTGCCGTACGAGCTCGAGCAGCATCTCCCCGAGCGGCTCCTCCCCGTCCGTGCGCCGCTCGGCCTCCTCCGCGAGCTCGCGGATCACCGAGAGCATCGTCCCCTCCACGGGCCGGCGCACCGCGCGGTAGGCGGCGTCGGAGGCTCCGCGCAGCGCGCGTGCGGTCAGGGGCGGGTCGATCCCGTTCCTCGACTCGGCGAGCACGTCGGCGACACCGCGCACGATCTGGGAGAGGATGACGCCGGAGTTGCCGCGCGCCCCCATCAGCGCCGCCCGAGCCACCGCGTGCGCGAGCGCCGGCCGCTCGGCCGCCTCCGTCGAGGCGAGGGCGTCGGCGACGGCGCGCACCGTGAGCGTGAGGTTGGTGCCGGTGTCCCCGTCCGGGACGGGATAGACGTTGAGGTCGTCGATGCGGCCCCGGCTCGCCTCGAGGGAGGCGAGGGCGGAGCCGACGAGGCCGCGCACGACCTCGAGGTCGCTCTCCGCGCTCATTTTCCGCTCGTTCGCACGTCGTCGACGTGCACCTCGACGGCGCCCACCTGCAGCCCGGTCAGGCGCGTCACCTCGTAGGCGACACGGTTGCCAACGCTCGAGGCGACCTCGGCGAGATTGAGCCCGTACTCGACGACGACATGCAGGTCGATCGTCACCTCGCGGCCTTCGCGGCCGATCTCGATCCCGCGCGGCCGGCCGCGGGCGCGGGCGAGCTGGCCGCGCAGGGAGCCCTTCATCCCGACCACGCCGTAGCACTCGAGCGCCGTCTCCGCGACGATCTGCGCGATCGCCTCGCTCGAGATCGTGATCCGCCCGAGGCGCGAGGAGAGCGCGTGCCCCGCTTCCATCGAGGGTTGGACCGAAGCCTCCGTCCTGGGGTTGCGGGGCGTAGGATCGCCGCGTGCCGAGGCTCGCGACCGCCGACGACATTCCGGTGGCCGCGGAAGCGCTCGGTCGTGCGTTCGTCGAGGATCCGCTGCTGACCGCGATCGTGGGCCGCCCGCCCGACCTCGCCGGCCGTCTGGGGCGCTACTTCAGCCTCGAATGCCGCCAGGCGCTCGCCGCCGGGGGCGAGATCTGGCTCGACGACGACGGGCTGGGTGCGGCGATCTGGCGCCGCCCGGGCGCATGGCTCGACCCGGTCTCCACCCAGCTCCGCAGCCTCCCCGCGTACGTGGCCATCTTCCCGCGCCGGTTCTTCCGCGCGTCGAAGGCGCTCAACGCGACTGCCCGCGCGCATCCGAAGAGCCCGCCGCACTGGTACCTGCTGGCCGTCGGCGTCGTGCCCGAGGAGGTGGGCCGCGGGCGCGGCTCCGCTCTCCTCCGGCCGGTGCTGCAGCGCTGCGACGAGGAGCGGGCGCCCGCCTACCTCGAGGCGTCGACCGAGGCGAACGCGCGCCTGTACGCCCGCCTCGGCTTCGAGCCGAGAGACGAGATCGACGTGCTGCCCGGCGTGCGCTCGCGGCCGATGTGGCGCGAGCCCCGCTAGGTCGGGCTAGAGGGCCTTCTGGACCTTGCCGGCCTTGAGGCAGCGCGTGCAGACGTAGGCGCGCGTCGCCTTCCCGCCGAGGAGGACGCGGACGCGCTGCAGGTTCGGCTCGAAGCGCCGCTTCGTGGCGACCATCGAGTGGCTCCGGTGATGGCCGAAGCCGGGCTTCTTCCCGCAGACTGCGCAGACCTTCGACATCGGCGGTCCAGGATAGCCGAGACCTCTGCGCCGCCTTCCGGCGGAACTGCCTGCTCGAGCCAGGTCCGCTCGGGACCTGGCCGGGGATAGGTGGAGGCTAGCCCCGCGCCTGCTGGCGGACCTGCGCGAACAGATCGGCCATCTCGAGCGCGGCCCGGGCCGCATCGGCGCCCTTCTCGGTGCGCGCCTCGGCCTGCTCGGCCGTCTCCACCGTGAGAACGCCGAACGCGACCGGCACGCCCGTCTCGAGGCCCGCGAGCTGCAGCCCCGAGGCGGCCTCGCCCGCGAGGTAGTCGAAGTGCGCCGTCTCGCCGCGGATCACGCAGCCGAGCGCGATCACGCAGGAGTACCGACGCGTCTTGGCGAGCGCCATCGCGCCGATCGGCAGCTCGAACGCGCCGGGCACGGGCATCACGGTGATCCGTTCCTCGGGCACGCCGGCCGCGGCGAGCGCCCCGAGCGCCGATTCGAGGAGCCGGTTCGAGATCTCGCCGTTGAAGCGCGAGACGACGACGCCGACCGTGCGCTCCGCGCCGGACGGGGAGCCCTCGAGGACGGCGACGCCGTCCGGGATGTCGAGCTCGCCCGGGACGTGTCCCGCCGGCGTGGCCGCCTCGGTCTCGGACGCCTCGTCTCCGTCCGTCGCCGGGCCTTCGTCGGGCTCGGCGACGGGAGTCGCCAGAGGTTCGGACCCGGCCTCGGGCTCCTCGTCGCGCGCCTGCGACCACCCGGCCGGCTCCGTCCCAGCCTCCGGCTCCTGCACGTCCTCCTCCTCGGCAGCCGGGGGCGCCTCGCCCGGCCAGAAACCTCCAGTCGCGCTCATTCGCCCTCCGACTCGAACTTGAGATTCTGATGGTGCAGCTTGTGCCCGAGCTTATCCCGCTTGGCGGCCAGATAGCGAACGTTCTCGGGATGGGGCGGCATCTCGATCGGCACCTGCTCGGTCACCTTCAGACCGTACGCCTCGACGCCCGAGACCTTCTTCGGGTTGTTGGTCAGCAGCCGCATCGTCGTGATCCCGAGGTCGGCGAGGATCTGGTTGCCGATCCCCCACTCCCGCTCGTCGGCGGCGAAGCCGAGCGCAAGGTTCGCGTCGACCGTGTCGAGCCCCTGCTCCTGCAGCTCGTACGCCCTGAGCTTGTTGAGGAGGCCGATCCCGCGGCCCTCCTGCGCCATGTAGAGGAGGACGCCGCGGCCCTCCGTGGAGATGGCGGCGAGCGCGGCCTCGAGCTGCTCGCCGCAGTCGCAGCGGAGGGAGTGGAAGACGTCCCCCGTCAGACACTCGGAATGGACGCGGACGAGGACGTCGTCCCCGATCTCGCCCATCACGAGCGCCAGGTGCTCGCGGCCGGTGAGCGTCTCGCGGAAGGCGGTCGCCGTGAAGAGGCCGAACTCCGTCGGCAGCCGCACCGAGACGGCGCGCTCGACGAGCTTCTCCGTGCGGCGCCGGTACTCGATCAGGTCGGCGACCGTGATCATCCGCAACCCGTGGTCTTCGCAATACGGGATGAGATCCGGCACGCGGGCCATCGTCCCGTCCTCGTTCATGATCTCGCACACGACGCCGGCCGGGACGAGGCCGGCGAGCCGCGCGAGGTCGACGGCCGCCTCCGTCTGGCCGGCGCGCACGAGCACACCGCCATCACGCGCCCGCAGCGGGAAGACGTGACCGGGCTGGACGAGGTCGTGGGGTGTCGAGGCCGGGTCGATCGCGACCTGGATCGTGTGGGCGCGGTCGGCGGCCGAGATCCCGGTCGTCACGCCCTCGCGGGCTTCGATCGAGACCGTGAACGCAGTGCCGAGGCGCGCCTCGTTCCGCTGGGTCATCTGCGGCAGCCCGAGCTGCTCGCAGCGCTCGCCGGTGAGGCAGAGGCAGACGAGCCCGCGCGCATGGGTCGCCATGAAGTTGACCGCCTCGGGCGTGGCGAACTGCGCCGCGACGACGAGATCGCCCTCGTTCTCGCGCTCGGGATCGTCGACGACGACCACCATCTTCCCCTTCCGGATGTCCTCGACGGCCTCTTCGATCGTGGCGAAGGGCGTGACCGCGGAGCTCACGGCAGCCTTCCGGCGACGAGGCGCTCGAGCACCTTGGCGAGGACGTCGGCCTCGAGATTGACCTCGTCGCCCGGCTCGAGCCGGCCGAGCGTGGTCGCCGCGAGCGTGTGCGGGATCAGCGCGATCTCGAACCCCTCGTCGTCGAGGGCGGCGACGGTGAGCGAGACACCGTCCACCGCGACCGAGCCCTTTTCCAGGCAGTAGCCGAGCACCGCCTCGGGGGCGTCGACCCAGAGGCGGCGGCCGTCTCCCTCGACCGCGACCGAGCGAACGCGGCCGACGGCGTCGACGTGCCCCTGGACGACGTGGCCGCCAAGCTGGTCCCCGACCCGCAGCGACGGCTCGAGGTTCACGGCCGCGCCTGGCTCGAGGGCGCCGAGCGAGGTCCGCGAGAGCGTCTCGGGGACGACGTCGAACGCGAGGTTTCCGCCCTTCGCCTCGACGACGGTGAGACAGACCCCGGCGACGGCCACCGAGTCTCCGACCGTGGCGCCCCCAGCCGTCTCGGGAGCCGAGACGACGAGCCGCGAGCCGTCGAACGCCGCGACCGCTCCGACCTCGCGGACGATGCCCGTGAACATGCGGCAAAGGTTACGGCTCGTGGAGATATGCCTCCAGGAGCACGTCCTCGCCGGAGGGCTCCACACGCAAGTGGAGAAGCTCGAGCGGCGAGCCGAGATCCCCGAGGACGCGCGGCCCGTCGCCGGCGAGCACCGGCGCGACGAAGAAGAGCAGCTTGTCCACGAGGCCGGCGGCGAGGAACGCCGTCGCGAGCGTCGGCCCACCCTCGAGCAGGAACGACTGGACGCCCTCCGACGCGAGCACGCGCAGCTCTCCCTCCAGCGGCCCCGCTCGCAGCTCGAGCTCCGAGCCTTCCGGCAGCGGGCCGCGCCCGAAGGCGAGACGTCGCGGCTGCGCGGCCGCGCCGACCGCGCGGGCGTCGAGCCGCGGCGAGTCCGCGCGGACCGTCCCCATCCCGACCGCCACGGCGTCGGAGCGGGCGCGCAGCTCGTGCACCCGCCGCCGCGACTCCTCGCCCGACACCCAGCGGCGGCCGGGCACGACGACCCGGCCGTCGAGCGTGACCGCCGCCTTGTAGGTCACGAAAGGGCGGCCGAGGGACTTCCAGGTACGCCACGCCTCGTTCTGCCTGCGCGCGGCCAGGTCGTCGAGGAGCTCCACCTCGATCCCGGCGGCGCGCAGCCGCTCGAGCCCGCGGCCGTCGACGAGCGGGTTCGGGTCACGCGCGCCGACGACGACCCGTGCGAGGCCGGCGGCGGCGACCGCGTCGGCGCAGGGAGGAGTCCGCCCGTGGTGGGAGCACGGCTCGAGGGTCACGTAGAGCGTCGCGCCGCGCGCCGCCTCGCCGGCCCGCTCGAGCGCGAGCGCCTCGGCGTGCCTCACGCCGTCGAGCTCGTACCAGCCCTCCCCCACGACCTGGCCTTCGCGGACGACGACCGCGCCGACCAGGGGGTGGTCGCCCGTCTTCCCCCGCCCGCGCTCGGCCAGCTCGAGCGCGCGCGCGTACGGGTTCACGCGACGGCCCGGAGGAGCTCGCGGTACGCCCGCACCGGATCCTCCCGCGCGAAGACCGCCGACCCGGCGACGAAGAGGCTTGCGCCCGCCTCGTGTGCAGGCCCGATGGTCCCGTCGTCGATCCCGCCGTCGACCTGGACGTGGATCTCCGCGGGCAGCGCCGCGCGGAGGCGCCGGATCCGGTCGAGCGCCTCGGGCATGAACTTCTGCCCGCTGTAGCCGGGATGGATGCTCATGCAGAGCACGAGGTCGGCGTCCTGGGCGACGTCGGCCACCTCCTCCGGCGCGCTTTCGGGGTTGAAGGCGACGCCGGCCTGAAGGCCGTGCTCGCGGGCGGCCGCGATCGCGGCGGAGATGTCGGCGACGACCTCGTAGTGGAAGGTGACGCTGTCGCCCCCGGCTCGCGCGATCTGCGGGAAGTGGCGCAGCGGGTTGTCGACCATCAGGTGGCAGTCGAGCACGCCTCCGCCCTCGTGCACGAGGGGCGCGATCGACTGGAGCACGACGGGCCCGACCGTGATCGGCTCCACGAAGTGCCCGTCGCCGACGTCGAAGTGGAAGACACGGCACCCGCCTCGGAGGAGCGCCCGGATCTGCTCCCCGAGGCGCGCGAAGTCGGCCGCGTAGAGCGACGGCTCGACCTCGACCGTGCGGATCCACTCGCGCCAGGTCATGCGGCGATCGTACGCGGCTCACCCCCGCGCGAGGCGGGCGACGAAGAAGCCGCTCGTGCCGTGCACGTGCGGCAGGGTGAGGAGGAACTCCGGCCGCCACGGGTGCGCGAAGGCAGGCCACTCCTCCCCGAGCGGCTGCACGCGCAGGCCGCTCTCGTCGACGACCGCCTCGCACTCGTCGGGATTGAGAGTGCAGACCGAGTAGACGACGGTGCCGCCGGGACGCACCCGCTCGGCGGCGGAGCGGAGGAGCGCGAGCTGCAGCTCGGGAAGCGGCGCAGCGCGCCAGCGGAGGTCGGGACGCTGGGCGAGAACGCCGAGGCCCGAGCAGGGCGCGTCGACGAGCGCACGGTCGAACCCGTCGAGCTCCTCAGGCAACGCGGTTCCGTCCGCCTCGACGACCCTCACGTCCCCGCGAGCCATCGTCGCGAGGTTCTCGCGCAGCTCGCGGGCGCGCGCGGGCTCGATCTCGACCGCGGTCACCTCGCCGCGGAGCTGGCCCGTCTTCCCGCCGGGGGCCGCGCAGAGGTCGAGCACGCGCTCGCCCTCCTCCGCGCCGACGCAGAGGCCGGCGAGCTGGGAGCCGCGGCTCTGCGGCCAGATCCGCCCCTCCGCGACGAGCTTCTCGTCGACGCGCTCGACGCGATAGGCGCCGGGGACGTCGGTCGGCTCGGCGCCCGGCGGAGGCTCGCCGCGCACCAGCCGCACGACGGTCTCGAGCGGCTCGTTCATGGCGCGCATCAGCGCGAGCGCCCCTTCCTCGCCGAGCACGCGCACGAAGGTGTCGTGGATCCAGTCCGGATACGACTCCTTCAGCGGCCCGTCGGGCAGCGAGTCGAGCAGCGGCCGGAGCCCGTCCGCGAGCCGCCGCAGGACGGCGTTCGTGAACGGGACGGCCCGCTCGAGGCCGGCGCTGCGCACGAGCTCCACCGACTCGTTCACGGCGGCGTGCGGCGCCGTGTCGGCATAGCCGAGCTGATACGCGCCGAGGCGGAGCGCGGCCCGCACCGGCGGGTCGAGCTTGCGCATCGGTCGCTGTCCGAGCGTCTCGATCGCGTGGTCGAGGGTTCGCACCCGCTGCACCGGGCCGTAGACGAGCCGTTGCGCGAACGCGCGCTCCCGCTCGTCGAGCCCCGCGGCCGCGCTCCGGAAGGCACGGTCGGCGTACGCGTCCTGCTCGAAGACGCGCAGCAGCACCTCGTAGGCGGCGCGCCGGGCGGGGCTGATCACGTGCGACAGACGAGGATCGCCCACCCCATCACGGCGCGCTCCCAGCGCAGGTACCGGTCGCGGTCGGCCGCGCCGCGCGCGCGAAACTCCTCCACCTGCGGATGGTTCGGGTTCACCGCGAGCCAGGCGTCGAGCGTCTGCCAGTGGAGGGACTCGTAGCGGTCCCAGTCGTCCTCCGAGGATGCGATGAGCGAGACGACCCGCACGCCGGCCGACTCCGCGCGCTCGATCGTCTCACCCAGCGGCAACCATTCGTCTTCGGCGGTTCGCTTGCCCGCGCCCGGGTCGGGCTCGGGCGGAAGCGGCCACGTGCGCCAGTACGGCTCGCCGACGCCGAGGATGGGCGCCGCGTCGCGGAGACGCCGGAGGGTGGGGACGAGCCCGCCGTGGACGAACGTCGCGCCGAGGCAGAGGGCGGCCTCGTAGCGGCCGAGCTCGAACGTCGCCGCGTCGGCCTCGACGAGCTCGATCCGACCCTCGAGACCCGCGGCCGCGACGCGCTCGCGGGCCGCCGCAACGAACTCCGGCTCCCGCTCGACGCACGTGAGCCGGCAGCCGAACGCCTGCGCCAGCACGAGCGCCGGGCCGCCGCGGCCGGAGGCGAGATCGAGGACGTGCGAATCGGGCCTGAGCCCGAGGCGGTCTCCGAGCAGGCGGACCTTCTCCTGGCTCGTCGGGTTCTGGATCTCGTGCCGGGCCTCGACGACGGCGTGCCACCAGGTCATCTGCGGCCTCGCAGGTACGCGTCGTAGGCCATGCGCCGACCGCCCGCGGGCTGCACCTCGAGCGGCTCGAAAGAGCCGTCCTCTGCGACGCGCGCCCGCCACACGATCAGGTCGCCGAGCCGCGCGCCGATGTGCGGGGAGAGCGCGCGGACGCGGTTCACGAGCTCCTGCGCCGGCGCTTGCGGGTCGAGCACGCGGTCCTCGGGACGGATCTTCTCCGCGTACGTCACGCCCTCCTCGGGCTGGGGCTCGAAGATCGGCTCGTTCTCTGCGAGCACCTCGCGGAGCAGCTCGGCCGCGAGCCCGGCGGCGCGCGCGTAGACGGCGCCGGCGTCGTCCTCGGGCGCGACGGGGAAGGCACGCGCCGCCGCGATGGGCCCGGCGTCGAGCGCCTCGACGGTGCGATGGATCGTGACTCCCGTCTCGTCGTCCCCGGCCATCAGAGCGCGCTCGACCGGGGCGGCGCCGCGCCACCGCGGCAGGAGCGACGGATGGACGTTGAGCCAGAGCGCCCGCTCGAGCAGCTCGTCGGGGATCAGGAGCCCATAGGCGCACACCACGACCGTGTGCGCTGCGATCCCCACGGACGAGTCGAGCTTCGCCGGCTGCTCGACCGGGATCCCGAGCCGCTCCGCGACCACCTTCGCCGGCGGCGCCCCGAGCTTGCGGCCACGGCCGCGCGGCCGGTCGGGACGGGTGAAGAGCTGCACGACGTGGTGCTCCGCGGCGAGCCGCTCGAGCACGTCGGCGCCGAACGGGGCGGTCGCCGCGACCGCGATCCGCCGCGCCATGCTCAGCCGATGACGATGCGCGGGCGCAGGCTAGCAAGGGCCTCGCGCTTCGCCTCGGGCGTCGTCCGGTCGAGGATCAGGACGCCGTCGAGGTGGTCGGCCTCGTGCTGCGCCACGCGCGAGTACGGCTCCTCGAGCTCGTACCGCACCTCGGCGCCGTGCTCGTCGCGGCCCTCGACCGTGATCGCCGCGGGACGCTCGACCGGCAGGACCACGCCCTGGATGGAGAGGCAGCCCTCGTCCTCGACCGTCGTCTCGTCGCTCCGCTCCACGATCTCCGGGTTCGCGAGCGCCACGGTCTCGTCCTCGGAGACCTGGAAGACGAAGAGGCGCTGGAGGACGCCGACCTGGGTCGCCGCGAGCCCGATCCCGTTCGCGTCGGCCATCAGCTGCTTCATCCGGTCGGCGAGTCGCCGCAGGTCGTCGTCGAAGTCCTCGACCGGCCGCGCCACCATCTTCAGCGCGGCGTCCGGGTACTGGCGGATCTGAGCGAGCGCGAGGCGTCGTCGTGCCTGCTGCTCGGGGTCGAGCTCCTCCTCCTTGACCTGTCCCTCGATCTCCGGCATCGGGGCGGACTGTACCCTCGCTGCGTGCGTAGGCTCGACGGAGCACGCCAAGGAGCGGAGGCGCCGACATGTGCGGCGCCGGAGCGGAACTAAGTGGATCCCAGGACGCTGCACGAGATCATGAGCCAGGGCGCGACCCTGCCGGAGACGCCGCGGGAGCGGCGGGAGCGCGAGACGCTCGAGGCGGATCTCGAGTCGAGCCCGGTGCGCGGGACGCCGCTCGAGCAGCGGCTCCGCAACTTCCGTCCCGATCCCGAGTCGGCCGTGCGCGCGCTCGGCGGACCGACGATCTGGATGCGGCGGCTCCGCGCGATCGAGGACGCGCTCGAGCAGCACGAGCGCAGGCTCGGCGAGGCCTGGCGCTCGCTCGCCGAGCAGCTCGACGACCACGAGGAGTTCGCCGCCGCCTGGCGGGAGCTCGCCGCCGGCTGGAGCTTCGCCGAGGTGAACGAGCTGATCGAGCGGCACAACCGCAACTTTCCCGCCGAGGCGCGGCTCGCGATGGACCCGCGCACCCGCGACTTCGCCCCGATCAACGGGCGGTCGTACCAGCGGGAGCCGCTCGACGCGCGCTGGATCCTCGCGCGCTTCCCCGCGGATCGCGCGGCCGCCCTGTCGTGATCCGGCCGCTCCGGCCGGAGGACGCGGAGGAGCTGGCGGCTCTCTACCTCGCGAACCGGGAGTTCCTGGCGCCGTTCGAGCCCGTGCGGCCGCCCGAGTTCTTCACCGCAGCGGGCCAGCGGGGGCGATTGCGGCGGCAGCTCGACGGCGACACGCATCCGTTCGCGATCCTCGACGGAGGCGCGATCGCCGGGACGATCAACGTCTTCCACGTCGTGCGCGAGTCGCTCCAGAGCTGCGCGATCGGCTACTGGATCGACCGTGCCCGCAACGGGCGCGGCCTCGCGACGGGCGCGGTCGGCGAGATCGTGGAGTACGCGTTCGGCGAGCTGGGGCTGCACCGCGTGGAGGCGGCGACGCTCGTCGACAATTTCTCGTCGCAACGCGTGCTCGAGAAGAACGCCTTCGAGCGGATCGGGCTCGCGCGGCGGTTTCTCCGCATCGACGACGAGTGGCGCGACTTCCTCCTCTTCCAGCGGGTGGCCGACGACTGAAGCGTCAGCGCCGGTTCTCGCGGTGCTGCGACGCCCCCTCGACCGGAGGGATCCACGGCTCGCGGCGCTTGATCCAGAGCTCCGCCTGCGGCACGAGCCCGAAGGGCGCGTCGTCGAGCGAGCCGAGCTGGACCTCCACGCCTCCGTCGTAGACGCCGAAGAGGCGCGAGCCGCAGCCGGGGCAGAAGCAATCCCCGTCGTGGCCGGCGTACTCGCCGGTCACTCGAAGGCCTCCCGCGGCCACTGGACGTAGATCGTGTACGCGCCGCCCGAGCGCTTCCTGCAGTCGGCGCAGTGGCAGCGTCCGACGTGGAACGGCTCGCCGCGGACCGTGTAGCGCACCGCGCCGCAGAGGCAGCCACCCTCGCGAATCCTCTCCTGCATCGACCCGAGCCTAGAGGCTCTGCGGATCGACGTCGACGACAGCCGCGAGACCGGCGCGGCGCATCGCGGACGCGGCGGCCGCGAGAAGCGCCGCAGCGCGCGAGGCGAGCGCGCGAGGCCGGTCGGTCTTGCCGACGAGCTGGGCGCGGTGGCGGCCGCGGAGCCGAAGCAACGGCGCCGGGCCGAGCAGCTCGAACTCCGGCAGGCCCGCCTTCAGCTCCTCGAGCGCGCGCGTCGCGTCGGCGGGCTCCGGCCCCGAGACGAGCACCCGGACGAGGTGCCGGAACGGCGGATAGCCGAGCGTGCGGCGGCGCTCGAGCTCGCCGGCGAGGAATCCCGCGACGTCGTGGCGCGCCGCGTGCTCGATCGCGCGCGACTCCGGCTGGAACGTCTGGACGAGGACGCGGCCGGGGACGTCGCGACCGCTGCGGCCGGCGAGCTGGGTGAGGAGCTGGAACGTGCGCTCCTCGGCGCGGAAGTCGGGGAGGCCGAGCCCGGTGTCGGCGTCGACGACGGCCGCGAGCTCGACGCCGGCGAAATGGTGTCCCTTCGCCACCATCTGCGTCCCGACGAGCACCGCGCGGTCGCCGCGTGCGAAGCGCTCGAGCGCGTCGCGGAGCTGGTCCGGCCTGGCCACCGCGTCGGCGTCGAGCCGGATCCGCTCGAGCTCCGGCACGTGGCGCTCGAGCTCGCGCTCGAGCCGCTGCGTCCCGGCGCCGATCCGCGCGAGCTCCGGCGAGCCGCATTCCGGGCACGTCTCCCCGGCGGCCTCCCGGGCGCCGCAGTGATGACACCGGAGCGACCCGTCTCCATGCAGCGTGAGCGCCACGTCGCAGTTCCGGCAGCGGCGGGTGGCGCCGCAGGCGCGGCAGTGCAGCGCAGGCGCCACGCCCCGCCGGTTGAGGAGGAGGATCGCCTTCCCCCCTCGCTCGGCGAGCCGTCCCAGCTCGGCGAGCAGCGGCCCGGACAGCGGGTAGCCGGTCTCGTGCCGCAGGTCGACGACGCGAACCGTGGGCAGCGGGGCGGCGATCCGCCCGCCCAGCTCGAGCCGCTCGAGGGAGTGCCACGACTCCGGCCGCGGCGTCGCGGAGCCGAAGATCGCGACCGCTCCTTCCAGCGCAGCCCGCTTGGCCGCGACGGTGCGGGCGTCGTAGCGCGGGTCCGACTCCTGCTTGTAGGAGCCGTCGTGCTCCTCGTCCACGCAGATCACGCCGAGTGACGGCAGCGGCGCGAACACGGCCGAGCGGGCGCCGACGACGACGGATACGTCCCCGGTGACGATCCGCTCGCGCTCGTCCCGCCGCTCCGCCTCCGAGAGGCCGGAGTGGAGGAGCGCGACGCGGTCGCCGAACCGAGCCTGGAAACGGCCGAGCGTCTGGGGCGTGAGCGCGATCTCGGGCACGAGCACGATCGCGCCGCGACCCACCCCGAGCGCCGTCTCGCAGGCGCGGATGTAGACCTCCGTCTTGCCGCTGCCCGTGGCTCCGGCGAGCAGGACGTTGCCGCCGCCGCTCCCGAGGAGGCTCTCGATCCGCTGCAGCGCGCGCTCCTGCGAGTCGGAGAGCCGCACCGGCGCCGCCTCGGCGGGAAGGGCCGATCGCGCGGCGACCTTCCGCCGGTCGCCGCGCCGCGCCCGCTGCTGCGGCGCCACCAGCGCGAGCGCGCGGGCCGGCGTCGAGCCGTAGTAGTCCGCGAGCCAGAGCGCGAGGTCGACGAGGGCCGGCGGGAGCGTCTCGAGCACCCGCTCGGCCGCGACCGGCTCGACGTCCGGGGGCAGCTCGGCGTCCGCGTCCACCACGACCCCCCGCCGCCGCGCGTTGCCGAACGGAATGGAGAGGACGGCGCCCTTCTCCACGTCGTCGGCGATCTCGTACGTGAAGGGCCGGGCGAGCGCGCGCGCGCTGACGATCGGGTACACGGAGGCGAGCCGGGTCACGGGCAGCGAGCGTAGCCGCGCCGTTGGTCGGAAGCTTCGGGGCCGGACGGTAGCGTTGCGCCGTGTCCCCCGACTGGCCGCTCGAGACGAGCCGCCTCGTCCTCCGCCCCTTCGTGGAGGAGGACCTGGAGGCGATCTACGCGATGCGCTCCGACGCGGCGGTCGCCCGCTACCTCTACGGGGAGCCGATGTCGGAGGACGAGGCGCGGAGCTTCCTGGAGCGCAAGATGGCCGTGTCGTCGTGGGAGAACGAGGGCGACTGGCTCTCCGCCGCCGCCGTCGAGCGGGCATCCGGCACGACGGTCGGCGACCTCGCCTTCCACTGGGTGAGCGAGCGGGACAGGACGGCCGAGATCGGCTTCGTCTTCGACCCCCGTCACCAGGGCAAGGGCTTCGCGACCGAGGCCGCGCGCGCCCTCCTGGACTGGGCGTTCACGGCGGCCGGGTTCCACCGGGTCATCGGGCGGACCGAGGCCCGCAACACCGCGTCGGCCCGCGTGCTCGAAAAGCTGGGCATGCGCCTCGAGGCGCATTTCGTCGAGAACGAGTGGGTGAAGGACGAGTGGCAGAGCGAGCTCGTCTACGCGGTCCTGCAGCGCGAATGGACGGCGTAGGTCACCTGCCGGACTGAAGCTCCCAGGCGCCGATCACGGCGTCCTCGATCGCATCCGCGTTCCCGTGCTCGAGGTCGGCGACGATCATCATGTGCCTGGCGAAGCGGTCCGGCACCGAGAACGTCTCCGGGAACGAGAGGAGCAGGAGGTCGCGGAAGTCGAAGGTCGCGCGGATCACGACGTGGGTGTCGTCGAGCTGGCGCGCGACCAGGCGCCCGCGGTAGCGCCAGTCGAGGAGGCCGCCGCGGCGGCTCTCGGAGACGCCCTCGAGCTGCGCCGCCAGCCGGCTGAGGTCGTCGAGCCGCATCGGGTCATGCTCGCACGTCCGAAATCTCCCGCGAGACGTCTCAACTGCCATGGCGACGCGTTTCGGCCTGGCGGCCGTCCTGGCCGCGGCGGTGCTGCTGCCGCTCGCAGCCGCGGCGAACGCGTCCGGAGGCGCGAGGGCGCTGCGAGTGAGCCGCTGTCGGGGCCCCTCCAACGCGGAGGTGGTGCAGGCGGTCGACGGCCGCTACGTCTACGAGGCCTGGATCGGCTGCAGCCACGGCATCGGCTTCGCCCGCTCGGCGGACGGCGGTAGGACATTCGGGCGCTCTCGGGCCGTCCCCGGGTCGCATCTCAGGGGCGAGCACAGCTGGGATCCGGCGATCGTCGCGGCGCCCGACGGAACCGTGTACGTGGCCTACATGGTCGGCCCGGAGGAACGAGCGCGGGCGAGCTCGGCGCCGATGCGGCCGGTCGTCGCCGTCTCGCACGACCACGGCCGATCCTTCGACCGCGTCTCCACGTTGCCGGTGCCGAGCACGAAGAGCGCGAACTTCGGCGACCGCCCCTTCGTCGCCGTGGGGCCCGAAGGAGCCGTGTACGTGACGTGGGACTACGGGCCGCGGAAGAGCGACGTGAGGATCGTCTGCCCGCCGACGAGCAGCTGCTACTTCACCGCAGGCGACTTCAACGCGGTCCTTCAGAAATCGACGGACGGCGGACGGACGTGGACGAGGCTCGTCCCGATCAGCCCCGGGTTCCCACTGGGCGGCGCCGACAGCGCTCCGATCCTCGCCGAGCCGGACGGGGCGCTCGACGTCCTCTACTGGCAGCACGCGACCGACCCGAAAACCCTGGCCGTCTCGCCGGGACGCGAGTACTTCACCCGCTCCACCGACGGCGGCAGGAGCTGGTCGCAGCCGGTGGCCGTGGGGCCGCAGGCGGGCACGATCGGCTTGCAGGAATGGTGGATCGACGGCTCGCTCGCCGTCGACCGCGCCGGGGTCCTCTACGCGGGCTGGGACACGCAGAGCCGGGGCCGCGACACGGCATGGCTCGCCTGGTCGACGAACGGCGGCAGGCACTGGTCGCCGCCGGTCCGGGTGGCGTCGAGCCGGACCGAGCACCTGACCGAGGTCGCCGCGGCCGGCCACCGCGACGTCTATGTCGGGTGGCAGACCGTCGTCCGCGGCAAGGGGTACGCGACGTTCCTGCGGCGCTACGCCGTCGGCAAGGGCTGGACCGGCGCGGCGCGGAAGGTCTCTCCCGCCTACGGGAAGCCGCAGATCTGGCCGGGCGACACGTTCGGCCTCTCGACGCGGAACGGCTCGGCGCTCCTCAGCTGGGGAAGCGCGCTCCATGCGCGATCCGGCTCGCAGCTCTACTTCCGGAGCGCCAGGCTGCCGAACGGCTAGACGCCCGCTGCGCTCACCACGAAGTCGGTGGCGAAGCCGAGGAGGACGCCGGCCACGACGAGCCAGGTCACGAGCGCCGTCCGGCCGTAGCTGCGGTTCACCGCCATCAGCTCCTGCACGACGTAGAGGATCGAGCCGGCGGCGACCGCGAAGAAGACGACCGACATCGCCTCGCTCGACCAGGCCTGCCCGAGCACCGTGCCGAGGAACGTCGGCCCCCCGCCGATCAGGCCCATGAGACCGAGGAATCCCCAGCTCGGCTTCGTACCCTCGCCGGCGAGCGGCCCGCAGATGCCGAAGCCCTCGGTCGCGTTGTGCAGCCCGAAGCCGACGATCAGCGTCACCGCGAGGCTGACCGAGCCCGCGGCGGCCGCCTGGCCGATCGCCAGGCCCTCACCGAAGTTGTGCACCCCGATCCCGACCGCGATCAGCAGCGCCAGTTGCTTGCCGGGCGTCAGGTCGTCGAGCCAGGTGCGATGCGTGAACTCGTCGACCGCGGCCGCCCCCGGGCCGACCATCGTCGTCACCCGTCGGCTCGCTCGGCGGCGCATCCAGACCGCGTAGTGGACGAGTCCCATCAGGCCGAGCGCGAACCCGGCGGCGCCGACCCCCGAGAGCCAGGCGAACCTCCCCCAGTGCCGAGCCTGCAGCGCCGAGTCGATCGGGTCGACGGCGCCCGTGAGCACGTCCCAGAAGAGGAAGAGCAGGATCCCGGTCGCGAGCGCCGAGAGGCAGGCACGCACGATCGGCCCGACCGTGTTCACCCGCGCCACGGGCAGACCGAGGAAGATCGTCGCACCCGCGATCAACCCCAGGAGAAGAGTGTGTCCCGTCGACATGGCCGGTTTGTGCCTCCCCGTGTAAGGGTTCCCTTACACGGAGGCGCGCGGGCAATATAGCTGCGTGCCCGCCGCCGGCCATTCCGTGGACGAGTACCTCGAGACGATTTACTTCCTCGCCTTCCCGATCGGCGAGTACACCCCGCACGGGGCCGGCTCGCCTCCACTCGCGTCCCGGGTCGCCGAGATGCTCCACGTGTCCCGCGCCTCGGCGGGCGAGATGCTGAAGCGGCTCGAAGCGGAGGGCCTCATCGAGCGCGGCAAGCGCAAGGAGGCGCTCCTCACCGAGGCCGGCCGCGAGCGCGCGGAGCGCGTGGTGCGCAAGCACCGGATCATCGAGCGGCTCCTCACCGACTTCATGGGCTACACCGGGTACGAGTCGCACGAGCGGGCCGACGAGCTCGGCGACACGTTCAGCGACGAGATGATCGAGCGGATCGACGACAAGCTCGGCCACCCGCAACGCTGCCCGCACGGCTGGCCCGTCGACCCGGAGGTGGAACAGGCCGAGAACGCGGAGCTCGCGCCCCTCGCCACCCTGCCGGCCGGCTCGCGCGCGACGATCGTGCGTCTCGCTGAGCACGACGGCGACCTCCTGCACTGGTTCTACGACCAGGGCCTCGTGCCGGGCACGAGCATCCTCGTGCGCAGGGCGGAGCCGGCGGCGGATCAGTTCACGGTCGCGATCGAGAAGGTCGGCGAGCGGGCGATCTCGGAGAAGGCCGCCGCCGGCTTGTTCGTCAGACCTGCGTAGGAGCCGGCGCGGTCAGTCCTGCGGCCTCCCGCAACGCTTCCGCGCGGTCTCTCCGCTCCCACGTGAAGTCGCCGTCCTCGCGGCCGAAGTGCCCGTACGCGGCCGTCCTGGCGTAGATCGGCCGGCGCAGGTCGAGATCGCGAAGGATCGCGGCCGGGCGAAGATCGAAGTGCTCGCGGACGAGCTCCTCGATCCGCCGCACCGGAATCGCCTCGGTGCCGAACGTGTCGACGAGCACCGAGAGCGGGTGCGCGACGCCGATGGCGTAGGCGACCTGGATCTGGCAACGGTCGGCGAGGCCGGCCGCGACGACGTTCTTCGCCACCCAGCGCGCCGCGTAGGCGGCCGACCGGTCGACCTTCGTCGGGTCCTTGCCCGAGAAGGCGCCGCCGCCGTGCGGGGCCGCTCCGCCGTAGGTGTCCACGATGATCTTGCGCCCGGTCAGCCCGGAGTCGCCCATGGGGCCCCCGATCACGAACTTCCCGGTCGGGTTGCAGTAGACGAAGTCGCGGTCGCCGAGGCGCCGCTGGTCGTACAGGTCCTTCGGCAGGATCGGCTCGATCACGTGCTCGACGAGGTCGGGCTTGAGCAGGGTGTCGACGTCGAGCCCGTCGCGGTGCTGCGTGGAGACGAGGACGCGCTCGATCTCGACGGGCTGCTGCCGGCCGTGCTCGTCGACGTCGTAGCGCACCGTCACCTGCGTCTTGCCGTCGGGGCGCAGGTACGGGAGCACGTCCGCCTTCCGCACCTCCGCTAGCCGCCGCGCAAGCCGGTGCGCGAGCATGATCGGCAGCGGCATCAGCTCCTCCGTCTCGTTCGAGGCGTAGCCGAACATCATCCCCTGGTCGCCGGCGCCGAGCTGGTCGAGCGGATCGCTGTCGCCGTGCTGGTTCTCGTACGAGGCGTCGACGCCCTGCGCGATGTCCGGCGACTGCTCGTCGAGCGCGACGATGACGCCGCACGTCTCGGCGTCGAAGCCGAACTTCGCGCGCGTGTAGCCGATCTCGCGGATCCGGTGGCGGACGAGGCTGGGGATGTCGACGTACGTCTTGGTCGTGATCTCGCCTGCGACCACGACGAGCCCGGTCGTGATCAGCGTCTCGCAGGCGACGCGGCCCTCGGGGTCGTCGGCGAGGACGGCGTCGAGGACGGAGTCGGAGATCTGGTCGGCCATCTTGTCGGGATGGCCCTCGGTCACCGACTCGGAGGTGAAGGAGAAGGAGTGGCTGGACATGCCGCGCAGGCTACCGCTGGACGCGGATCCCGCCGACGTCCTCTGCGTAGCGCAGTGCCGTCGCCTCGAGCTCGGCGTCCGTCGTCGCGCAGGCGTCGGCGAGGATCGTCGCCTTCAGCCCGTGCTCGCGCGCGTCGAGCGCCGTCTGCACGACGCATCCTTCGGTCGTGGCCCCGACGACGAGGACGCGCTCGGTCGACTCGGCCTCGAGCAGCAGGTCGAGCGCGGTGTGGTCGAAGGCGGAATAGCGGTGCTTGAGCAGGACGCGGTCGCCGTCCTGCGGCAGGAGCCGGCGGATCACGTCGCCGCCGGGCCCGTCCGCCGCCTCCCTGGCGAGGGCGGGAGCGTCGCCGTCCCAGCGGTCGCGGTCGTCGTTGACGTAGATCACCGGGACGCCGGCCGACCGCGCCGCGGCGATCGCACCCGCGATTGCGGGGCCGCGCTCCCGGAACGAGGCGAGGAGCGGCTCGGCGTCGTCGTGGTCGAAGGCGTCGAGCACGTCGACGACGAGCAGCGCGTCGCCTTGCTCGAATGGCGCTTCCGGGCTCAGGCGGACTCGAGCTCGTCGCAATCCGGACAGAGCGCGAAGAGGCAGCCGTCGCGGCCACGGTGCATCCTCCACCCCGTCGCCCGGCCGCTCGACAGGCGGTCACAGCCCGTGCAGCGGAGCGGGTGACCGGTCAGGGAGCGCGTCTCCTCGATCCGCCGGCGAAGGGCCTCGGCGCCGCGGCCGGGCCCCGTCCCGCGCCGGTCGCGGCTCACGCGGCGGCCCGGGGCGCCTGGGCGGTCTCTCGGGTCGTGGGCTCGTCCCGTGCGGCGAGCCTCGCCCGCTCGGCCTCGACCTCCGAACGGATGAGCTGCTCGTGCTCGAAGCAGTAGGTGCTGAGCGTGAACGTCTCGCAGTCGGAGAAGGCGCATCCGTGGAGCATCGGCATGCGGGCATCCTAACAGTTTCAAAACATAAAGACCTGGCGCGCGAGAGCTACTCCTCCGTGGGCGCCCTCCCCATGAGCCCCGCCGCGAGGTCGGTGAGACTGTGGCCGGAGAGGACCGCGCACACGCCTTCCGTGATCGGCAGCTCGACGCCGAGGCGGCGGGAGAGGTCGCGGAGAGTCGGAGCCGTCGTCAGTCCCTCGACGGTCTGGCCGATCTCCGCCACGGCGCGCTCGGGCGTGAGGCCCTGCGCGATCAGCTCGCCGGCGTGCCGGTTGCGCGTCTTGGCGCTGCAGCAGCTGACGACGAGGTCGCCGATGCCCGCGAGGCCGGCGAACGTCTCCGGCCGCGCGCCGGCCGCCTCGCCGAGACGCGTCATCTCCGCGAGCCCGCGCGCGATGAGCGAGGCCTTCGCGTTGTCGCCGAGCCCGAGCCCGTCGACGCCGCCCGCCGCGAGGGCGATCACGTTCTTCGCCGCGCCGCACAGCTCGACCCCGACGAGATCGGCGTTGACGTAGGCGCGGAACAGGCTCGAGTTGAGGGCATGCTGGAGCTCGCCCGCCAGGGCGCCGTCCTCGCTCGCGATCACGGCGGCCGTGGGCAGCCCGGCGGCGATCTCCTCGGCGATGTTCGGGCCGGAGAGGACGGCGACGCGGCGGCCGCGGACGCGGGTGGAAAGGCGCTCGCCGGTCTCGGGATCGAGCCCCTTGACGAGGCTGAGCACCGGCGCCTCGCCGGGCAGCGACGCCACGACCTCGGCGAAGGCCCTGCTCGGCACCGCAGCGGCGACGACGTCGACGTCTGCGGGGGCATCGGCGAGGGCGACCGCCTCGGCGCCGCGGAGGTCGACCTTCTGGAGGTAGCGCGGGTTCCAGCCGGTGCTCTCGATCGCCTCGGCCTGCTCGCGGGAGCGGCAGGCGAGCACGACGTCGTGGCCGCGCTCGAGGAGCACGCGCGTGAACGCCGTCCCCCAGGAGCCGGCTCCGACCACGAGGAATCTCACGTCAGGATCGTTTCACGAAGTCGATCGAGACCGGCACGCCGTCGAGGCCGAAGCGCTCCCGCAGCCGGTTCTCGACCCAGTAGCCGTAGTCGCGCGTGACGAGGCCCGGGTCGTTGACGAAGGCACGGAAGCGCGGCGGCCGCACGCGGATCTGCGCGCCGTAGAGGAGGTTGAGCCTGCGGCCGCGCGGGCCGCTCGGCGGCTGGCGCTCGGCTCGCAGCTCGGCGAACGCGCGGTTCAGCTCGGCGGTAGGGATCCGCGCGACGTGGCGGTCGAAGAGCTCCGCGACCCCGTCGAGCAGCCGCTCGAGGCCGCGACCCGTGTGCGACGACACGGCCACGAACGGCGGCCGCTGCCGCAGCCGCCGTCGCAGCTCGCCGCGCACGTCCTCGACGCGGATCGTGGTCGCGTCCCACTTCGAGAGGACGACGAGCGTCGAGCAGTCCGCGTGCCGGGCGACGTCGGCGACTGCGATGTCCTGCTCCACGATCCCCTCCGACGAGTCGATCAGGACGAGCGCGACGTCGGCGCGCTCCGCGGCCTCCAGCGCCCGCAGCTCGGAGTAGAACTCGATCCCACGCCGGTGGCGCCGCTTGCGCCGGAGGCCGGCGGTGTCGATGAGGACGAAGGTGCGCTCGCCGCGCTCGAGCACGGTGTCGACGGCGTCGCGGGTCGTGCCCGGGATCTCGCTCACGATCAGCCGCTCCCGGCCGAGAAGCGCGTTGACGAGGCTCGACTTGCCGACGTTCGGCCGGCCGAGGATCGCGACGCGGACGGCGTCGTCGGGCAGTGGGGGCCGTCCCGCCGGCGCGAGGCGCTCGAGCTCCGCGACCACGCGGTCGAGGAGGTCGCCGCTGCCGGTGCCGTGGAGGCCCGAGATCGGGATCGGGTCGCCGAGGCCGAGCCGGTGCAGCTCGAGCGCGAGCGGCTCCTGGCTCGGGTCGTCGATCTTGTTGGCGAGCACGAGTACGGGCTTGTGCGCCTCGCGGAGGATCTGCGCAACCTCCTCGTCGCCCGGCGTGACGCCGGCGCGCGCGTCGACGACGAAGAGCACGAGATCGGCCTCCGCCACTGCCTCCCGCGCCTGCCGCGCGATCGCCCGGGTCAGCGGCGCCGGATCCGCGATGTCCACCCCGCCGGTGTCGACGAGGACGAAGCGCTTGCCGGTCCACTCGCACACGAGTTCCTTACGGTCGCGCGTCACGCCCGGCGATTCGTGGACGACCGCCGCCCGCGTCTCGGTCAGCCGGTTGACGAGCGTCGACTTGCCGACGTTGGGGAAGCCGACGATCGCCACCGCGCCGAGCAGCGGCGGAGGCGGCGGCGCGGGCAGCTCCCCCGCGTCGAGCTCGTAAGTGTGCTCGCTCACGCCGGAAGCGTGACCGGTGCGGCGTCCTCCCGCGTCGGCGGGACGGCGTGTCGGGGCCTCCCCGCTTCGTGCAGGTCGCGCAGCCAGCTCCACAGACGATGGAGCTCAGCCTCGATGAGCGCGGACGCCTCGCGGTAGCCCTTGCCGCCGCGCGGCAGCCCCTCGAACCGCATCGGCTCGCCCCAAGCGATCGAGACCGGCGCGAAGTTGCCGAGCCGCCAATGCTGCGAGCCGTGGATGGCGGCGCAGATCACCGGTACGTCCTCCTGCAGCGCCACCATCGCCGCGCCCGGCTGCACGTGGCCGGGGACGCCGCTTCGCTGCCGCGTTCCCTCCACGAACACGCCGAGCGCGCCGCCGTCGCGCACGACCTCTCGCATCCGCCGCACGGCGTCGCGATCGGACTCGCCGCGGCGCACCGACAGCGTCCCGAAGCCGCGAATCAGCTGGCCGAGCCCCGGCACGCCGTGCGCCTCGACCTTCGCGAGGAAGTAGAGGTGGCGCTTGCAGACGTAGCCGACGCAGGGGATGTCGATCCAGTGGAAGTGGTTGAACGCGAGCACGACGCCGCCGCTGCGCGGGATCCGGTCGGTGCCGTACGACCGGAGCCGGGCCGCGACCGCCGTCGGAAACCCGAGTGCCGGCCTGCCCACGGCCCAGACGAGGTCCTCGGACTTCACGCGGCCGAGCGCTCGTGCACGAGCGCCGCGATCCGGTCGACGACGTCCTCGACCTCGAGGCTCGTGGTGTCGATCTCGATCGCGTCGGCGGCCGGTTGCATCCGCGCCGCGTCGCTCTCGTCGCGGAGCCGCAGGTCGGTGGCGAGCGCGTCGGCGCCGATGCCCGGCCGCTCGGCCATCCGCCGCTTCGCGCGCTCCTCGCGATCGGCGACGAGGAACACCTTCACCTCGGCGTCGGGCGCCACCACCGTGCCGATGTCCCGGCCCTCGATCACGACGTCTCCGGTGCGCCCGAGCTCGCGTTGCCGCTCGCGCATCACCTCGCGCACCGCCGGATGGCGCGCCACGACGGGAACCATCCGGTCGACGCGCGTCTCCCGGATCGAGGACGTCACGTCGGTGCCGCCGATCCAGACGCGCTCGTCCTCCGAGAAGAGCACGGGATTCTCGCGCGCGAGCTGCGCCAGGCCCTCGGCCGCTCCGAGGTCGAGGCTCCGCTTCATGGCGAGCCAGGTGAGCGCCCGGTACATCGCGCCGGTGTCGAGGTAGCGGAAGCCGAGCCGCTCCGCGAGCGCCCGCGCCACCGTGCTCTTGCCCGCGCCTGCAGGCCCGTCGATCGCAACCACCATCGCTACCGCCTCGTCACCGACTCGAGGAGCTCGTAGAAGCCGGGGAAGCTTATAGCGGCCGTGTCGGCGCCCTCGACGGCCACGCCCTCGCGGGACGAGAGGCCAGCGACTGCGCCGAGCATGGCGATCCGGTGGTCGCCGCGCGCGTCGAGGCGGCCGCCTCGCAGGCGGGTGGGGACGCCGGTGACCGTCCAGCCGTCGGGCTGCGAGCGGATCCGGGCGCCGAGCGGGCGGAGGCCGTCGGTGACGGCCTCGATCCGGTCGCTCTCCTTGACGCGCAGCTCGGCCGCACCGGAGACGCGCGTCTCGCCGCGGGCGTGCGAGGCGAGGAGCGCGACGAGCGGCAGCTCGTCGACGAGGCCGGGCACCTCCGCCGCGCCGATCTCCGTCGCGACGAGCTCCCCCGGCTGCACCTGCACCGACGCGACAGGCTCTCCGCCCGCGCGGCGCCGCTCGAACACGGAGACGCGGGCGCCCATGCGCTCGAGCACGTCGAGCAGCCCGGTGCGGCGCGGGTTGACGCCGAGGTCGTGGACCGTGAGGTCGCTGCCGGGAACGAGCGCGGCCGCGACGAGCAGCGGCGCGGCCGACGAGAAGTCGCCGGGGACGACGACCTCCTCGAGCCGCAGCGCGCCCGCGGGCTCGAGGGTGACCGAGCTCGACCTCCGGCGCACCCGGACGCCGGCGGCCTCGAGCATACGCTCCGTGTGGTCGCGCGTCGGGATGCGCTCGACGACCGTCGTCGGGCCTTCCGCGTTGAGGCCGGCGAGCAGGATCGCCGACTTCACCTGAGCGCTCGCGACCTCCGGCTCGATCTCGATCCCCCGCAGGGAGCCCGAGCCGCGCACGACGACCGGCGCGTGGCCGTCGGTCGTCTCCACGCTCGCGCCCATGCGGCGCAACGGCGCGGCGACCCGCTCCATCGGCCGCTGGGTGAGCGACTCGTCGCCCGTCAGCGTGAACTCGCCCTCCTGGCCCGCGACGACGCCGGTCAGGAGGCGCATCAGCGTCCCGGCGTTGCGGCAGTCGACGCGTCCCGCGCGCAACCCGCGCAGCCCCACGCCGTGCACGATCAGCTCGTCCTCGGCGACGTCCTCCACCTCCGCGCCGAGCGTGCGCGCGGCGTCCACCGTCGCCTGTGTGTCGCTCGAGCGGCCGAAGCCGCGGATGCGGGTCTCCCCCTCGCCGAGCGTGCCGATCAGGACGGCGCGGTGCGAGATGGACTTGTCCCCGGGCACGACGACGTGCCCGACCAGCGCGGCGGCCGGCTCCACTCGCATCGACTAGCCGATGGTGCGGCCCATGAGGGACGCGAGCGCCCGGATCTCGTCGGCGAAGTCGTGGAACTCGGAGGTCGGGATCTGCTGGGCGGCGTCGCAGAGGGCCTCCTCGGGGCGTGGGTGCACCTCGACGATGATCCCGTCGGCGCCGGCGGCGACCGCGGCGCGCGCGAGCGGCAGGACGAGGTCGCGCCGGCCCGCGGGATGGGACGGGTCGACGATCACGGGCAAGTGCGTCTCCTGCTTGAGCACCGGGATCGCGCCGATGTCGAGCGTGAACCGCGTCGCCGTCTCGAAGGTCTTGATCCCGCGCTCGCAGAGGATCACCTCCGAGTTCCCCTCCTTGACGATGTACTCGGCGGCCATGAGCAGGTCCTCGACCGTCGAGGAGAGCCCGCGCTTGAGGAGAACGGGCTTCGGCGTGCGCCCCACCTCGGAGAGGAGCGAGAAGTTCGACATGTTGCGGGCGCCGATCTGGATCACGTCCGCCGCCTCGACGACGGCCTCGACGTGGCGCGGGTCCATCAGCTCGGTGACGAGCGGCAGCCCGGTCTCGGTGCGCGCCTCCTTCAGGATCTCGAGCGCCTCGTCGCCGAGCCCCTGGAACGCGTAGGGCGACGTGCGCGGCTTGAAGGCGCCGCCGCGCAGCATCGTCACGCCCTCGGCGGCGACGGCGCGCGCCGTCTCGAGCGTCTGCTCCCGGGTCTCGACCGTGCACGGCCCGGCGACGAAGCCGAAGTAGCCGTCGCCGATCCGCCGCCCGCGGGCGTCGATCACGGTGGGATCCGGCGAGAGCTCGCGCGAGACGAGCTTGTACGGCTTGAGGATCGGCAGCACCTGCTCGACGCCCGCGAAGCCCTCGAGCGGGAGCGTCGCGAGCAGCTCCCGCTCTCCGATCGCGCCGATCACCGTCGCCTCGCGGCCTGGCGTGACGAGCGCCGAGCAGCCGGCCTCCTCGAGTCGGGCGACCACCTCGTCCACCTGCTCGGAGGTGGCGCTCGCGCCCATCACGATGAGCAGCTCGGGGGCGCCGGTGATCGCCATCGAACAAGCTTAGGCAGAATCATCTTCTCGATGGCCGACCGCGCCCCCGCACCCGAGCCGGCGAAGCCGCGTGTCTTCTCCGGCATCCGCGCCACGGGCGACAAGACGCTCGGCAACTACTCCGGCGGCTACCGCCAGTACGCCGCGACGCAGGAGGAAGGGGAGGCGTTCTTCTGCATCGTCGACCTCCACTCGATCACGACCCCGATCGAGCCGGCGGAGCTGCGGGAGTACACGCTCGCCGGCGCGGCGATGCTCTTCGCGACCGGCCTCGACCCCGACCGGTCGACCGTCTTCGCGCAGAGCCACGTCGTCGCGCACGCCGAGGCCGCCTGGCTGCTGAGCGCCGCGACGAGCTTCGGCGAGCTGCGGCGCATGACCCAGTTCAAGGAGAAGTCGGAGGGCCAGGACTTCGTCTCGGCCGGGCTCTTCACCTACCCGGTGCTGATGGCCGGCGACATCCTGCTCTACCAGACGGAGATCGTCCCGATCGGCGACGACCAGCGCCAGCATCTCGAGCTGACCCGCGACGTCGCGGAGCGCTTCAACCAGCGCTACGGCGAGACGTTCACGATCCCCCGCGGCGTCTACCCGGAGGAGGGCGCCCGGATCAAGAACCTGCAGGAGCCGGAGCGGCTCATGTCCACGACCCGGGGCGCGCCGCAGGGCGTCGTGCGGATGGTCGACGGGCCCGACGTGATCCGGAGGAAGTTCAAGACCGCGGTCACGGACTCGGAGAAGGAGATCCGGCACGATCCGGACACGAAGCCGGGCATCTCGAACCTGCTCGAGATCATGTCCGTCGCGACAGGTGAGCCGGTGCCCCAGCTCGAGCGCCGCTTCGACGGCGCCGGCTACGGCGAGTTCAAGGAGGCGGTCGGGGAGGCGGTCGTCGCGCTTCTCGCCCCGATCCAGGAGCGCTACGGGGAGCTGCGCGCCGACGAGCGCGAGCTGCAGCGCCTGCTCGCGGTCGGCGCCGAGAAGGCGCGCCGTGCGAGCGAGCCCACGCTCGAGGCGATGTACGAGCGCATGGGCTTCGTCAAGGCCGAGGCCGGACGGCTGTTCGGCGCGGCGCGGCCGCGCGGGCTGTAGCTCGAAGTTTCACAGATTCCGAATGTTCGCCCAGTACGGTCGGGCCGTGACCCCTCGCCGCATCCTGACCTCGCTGGTCCTCTGCCTCGCCCTCGCGTCGGTCGTCGTTCAGGCCGCAGGCGCCGACGAGGCGGGGAACCCGCGGACCCTCCTGACCACGAGAGCGCCCATTCGCGCCTTTGCGCAGGGCTCGAGCCGTATCGCGTGGATCGGGGCCAAATGGCATGTCGACGTGCGCGGGAACGGGCGTCGGCCGAAAACCGTCCGCCTCGGCACGGCGCATCCGTACACCGGGAACAGCGGCGTGCCCTTGCACCTCGCGGTCGCCGGCACGCGCGTCCTCTGGACACGCCAGGGCGGCGGTAACCTCTTCGAGACGAGCGTCTGTGTCCGGAAGACGGGGAGCGGCCACGCTCCCAAGATCGTCTTTCTCGCTTCGTCGGTCAGGGAAGGCGGGCCCGGCTCCTACTTCGGCCCGGTTGTGGGCGTCGGCTCGACGCTCGCGTACTCGGCCGTCGACTACGAATGCGTCGACCAGAACGACTGCTCGCAGCTGGCGGAGGCGCCCTCCCGGGTCAACGGGGTGTTCCGCGTCATCGGTACTTCATGGAGCACTCAGCTGCCGGCGGTCGTGCCCGCCGCGACCGAGCTCGCCGTCTCGGGAAACCGGCTCGCGCTCCTGCCCGCGCCCGAACAGGTCGCCGCGACCCAGCTCACCGACCCCTCCTCCCCACCTCCGGCGGCGGCGGGAACCGCGGTCCAGATTCGCGACGCGACGACCGGGAGCCTCGTCACGCAGTTCACGCCGCCGGGCACGGTGCGCGCACTCGCGCTCTCCGGCGGTGTCGCAGCGGTGGTGGACGACCTCGGCGGCGGCACGCGGGCCATCGAGCGCTACGACGCGACAACGGGGGCGCTGCTCGGCACGACCGGCAACATCGCGGTCGGCGACGCGCTCTCGGCGAGCGGGCACACGCTTGTCTATGCGGTCGGCGGCGGCAAGATCGAGGCCATGGATTTCGAGACCGGGGCGCTCCGCGTGATCGGGGTTTCGCCGACGCCGCCGATCGGCCTCTCCATCGCGGGCAAGCGGGTGGCCTGGGCCGTCAACGTGCACGGTCACGGCCGCGTTCTCGCGCTGACGCTTCCCTGAGCCGCTCGACCTCGCCCGGCTCGAGCTCGCGCCACGAGCCCGGCTCGATCCCTTCCAGCGTGAGACCGGCGTATGCGCTGCGGTGCAGGCCGGTCACCGGGCAGCCGACGGCCGCGAGCATCCGCTTCACCTGGTGCTTGCGTCCCTCGTGGAGGACGAGCTCGACGCGTCCCGGTCCGAGGCGGCGTGCGTTCGTCGGTGCAGTCGGCCCGTCGTCGAGCTCGACTCCCTCGCGCAGGCGCTGCAGCGCAGCCTCGTCCGGGTCGCCCTCGACCTCGGCGACGTAGGTCTTCTCGACGCCGTAGCGCGGGTGCGCGAGCCGGTGGGCGAGCGGGCCGTCGTTCGTGAGCACGAGCGCCCCGGTCGTGTCCGCGTCGAGCCGTCCCACCGGCACGACGCGCGGCTCGTCCGGCACGAGCTCGACGACGGTGGGGCGTCCGCGCGGGTCGCGGGCCGTCGTGAGGACGCCCGCCGGCTTGTTGAGCAGGACGTAGCGCAGGCGTTGACGCTCCACCTGCTTCCCGTCCACCTCGACCCGGTCGTGCGTCCCGATGTCGCTGTTGAGCCGTCCGGGCTCGCCGTTCACCCTGACCCGGCCGGCCTTGATCAGCTCGTCGGCGCGCCTGCGCGAGGCGACTCCGGTCCGGGCGAGGAACGCGTTCAGGCGCATCCTGAGAAGATACGCCCGTGCCGCACTACATCTCGCTCATGCGCTGGACCTCGCAGGGGCGGATGGGTCTGCCGGCCTGGCGCGACCGGATCGAGGACGGGGAGCGGGAGATCGAGGAGGCCGGCGGCAAGCTGGTCGGCGTCTGGGTGACGCTCGGCCGCTACGACGTCGTCGAGGTCTTCGAGGCTCCCGACGACGACACGGCGCTCGAGATCATGACGAGGCTCGGCAGGCACGGCGCCGAGCAGACCGAGACCCTCCGCGCCTTCACCCGCGACGAGGCCGAGAGCATCATCAAGAAGCTGTGACGAAGCGGCGAACCTAACGACACGGTACGAGGTACCGTGACGTCTTCGTCACGGCCGCGGCCGCCGCCGTTCAGGCGCTGCGCTTCTCCGCGACCGCGTGCAGGCGGTCGCGGATCTCGGCCGCGTCGGCGCCGACGTCGTCGAGGCGCGGCAGCTCCGATAGGCTCTCCAGCCCGAAGACGCGCTCGAAGAGCGGCGTCGTGCGGTAGCGGACGGCACCCCCGGCGCCGTTGTCGCGCCCCGCTTCCGCGATCAGGCCCCGCTCGAGGAGGTTCGCCACGGCGGACTCGGCCGCAACGCCCCGGATCCGGGCGATGTCCGGCCGCGAGCACGGACCGAGGTAGGCCACGATCGCGAGCGTCTCGAGCGCCGCCTGGGAGAGGTTCCGCTGCGCAGGCCGCTCGAAGAGGCGGGCGCACGCAGCCGCCTCCTCCCGCCCCGCGCGGAACGCCCAGCCCCCCGCGACGTGCTCCAGCACGATCCCGCTCCGTTCCTCGGCGAAACGCTCGGCGACGAGCCGCAGCGCGTCCTCGACCCGCTCCGGATCGTCGTCTGCCGCGGCCGCGAGCTCGTCGACCGAGAGCGGCGCCGAGGCGACGACGAGCAGGGCCTCGAGCGTCCGCGCGAGCCTGTCGAGGCTGGAAGCGTCGTCGGCCAAGCCGACGACGCCCGGCCGGAAGACCGGGTCGCCTTCGGCGACCTCCGGCGAAGCGGCGGGGATCAGGCGGAGCGGACGGTCCATGCGGCGGTCCTTTCCTCTCGGGCGTCGTTCTCCTTCGCGACGCGGCTGACGCGGATCGGCGCGAACGGCGCCGCCTGCTCGATCGCGAGCTCGCCGGCGCGTCGCAGCTCGAGCACCGCGAGGAACGCGGAGGCCTGCTCGAGCCGCGTCAGCTCGGCCACCTCGGTCTCGAAGTCGAAGCGCGAGCGGCGGCGGAGCAGCGCGCGGAACTGCTCGAGGAACTGCGTCACCGGTGGGAAGCGCAGGGCCATGTGCGACAGCGAAACGGCGGGCGGTTCCTGGGCGAGCAGACGGAGTGCCCGCGCGAGCGCCTCCGGATCCTGCGCCGCCGGCGGCGGCTCGGCCTTCGGAGTGAGCGGCGCCGGGCCGAGGCGGAAGAAGCGGTCGCCCTCCGAGGCGAGGCGCTCCCGCAGCCACGCGGCTGCGTCCTTGGCGCGCCGGTAGTCGGCGAGCCGGCGTGCGAGCTCCTCCGCCGCCTCCTCGGGCTCGAGCTCCGCGAGCTCGGCGGCCTCGTCCGGGAAGAGGGCGCGGGCCTTCAGCTCGAGCAGCGCCGCGATGAGAACGAGGAACTCGCCGCACGCCTCGAGGTCGAGCTCCTCGCGCTCCCCCAGCCGCTCGAGGAACGCGGTGACGATCCCGGCGAGGTCGACGTCTCGCAGGTCGAGCTCCTCCTTGAGGACGAGCGCCAGCAGCAGATCGAACGGCCCCTCGAACGCGTCGAGGTCGAGCTCGAGCTCCCTGACGATCACCGAGCGGACGCTAGCGGCGTTACCGGACGCGGCCTTTGGGGACGGCCATGCGCGGCCCCGTCGGCACCGGCCGCGGCTTAGGCACGGCCCTCGACGAGGGCTGCCGGACGAGCTGCCACCAGACGAAGAAGCCGACGGAGAGGATCCAGACGCCGAGCGAGACCCAGAAGTTGACGCGCATGTGGAGGAAGTAGTTCGAGGGGTCGATGCGCAGGACCTCCTCGAAGGTGCGGAACGTCGTGTACCAGGCGACGTACAGCGCGAAGAGCGCCGGCCGCCGCAACGCGAAGCGCCGGTCGATCCAGAGCAGGACGCCGACGCCGATCAGGTCCCAGACGAACTCGTAGAGGAAGGTGGGGTGGTAGTAGCCGAACTGGCCCGGCGAGCGGTAGCGCGCGAGGATCCCGGTCTGGTGCGCCTGGTCGATGCGCAGGGCCCAGGGCAGGCTCGTCGGCCGGCCGTACAGCTCCTGGTTCCAGTAGTTGCCCCAGCGGCCGATCCCCTGCGCGAGCAGGAGCCCCGGCGCGACCGCGTCCATCATGAGCCGGACGCTGTTGCCGGAACGGTGCACGACCCACGCCCCCACGGCGACGCCGAGCGGGATCGCTCCCCAGATCCCGAGGCCGCCGTCCCAGACCGCGGCGAAGCCCCACCAGTGCTGGTGGATCGTCGGATCCTGGTTCCAGCTCGTGAGGTCGTGGTACAGGCGCGCGCCGACGACGCCGGCGATCACACCCCAGAGCGCGACGCGGAAGATGAGGTCCCAGTCGCCGCCCCAGCTCACCCAGCGGCGTCCGGTCAGCCAGATGCACGCGGCGATGCCGACGAGCAGCATCACGCCGTACATGTGCAGCGTCAGCGGCCCGAGGCTGAACGTGCCGCTCGAGGGCGAGGGGATGTAGCCGAGCACGACGCCGGTCACGGGCACGCATTGTGCCCGGAGGCGACGAGGGCCGCGCGCCCTAGCTCAGGATCCGGATCGCAAGCTCGGGCGGGCAGCCGCGCTGCACGAGCTCGATCGCCTCGTGGAGGTCGACGTCGAACCGGCCGGCGAGCGCGACGGCGTCGTCGCCGGGGAAGCCCACGCGCATGAGCTCCGCGGTGCGCCAGCGCTCCACGCGGTCCAGCTCGGTCTCGATGATGTCGTGTGCCGCAGCCATCCGCAGTGTCCGCCATAACTTTCGGGATGGCGCCGGAATTGGATCTCCCCCTCCGGGGGGATCTTCGCCGCACTATTGGACTGAGGTTGCGCCGAGGAGGTGCCGCACCGAGGCGAAGAAGTCGGGTTGCGGGTCGACGCGGTACTCTGGGCCGAGCTCGAGCAGCTTCGAGCCGAGCGACGTGACGAGATCGACGTACACGGGCGCCTCGCCGGGGAAGTCGCGAACCACCCCCGCGAGCTCGCGGATGACGCCTGCCGGCGCGCTGCGCGCGTCCACCTTGAGCCGCACCTCGCGCCGCTCCGGCGTGGCCTCGAAGGCCGAGACCTCGAGCGCGACGAGCTTCGTCTCGCCCTGCTGCTTGTGGTCGACGCGGCCCTTGACCACGAGGACGGCGTCCTCGACGAGCAGCCCGCGCGCGGCCGCGTACGTCGAGTTGAACACGACCACCTCGACCGACCCCGTCACGTCCTCGAGCTGGACGAAGGCCATGGGCTCGCCCTTCTTCGTCGTCGTCGTCCGCACCCCGGCGACCATGCCGCCGGCAAGGACGGTCTCGCCCTCGCGCCGCCGCTCGAGCTCGGCGAGCGTGCAGTCGGTGCGCCGCCGTAGCTGGTCGCGGATCGCGCTCAGCGGATGCTCGGAGACGTAGAGGCCGAGGCTCTCCTTCTCCATGCGCAGCAGCTCGGACTTCTCGAACTCCTCCTCCGAGACCGGCTCGTAGTAGCCGTCGGAGGTGCTCTCGCCGAAGTCGAAGATCGAGACCTGGTCCCGCTGCTTCGCACGCTCCGTCGCGGCGGCGAGCGCCCGCTCGAGCACGGCGAGCATGCCCTTCCGCGACCCGGGCAGCGCGCCGGCCTTGATCAGCGACTCGAGGGCTCGCTTGTTCACGATCTGCGGGTCGACGCGCTCGGTGAAGTCCCAGATCGAGGTGAACGGGCCGCCGTCGGCGCGGGCGGCGACGATCGCGCGGCACGCGTTCTCGCCCACGTTCTTGACCGCGTTGAGCCCGAAGCGGATCTTGCCCTCGACGACGGCGAAGTCGACCTGCGACTCGTTCACGTCCGGCGGCAGCACCTCGATGCCGAGCTCGTCGCAGGCGGCGACGTAGAACGGCACCTTGTCCTTCGTGTTCATCACGGAGGAGATGAGAGCCGCCATGTACTCCCGCGGGTGATTCGCACGCAGCCAGGCGGTGCGGTAGGACGTGAGCGCGTAGCAGGCGGCGTGCGACTTGTTGAAGGAGTAGTCCTGCGCCTGCTCCATGTCGGCCCAGAGCTGCCGCGCGACGCTCTCCGAGGTGCCGCTCGCGGCGCAGCCTTCGAGGAACTTCGTCTTCAGGGAGGCCATGAGGGAGTGGATCTTCTTGCCGATGGCCTTGCGGAGATCGTCGGCTTCGGCCGGCGAGAAGCCCGCGATCTGCTTTGCGATCTCCATGTACTGCTCCTGGTAGATGCAGATCCCGTAGGTGCCGCGCGTGATCGGCTCGAGCCGCGGGTCCGGGTAGGTGACCTGCTCCTGGCCGTTCTTGCGGCGCGCGTAGACGGGGATGTAGGCCATCGGGCCGGGCCGGTAGAGCGCGCCGATCGCGATCAGGTCGTCGAACTCGGTCGGCTTGATGAGGCGCAGCGCCTCGCGCATCCCGGACCCCTCGAACTGGAAGACGCCGATCGACTCGCCGCGCGCGAGCATCTCGTACGTCTTGCGGTCGTCGAGCGGGATCGAGCCGATGTCGGCGATGCCGGCGAGCCGGCACGCCTTGTCGATCACGTCGAGGTTGCGGAGGCCGAGGAAGTCGATCTTGAGCAGCCCGATCGCCTCGATCACGGTGCCGGAGAACTGCGTCACGACCTCCTGGTCGGCGCCCTTCTGCTGCAGCGGCACGACGTTCGTGAGCGGCTCGGCGCCGATCACCACTGCGGCGGCGTGGATGCCGTCCTGGCGGGTCAGCCCCTCGAGCGGCCTCGCCAGGTCGACGATCTCCTTCGCAACGGGGTCGGAGTCGTAGGCCTGCTTCAGCTCCGAGCCGGGCTTCAGACAGTCCTCGAGCGTCTGCCCCGGGCCTTCGGGGATGAGCTTGGCGATCCGGTCGACGACGCCGTAGGGGTGCTCGAGCACGCGACCCGCGTCTCGGACGGCTGCGCGGGCGGCCATCGTCCCGAAGGTGATGATCTGCGCGACCCGGTCGCGCCCGTACTTTTCGCGCGCGTAGTTGATGACGCGCTCGCGGCCCTCGACGGCGAAGTCGAGGTCCATGTCCGGCATCGACTTGCGCCCCGGGTTGAGCATCCGCTCGAACAGGAGCCCGTACACGATCGGATCGACGTCCGTGATCTCGAGGCAGTACGCGACGAGGCTCCCTGCCGACGAGCCGCGGCCGGGGCCGACGCTGATCCCGTTGCGGCGAGCGAAGGCGATGAGGTCGGCGACGATCAGGAAGTAGTCGCTGAAGCCCATCTCCTTGATCGTCTTGAGCTCGAACTGGAGCCGCTCGCGGAGCTCCGGCGTCACGGTCCCGTAGCGCTTCGCGGCGCCCGCCTCGACGAGCTCGACGAGGTAGTCGAACGCGTCCCGGCCCTCGGGCGTGTCGAACCTGGGCAGGAGGATGCGGCCGAGCTCGATCTCGACGTGGCAGCGCTCGGCGACCTCGAGCGTGCTGCGCAGCGCGTCGTCGCGGCCGGGGAAGTCGGCGGCCATCTCCTCCGGCGTCTTGAAGTAGAACTGGTCGGTCTCGAACCGCCAGCGGTTGGGATTGCGGAGCGAGTCGCCGGACTGGATGCAGAGCAGCGCCTCGTGGGCGCGCGCGTCCTCGTGCCGGAGGTAGTGGACGTCGCCGGTGGCCACGGTCGGCAGCCCGCGCCTGCCGGCGAGGGCGACGAGCTCGGGCGTGATCCGCTGCTGCACCTCGAGGTGCGCGTTCTGGAGCTCGACGTAGACCTGGTCGCGACCGAAGACCTGCTCGAGCCGGTCGAGCTCGGCCTCCGCGTCGGCGCCCCGGTTCTCCTCGAGCGCCTTGCAGACGCGGCCCGAGAGGCAGCCCGAGAGCGCGATCAGCCCGGCGCCGTGGCGCTCGAGCAGCTCCCAGTCGACGCGCGGCTTGTAGTAGTAGCCCTCGAGGTAGCCGAGCGAGGAGAGCTTGATCAGGTTCCCGTAGCCCTCGTTCGTCTCGGCGAGGAGCGTCAGGTGGGCGTAGCCCTTCTGCTGCGCGCGCCGGTCGTCGGCGACGTAGACCTCGCAGCCGAGGACGGGCTTGACTCCCTCCTGCCGGGCCGCCTTGTAGAGGTCGACCGCACCGGCGAGCGAGCCGTGGTCGGTGAGCGAGACGGCCGGCATCTCGAGCTCGGCTGCGCGCTTCGCGAGATCCGGGATGCGGCAGGCACCGTCGAGGATCGAGTACTCGGAGTGGACGTGGAGGTGGACGAACGGCGCTTCGGGCACGGGAAGTCGATCGTAGAGATTCCACGTGACGGCGTTCCCGGCCCGCTTGGCGACGGCCGCCGAGAGGAATACGATCGCTCCGAATGCGGATCTCCCTTGCGCTTCTCCTCGTCCTCCTTGTCGCCGCGGCGGCCGGCTGCGGCGGCGGCGGCAAGAAGGGAACGACCGCGGCGCGGACTCTCGTCGGCTCCACCTCGGTCACCTTGACCTCGACAACCGGCGGGGCGGGCGGGAACACGCAGCTCGCGACCGCGAAGAACTGCCGCGACCTCGCCGGCCTCGCCACGAAGATCGCGAGCGCCGTCACGGCGCGGTCCGGGAATCCGGCCACGACGCTCGCGTCCGAGGCGGCGGCGCTGCAGGCGCTGGCCCGGGCGGCGCCGCCGGACGTCCGGGGCGACTTCCAGACCTTCGCGACGGCGTTCAACGGCTTCCTCCACGCGCTCGAGAAGGCGGGCTACAAGCCCGGCGCGGCCGCGTCGCATCCGCCGTCGGCGGCGCAGGCCCGGGCGATCACGAAGGTCGCGCGCACGTTCGACACGCCGAAGCTGCGGCGCGCCCAGCAGCACCTGAGCGCCTGGGCCGCCCGGAACTGCCAGGGCGTCAAGGTCGGCGGCTGAGCCTCTCCGGCGGCGGCCGGAGCCCGGAACGGTCCTGCGACACTCCGACGGTGAGCCGGCGCCGCCTCGTTCCGCTCGCTCTCGTGGTGACCGGCCTACTCGCGGTCGTCGCGATCGCCGCGAGCGGCCGGCCTCTCGGCAAGAGCGGCGGCACCGGTGCCGGGCTGCCCACGACGTTCTGGAACCTCGTCTTCACGACCCTCGTCATCGTCGAGGTGCTCCTCATGCTCCTGGCGCTCGCCGGCCTCGTCCTCCTGCGCCGCGAGCGCACCCACGTCTCGCGCCAGAACGCCGGGACGCTGCGGACGATCGTCGGCCTGATCGTGGTCGCGGCGATCGTGACCTATGTCGCCAGGCACATCGATCTCTCGCATCTCCATCCGAGCCACGCGCCGAGCACTCCCTCCTCGCCGCCCGGCGGCAGGCGGAAGATCCCGAGCTCGCGGGCGCAGCACGTGCACTTCCAATGGGAAGAGCTCGTCGTCGTCCTCGTCCTCCTGCTCGCGCTCGCGGTCGCCGCCCGGGTCACGCGCACGCGCCTCGGACCGGGGTCGGAGCGCCGGGGGCGCGACACGCCGGAGACGCTCGCCGAGGCGCTCGACGAGTCGCTCGACGACATCCGCACCGACCCCGACCTGCGCCGTGCCATCATCGCCGCCTACGCCAGGATGGAGCGGGCGCTCGCCGCCGCGGGAGTCCCCCGCCACCACGCAGAGGCGCCGCTCGAGTACGTCGAGCGCGCGCTCCTCACCCTCGACGCGGGCGCCCCCGCCGTCCGGCGTCTCACCGACCTCTTCGAATGGGCTAGGTTCAGCCACCATGAGCCCGAGCCGTCGATGAGGGACGAGGCGGTGCACGCGCTCGAAGCGGTACGCGACGAGCTGCGCGCCTCGGAGCCGGCTCCGGCGTGAGACGCGCACCGGGACTGATCCTGCCGGTGGCCGCGGCGGCGGCCGCGCTCGTCGTCCTGCTCGCGATCCGGCCCCTCTCCACGTCGAGGGCCCTCGCGATCTGGGTCGTGCTCGCCGCCGCGATCGTGCTGTTCCTCCTCGTCCGGCGCTCGCGCGTCGACCGCGGCGAGTCGCGGTTCGAGGCGGCTCTGCGCGGGCCGGCCGAGAAGACGCCGCAGCTGGTCGAGCTGCTCCGCATCGAGCGCGACCTCGAGCTCGGGATCGCCGGCGCCGGCCACGCGCATCACCGGCTCCTGCCGATCCTGCGCGAGGCGGCCGCGGCCCGGCTCGCCTCGCGCCACGGCGTGGAGCTCGAGCTCCGGCCGGACGCCGCCCGCGACCTGCTCGGGGACGAGGTGTGGGAGCTCCTGCGCCCCGACCGGCCCGAGCCCGACGACCGGTTCGCCCGGGGCGTGCCCCGTGGGCGCGTCGCCGCGGTGATCGAGCGGGTGGAGTCGTTGTGAGCGCAGGCCTGGCCGAGCTGCGGGAGCGCGCCGAGCGGATCCTCGCCGAGGTGGAGAAGGCGGTCGTCGGCAAGCGGGGGCCACTCGAGCTCATCCTCCTCGCGCTCCTCAGCGACGGCCACGTGCTGCTCGAGGACTACCCGGGCCTCGCCAAGACCCTGATCGCGCGCTCGTTCGCCCAGGCGACCTCCCTCCGCTTCGCGCGCATCCAGTTCACGCCCGACCTGATGCCCGGCGACGTCACGGGCTCGCAGATCTTCGACCAGCGGACGGCAGAGTTCGTGTTCCGCCCCGGTCCGGTCTTCGCGAACCTCCTGCTCGCCGACGAGATCAACCGCGCCCCGCCGAAGACGCAGGCGGCGCTGCTCGAGGCGATGCAGGAGCGCCAGGTGACGATCGAGAACACGACCCACCGGCTCGAGTCGCCGTTCCTCGTGCTCGCCACGCAGAACCCGATCGAGTACGAGGGGACGTACCCGCTGCCGGAGGCGCAGCTCGACCGCTTCCTCGTGCGCATCTCGGTCGGCTACCCGGAGCGACACGACGAGATCGAGATGCTCGAGCGGCGGCTGGCGCGCGGCGTGGACGAGGTGGAGCTCGAGCCGGTGATCGACGGGGCGACGCTGGTGGGGCTGCAGCGCACGCTCGAGCAGGTGCACGTCTCGGACGCGATCGAGGGCTACGTCGTCGACCTCGTGGCGGCGACGCGCGACTCTCGACGGCTCGCCGTCGGCGCGAGCCCGCGCGGCAGCATCGCCCTGCTCAAGCTGTCCCGGGCGAAGGCGGCTCTGTCGGGCCGCGACTTCGTCACTCCCGAGGACGTGAAGGCGGTGGCGGTGCCCGCGCTCGCGCACCGGCTGATGGTGAAGCCGGAGCTCTGGGTGCAGCGCCTCCGCGGCGAGGACGTCGTCGAGGAGGCCCTCCGCACGGTGCCGACGCCGTCGGCGGAGGACACCCTGAGCGCCGCCGAGGCGTGACCGGCTTCGCCTCCCGGCGCCTGCCGCTCTACGCCTCGCTCGCCGCGGCCGCGCTCGTTGCGGGGCTCGCGTTCGGGCGGGTCGAGCCGGTCGCGCTTGCGGCCCCGTTCGTCCTCGCCCTCGTCGCGGCCGCGGCAGGGCAGGAGCCGCGCGTCTCCGCGCGACTCGCGTTGGAGCGCGAGCGCGCGCTCGAAGGGGACGAGGTGAAGGCGACGGTCGTCCTCTGGTCGACCGGCGACGTCGACCGGCTCGAGCTGGCGCTCGCGCTGCCTGCGGAGCTGAGCGTGGACGGAGGTCCGGCGCGGGCGCTCCGGCTCCGGGCGGGAGAGGAGCGAACGGTCGAGTTGCGGCTGCGCTGCGAGCGGTGGGGCGCGTTCCCGGTCGGGCCGGTGCTCCTCCGCGCGCGAGACGTCCTCGGCCTTCGCTCGTGGGAGGGCAGCGCGGGCGAGCCGGTGCGGCTGCGCGTCTACCCGGGCGAGGAGACGCTGCACTCGCTCGTCGCCCCGCTCGAGACGCAGGTCTTCGTCGGCAACCAGGTCTCGCGGGCGCGCGGCGAGGGGATCGAGTTCGCCGACCTCCGCGAATGGCAGCCGGGCGACCGCGCGCGTCGAGTCAACTGGCGCGCTACCGCGCTCCGCGGCGAGCTCTGGGTGAACGAGCAGTACCCCGAGCGGAACACCGACGTCGTGCTCTTCCTCGACACGTTCGCCGAGGTTCGCGCGCAGGGCCGGAGCACGAACGACCGCGCCGTGCGGGCTGCCGCGACGCTCGCGCGCGCCTACCTGCAGCGCAAGGATCGCGTCGGCCTCGTGGGGTTCGGCGGCTTCCTCTCCTGGCTCGTGCCCGACTCGGGGACGCGGCAGCTCTACGCGATCGTGGACACCCTGCTGACGAGTGACATCGTGCACAGCTACGCGCTGCGCGACGTCACGACGCTGCCGCCGCGAACGCTGCCGCCGAAGGCGCTCGTGCTCGGGATCACCCCCCTCCTCGACCACCGCACGGCCGCCGCCCTGCTCGACCTGCGCGCGCGCGGCTACGACCTGATCGTCGTCGAGGTGTCCCCGCTCGAGCTCCTCCACCCGGGCCTCGCCTCGTCGACCGAGCTCGCCCACCGCCTCTGGCGCCTTTCGCGAGAGGCGCTGCGCTGGCGCTACGAGCAGGTCGGCGTCCCCGTCGTCACCTGGCGGGACGAGGTCCCCCTCGCCGGGCCTTTGGAGGAGGTGAACGCATTCAGGCATCTCGCACGACCCGCGTGACGGCCGCGCTGGTGGCGGTCGCGGCCTACGGCGGCGCGCTCGCCGACGTGCTGGCACGCGCCGGGTCGGCGGCGGCGTTCCTCGCGCTCCCGGCCGCGCTCGGGGCAGTGGCGCTCGTCGTCGGGCTCCGCCACCGCGGACCGGGGATCGCCGTCGCGCTCTGGCTCGGCGCCGGAACCTACGTCGCCTTCGCCGTCCACGTCGAGCACCACGTGGATGCGACGGCGCCCGTCGTGGCGCTCCTCCTGCTCCTCGCGACCGAGCTCGCCGCGTGGTCGGTCGACGAGCGGCTCGGGATCCGCGCCGCCCCGGAGCTCGCGCTGCGCCGGGGGATCGCTCTCGCCACGCTGGCGCTCGCCAGCCTCGCGGTGTCGTCCCTCGTCGTCGCGCTCTCCGCCGTCCCCGCGAATCACGGCCTGCTCTGGACGGCCCTCGGGGCCGTGGCGGCGGTGGGAGCCGCGGGCACGGGGGTCTGGGTCGCGCGGCGCTAGCGCGGCGCGGGTGGAACGAGCCGCCCGGCTGGTACCCCCGCGGACGCCTTCAGCTCGGCCCGGTCGGCGCGCGTCTGGGCGGCAAGTCGACGACGGTGACTCCGTTCCCCTGTGGTCACCGAGCCCCGAGCGTACGCCGTGGAGTCCGGCCGTGCAACGGAACGTTCCCCGCCCGGCGCTGCCGGCGGCTCGTGAGCAGTCCGAACAGGAGCGCGCCGGCGAGGAAAGCCGCGAGGAAGGCGAACGCGCGCAGGAAGACCCCGCCGTAGCCGTGCCGCGCGACGTCCACGAAGGGATACGGGTACCAGTGGCGGACGCTTCCGCGAACGAGCGTGTACGCGAACCACGCCAGCGGATACACGAGCCAGGCGACGACGAGGCGCCACGGGATCCGCTGCCGTGGCGGCTCGACGAACCAGTCCAGGACGGCAGCGGCCGGAACGACGTAGTGCACGACGGCGTTCACGAACGGGTCGTGGGTGTCGAGCTGCTCCTGCAGCCCCGAGAGAAGCAGCGCGAAGACGGCGCCGGTGATCACGATGTAGAGGGTGGCGGCGCCGCGGGCGGCCTCGAAGGGGAGCGAGCGCTCCGCCCGGCGGACGAGCGCGCTCAGCGACAGCATGGTCGCCGCGAGGAGGTTCGACTGGATCGTGAAGAAGCTGAAGAAATTGCCGACCCCGCCGAAGCTGGGGTGTCCCTGGAGGCGGGCGAGCTGATACGCGATCGCGACGACGGCGGCGCCGGCGACCGCGATCCGGAGAACGCCGTGCCCAACGCTCCGCCGGCTCACGCAGCCAACTCTACGTCGATCGAGGGCGGCGCTCGGCTTCAGGCGGGGACGGACACGACCTGCTGGATCATGCCGCCGTCGATCACGTAGCTCGATCCCGTCACGTAGCTCGCCTCCTCGGAGCAGAGCCAGGCGACGAGCGCGGCCACCTCCTCGGGCTTGCCGGGCCGCCCGAGCGGCACCTCGGGGTCGAGCCGCTCCGCGTCGGCCTCGTTGCGCGGCGTCGCGATCACGCCGGGCGCGACGGAGTTGACCCGGATCCCGTGCTCCGCGAGCTCGAGCGCGAGGTTCCGGCTCAGCATCCCGAGCGCCGCCTTCGCCGCGGCGTAGACGGCGAAGCTCGGCCGCGGGATGTGCTCGTGGACGGAGGTGATGTTCACGATCGAGCCGCCTCCCTGCTCCTTCATCCGCCGGGCCGCCGCCTGCGCGGCGAGGAAGCTGCCCCGTACGTCGACGTCGAAGGTGAGGTCGAAGTCCTCCACCGTCAGCTCGAAGAACGGCTTCGCCGTCGAGAGGCCCGCGTTGTTGACGAGCGCGTCGAGGCGGCCGAGCGACTGCGCCGTCTCGGCGACGAGCCGCTCGGGCACGTCGGGGTCGGCGATGCTCCCCCACACCCAGTGGATCCGCTCCTCCCCGTACTGCTTCCGCAGGTCCTCGAGCGGCCCGCGGTGCCGCTCCTCGTCGTCCTGGGTGGCGTAGCCGAGCTTCCAGCCGTCGGCGAGGAAACGCTCGGCGATCGCCAACCCGATGCCCGTGTTCGCGCCGGTGACGAGTGCGACGCGGTCGGACACCCAGGGCTCCTTCCCTCGTGGCCGGCGCCTAATCCCGAGCCGGCGGTAGAGAGCGGCGGCCGCGCGATCGCGATCACGGCGCCGCGCCCGGCACGAGACGGACCGAGGCCGGCGCGACGCAAAGGCGAGGGCGGCTCGCATGGCCGGCACTCCACAGGCAAGAATGGCGCCGATGGACCGGGCCGCGCTGCGGGAGATGCAGAAACCGCTCAAGGATCGCTACCGCGAGGAGCCGGCGGCGGCTCTCGTCACGCTGCATGCCGACGGCAGGCTCGACGAGAACGAGATCGCCTGCAAGGTCGACACCGGCCGCGCGCTCGTCGAGGCGGGCCTGCACCCGGCGACCGGCGGCACGGGCGCGCTGGCGTGCTCGGGCGACATGCTGCTCGAGGCGCTCGTCGCCTGCGCAGGGGTCACGCTCCGCTCGGTCGCGACCTCGATGGAGCTCGACGTCTCGGGGACCGTCCACGCGGAAGGCGACCTCGACTTCCGCGGCACGCTCGGCGTCGACCGCGAGGCTCCTGTCGGCTTCGCAGCGATCCGGCTCCGTTTCGAGCTCGCCTCCGACGCGCCGCGTGAGTCGCTCGACAAGCTGCTCGAGCTGACCGAGCGCTACTGCGTCGTCTTCCAGACGGTCGCCGGCGGCGTCCCGGTCGAGCTCTCCTATTCCACCTCGTAGGCCATCAGGATCGCGTCCACGAACTCGCCGCCGCGGCGGTAGTGCCGCTTGCGGAAGCCCTCGCGCTCGAAGCCGAACCCTTCGTAGAGCGCGATCGCGGCCTCGTTCCAGGGAAAGACGTGCAGCTCGAGCTTGTGGACGCCCGCCTCGCGGGCCCACTGCGCGGCGGCCCGCAGGAGCGCCGTCCCCACCCCCTGCCGGCGTGCGTCGCGCGCGACCATGAGGCCGACGTCGGCGACGTGGGTGCTCGCGGGATGGGGGTCGCGCCCGACCGACAGCCGGCCGACGAGCGTCCCGTCGTCCCGCTCGGCGACGAAGACGGCCGCGTGCGGATAGCGGCGCAGCGCCTTGAGGAAGCGGCGCTCGTCGCCGGCGCTCCGCCACTCGCCGGCGACGCTGATGAGCCAGCCCTCGGGCTCGGCGCTCACCGCGTCGGCGAGCCGCGTCAGCTGCTCGGCGTCGGAGGGGTCGGCTTGGCGGATCCGGTAGTCCACTACGCCACAACTACACCAGCGCCGCCCCGGCGCGGGTCGCCCGCCGCCGCGAGCGAGCCGTCGTCGCGGATCTCGACGGCCGAGACGCCGCCGAAGAAGAGGTTCCGCTCGCGCCAGCGCACGACCGCGTAGCCGGCCGCCTCGAGCTCGTCGCCCGCGGCGGCGGACTCGCAGTGCGCGACTCCCTGCTCGAAGTGGATGCGCGGGGCCTCGACCGCGTCCTCGACGCCGAGCCCGCGGGCCGAGACGTTCGCCACGACCTGGAGCAGCGCCCCGTGCAGCCGCCGGCTGCCCGCCGAGCCGAGGACGAGACGCGGCCGGCCGTCCCGCAGCAACACCGACGGCGCCATGAGGGAGCGCAGCCGCTCGCCCGGCCGCTCCCCTCCGCTCAGATGGGTCTCGCCGAGCATGTTGTTCAGGTGGATTCCCGTGCCGGGGACGACGATGCCGCTCGCGGAGCCGAGGGAGCACGAGAGGGACACCGCGTTTCCCGCGTCGTCGAGGGCGCTGATGTGGGTGGTGCCGCCGGGGTCGTCCGCATGGCGCGCGTCCTCCTGCGCCTGCATCGCCCGCGCGATCGCGAGGGGAGTCGCCTCGGCGTCGCCGAGGGCCTCGAGGCCGACCGCGAGCAGGCGGCCGCCGCTCGAGGGCGGAGGATTGGTGCGGAGCTCGCCGCCGCGGTACGCCGTCGCGAGCGGCTCGCGCTCGATCACCCGATAGCGGGCGAGATCCTCGCTCGTGATGGGCACGTGCGCGGCCAGGCCGGCGGCCACGTCCCCGCGATACAGGAACTCCGGGCCCTCCTCCGCCAGCCGCTCGACCGTGTCGGCGAGCTCGGGGGCGGCGAAGCGCTCGCCGAGCTCGAGGGCGCGCCCGGGGCCGTACAGCGCGTCGCCCTCGGGCGAGAACCGCATCAGGGAGTCGAGGATCCGGTGCAGGTACGCCTGCGCCTCGTTGAGGACGACACCTTCGCGCGCGAGCCGGACCGCCTCCCCGAATAGGTCTCGCCACGGAACCGATCCCCAGCGGGAATGCGCCTCCCAGAGGCCGAGCGCGGTGCCGGGCACGGCGACGGACGCGGGGCCCGTGTAGAAGATCTGCTCCGTGTCGCCGAAGTCGACCACGAGCTCGACGAGCTCCCCGGGCGGGGCCGGCCGCTCGGGCACGGCGACGAAGAAGTCGAGCAGCCGCGTGCGCGCCTGGCCGGCCTCGTGGAAGACGAGAAACCCGCCTCCGCCGATGCCGGTGAGGGGGCTCTCGCAGACCCACGAGACCGCCGCCGCCGCGATGCAGGCGTCGACGGCGTTGCCCCCCGACTGCAGGACCTCCGCTCCCGCGGCGGCGGTGAGGGGATGCCCTGCTGCCAGCGCGCCTCTCATCCCGCGAGCGTACGCTGCGGCCATGGGGGACGTCTCGTTCGCCGCCTCGGGGCGGGTGCCGTGGCGGCTTCGCCTGCACGTCCCTCCCGAGGCCCTGCTCTGCACCGGTCTCGCCGCGACCGTCGCCTCGCTGCTTGCGTGGCTGGCGCCGCCGGGCGGCGACCTCGCGGCGCACGAGTACCAGCGGTCGCTCTTCCTCGTGCACGGCTTCACCCTCTGGGACAACTTCTGGTACGCCGGCCGCTACGCGTTCGTCAGCTACAGCGTCCTCTACTACCCGCTCGCCGCGCTGCTCGGGATCCACCTGCTCACGGTGCTCACGGTCGCGGTCTCCGCCACCGCCTTCGCGCTGCTCGTCGAGCGGGAGTGGGGCCACTCGGCGCGCTGGGCGGCGCGCTCGTTCGCGCTCGTCTGGCCGGGAGCGATCCTCGCGGGCGAGCTTCCGTTCACGCTCGGCGTGTCGTGCGCGCTGCTCTGCCTCCTCGCCGTGCAGGCCGGCCGGCGCTGGACGGGTGCCGCGTTGATCGTCCTCACGCTCGCGGCGAGCCCGGTCGCGTTCGTCCTGCTCGCAATCGTGCTCGCGGGGATGGCGCCGGGGCACCGTGCCGCCCTCCGCAGGGCCCGCGTGCCGGCGCTCGCTCTCGGCGTGGCGGCGGCCGCGGAGCTCGTCTTGCTGCGCCTGTTCCCCTCGGGCACGCTCGCGTTCCCGGGCGTGGAGGCTCTGGAGGCGACGGCGTTCTGTCTCGGCCTGCTCGCGCTCACCTGGAGGCTCGAACGCGCACGGCGGCTGCGCGGCCTCCTCGTCGTCTACCTGCTCGCGGTCGTCGCCGCGTACGCGATCCCGTCGGGGCTCGGCCACGACATCACGCGGCTGCGACAGCTCGCCCTCCCGCTCGCGTTGCTGATCGTGGCGCTCCGACGCTGGCGGCCGCTTCCGCTCGCGCTCGTCGCCGTCGCGCTCGCGGGCGCCTGGACCATCGTGCCGCTGGCCGGCGCCTGGGCTCGCAGCGCCGCCGACGACTCCTCGCGGGCGACGGTCTGGCGGGCTCCGGTGCGCTTCCTGCACGCGCACCTGGGCCCGGGCTACCGCGTCGAGGCGGTGGACACGAGCCAGCACTGGCCGGCGCTCTATCTCGCGGAGGCGGAGATCCCGCTCGTGCGGGGCTGGTTCCGCCAGGACGACCGCCCGGTGGCCTCGCTCCTCTACCGGCGGGGGTTCACGGCGCCCGAGTACGTCGCCTGGCTGCGGCGTCTCGGCGTCGCGTACGTCGTCCTCACGAACGCGCCGCCCGACTACAGCTCGCGTCGCGAGGCCGCCCTCGTCCGCAGCGGGCACACCGGCCTGAGGCGGGTCTTCGCGGGCCGGATCGTCTCGATCTACGCGGTGCCCCGCCCGCGGCCGATCGTCACCGGGCCGGGCCGGCCAGCCGTGCTGGCGCTCCGCGAGTCTGCCCTCCGCGTCCGCGTGTCGCGGGGCGGCACGTACCGGATCGCGGTGCGCTGGTCGCCGTACTGGCAGGCCTCGTCGGGATGCCTCACGCGCGACCAGGCCGGGCTGATGCGACTGACGACGCGCGGTGCGGCGACGGTGCGGATCGGGTTCGACGTGGACGCGGCCGGCCTGCTCGACGCATTCGCCGGCGCCGTCCCGCCCTGCCGCGCCCGCAGCTAGCCGACCTCGCGCACCAGGTCGGAGAGCGGCTTGCGGTTCGCCCGCGCCGACCACTCCTCCGCGCTCCGGCTCTCCGGGTCGCGCGGCCGCGCCGGATAGCCGAACGAGAGGATCCCGCGCACCTCGCCCCCGCAGATCTCGGCCGCCGTGTCGGGGTCGCGGATGCCGTTCGGGCACGAGGCGATGCCGTCGCCCCACGCCGCGAGCATCATGTTCTGGGCGCAGCGGCCCGCGTCGAAGGCTCCCGCCTCGCCGACGATCGCGACGACGAGCGCCGCCGAGCGGACGTTCTCGGGCGCGTACACCGCTTCCGCGAGACGGTCCTTCTCCCGGCCGGAGACGACCACGAACTCCCAGCGCTGCCGGTTCTTCGAGCTGCCCGAGAGGCGGCCGGCGTCGAGGATCCGCTCCCGCACCTCGGCCGGAACGGGCGTGTCGGCGTGCGCCCGCTCGTCGCGCTTCGAGGCGATGGCGAGGTACGGGTCCATCCCCGCCGGGCGCGTCAGGTGCGCAGGAAGGACGGCACGTCGAGGTCGCTCTCGCCCGGGCGGCGCTGCTCGGCGGGCGGCGTCCAGGCGTCGCCGCGCGGCCGGCGTCCACGGCCGCCGAAGCCGGTGGCGACGACGGTCACCCAGACCTGGCCGTTGAGCCGGTCGTCGACGGTGGCGCCGAAGATGATGTTCGTGTCGTCGGTCGCCGCGGCGCGGATCACCTCGGCGGCCTCGTTCACCTCGACGAGCGTCAGGTCGTCGCCCCCCGCGATCGAGAGGAGGATGCCGCGCGCGCCGGTGATCTCGGCGTCGATCAGCGGGGAGCGCAGCGCCCGCTCGGCCGCCTCCCTCGCCCGGCCGTCGCTCGTCGAGGAGGAGAAGCCGATGCCCATCAGGGCCGTGTCCGAGTCGGACATGATCGTGCGCACGTCCGCGAAGTCGAGGTTGATCAGGCCGGGCATCGTGATCAGGTCGCAGATGCCCTGCACACCCTGGCGGAGGACGTCGTCGGCGACCTTGAACGCGTCGAGCATCGAGGTCGACTTCTCGAGCACCTCGAGCAGCCGGTCGTTCGGGATCACGATCGTCGTGTCGCAGGCGGCGCGCAGCTCGGCGATCCCCTGCTCGGCCTGGGTGCGGCGCTTCGTGCCCTCGAAGCGGAACGGCGTCGTGACGATGCCGACCGTGAGGGCGCCGATCTCGCGCGCGATCCGCGCCACGATCGGCGCGGCCCCCGAGCCGGTGCCGCCGCCCTCGCCGGCGGCGACGAAGACCATGTCCGCGCCGCGCAGCTCCTGCTTGAGCTCGTCGTACGCCTCGTCGGCGGCGCGGCGCCCGACGTCGGGGTCGGCGCCGGAGCCGAGGCCCTGCGTGAGCTCGCGGCCGATGTGGATCTTGACCGGCGCGTCGCTCGTGCGCAGCGCCTGGATGTCGGTGTTGACCGCGATGAACTCGACCTGGCTGATCCCGGCGTCGATCATCCGGTTGACCGCGTTGAGCCCGGCGCCGCCGACGCCGACGACCTTGATCACGGCGAGATAGGCGCCCGCGTCGGCGCCGGCGCGATGGAGGCGCGCCGGAGACTCGGGCAGGGCCTCGAGGTACCGCGAGACCGGCGGCAGCTCCTCCGGGCGGAGCTCCGGTGGCGGCGCCGGGGGCAACGGGTCGGGGTCCGGCGTCGGAGCAGGCGGCTGCGGATCGGGCAGCGGCGGCCCCGGATGCGGCTCGGGGGTGGGTGTCGGCGGAGGAGGCGTCTCGACCCCCGCTTCCTCCCAGCTCGGGACGTGCTCGACCGTCCGCTCGTCGGGCTCCGGCGGAGCCTCGGGAGCGGCGGTGGCGGCGTCCTCCGGCTGCTGCGGGGCGGCCCCGCCTCGCTGCTCGGCCTGCTTCTGCGCGGCCTCGGTCGCGCGGAAGAGCTCCGCTAGCGGTCCCTCACGCATGCTGGCGCGCCGACGCGCCATCGAGCACCTCCTTCGCGAGATCACGGTACATCGAGGCGGCCTCGCCGCTCGGGTCGTACTTGAGGATCGACTGTCCCTTCACCGGTGCCTCGGCGTAGCGCACCGTCTTGCGGATCTTCGTGTTGAGCACGAGGTCGCCGAAGTTCTCCTTCAGGATCTCGACGGCTTCACGCGAGTGGAGGAGCCGCCGGTCGAACATCGTCGCGAGGATTCCCTGGATCCCGACGTTCGGGTTGAGGTTCTCGCGGATCATGGAGAGCGTGTTCTCGAGCTGGACGAGCCCGCGCAGCGACAGGTACTCGCACTGCACCGGGACGATCACGCCGTCGGCTGCCACGAGCGCGTTGATCGTGAGCAGGCCGAGCGACGGAGGCGTGTCGACGAGGACGTAGTCGTAGCTCTCGCGCACGGGCAGCAGCGCCTTCTCGAGCGCGCGCTCGCGCCCGATCATCGAGGCGAGCGCCAGCTCGGCGCCGGCGAGGTCGATCGAGGAGACGGCGACGTCGATCTCGTTGGAGCGCACGATCTCGGAGATCGGCAGGCGGTGGACGAGGACGTCGAACATCGAACGGTCGATCTCGTCCGGGTTCCAGCCCTGCGACATCGTCAGGTTGCCCTGGGGGTCGAGGTCGACGGCGAGCACGCGGAGGCCCTGCTCGGCGAGCGCCACGCCGAGATTGAGGGTCGTCGTCGTCTTCGCGACGCCCCCCTTCTGGTTGGCGAAGGCGATCACGCGGGCCATGGCCGGACCGCTATCCGCCGTCCGCGACTGCGGACGCGCTAGTAACCGCGTGAGCCCCATCCCTGCTGACCTTTCGCAGCGCCGTAGTCGACTCCTTCTCGATTAGTTTTGCCCGGATGGAGCGGAAATGGCGCGTCCTGGCAGTCGTGTGCGTGGCGGTGTTCATGCTGCTCCTCGACATCACCGTAGTCAACGTCGCGCTGCCGAAGATCGAGAAGGAGCTGCGCACCTCCTTCACCGAGCTGCAGTGGGTCGTGGACGCCTACGCGCTCACCCTCGCGGCGACGATGCTGAACGCCGGATCGCTCGGAGACCTGCTCGGCCGGAAGCGCATCTTCCTGGTGGCGATCGCGCTCTTCACAATCGCCTCCGCCCTGTGCGGCGCGGCGACCTCGCCGGTGTGGCTGATCGTCGCGCGCGGCGCGCAGGGCATCGGCGGCGCTGGGATGTTCGCGGTCTCGCTCGCGATCATCTCGCAGGAGTTTCACGGCCGTGAGCGCGGAACCGCGTTCGGCATCTGGGGCGCCACGGTCGGGATGGCTGTGGCGATCGGGCCGCTCGTCGGCGGCGCGCTCACCACCTACGTGGGCTGGCGCTGGATCTTCTTCGTCAACATCCCGATCGGCTTCGCCTACGTCGCGGCGGGCATCCGCGAGCTGCACGAGTCGCGCGACGAGGCGCACGGCGGCTTCGACCTTCCGGGCCTGACGACGCTGACGGCGGGGCTGTTCGCCGTCGTGCTCGGCCTGTTGCGCGGGAACGACTGGGGCTGGTCGAGCGGGCGCGAGATCGGCCTGTTCGCCGGCGGCTCCGCGCTGCTCGTCGCCTTCGCGGCGATCGAGCTGCGGCGGGAGGAGCCGATGTTCGACTTCCGGCTCTTCCGGGTCCCGACCTTCACCGGTGCCCAGATCACCGCGCTCGCGCTGTCGGCGGGGATGTTCTCGCAGTTTCTCTATCTCGCCCTCTACCTCCAGGACGTGCTCGGCTACTCGCCGATGGGCGCCGGTATCCGCTTCCTGCCGCTCTCGCTCGTCTCCTTCGTAGTCGCGCCGATCGCCGGCAGGCTGTCCGCGCGGATGCCGGTGCGCCTTCTCCTGAGTGCGGGCCTCGCCCTCGTCGGCGTCTCCCTGCTGCTGATGTGGGGCATCTCGCTCCACTCGACGTGGCTGACGCTGCTCGCCGGCTTCGTCGTCGGCGGGATCGGGATCGGTCTCGTCAACGCCCCGCTCGCCTCGACCGCCGTCAGCGTGGTCGAGCCGCGCCGCGCAGGAATGGCGTCGGGGATCAACAACACGTTCCGGCAGGTCGGGATCGCGACCGGCATCGCGGCGCTCGGCGCCATCTTTCAGAGCAAGATCGCATCGAGCCTCGTCATCCCCTTCGAGACGCCAGTCAAGGGCGTGTACGCCCCTCTCCGACACCAATGGGCGCAGGGAATCGCATCGGGAAACCTGCAGTTCCCCCAACGGGGTGCGGGCCACGTGAACATGGCAGCCCTTACGACTTTCGCGCGAATGGCGTTCATCCACGGCCTGAACGGGATCCTGTTCACCGCCGCGTTCGTGCTCTTCGCGGGCGCGATCCTGGCCTTCGCCCTCGTGCGGCGGCGGGACTTCGTCGCCAGCGGGCCGGCGGTCGAGGCGGCTGCGGGCTAGTAGCTCGCTGCCCCGGCGAGGCGCGGGCGGCGCTGGACGCGCAGCGCGAGCTGCCAGGCTGCGATGAGGAGCATCACGGCGGCGCCGGTCACGATCACGAGCGCCTGCGCCGCGATCGAGAACGCGACCGCGTGCGCGGTGCCGACGCCGCTGAGCGCGAGGATCGCGGCGCCCGCTCCCGCCTGCGTCGCGGCGCCCGCCGGGGCGATCGGAAGCGCCGCCGAGGCGGCGGACGCGACGAGGAACGCAAGCGCGAGCACGTAGGAGCCCGGCATCGAGAGCGCGTTGAGGAGCAGGAAGACGGCGAGGCCGCGCAGGCTCCACGAGACGGAGATGAGCAGCCAGGCCGCCCACGCCTCCTTCGTGCAGTGCGTGTGGTCAGCGATCCAGCGGCCGAACCGCCGGCGCGACACGAACCGCAGGCGGGCGATCCGGGGCAGGTTCGCGACCACGACCGCGGCGGTGATCCCGGCGGCGGCGATTACGGCGAAGCCCGCGCGCGCAGTCCAGTGGCTCGAGCCGGCGGCGGCGACCGAGGCCAGTGGCGTCAGCGCCGCGTTGTCGAGCATCCCCAGGACGATCAGGCTGAGGCCGAGGGTGCCGATGCCCGCCTTCGTGCCCGGATAGCGCTTCACGATGGCGATACGGATCGCGTCGTCGACGCGGCCCGGGAGCGCGATCCCGCCCACGCACGCCGCGCCGCCCGCGAACGCGAGCGCGTCGGCGCCGGGCCGCTCGCTCGCGTGGAACAGCCGCTGCCAGCCCCAAGCCTTGAAGGCGTAGGCGGCGAGGAAGAGGAGCGCCGAGCCGGCCACGAGCACCGGGTCGGCGTGGTGGATCGGCCAGCCGCCGCCGACGAAGTGGCGGACGCTGACGAAGGCGACCGCGAGCAGGACGAGCCCGAAGCCGCCGTTCAGCACGAGCTGGACCTTCCGGTTGGAGAGAAGCCGCATCACCGCAGTTACGACGGTGCTATCGGCGCTGAGAATGCGAAGTTGAGTCACTCGATCGGGGCCTGCCGCAAGGTTCGGCAAGGTAGCAGCGCTTGGTGAGCGCGAGGTGAGGTCGACCGGCTTACGGTCCGCCCACCGCGTCCCTCGCCAGATCGAGCCTGAGCAGACGCCCGCCGGCCGTCCGCAGGCGCAGGCTTACCGTCTGAGCCGACGTCTCGACGCGGCCGCCGAGCGGCGCCCCGGCGATCGTGAGCGCACCGGTCGGTCCGGCGTCGACGATGCGGACGGTCTGCTTCCCGGCCCGGAGGTTCTGGCGGACGATCACGAGCCGGCCGATCGCCGGGTCGTCGCCCGCAGCCCCGGCGTAGACGGCGACGAGCGTGCGGCCGTTGCTCACCAGCCATCCGTTCCGCGCACGGAGGACGGAGGAGCCGACCGGGACGGGCGTGCCGGATCCGAGCATCCGGGCCGGGATCGGCTGCTGCGCGAAGTCCGGAGGCGGAGCCGGCTCGGTGTTCGAGTCGGTCGTGGCGACGGTCGCGAGACGGGCGAGCGCCGCCGCCTTCTTCGCCGGGGCCGGGGAATGGCCGACGGCGGCGGCGAGCGCGAAGCCGCCTCCCGCGCCGACGGCGAGACCCGCGAGCGCGGCCGCAGCCAGCCGTGGGCTCAGCAGCCGAAGCACACCAGCTCCGGGTCGACGAGGCCGCTGTTCGCAGCGCCGAGCGTGTTCCAAGCCGTCGCGGGCGCCAGTCCGACGCCGGTCGAGGCGGTCGCGCCGGCGAAGTAGTAGCCCCCGTTCGCGGCGTTCCACCACTTGCGGACGACGGTCCACTGGTTCGCGTTCGCGGTGTAGTAGATCTCGGGCAGCGGCAACGCGGGGCCGTGGAAGGACACGTAGCCGACGTCGCTGACGTGCCAGCCGTTGTTGCACGGGCCGTCGCTGCTGCCGCTCTGCGGACAGCCGTCCGCCGAGCCGAAGTCGTAGTAGAGCGCCCAGCCCTGGCCCGCGACGCCGTTCACGAGCTGCTTCGTGATCAGCGGCGCGTCCCAGCTCGGCTCCATGTCGGAGGCGGCGTCGGCCGTCTGGCTGTCGTAGCCTTGGGAGACCTGGTAGTCCTGGAGGTCCTCGGCGCGCGCCGACTGCTGGTAGCCGGCGTTCCAGACGTCCGTGGTGGACATGCCCGCGTCGGACATGTGGTAGTTGCTGTTCCCGTAGACGACCTCCACGGCGCCGCGGACGTGGCAGTTGTGGTAGCCGTCGGCGGCCCGCTTCAGGGCGGCGAGGATGTCCGTGTTGGAGAAGCGCGTGTTGGAGAAGTCGACCGTGCCCCAGCTGCTCGGGCCCAGCTTGCGCGCGGCGCCGAAGTCGAGCAGGAGGACGCGGAGGCTCGGGTCGGGTTGGGCCGACGCGAAGTCGCAGCCGCGAGCGTAGGCGTACGACTTCAGGGCGCTGAGCGAGGCGCCGTACATGTACCAGGCGGTGACCGGCGTCGGAGCCGCAGCCGCGGCCGAGGCGAACGCGAGCCCGGCGGCCAGCGCGAGCGCCGCCCCGACCAGCCTCATGCCCGGCTCCCGGCGGCGGCGGTGGCAGTCTGCGCCTCGGCGAGCGCGATGGCGGCCGCTCTCGCCCGGGGGTCGCGCTCGCGCTCCGCCCATTCCCCTGCCTCGCGGACGAGCTCGCGGAGCTCGGCAAGGAGGGAGGGGACACCCGCTCCCTCTCGCTCGAGCGCGTCGATCCGCTCCAGCCTGGCCAGCACCGCTCGCGCTTCATCCATGTCCCGAGCGTAGGCGGCAAGTAGTGGCGTGTCTGTGTCAGCTAGCTCGCACGTTGCTGGAGGCTCGTCACGGCGGCCGCCTGCCCGAGCAGCGCCTCGTCGAGGTCGCGGACGAGACCGGGGCGGTCGCCGTGCAGGAGGATGGCGACGAGCAGCCGGCGCACGAGCTCGCAGCTCGGCTGCCGCAGTCTCTCGGCGAGGTCGGTGCGCTCGGCGGGCGTCCCGCCCAGGAGCGCCGCGCCACGCATCGCCGCGGCCCAGGCGCCGTCGCCCTCGCCGAGCGCGGCGTCGAGCGCGTCCCGGAGCTGCTCGCCGCGGAACGGATCGGACTGGAAGAGCGCGAGCTCCCAGCGGTCGAGGGCGTCCCCGAGCCGGGCGTCGTCGTCGGCGGCGCCGAGCCGGACCCGCACGTCGCCCGCCACCGACGCGCGGAACGGGTCGAGCCGCGTCGGCTCGCCGGGAGGCGCAGTCGCCGCGATCGGCAGCACGGGGCGGATCCCGTACGGCCGCCAGTCGAGGCGCTCGAACAGGACGGGCCCCGCGGCGACCGGCGCCGAGGTCGCGAGCCGGATCGCCGTCACCGCGTCGGCGAGCTCGGCGGGAGCGTCGGGCGCCTCGCTCGTGCCGCTCGGGAGCGAGCGCTCGAGCTCGAGCACGCAGATCCGGTCCGGCTCGCGGCCGAAGTCCCGCGGCAGGAGCCCGCTCGCCTCCGGCCACATCGCCGACAGCTCGCCGGTGGCGGCGACGCGCACGCGGATCCCGTCGCCGAGCTCGATCTGCGAGCCGACCGAGAGGCCGATCAGCGGCGCGACCGCGCCGTAGGAGTGGCCCTCGCCGTAGAGGGACCCCTCCAGCTCCTCGTAGGCCCGCGCGAACGCGGTGTCGTCCCAGTCGAAGCCGCCGCAGTTCTCCGCGGTGCGGACGAGAAGCGGCACGAGCACGCTGCGGTAGACCGCGCGGCGCTCGTCGCGGATCTTGCCCTCGTGTGCGTGGGCGAAGATTCGCGCCGCCGGCTCGCGGAGCAGGTCGGCGACGGCGTCCTGGACGTCGACGCGCGCGAACAGCCGCTCGGCCCGCGCCTCGACGAAGCCGCGCACGAGCGGGCGGTACTCGTAGAGGGTCGGCCGTCCGTACGAGCCGTGCTCCTCGAAGGCGAAGGGGAGCTCGGCCCCGTCCTCGAGCTCGCGCGTGAAGACGGCGAAGGCCCCGAGACAGAAGCGGCGGAGCGTGTCGTGGAGCTGCGGCGCGCGCATGCGGACCGTCTCCTACGACGGCCGCGCGTTGCCTCCTACCTCAGCTCTGGCAGCCGGGGCACCAATACGCGGTGCGTACGTTCTCACCTTGCGGCCCCGAGCGGACGATGCCGCCGCACCGGGGGCACGGACGGCCGGTGCGCCGGTAGACGCGCCGCGCGGGCCGCCTTCCGTCGAGTGCCGTCCGCATGAGCGTGTGGGCGGTCTCGAGGACGGAGCGCAGCTCGTCGTCGCCGAGCTCGCCGAGCGGCCGCCACGGGGAGACGCGCGCCTCCCAGAGCGCCTCCGCCTTCCAGAGATTTCCGATCCCCGCCACGCGCCGCTGGTCGAGGAGCGCGTCGCCGACCTCGCGTTCCTGCGGCCCGGCGCGCAGCCGCGCGAGCATCGTCTCGTAGTCGGGCGGCTCGCCGAGGACGTCCGGGCCCAAGCCGGGCAAGTGACAGTCTGTTACAAGCTCGAGCACGGCGCCGTTCCAGAGCACCGCCTCGCGCTCGGCGCCGCGCAGCACGAGCCACGGCTTCCCCACCCGCGCCGCGCCCCTCGGCTCGACGCGCCAGCGGCCCTTCATCCGGAGGTGGCTGCGCACGACGAGCCCGCCCTCGAAGCGGAGGAGGAGGTTCTTCCCCACCGCCTCCACGCCTTCGAGCCGCCGCCCGTCCAGGCGCGCCGCAAGCCCTTTGATCGCGGCGCGCGGATGTGGCGTCTCGACCTCCACGCGCTCGCCGACGAGCACCTGGAGCCGCCGGGCGGCGCGGTGGAGCGAATCGCCTTCGGGCACGCGGGGAAGCCTACGATTGAGCCGTGCCCAAACCGTTCATCGGAGTCCGCTGGTGGCTCGGGATCGCGTTCGCGGTCGTGGCCGCGACGTCGACCGCGATCGTCGTCTCGCAGTTCTCCGACCGCTCCGAGAGCGCCTTCCGCCGGCACGGCCAGAGCGTCACGCTCAGGGACGCCCAGCTCGGCGCCCGCCTGCCGCAGGCGAAGCGGGCCACCTTTGCGGAACGGGAGAACGTCAGGTTCGGGATTTTCCGCAGCCCGCAGGACACTGCGCCGGGGCTCGAGCGGAACGCGGTGGTCGCGGCCCTGCACGGCCACAAGTTCGCCGAGGGGGACAAGGACGGCCGGACCTACATCGCCGCCGTCCCCTACCACGGGGCGGCCCTCGTCACGGTGGACCGGCTCCCCGATCTGGCCGAGGCGATCGACACCGTCAACGGCGAGGCGCTGAGGGCGGGCGTGATCGCCGGCGTGATCGGCGTCATCGTGGGACTGCTGCTCGCGCAGCTGATCGCGCTGCGTCTGCGGCGCCTGAGCGCAGCCGCCGAGGCGATCGCGCACGGCGACTTCGAGACGCCGCTGCGCTACCGCTTCCGCGACGAGTTCGGCACGCTCGCGCAGAACTTCGACCGGATGCGGCGGCAGCTCCGCCGCTCCTTCCGCCGCCTCGAAGCGGAGCGGGACCGCCTGCGGCTCCTGCTCGAGCGGCTGCACGAGGGCGTGCTCACGATCGACCAGGATCTTGTCGTCCACTTCGCGAACACCGAGGCGCGGCGGCTGCTCGGCGGCCGCGTCCGGGAGGGCGATCCGCTGCCCGAGCCGTGGCGGGGCTTCTCTCTCCGCGAGTTCGCACAGCGGCTGTTCGACGAGCGCGCGGCGGTGACGCAGGTGCACGTCACGCCCGACGAGCAGCACGCCTACGGCGTCGTCGGCATCCCCTCCCAGCCCGAGACCGACTGGGCGCTCCTCGTCGTCGACGACCTGACCGAGCAGGAGCGGCGCGAGCTCGCCGAGCGCGAGTTCGTCTCGAACGCGGCGCACGAGCTGCGCACCCCGCTGACGACGATCATCGGCGCGGTCGAGGTGCTGCAGGCCGGCGCGAAGGAGGATCCCGCCGAGCGCGACCGCTTCCTGGCCCACATCGAGCGCGAGGCCGGCCGGCTGGCGCGGCTCGCCCGCGCGATGCTGACGCTCGCCCGGGCGCACTCCGGGCAGGAGCCCCCGCGGGTGGAGGCCGTCGAGCTGGCGCCGCTCCTGCGCGAGGTCGCGGCCGAGCTCCAGCCGCACCCGGGGGTCGCCGTCGACGTGGAGGTCGCGGACGGGCTCGCGGTCGAGGCGAACCGCGACCTGCTGGAGCAGGCTCTCCGCAACCTCGGCGAGAATGCCGCCAAGCACACCGCCCGCGGCTCGGTCACCCTCCGCGCCTACCGCGACGGGGACGCGGTCACGGTGGAGGTCGAGGACTCCGGGCCGGGGATCAGGCCCGAGGTGCAGCGTCACGTCTTCGACCGCTTCTACCGGGGCGAGCGCGACGCGCACGGCTTCGGCCTCGGCCTCGCCATCGTGCGCGAGTCGGTGCGCACGCTCGGCGGGCGGATCGAGCTCGACTCCTCGCCCGGGGAAGGAACCGTGTTCCGGATCCTGCTCGCGCGGGCCCGCGTCCGGGAGGAGGTGCCGGCGGCGTGAGTTCGGGGGCGGCGAACGGCCAGGGGCAGCGGATCCTGCTCGTGGACGACGACGCCGGCGTGCGGGACGTCGTCGCCTTCACGTTGCGGCGGGAGGGTTACGAGGTCGACGAGGAGCGCGACGGGCCGTCCGCGCTCGAGGCGGGCCGCTCGGGCGTGTACTCCCTCGTCGTGCTCGACGTGATGCTGCCGGGCCTCTCCGGCGTCGAGGTGTGTCGCGCGCTGCGGGCCGAGAGCGACGTGCCGATCCTGATGCTGACGGCGCGCGACGCGGAGTCGGACCGCGTGCTCGGGCTGGAGCTCGGCGCGGACGACTACGTGACGAAGCCCTTCTCCAGCGCCGAGCTGCTCAGCCGCGTCCGCGCGATCCTGCGGCGCCGCGAGCTCGACCGCGCGGGAGCCGGCTCGACGGTGCGGAAGCTCGGCGGGCTCCAGATCGACCTCGGCCGCCACGAGGTCCTCGTCGACGGCGAGCGCGTCCACCTGACGCTGTCCGAGTTCAAGGTTCTCTCGCTCCTCGCCGAGCAGCCGGAAGCGGTGGTCTCGCGCCGGGAGCTGATGCAGCACCTTTGGGCGAGCGAGCACGTCGGCGACGAGCACGCCTGCGAGGTGCACATCTCGAACCTGCGCCGCAAGATCGAACGCGACCCGACCCAGCCCGAGCGCCTCGTGACGGTGCGCGGGTCGGGCTACAAGCTCGTCGCGGCCTGAAACCGGCCCGCGCGCTGAGGCGTGAGGACTGTGAGTCTGTGGCTGTCCCGTCTGGGGCTGTTGTCAGGTTGGTGCCGGTGCTCTTTGTTCGTGACTCGGTGAGAGGATGACCCCGCTGGCGCGGGTGTCTTGCGAGTGATGTGTCCGGGCGAAGAGTGACCGGTGCCGGCCTGGCGCCCGCTTGCTGGCCTGATCAGAAGCCTGTCCGCCTTTGTGGGGCGTGACCCGTCACAGTCGTGCCGCGCGCGGTTTTCCATCCCAGACCGACACCGGAGTTGGTCCCCCAACCGAGGCTGGAGGTGGATTGGATGCTTGCAGATCAGGTGGACTATGTCGTTGGTGTCGACCCGCACCGCGACAGTCATGCGCTGGCGATCGTGCATGTGCTCAGCGGCGCGGTCGTCTTCGAGGCGGAGGTGGCCGCAAGTAGTCGGGGCTACGCGGAGGCGTTGCAGCTCGTCGAGGCACACGCTGCGGGGCGGCGCGCGTTCGCTGTGGAGGGAAGCGGCTCCTTCGGTGCAGGTCTGACGCGCTTCTTGACCGGTCGTGGCGAGCGGGTACTCGAGGTGAGCCGATTGCGGCGGGAGCGTCGCTCTGGTGGCAAGACCGATGCGCTGGATGCGGTGCGCGCCGCTCGCAGCGTGCTTGGCCAGGAGCGGCCTGCGACGCCTCGGGCCGGCGGCGAACGTCAGGCCCTGCAGGCGTTGGTGGCGGCACGGGAAGGAGCCGTCAACGGGAAGTGCGCCGGACTCGCTCAGATCCGCGATCTGCTGATCACAACGCCTGAGCCGCTGCGCAGTGAGCTGCGGCCACTGACGCAGGCTCCGCTGCTGCGCCGCCTGGCAGCCACTCGACCCGAAGGGCGACGCGATCCCGAGTTGCGTGGGAGCATGCTGGCCCTGCGCTCGGTCGCGCGACGCGTGCTGCAGCTGCAAGCCGAGGAACGCGAGCTCGGACGCCAGATCGAGGCCCTCACGCGCAAACTCGCGCCGCAGCTGCTCGACCAGCCCGGTGTTGGACCGTACGCCGCCGCGCAGCTCGTGCTCTCCTGGTCACACCATGGCCGCATCCGATCGGAAGCGGCCTTCGCCCGGCTCGCGGGCGCCGCACCCATCCCCGCCAGCTCAGGCCAGACCGCCCGCTACCGGCTCGACCGCTCAGGCGACCGCAAACCCAACCGCGCTCTCCATCTGATCCTCGTCACACGGAAACGCACGCACCCGCCGACGAGGCCCTACATCGAGCGACGGATCCAAGAAGGCAAGACCCGACGCGAAGCAAACCGCTGCCTCAAGCGCTACCTCGCCCCCAACCTCTACCGCCTACTCGAACACGGGCCGCCGATCGCAACTTGACAGACATAGAAGCATCGCTCGCGCAAGCGAGGCCCTCGCCCTCGAACCGTCTAGAACGGGCCCTGGATCGGCTGGCGAAGCCGAGCGTCGACCACTTCTTGTCGCGCTTGTTGCTGCATGGCCCTGACCTCGGCCAGAGCGGCGAGCTCCTCCTTTGTAGGTGGACGTCGCCGAAGCGGATGCCTGACCTTCTCGCGGAGCTTCACGCTTGTATCGTGGTGGGAGCCGATCAGACAGACGTCCCCGGCCCACGAGCCTGGACCGGCTCGGCAACGGGCTCGTGGCCGCGTCCGTTTGACTCGGCGGACGTTCGGGAGACAAGACGCGAGTGGCTACGCAGCGGGGAGTGACGGCCTCCGCGGCGGCGGGCGTCCCGCGGTCGCTGCGGCGGCTCTCGTCGCGCGCCCGCAGGTACCTCGCCGCTTCGACGCCGCCCGTGCCGCGTGAAGCTCTGCTCTGCGCGACGGTGGCCGCGATCCTGGCTGCCTTGCTGGCGTGGCTAGGGCCGCCGGGCACCGACTTCGCCGCGCACCTCTACCAGCGCACGCTCTTCCTGCGACACGGCTTCACGCTCTGGGACGACTTCTGGTACGCGGGCCGCTACAGCTTCATCGACTACAGCCTGCTCTACTACCCCCTCGCGACAGCGCTGGGGATCCGCCTGCTCGCGGTCGCGACCGTTGCGGTCGCCACCCTCGCGTTCGCGGTCGTCACGACCCGCGAATGGGGTTCGCTCTCGCGCTGGTCGACGCGCAGCTTTGCGGTCGTGTGGGCCGGCTTCCTCATCTCCGCGGCGTTTCCGTTCGTGCTCGGCGTCGCGCTCGCCCTGCTGGCGCTGTGGGCCCTCCAGGCCGGCCACCGCTGGCGGTTCACGGCGCTTACGCTCTTCACCCTCGCGGCGAGCCCCGTCGCGCTCGTCCTTCTCGTCGTGGTCCTCGCCGGCGTCGCGCTTGCGCGGCACGACGCCCCGCGGCGCATGGCGGTTCCGGCAATCGCCCTCACCGCCGCCATCGGAATCGAGCTCGTCCTGATGCGGCTCTTTCCCGGGACCGGCCGCTATCCGTACCCCGCATCGGAGGCGGCCGTGGCGCTGGGGTTCTGTCTCGTCGGCGTCGCCTGCACCTGGCGGGTGGAACGCGCACGCGTCCTTCGGTACGTCTTCGCGGTGTACGCCGCTGCGAACCTGGCCGTCTACCTGGTCCCGTCGGGCCTCGGCGACAACGTCGGGAGGCTCCGCTACATCGCCGTCCCGCTCGTGCTGCTCATCGTGGCGCTCCGCCACTGGCGGCCACTGCCGCCGATGCTTGCCGTGGTGGGCCTCGCGCTGGCCTGGAACGTCACGCCTCTCGCCGCCGGCCTCGTGAACTACGAGTCCGACGTCGGGGCCAGGGCGGCGGTGTGGCGGCCCGCCCTCGACTACCTCCACGGGCATCTCTCGCACGGCTATCGCGTCGAGGCGGTCGACACCATCGAGCACTGGCCCGCCTACTACCTCGCGGAGTCGGGAATCCCGATCGTGCGCGGCTGGTTCCGGCAGGACGATTTCCCGTTCAACGCTCCCCTCTATGGGAAGCTCCGACCCGCCGCTTACCGGCGCTGGCTGCGGGAGCTGGGCGTCGCCTACGTCGTGCTCACTCGCACTCCGCCGGACTACAGCTCGCGTCAAGAGGCCGCGCTGGTCCGCAGCGGGCGCGCGGGGCTTCGACGCGTCTGGACGTCACGGGAGATCTCGATCTACGCCGTGCCGCGACCGCGCCCCATCGTCACCGGGCCTGATCGCCCCGTGCTGCTCGCCCTCCACCAGTCGCGGCTGGTCGTCCGCGTCAGGCGCGGCGGGACGTACCACCTCGCCGTCCGCTGGACACCGTACTGGCACGCCTCGACGGGGTGCCTCGCCCGCACGGCCAACGGGATGCTCCGCCTGCGCACACGCGGAGCCGCGGACGTGCGGATCGTGTTCGACGTCGACGCGAGCAGCCTGCTCGACGCGCTCGGCGGCTTCACGCCGGCGTGCGCGGGGCGCTGACGGCCGGTCGCAGGAAGCGTCCGTCGTCGCCGGTCAGGCGCGGAGGACCGCGCGCCGTGGCCCGGCGAGGAAGCCGGCCTCGACGAGCAGCGGCATCGCGATCGTCTCGGTCACCGGCTCCCCGTCGAAGCGCTCGACGGCGAGACGCTTCGCGCCGCCTCGCCTGACGAAGCCGACGAGCGCCGCGAGCGCGGGACGGAGCCACTCCTCGTCGGGCTCCCGCAGCGGCACGAGCGAGCGGCCGCCGCGCTCGACGAAGAGCGCCGGCTCCCCACCGAGCAGTACGACGTGCGCGCCCGCGATCCGCGCCGCGCGGGCACCCGAGCGCTTCGGCCAGGGCAGGACCGCGCCGTACGGCTGCGCCGGGTCGGCCGCCGCGAGCACGAGCGGCTCCGGCTCGTCGTCCTCGCGCGGCCGTAGCTCGCGGAGCCGTTCGACGGCCCCGCCGAGCGCGAACTGGGCGCCGCCCAGCCCTTCGACGAAGTAGCCGCGGCGACACGAGCCGAGCGTCTCGAGCGCGCGGAGCTCACCGTAGACCGCGCCGTAACCGCCGGGAATCCCCTCGGCGCGCACGGAGTCCCGGGTCACGATGCCGTGCCGCTCGAGCAGCAGCTCGGCGAGCGCCCGCCGGTCGGGCTGGCCGCCGGCGAAGATCCGCTCCGTGAGCGACCATCGGCCCTGCGTCGCGGCCGGCCGCTGAGCCCGGCCGCGCGAGAAGCGACGGCCGTGACGCTTTTGTGACGGTAAGTGGTACCGGCCGTCCGCCCTGAGCGGCGACCACGAATCGTTCGTGACCTCGCCGCCCCACACGAGACTCCACAAGGCGACCAGGGCGTCGGCCTCGTCGATGCCCGTCTCCTCGAGGAGCTCGGGCCAGAAAAGGGCACTGCGGCCGAGTGCGCCACGCAGCGCGTCGTACGCTGCGCTTTCGACCGGCTCGGCGCCGGCCGGCCGACCCAGCAGGGGCGCGTCGTCGCGGAAGTACACGGCGGCGCGGTCGAGCCCCGCGCCGATCCAGACGAGCTCGCCGGACGCGCACAGCTGGTCGAGCTGCTCGGGCCGGTAGCCGGGCACGCGCCGCGGCAGGACTTCCGCCTCCCAGAGCGCGACCGGCAGCGCGAGGCCCTGCAGCGGGACGAGCGCCTCGCGCAGCGATGCGCGCCGGTCGATGCCGTGCCAGCTCGGCAGGAAGCGGCCGAGCGCGGCCTGCTCCACCGGCTCCACCTCGCGGCGCAGCGCGGCGAGCGACGCCCGCCGCAGCCGCCGCAGGACGTCGGGATCGCACCACTCGCGCTCGCTGCCCCCCGGGCGGAGCTCGCCGCGCACGAGCTTCTCCTCGCGCTCGAGCTCGCGCAGCTCCTCCTCGACGTCGAGGCCGAACCACGCCGACGCCTCGGCGGTCGTGAAGGGCCCGCGCCCGCGCGCCCAGCGAGCCACGAGCGAGCGCAGCGCGTCCGGCACCGGCTCGAGGAAGACGGATGGAAGGCCGGCGGGCGGGACGACCCCGAGCGCGTCGCGGTAGCGGCCCGCGTCCTCCGCAGCCGCGAGTCGCTCCTCCCCTGCCAGGCGGACGCGGATCGCCCGCCGCTCGGCCTCGAGGATCGCGGCATGCGCCTCGTCGAACTCGCCGGCGGAAAGGTCGCCTCTCAGCCGGAGCAGGTCGTGCAGGCGCTCGGGGTCGGACGGGAACGGCCGCAGCGACGCCTCGACCTCGGCGAGCGCGGCAGGGTCGATCAGCTCGCGCAGCTCCTCCTGGCCGAGCAGCTCGCGCAGCAGGTCGCGGTCGAGCGAGAGCGCCTGCGCGCGCCGCTCGGCGGGAGGCGTGTCGTCCTCGTACATGTAGGTCGCGATGTAGTCGAAGAGGAGCGACGAGGCGAAGGGCGACGCAGTCGCGGTCTCGACGGCGACGAGGTCGAGGTCGCGGGCGCGTAACCGGCCGAGCAGCCGCTTCAGCGACGGCAGGTCGAACACGTCCTGCAGGCACTCGCGGTACGTCTCGAGGACGATCGGGAAGCTCGGGTACTTGCGCGCGACCTGGAGCAGGCCCTGCGCCTTGAGCCGCTGCTGCCAGAGCGGAGTCCGCTCGCCCGGCCGGCGGCGCGGGATGAGCAGCGCTCGGGCGGCGTTCTCGCGGAAACGGGCCCCGAAGAGCGCCGTCTGGCCCACCTCGGCGAGCACGAGCTCCTCCAGCTCGTCGGGGTCGAGCAGGAGGAGGTCGGTCGCCGGCGGGGAGTCGGCGTCGGGCAGGTGGAAGGCGATGCCGTCGTCCGACCAGATCGACTGCACCTCGAGGCCGAGCGACTCGCGCAGCCGCGCGCCGACCGCCATCGCCCAGGGCGCATGCACGCGCGCGCCGAACGGCGTCAGGATGCAGACGCGCCAGTCGCCGATCTCGTCGCGGAAGCGCTCGACGACGACCGTGCGGTCGGACGGGAGCGCGCCGGTCGCGCGCTCCTGCTCGCGGAGGAAGGCGACGAGATTGCGCTGTGCGCGCTCGTCGAGGTCGGGGATCCGAGGCTCTTCCTGGGCGAGCAGCTCGCGAGCGAACCTGCCGATCGCCTCGCCGAGCTCGTACGGCCGTCCGACGCCCTCGCCCTTCCAGAACGGCACGGCGCCCGGCACGCCCGGCGCGGGCGACACGAGCACGCGATCGCGCGTGATCTCCTCGATCCGCCAGGAGGAGGCACCGAGCACGATCACCTGACCGGCGCGCGCCTCGTAGACCATCTCCTCGTCGAGCTCCCCCACGCGGCCGCCGGTCTCCCCGGCGATGAAGACGCCGAAGAGGCCGCGGTCCGGGATCGTGCCCGCGTTCGTCACGGCAAGCCGCCGCGCGCCGGGGCGACCCCGGAGGACGCCCGCGGTGCGGTCCCAGACGATCCGCGGCCGGAGCTCTGCGAACTCGTCGGACGGATAGCGGCCCGCGAGCATGTCGAGGACGTTCTCGAGCTGGGCCCGCGAGAGGTCGGCGAACGGATAGGCGCGCCGCACGAGCCGGTGCAGCTCCGCGACCTCCACCTCCTCGTCGGCGCAGATCGCCACCACGTGCTGCGCGAGGACGTCGAGCGGGTTGCGCGGGATCTGCGTCTCTTCGATCAGCCCCTGCCGCATGCGCTGGGCGACGACCGCCGACTCGAGCAGGTCGGCCCGGAACTTGGGGAAGATCCGGCCGCGCGAGACCTCCCCGAGCGAGTGGCCGGCACGGCCGATCCGCTGCAGGCCGCGCGCCACCGACTTCGGCGACTCGACCTGCACCACGAGGTCGACCGCTCCCATGTCGATGCCGAGCTCGAGCGACGAGGTCGCGACGAGGCACGGGATGCGACCCGCCTTCAGGTCCTCCTCGATCTGCGTCCGCTGCTCCCGGGCGAGGGAGCCGTGGTGCGCCCTGGCAATCTCCTCCTCCGCGAGCTCGTTGAGGCGCAGAGCGAGGCGCTCCGCGAGCCTGCGGTTGTTGACGAAGACGATCGTCGAGCGGTGCGCGCGGACGAGCTCGACGAGGGCCGGGTAGATCGAAGGCCAGATCGAGCGCGGCTCGTGGCCCTCCTCGCGCGCTTCCCCCGGCTCGCGCATGTCCTCGACCGGGACGACGACCTCGAGGTCGAGCTCCTTCGCGACGCCCGCGTCGACGAGCTCGATCGGCCGTCCTCCCGACACGAAGCGCCCGATCTCCTCGAGCGGGCGCTGGGTGGCGGAGAGCCCGATCCGCTGCACCGGCTGGGCCGCGAGCGCCTCGAGCCGCTCGACCGAGAGCGCCAGGTGGGCGCCCCGCTTCGTCCCCGCGACCGCGTGCACCTCGTCGAGGATGAGCGTCTCGACCGGGCGCAGCAGCTCCCGCGCGCGCGACGTGAGGAGCAGGAAGAGCGACTCCGGCGTGGTGATCAGGATGTCGGGCGGCTCGCGAAGCATCGCTGCGCGCTCCTTCTGCGGCGTGTCGCCGGTGCGGACGGCGACGCGGAGCTCCGAGCCGAGCCCGGCGAGCGGGCCTCGAAGGTTCCGCTCGACGTCGTAGTTGAGCGCCTTGAGCGGCGAGACGTAGAGCACGCGGACCCCCCGGCCCGGCTCGGCGGCCGGGACGCCGCCGGAGGCGGGGTCGGTCTTCGGCCGGACGACGGCGGCTTTGTCGCCGTCGCTTCCAGCCGTGAGCCGGTCGATGGCCGAGAGGAAGGCGGCGAGCGTCTTGCCGGAGCCGGTCGGTGCCTGGATGAGGACGTGGCCGCCGGCCGCGATCGCGGGCCAGCCCTTCTCCTGCGCCGGCGTCGGCGCGGCGAAGTTGCGCTCGAACCAGGCGCGGGTCTCGGGCCGGAAGCTGGCGAGCGCCTCCATTCGAGCAGGGTAACTTCCCGCCGGTGACCTATTCGATCGTCGGGCGGGACGGGGCGAGCGGCGAGCTCGGCGTCGCCGTCCAGTCGCGGGCGTTCGGCGTCGGGATGTGTGCGTGGGCGCGTGCCGGGGTCGGCGCGATCGCGACGCAGTCGTTCACCGAGCGCGGCTACGGCCCGCGCGGCCTCGACCTGCTCGCGGCGGGCGAGACGCCGGCCGACGCCCTCGCCCGGCTCACGGAAGCCGACGCGCAGCGCGACTTCCGCCAGGTCGCCGTCCTGGCCGCGGACGGGAGCACGGCCGTACACACCGGCTCCGCCTGCATCCCCGACTGCGGCCACGTCCACCGCCGCGACGTCTCGGCGCAGGGGAACATGCTCGCGTCGCCGGCGGTCTGGCACGCGGCAGCGGACACGTTCGAGGAGACCGCCGGCCCGCTCTCCGAACGGCTGCTCGCGGCGCTCGATGCCGCCGAGGAAGCCGGCGGGGACTTCCGCGGGCGCGAGAGCGCCGCCCTGCTCGTCGTCTCCGGCAGCGCCGAGGAGGAGCCCTGGCAGCCCGTCTTCGACCTTCGCGTCGACAGCCACGCCGAGCCGCTGCGAGAGCTGCGACGCCTGTACGGAATCGCCGCGGCCTATCGCCGGCGGCGCGACTTCGGGGAGGAGACGAGCCTCGACGAGGAGGTCGAGCTCGCCCGCTCGGCAGGGCTTCCCGAGGATCAGGTCGCTCTCACGGCGGCGATCGCGGCGGTGGCCCACGGCGACCTCGACGAGGCGGCGGCGCGGCTGCGTCCGGTCGGCGAGTCCGACCCCCGCTGGCGCGAGACGCTCGAGCGCTTCGTGCGGCTCGGCCTCATGCCGGAGGGCGTCCTCGACCGCCTGAGCTGACGGGTTTACCGTACGGGCATGGTCACGTGCCCGGCGTGCGGCCAGGAGAATCCCGAGGGCTTCCGCCTCTGCGGGATGTGCGGCGCCGCGCTCGTGCCGGCGGCCGTGCCCGCCCGCGAAGAGCGGAAGGTCGTGACGATCGTCTTCACCGACCTCGTCGGCTCGACCGCCCGGGCCGAGGGGCTCGACCCGGAGGATGTCCGCGCCACGCTCTCCTCGTACTATGCGCGGCTCCGCGCCGAGCTCGAGCGCCACGGCGGCACGGTCGAGAAGTTCATCGGCGACGCCGTGATGGCCGTGTTCGGCGCCCCGGTCGCCCACGAGGACGATCCCGAGCGTGCCGTGCGGGCGGCGCTGGCGATCCGCGACTCGATCGGCGACGAGCTGCAGATCCGCACCGCCGTGAACACCGGCGAGGCGCTCGTCGCGCTCGGTGCGCGGCCCGGCGAGGGCGACGCGATGGTCGCCGGCGACGTGGTCAACACGGCCGCCAGGCTCCAGAGCGCGGCGCCCGTGAACGGGATCCTCGTCGGCGAGGGAACCTACCGCGCGACCCGGCACGTCATCGAGTACCGCGAGGCGCCTCCCGTCGAGGCGAAGGGGAAGTCCGAGCCGGTCGCGGTGTGGCAGGCGCTCGCTGCCCGCTCCCGCTTCGGCAGCGACGTCGAGGAGAAGCTGCGGACGCCGCTCGTGGGGCGCGAGCGGGAGCGCAGCCTGCTCGCCGACGCGTTCGAGCGCGCGCGCCGGGAGCAGTCGGCCCAGCTCGTGACGCTCGTGGGCGTCCCGGGCATCGGCAAGAGCCGCCTCGTCGCGGAGCTGTTCCAGATCACCGACGCGGACGAGGAGATCGTCTTCTGGCGCCAGGGCCGCTCTCTCCCCTACGGGGAGCGCGTGAGCTTCTGGGCGCTCGGGGAGATCGTGAAGGCGCATGCGGGCATCCTCGAGTCGGACGACACCGCGACGGCCGAGGGGAAGCTCGTCGCGATGGTCGACTCGCTCTCCGAGGACGAGCAGGAGCGAGATTGGCTCGCTCGCCACGCCCGTCCGCTCGTCGGGCTCGAGGGCGCGGGGCGCGCCGAGCGCGAGGAGGCCTTCGCCGCGTGGCGCCGGCTGCTCGAGGCGGCCGCCGAGCAGCATCCGCTCGTCCTCGTCTTCGAGGACCTCCACTGGGCCGACGACGGGCTGCTCGATTTCGTCGACCACCTCGCCGACTGGGCGACGACCGTGCCGCTCCTCATCGTCGGCACGGCGCGGCCGGAGCTGCTCGACCGCCGTCCCGGCTGGGGCGGCGGCAAGCGCAACGCGTTCACGCTCTCGATCGGCGCGCTCAGCGACGAGGAGACCGCGGTCCTCCTGCAGCGGCTGCTCGACCGTCCGGTACTCGACGCCGACGCCCAGCAGGCCGTGTTGCGACGCGCCGAGGGAAACCCGCTCTACGCCGAGGAATACGCCCGCATGCTGGCCGAGCACGAGACCGGCGAGCTGCAGCTGCCGGAGACCGTGCAGGGACTGATCGCGGCGCGGATCGACGGGCTCGCGCCCGACGAGAAGGCGCTCCTCCAGGACGCCGCCGTGATCGGGAAGGTCTTCTGGCCGGGCGCGCTGGGCCGAGCCGACGAGCGTGTCCTGCATGCGCTGGAGCGGAAGGAGTTCGTCCGCCGCGACCGCCGCTCCTCCATCGCCGGCGAGACCCAGTACGCCTTCCTGCACGCGCTCGTCCGCGACGTCGCCTACGGCCAGATGCCTCGCGCGGAGCGGGCCGAGAAGCACCGGCGCGCCGCCGAGTGGCTCGCGTCGCTGGCGGGTGACCGCACGGAGGACCAGGCCGAGATGCTCGCCCACCACTACCGGGAGGCGCTGACCCTGGCCGACGCGGCCGGACTCGACACGTCCGAGCTCCGCGAGCCGGCTCGGCAGGCGTTCGCCGAAGGCGCGAGGCGCGCCCTCTCGCTCAATGCGGGCGAGGCCGCCTACGAGCTCGCTCTGGAGGCGCTCGCCCTGACCGACGCGGACGATCCCGGCCGGCCGGCCCTGCAGCTCCTCGCCGCCAACAGTGTCCGCGACCTCGCGGACGTCGACGGCACGCAGCTGCTCGAGCAGGCGCGCGACGGGTTTCTGGCCGTGGGCGACGCCGCCCGCGCCGCCGAGGCGTCGCAGGGCATCGCGCGCGAGGCGCTGCACCGGGGCGACACCGCGCGCTCCCTCGAGGCGGGCGAGCGCGCGCTCGCGCTCGCCCGCTCGGTGCCCATCTCGGCCGAGTCGGCACGGGCGATCGCCGGGCGGGCCCGCCATCTCGAGATCCTGGAGGGGTCGTTCGCCGAGGCGATCGCCCTCTCGGAAGAGGTGCTCGCGTTCGCCGACTCCGCGGGCGACGAGCGCCTCGCGATGAGCGCGCTGGGCACGATCGGTCTCGCCCGGGTCCATTCGGGCGACGCCGGGGGGATCGACGACCTCGAGCAGGCCGTCGTCCGCGGCGAGCGGGCCGGAGCCGTCTCCGAGGTCGGGACCACGCTCAACAACCTCGCCAACTGCCTCTGGGAGGTCGGCCGTCTCGACGACGCGAGCGCCCGCTACGAGGAAGCACGCGAGCTGTGCGCCCGCTACGGCCTCACAGCCGGCCTCTCCTGGCTCGACGGAGAGCGCGTCTACGAGCGCGACCGCCGCGGCGACCTCGACGGCGTCCTCGACGCCGCTGCGCGCTTTCTCGCCCGGAGCGACGCGGCGACGAGCTACCAGACCCGTCCAGTCCTCGCGACGCGGGCGAGGGCGCTGCTCGCCCGGGGACAGGTCGACGACGCGCTGGCGGACGCCGAGCGGGCACTCGCGAGCTTCCGCGAGTCGGGGCAGGACGCGCAGGTGGCCAGCGAGATCCTCACGGGAGCCTCGCGCTGCGTGCGCGCTGCGGGCCGCGAGGACGAGGCCGACGCGCTCCTCGCGGAGGCGCTGTCCGTGCCGCCCAGCGCGTTCTTCGGGCTCCCGCTCTACCTGGCGGAGCTAGGCCGGGGCAACGAGTACATCACCCTCACCGACGGCAAGCCGGGGTACGTCTGGCAAGAGGCGGGGCGGGCCTCCGGCGCGGGAGAGCTCACGCGCGCGTCCGAGATGTACGGGCGGATCGGCGCCCGCTTCCTGGAGGCGTGGGCGGCGCTGCTTGCGGCCGAGCGCGGCGACACGTCGCGGCTCGACGCGGCCCTCGCGTACTTCGAGGAGCAGCGCGCCACGCCGTACGTCCAGCGCTGCCGCGCCCTGCTGCAGGCCTCCGCGTAGGATCGCGGTATGCCCGAGGCGCTCTGGTTCACCGACGACGAGGCGGCGTGCCGGCTCCTCGCCGAGGACCCCTTCGCGCTGCTCGTGGGCTTCGCGCTCGACCAGCAGGTCACCGTCCAGCAGGCGTTTCTCGGGCCGCTGCGGCTGAAGGAGCGGCTGGGGACGCTCGAGGCTGACGCGGTCGCCAAGGCCGACCTCGAGCCGCTCTTCCGGCAGAAGCCCGCGATCCACCGTTTCCCCGGCTCGATGGCGGCACGCGTGCGGGAGCTCGCGGCGATCGTCGCGGAGGAGTACGGCGGCGACGCTTCCCGGCTCTGGACCGAGGCGGCGGACGGCGCCGACCTCCGTCGCCGCATCTCCGCCCTGCCGGGCTTCGGCGAGATGAAGATCAAGTCGCTCGGCGCCGTGCTCGCGAAGCGTTTCGGCGTACCCGCCGCGGAGGAGCTCGTGCCCGGCCATCCGACCCTCGGCGACGTCGACTCGCCCCAGGCGCTCGCCGACTATCAGGCCGCGAAGAAGGCGCATAAGGCGGAGTGGCTGGCGTCGAAGTCCGCACGCTGACGGACGGCGGCCAGCCGGCCGCCGAGATCGCGCACGCCCTCGCCGAGTTCGTCGCCGCCGCGAAGCGGACGCTCGAGATCGCGATCTACGACTTCAGTCTGCCGCCGGCGCTGAACGCCATCGTCTGCGGCGCCCTCGCCGACGTCCAGAAGCGCGGCGTCGCCGTCCGCCTCGCCTACAACCTCGACCATGCGAGAGCGGTGCCGGTGCCGCCGCCTCCCGAGACCAGCCCCGACGCGCTCGAGGCGCAGCCCTTCCCGACGACCGCGATCCCCGGCGTGCCCGACCTCATGCACCACAAGTACGTCGTGCGCGACGCCGCCTCGGTCTGGACCGGGTCCACGAACTGGACGGGGGACTCGTGGACGCGGGAGGAGAACGTCGTGATCACCGTCGACTCGGCGGCGATCGCCGGCCGCTACCTGGAGGACTTCGAGCAGCTCTGGACGACGCGTGAGGTCGCGCGCAGCGGCAAGGTCGACACGACCCCGGCCGACGGGATGCGCGCGTGGTTCTGCCCGGGCCGGGGCGAGAAGCTCTCACACCGCATCGCGAAGGCGATCGGCTCCGCGCGCCGCCGCGTGCGGGTCGCCTCGCCCGTCATCAGCTCGGCTCCGATCCTCGGCACGCTCGCCCAGGCCGCCTCCGACGGGAAGGTCGACATCGCCGGCGTCGTCGACGCCACCCAGATCGCCGAGGTGCTCGCGCAGTGGCACGCGAACGGGAACGCCGACTGGAAGGGCCCCCTGCTGCGCACCGTGCTCGGCCGCGCCCCGTTCGCCGGCAAGCGCTCGACGCCCTACGCGCCCGGCTCGGTGCACGACTACATGCACGCCAAGGTGACCGTCGCCGACGACACGGTCTTCGTCGGCAGCTTCAACCTCTCCCATTCCGGCGAGCTGAACGCCGAGAACGTGCTCGAGCTCGAGGACCCGCAGCTCGCCGACCGCCTCGCCGGCTTCGTCGACGAGATCCGCAGCCGCTATCCCGCGGTAGCTCTCTAGAGGGATCTTCTCTATCGGTTCGCGATCCTTCGGCCGAGACGTTTCCGCATGGCTGCGGGGCCGGAGGCTCTCCCGTCCCCGTTTCGGGGGATGGCTCGGCCATACGGGACTCATACGGCCCCCACCCTCCGTTTCATAGCTCGCCCGTCGATTCTCCGGACACCGGACAAGAAGTCCGGCCGGTACGAACACGATCGAAGGAGAATCGACATGCGCAAGATCCGGAACGCGACGCGACTCACCAAGATGGTGATCGCCGGCGTCGTGGCACTCACCGTCTTCGCAAGCGTCTACGGCTTCGCAGCCTCGCTCGGACTGACGACCTCCGGCCTCGGGGCCGGCAGTGCCGTCGTCGCCGCGTGCGGCAACGGCATCCAGGCGTCGTACACGACGTCGTACGCCTCGGGGATCCCCGGCTACGCGGTCAGCCAGGTGAACCTCTCCAGCATCCCGGCCGCCTGTCTCAGCAAGTCGTACAAGATCCAGCTGACCGGCGCCGCCGGCGCGACGATCGGCTCGGAGATGTCCGGAACGCTGCCCTCGTCGGGCACGACCGCGAACATCGCGACGTCGGGCAACCCGGACGCGAGCCTCGTCACCGGCATCTCGGTCGTCATCTCGTAGGTCACGTCTTCGTACCGGCGGACGGCGGGCGGGGCGCCGAGGACGTGCCCCGCCCGGCTCCGGCCCGGGAGGTGAAGGAGTGAAGCGGCTCGTCAACACGCTCGGAGTCGTCGTCACCACGGCGCTGGTGACGGCCGGCGTCGCCGCGGCCGCGAGCCTCGGCTTCGGCTCGGGATCGCTCGGAGCCGGCAGCGTGACCGTGAGCGGCTGCACGTCCTCCTCCCTCACCGCGACGAGGAACGTCGACAACAGCGGCAACGTCACGCAGGTCAACGTCCTCAACGTCCCGCAGGCGTGCGCCGGGGCGACCCTCGCCGTGACGCTCGAGAACAGCTCGCACGCGAGCCTCGGCTCGGCCTCGACGGTCGTCGGCACGTGCACCGGCGGCTGCACCGTCACGGTCGCGGGCTTCGGCACCGTCTCCGCCGCGAACCTCACCGCCTACGCCCTCTCGCTCACCCAGTAGACGGATGCGCCGCTTCCGCCTCACGCCGCGCCGCCTCGCCGTCGGGATCGTGTGCGGATCGCTCTCCTGCGCCGGCGTCGGGTTCGCCGCGAGCCTCGGCCTGTCCTCGAAGGGCCTGCACGCCTGGAGCCAGACGCTGACGAAGGCGACGTGCAACCAGACCTCGACCACGGCGGACGACACCTACGTGCAGCAGGCGAGCCCGACGAGCACGGCCGGAGGGACGGCGACGACGCTGACGATCAGCCCCGTCGCGCTCGCCCAGGACTACGCCTTCATCCGCTTCAACCTCAGCGGCTGCAGCCTGCCCACGACGGGCGGCGCCGACAGCGCCGTCCTCACCGTCCACGTGACCACGGCCGGAGCCGACACGATCTCGGTCTTTCCCGTCACCTCGAGCTGGAGCTCCTCCACCCTCAACTGGAACGGCGTCAGCAGCCTGACGGTCGGCTCGACGGCGACCGGCACCTTCTCCGCGTCGACGACCGGCAACAAGACCGTCACGGTCACCGCGGACGTCGACAACGCGATCAAGGCCGGAACGCTCTGGGGCTGGGAGCTGCGGGCGACGAGCGGCGCGGCGATCGTCGCGATCGGCGCGTCCGAGAACGGGACCGCCGCGAACCGCCCCTCGATGACGCTGAGCGATGAGAAATAGCGCCGACACGCTCCGGCCCGGCTTCCACCGGCCGCACGTCTCGCTGCCGAAGCCGCGCGTCGTGCTGCGGCTCGGCGAGCTGGCCGGGCTCGGCGCCCTCGTGGCGGCCTGCCTCTGGTTCGGGCTGCCGCAGAGCCTCGGCGGGCGCGCCGCCTGGGTGCTCGTCAGCGGCACGAGCATGCTGCCGCGCTACCACACCGGCGACCTGGTGCTGGTCGAGCACCAGTCGAGCTACCACGTCGGCGAGGTCGTCGCCTACCGCGTCCCGCAGGGGCAGGTCGGCGCCGGGCACGTCGTCATCCACCGGATCATCGGGGGGAACGGCAGGACGGGCTGGACGATGAAGGGCGACAACCGCACCGCGCCGGATCTGTGGCACCCCACCAATCACGACGTCATCGGCGCGAAGGAGCTCCGGATTCCCGACGCGTGGTTCGTGCTGCGCGTCTTCCACATGCCGGTGCTGCTCGCGCTCTTCGCGGCCGTCGGCGCCTTCTTCTGGATCGCGCTGTCCGGCGACGCGACAGAGGAGCGGGAGTGAGCGCCGCCGACCAGTACCTCGTAGAGCGCCGGGCGCTCCTCGCGCGTCTGCGCTCCGCCCTGGGCCCTCTCGCCCGCAACCGCACGGCCGTGCTCGCGACCGGAGTCGTCGGCCTCGTCCTCACCTTCGCAGGGATGCTGCTGACGGGCGGCTCGGGGACGATCGGGACGATCATGTACGTGCCGTGGGTCGCCCTCCTCGCGGCCGAGCTCGGCCCGGCCGCAGGCGCCCTCTCGGGCGTCGCGGCGACCTGCCTGTACTTCGCGGCCGCCGAGGCGGGAGGCATGCCGGACGGCGTCCTGACGCTGGCGCTCCGTCTTGCCCCGCTGGTCGGCGTCGGCGTCGCGGCGGGGCTGTCCTCGCGCCGCATCACGGCGGACGCGCTCGAGCTGCAGTCGACGAGCGCGCTGCAGCGGGCGCTGCTCGACTCGACGGTCGACGGCATCTGCCTCACCGACGCGGCCGGCAACCTCGTGCTCGCGAACGTGCCGCTGCAGAGCTATGCGGTCGAGCTCGGCCTCCCGCTGCACGGCACGGTGCCGGAGCGGCTCGAGACGATCGCGGACCGGACGACCGAGCCGGCCCGCTTTCGGGAGCGGATGCGCGAGCTGGGACGCGACCTCGCGGCGAGCGAGGACGAGTTCGAGCTTGCGGAGAGCGGCCGCGTCTTCCGCGGCCACACCGCGCCGGTCTGCCGGGCGGACGGCACCGTCGTCGGGCGGATCTGGACGCTGCGCGAGGTGACCGCCGACCGGCGCCTCGAGCGCCTGCGCGACGCGTTCGTCGCGGCGGTCTCGCACGAGCTGCGCACGCCGCTCACGTCCATCTCGGGCTTCGTCGAGCTCCTTTGCGACGAGGAGCACGAGCTCGGCCCGAACGGCCGGCGATACGTGGACGTGATCCGGCGCAGCAACAACCGCCTCCAACAGGCCGTCGAGGATCTGCTTCTCGTGGCCGAGATCGAGGCGGAGCGCCTCGAGCTGCGGCCGGCGCCCACCGACCTGGCCGAGCTCGCCACGGCCACGGTGGAAGCCGCCCTGCCCGCCGCCGCGGAGAACGGCATCGAGCTCCGGCTCGACGTCACGGGCCGCCTCCCGCTCGAGGCCGACGAGGCGCGGCTGCGCCAGGTGCTCGACAACCTCGTCTCGAACGCGCTCAAGTTCACGCCGAGCGGCGGATCGGTGACGCTCTCGGCCCGGAACGGCGACGGCCCGTTGCGCGTCCAGGTGGCCGACACGGGCATCGGCATCGCGCAGGACGAGCTCGGGCTGCTGTTCTCGCGCTTCTACCGCGCCTCGACCGCCACCCGCCGCGCGATTCCCGGCACCGGAGTCGGGCTCGTGATCGCGCGCGCGATCGTCGAGGCCCACGGCGGCACGATCTCGCTGCAGAGCGCCGAGGGCGAGGGGACGCGGGTGACGGTGACCCTGCCGCGGGCTCAGGCCGCCGGCGGCACGTACCGGTAGCCGAAGCCGCGCACCGTCTCGATCGGCGCGAACCCCTCGGCTTCCTGCCCGAGCTTCCTGCGCAGGTACGAGACGTACAGCTTCACCTGGTCGCGCGAGACACCCTCCGCGTGACCCCACACGTGCTCGATCAGCTGGTCGGCCGAGAGCACCTGCCCCGCGTGCTCGACGAGCGTGACGAGCAGCCGGAACTCGAGCGGGGTCAGCCGGACCGGGAGCCCGCGGCACACGACGTGCCGCCGCGCGTAGTCGACCGAGAGGGCTCCGTCCTCGTAGCGCTCCTGGTGAGTGGCCTGGGGTGTGCGGCGCAGAAGCGCCTCGATCCGCGCCAGGAGCTCCTGCCGGCCGAAGGGCTTGACGACGTAGTCGTCGGCGCCGGCGCGGAAGCCCCGCACCTTGTCGATCTCGCCGCCGCGCGCAGTCAGCAGGATCACGGGCACGTCGCTCAAGTCCCGGAGGCGCTCGAGCGTCTCGAACCCGTCGAGCTCGGGCATCGAGAGGTCGAGCACGACGAGATCGGTCGGCGAGGCATGGAAGCTGCGCAGCGCGGCTCGCCCGTCCGCGGCCGTCGCGACCCCGTAGCCGGCGCCCCGCAGGAGCTCCTCCAGGAGGAGCCGGATGTCGTCGTCGTCGTCGACGACGAGCACCCGCCGCAAAGGCGCCCTCACCACCGCGCTCAGTATGAGGCAGCCTCCGGCCGATGAGATGACCATGCAGCGGATCAGCCTCGCCGCCGCCCTGCTCGCGGCGCTCCTGCTCACGGGCTCTTCGGCCCAGGCGCTGCGGCTGCCCGGGGCGCAGCACTGTCCCGTCTTTCCGGCGAACAACCCGTGGAACCAGCGCGTGGACAAGCTTCCTGTATCGGCCGATTCGGCCCGGCTCATCAGTTCCATCGGCCTCGACGCGCCTGTGCATGCCGATTTCGGCTCGGGAACGTGGGACGGCGGCCCGATCGGGATCCCCTTCGACGTCGTCTCGCGCGCGACGCCCCGGTCGCGCGTCTCGTTCCAGTACGCCGACGAGTCGGACCGCGTCGGCTACCCGATCCCGCGGCACGTCCACATCGAGGGTGGCCCGCACGCGACGGGCGACCGCCACGCGATCCTCGTGGACAGGAGCAACTGCCGTCTGTACGAGCTCTACGACCTCCGCCGTACGAGCCACGGCTGGACGGCCGGGTCGGGCGCCGTCTGGAGCCTCCGCTCCGATCACCTGCGGCCGGCCGGCTGGACGTCCGCCGACGCGGCGGGGCTGCCGATCTTCCCGGGCCTCGTCCGCTGGGACGAGGTCGAGCGCGGCGTGATCGACCACGCGCTCCGCTTCACCGCGCCGGAGACGCGACGGGCCTACGTCTACCCCGCGCGCCACTACGCGTCCAGCTCGAACGACCCCTCGCTGCCGCCGATGGGGCTGCGCGTGCGCCTGAAGGCGAGCGTGGACGTCGCCTCGTTCCCGAAGCAGGCGCGCGTCGTGCTCCGCGCCCTGCAGCGCTACGGGATGATCCTCGCCGACAACGGCTCGCCCTGGTACATCTCGGGCGCGCCGAACAGGCACTGGTCGAACGACGCCCTGCACACGCTCGGCCGCCTGACGGGAGCCGACTTCGAGGTGGTCGACACCTCGTCGCTGCCGAAGCCGGGAAGCTAGCTCGAGCGCGTGGCCCAGCCGGCGCGCGGGTCCGGCAGCGGCGTCAGCACCGGCTCGACCCGCTCGCGGAGGTGCTCGAACGCGGGCGGCAGGATCAGCTTCTCGCCGAGGTGCGCCGGATCCTCGTCCGTCGCGAACCCCGGCCCGAGCGTCGCGATCTCGAACAGGACGCCGGCCGGCTCGCGGAAGTAGATCGAGCGGAACCAGAAGCGGTCGATGGTCCGGGTGGGGTCCCCGCCGGCGTCGGCGACCCGGTCGTGCCACGCCTGGTGGTCCTCCAGCGTCGACGACCACGCCACGTGGTGGACGGTGCCGGCCCCGCCGACGGCAGGCACGTGTGGGGCCTCGGCGTACTCGATCCAGCCGCCCCGCGTCTCGGCCCGCGTCTCCCAGCGCCCGCCCTCCAGCTGCTCGAACCCGAGCGCCGCCAGGAACTCGCCGTTCGGCCGGCCGTACGCGCGAACTCCCTCGAAGCCCTGCAGCGCGAGGTCGTGCGGGATCTCCGGATGCTGCGCCACGAGCGGCTCGTCGGAGACGTGCGAGACGACGAGCTCGTGCCGCAGCCCCTCGGGGTTCGCGAAGCGGAGCGACTCTCCGTCGGCCTCGACCTCGTGCCCCTCCGAGCCGAGCCGGTTCGCCCAGAACTCGAGAGCGTCGGACGAGCCGACCCGCCAGACGACCGTGTGGATCATCCCGTCGCCGGCCTGCCCGGGACGCGCGTTCGGGTACTCGAAGAACGTGATGTCGGAGCCGGCATGCCCCTCCTCGTCGGCATAGAAGAGGTGGTACACGGTCGGGTCGTCCTGGTTGACGGATTTCTTGACGAGCCGCAGGCCGAGGATGCGCGTGTAGAAGTCGACGTTGCCGGGCGCGTCCGCGGTGATGCAGGTCACGTGGTGGATGCCGTCGAAGCGCACCGTCAATCGGCCCCCGATTCTTCCGCTGCCACCGTCAGCACGACGTCTCTCCCGCCTCCCACGCCGCGAAGGCTACTCGCCCGGACAAGACCGAGGAGCGCTCCGACGAGCGTCAGGTGCGGGCCGAGCGGGAATGCGGTGGCCGATGAGTGACGGCTCGCGCGAGGCGGATCGCTACAGGCGGGTCGCAGAGGACGCGCTGAAGGTCCTGGACTGGTGCATCTGGTACTTCAGGTACGAGGGCCAGCCTCGGATCGCGGAGAGGCTCGAGCAGAACCGCGCCCACATTCGGGAGCGCCTGAAGGGCGGAGCCGCGCAGGCCGCTCCCCCGCAGCCGGAGCAGAAGCCCGTGCAGAAGATCCGGCAGGCGCTCGGCCTCGGCCCGAAGAAGGACTGAGGCGTTTTCGTCCGCTTCCTGCCGGGGAAGGGGAGCGGCATGGCAGAAAGCAAGGGCGAGAGCAACGAGAGCAACGGCAAGGGACGTTCGGACGAGGCCGAGCGTTACAGGCAGGCGGCCACGGAGGCGCTCGAGATGCTCGACTGGTGCATCGGCTACCTCGTGGGCACGCGCAAGGAGAGCATCGCCGCGCAACTGGCGAAGAACCGGGCGCACCTCCGCAAGCGCCTCATGCACGAGCCGGAGGAGCCCCTCCCGACGGAAAAGGAGTAGCCGCTCCCGGCGACGTCGCGGCGCGTCCTCCGCCGGTGTTTCCCGCGCGACGGGCGCGGGGAGGAAACGCCGTCGATTCGATCCGAGGGATGGGGGCCATCGCGGCTGCGGCGTCGCACGAACCTGAGGGAGACCCTCGCCTGGCGAGGTTGCAGGAGGAGCTCGCCTGCCGGGACGAGATCATCGTCGCGCTGCAGCACGTCGTACGCGACCTCCGCCACGAGCTCGAGAACCTGCGGCACCTGCATGCCGTGTGGGGTGTTGCGGTCCTCCCCCCGGAGCACGCCGAGCCCGAGGCCGAGGCCGTCGGCTAGCACCAAGCGGCGTCGGGTCCGCCCGAGTGCTACCTGGACAGGTCGGCGATGAAGGCGCTGATCGGCCCCTCGATCTCGAACCGGTTGAGAAGATAGGGATCGGCGCGGGTGGCGAAGCCCGGATTCTCGGTGAGCGCATTGCTGTAGCCGGCGGCCTTCACCGCGGCGATCACAGCCAGGTCGTACCGGTTGGACGGGTAGCAGAAGCTGTTGACCGGGACGTGGAGCGTCCTCCGCAGAAACCGGCGCGACTCCACCACCTGGTAGCGGAGCTCGGCCGGTGCGAGCGTGGTCAGGTCGGGATGGGTGACGGAGTGCGAGTCGATCTCCCAGCCGATCGAGACGAGACGGCGAAGCCGCCAGGCGGCGAGGTGGTTCCGCGTGATCTCGTTGAGCACGGCGGGCCAGCCATACCGGTCGAGAACCGCCGGCGCGAACGTCGCCTGCGGCACGTAGCCGTTGTCGAACGTGATCACGACCGGCTTCGCCGGCAGCCGCCCGCCGTGGTACCAGGCGCGCATCACCTCGTCGAGCGTCACCGCCTGATAGCCCTGCCGATGCAGCCAGCGCATCTCGGCGCTGAAGCGGGCAAAGGACACGTAGAGGCCGGGCAAGGGGTCGGAGCGGGGCGGCGTTCCCAGGTCGTGGTAGACGAGAATCGGCACGGGGCCGGTGTGCCGACGCCAGCCCGGTTGCGGCGTGGCGTTGCGGACCCGCCGCGATCGACGCGTCTCCGCGGCACCTGCCGTGTGCGCGGCCGGGGCACGTCGCCGGGCCTGCCCGTGCACGAGCGGCCGGGAGGCGGTGGCCGTCGGCACGGCACCCCGGCCCCCGGCGCAACCGCCGGCCGAGACCCCTCCCGCGACGACCACACACGCGACAGCCAGTGCGCGGCAGATCCCGCGCACGGTCCGACGGTCGTCCGGGACGAGTGGATTCTCGACGGGATCGAGATTAACCGGCTGCCGCGAGGACCGCAGGCCCGCCGGGCTCGGGTCAGGCCGCGAACGGCCCCATCGTCGGGAAGCGGTCTTCGCCCTCCAACAGGTGGCGGAGGAACAGGGCGACGCCGATGTCCCCCGTGAAGAGCGAGTAGCGGCCGCGGCCGAGCGTGACGCGCTCTCGCTCGACCTGGCCGATCGCGTGCATCCCGAAGGCGCGCGCCCGGTCGAGCCACAGCCCGTCGCCCGTCCGGCGGTGGAGGACGAGGAAGGCATACGCGTTGCCGGCCGTGCCGTGGCAGAGCCCCGGCCCCTTCGCGAGCGGGCCCGCCCGCCACGCCAGCTCTCCGCCCGCGACCCCGAGCTCGAGCTCGAGGAGGTCTCCGAGCGTCGCAACCATCCCGGGCGCCCCGTGGCACCACTGGACGCGGATCTTCTCCGGGGCCGCGCCTTCGTCCGGAAGCCAGTTGGCCAGCCCGTCGTCGCGCAGGACGTACGGCGAGAGATCGGCGAGGGGAACCTGCGCACCGCGGTTGGTCAGCGCGCGCACCACGCCGGCGTAGCCGTGCGCCGGGCCGAGGCAGCGAGTGACCCGGCCGTAGAGGTCCTGCGACCACATGCCGTCGGCGTCCTGCGCGGCGAGGACCCGTTCGGAGCAGGTGAGCCACGCCTCCTCCCACCGCGGCTCCGCCGTCCACGCGAGCATCGCCTCGGCCACGAGCATCGTCCCCGGCGTCCCCCACATCACCTCGTTGGTCGGGGAGTCGAGGTTGGCGAGGACGAGCTCGTGGACGCGGTCGGCGAGGCCGGCGTCTGCGGTCAGGCGGAAGGCGGCGAGCGCGATCCCGCATTCGCCCATCCAGTAGCTCGTCGGGGACGCGAACGCGCCGAAGTCGGGCCCGGCGCGGTAGCGGTCGACGAGCGCGACGGCGGCCTCCTCCCACCCCGTCGAGCCGAGCTCGTGGAGCGCCCAGATCACGCCCGCGCCGCCGAGATAAAGGCTCCTCGGGCCGTCGTCCTCGTCGTCGCGGGGATGGAACGGCCAGCGCTCGCCGTCGAACGCCGCCTCCGCGTCGGCGACGATCGCCCGGATCGCGTCCTCCGTCCGGGCCTCGTCCCACTCCTCCGCCGCGAGCGGCTCGTGCTCGCTCGGACGCCAGATGTCAGCCAACGCCGGCGAGCAGGAACGCGCGGCTCTCGCGCAGCATCTCGCGGGCGATCACGAGCCGCTGGATCTCCTGCGTCCCCTCGTAGATCTGCGTGATCTTCGCGTCGCGCATGAAGCGCTCGACCGGGTACTCCCGGATGTAGCCGTAGCCGCCCAGGATCTGCACGGCCTCGGTCGTGACCGCCATCGCGACGTCGCCGCACTTCAGCTTCGCCATCGCCGAGGCCTTCGTCAGCTCGGGGCCCTCGACGCCCTCGTCGGCCATGCGCCCGAAGCGGTAGAGGAGGCCGCGCGCAGCCTCGCACTCGGTCTCCATGTCGGCGAGCTTCGCCTGGATCAGCTGGTGCTGCGCGATCGGCTTGCCCATCGTCTCGCGGGTCTTCGCGTACTCGAGCGCGTAGTCGGTCGCGCCCTGGGCGATGCCGAGCGCCTGCGCGGCGATCCCGGGCCGCGAGCGGTCGAGGATCCGCATCGCGATCCGAAACCCCTCCCCCTCCTCGCCGAGCAGATTTCCGGCCGGGATGCGGCAGCCCTCGAAGGTCAGCTCCCCGGTCGTGGAGCCGGCAATGCCCATCTTCGGCTCGAGCCGGGCCACCTCGAAGCCGGCCGTCCCGGCCTCGACGACGAACGCGGAGATGCCGGAATGCCCGGCCTCCGGGTCGGTCTTCGCGAAGACGGTGTAGAGGCTCGCGACGCCGGCGTTCGTGATGAAGCGCTTCGAGCCGTCGAGCACGTACTCGTCGCCGTCGCGGCGCGCGGTGGTGCGCATCGCGGCCGAGTCCGAGCCGGAGCCCGACTCGGTCAGCGCGTACGCCGGCAGCCACGCGCCCGAGGCCAGCCTGGGGAGATAGCGCTGCCTCTGCTCCTCGCTGCCGGCCAGCTTCAGGCCGAGCGAGCCGAGCTCCTGCACCGCGAGGATCAGCGCCGAGGTCGCGCAGACCTTCGCCACCTCCTCGATCGCGATCAGCGAGAGGAGCGCGCCGGTGCCGAGCCCGCCGTATTCCTCCGGGAAGAAGAGGCCGAAGATGTCGTTCTCGCGGAAGAGCTCGACGACGTCCCAGGGGAACTCGTGCGAGGCGTCGATCTCGGCGGCCCGCGGCGCGATCCGCTCGCGCGCGAGCTGCCGGACGAGGTCGCGCAGCTCCCGCTGCTCGTCGGTCAGGACGTCCCAGGCCATGGCCGCACGATCGTACTTCGCGGCCTGCGCTCAGTCCTCCCAGAACCCCTCGACGCGCTCGCTGTCCCCCTCGACCCGCGGGCCGAAGACGAGCACCGCGAGCCCGTCCGGGCCGCCCTCGAAGCGGCGGGTCGTGCCGGGGCTCACGCGCACGGCGTCGAGTGGCTCGAGCTCGACCACCTCGTCGTCGAGCCTCACGCGGCCGGAGCCGGACACGACGACGTAGAGCTCCTCGGCCCGCTCGTGGCGATGCGCGAACGCCTCGCGCGCGCCCGGCTTCACGACGAGGTAGTTGACGCCGGTCTGCTCGGCGCCGAGATCCTTGCGCGGAAACCGCGCCTCCTGGCTCTCGGAGAGGCCGAAGCGGACCGCCATGTCCTCCACCTCGCGGAGATTCTTCTTGGCGTAGGGCATCGGCGGCGATCCTACCCGCGCCGCGGGGATACGCTCGCGCGGTGATCCTCCGCAACGGGACGATCCGCACGCTCGACCCGTCGCTGCCGACCGTGTCCTCGCTCTGGGTCGCCGGCGAGCGCGTCGCCGGCGGCGTCGGCGTCCACGAGACCTCGCTGCCGAGCCCGGAGACGGTCGACCTCGGCGGCCGCTGCGTCCTGCCCGGGTTCACCGACTCGCACGTCCACTTCCCGACCTGGGCGCTCGCGCGGGGCGACGTCTCGCTCCACGACTGCCGCTCGCTCGCCGAGGCGCTCGACCGCGTCCGCGCCGCTCGCCGAACCGGCCGCTGGCTCCGCGGCCAAGGCTGGCGGGACGCCGACTGGCCAGACGGCCCGCCGACCCGGCAGGCGCTCGACGAGGTCGAGCCCGAGCGGCCGGCGATGCTGATCTCGAAGGACTACCACGCGCTGTGGCTCAATTCCGCGGCGCTCGCGCTCGCCGGCGGCGACCTCGAGGTCGAGGGCGGCGTCGTGGTGCGCGACGAGGCCGGCGAGCCGACTGGCGTCCTCTACGAGGAGGCCGCGTGGCGGTTCAAGGGGCGGTTCGCGCGCATGCCGGACGACGAGTACGTGGACGCGATGCGCGAAGGCGTCCGCGTCGCCGCGTCCCGGGGCGTCACCGCCCTCCACGACAAGGACGGCTGGCTCGGCGCGATCGGCCTCTGGCAGCGGCTCGAGCAGCAGGGGGGCCTGCCTCTGCGCGTCTGGCAGTCCACGCCCGCCGACCGGGTCGGCGAGCTCCGGGAGCTCGGCCTGCGCAGCGGCGTCGGCTCGCCGCTCCTGCGGCTCGGTTACCTGAAGGCGTTCATGGACGGGACGCTCGGTTCGCAGACCGCCTGGATGGCGGACGGCGGCGGCGTCGTGATCACGACGGGCGAGGAGCTCGAGGAGATCGTGCGCGAGGGCGCCGAGGCCGGCTGGCCGGTCGGCGTGCACGCGATCGGCGACGCGGCGAGCCGGGCGGCCCTCGACGCGTTCGAGCGCTCGCGCGAGGCCTGGCAGCCGCGTGGCCTCCGGCCGCGGATCGAGCATGCGCAATGCCTCGCGCCGGCGGACGTCGGACGCTTCGCCGAGCTCGGCGTCGCGGCGTCCGTGCAGTTCTCGCATGCGCCGTCCGACGAGGAGCTCGCGAGGCGCTACTGGCCCGACCGGCTCGACCGCGCCTACTCGTTCCGCTCCCTCCTCGGCTCCGGAGCGCTGCTCGCGAACGGCTCCGACGCGCCGGTGGAGGAGCTCGAGCCGTGGGCCGGCGTCGTCGCCGCCGTCCTCGATCACTGGCGCGACGACCAGCGGCTCACGCTCGAGCAGGCGCTGCATGCGGTCTGCGTCGCGCCCGCCTGGCTGTCGCACGACGAGCGCGTGCGCGGGACGCTCGTCCCGGGCCGCTACGCCGACCTCGTCGTCCTCGACCGCGACCCGTTCGCCTGCGAGCCGGAGGAGCTACGCGAGGTGCAGGTCGTCGCCACGATGCTCGCCGGCCGGTGGACGCACAACCCGCCGCCCTGGGACTGAAAAATCCGCGTTGCCCAGACCGGGCCGCGTGCGCGAAGATCGCGGTACCGCATCCCAACCAGGGGAGGAGAAACGATGGAGGCTGCAACCGCGAGTGGCGGCCATGTCGAGCGTCTCCGCGAGCACTCGATCGGGCTCTCGCAGGTCCTGTTCCAGTCGATCACGCACATGGCGCCCGGGGCCGCCGTCGCGTACTCGATCTACATCTCCGTGCCCTTCTCGCAGCAGGCGCTCGCGCTCTCCGTCCTGCTCGCCCTCATCGCCTGCCTGTGCGCGGCGACGGCGATCGGCCAACTCGCCAAGAAGTACCCGTCGGCCGGCGGCATGTACACGTACGCGGCGCGATCGCTCGGCCCGTGGGCCGGATTCTTCGTCGCGTGGCTCTTCATCCTGTTCGAGCCCCTGGTGGCGCCGTTCCTCTACCTCGAGTTCGGCTGGGCGATGCACGAGGTGATGTCGAGCGAAGCGGGCTGGAACTACACCGGCCAGTGGTGGATCTGGGTCGCGTTGATGACGGTCCTCGTCTTCCTGCTGACCTACCGCGACATCCGCCTCTCGACGACCGCGGGCGTGATCCTGGGCGCGTTCGAGATCGCGGTCTTCGCGACGCTCGCCCTGTGGATGCTGTTCTCGAACACGGGGAAGCTCAACGTGCAGCCGTTCGAGCCGCACAACGCCGTCGGCGGCTGGAGCGGCGTCTTCCGCGGCATGGTCTTCGCGATCCTCGCCTTCATCGGCTTCGAGGCCGCGGCACCGCTCGGTGAGGAGGCGAAGCGCCCCCGACGCACCGTGCCGTTCGCCGTTGTGGGCTCGGCGCTCGCGATCGGGCTCTTCTACGTGTTGACCGCCTATGCCTGGGTGTTCGGGGCCGGCTTCGATCACTTCGTGACGCAGGCCACCGGCGCCGACCCGTGGCGGAACCTCGGCAAGGTCTTCTGGGGAACCGGCTGGGTGATCGTGTTCCTCGCCATCTGCAACTCGATCGCGGCGAACTCGAACGCGGCCGTCAATGCCGCGACGCGTGTCTTCTACGCGCTCGCCCGGAACAGGCTCGCGCCGCGCCCGCTGGGACATGTGCACCCGAGGTTCAGGACGCCGACGAACGCGATCATCGGGATGAGCCTGTTCGCTCTCGTGCTGTCGCTGCTGCTCGGCTGGAAGTGGGGCCCGCTCATCGGCTTCTCCCTCATCGCGACGCTGGCCGTGATCGTCGTGGTGGTCGTCTACATGCTGATCTGCGCCGGCGCGATCTGGGAATACTGGGTGAGGCGGCGTTCGGAGTTCAACCCGCTCCTCCATCTCGTCCTGCCGATCGGCGGGATCGTCCTCTTCTTCTTCCCGCTCTACTACCAGTACTACAAGTTCGTCCCCACGTATCCGATCAAGTACGCGAACTGGATCGCGATCGCCTGGGTCGGGACCGGCATCGTGCTCACCGCCTGGCTGACGCTGACCCGGCCGGAGCGGCTCGAGGACATGGAGCGCGTGTACGTCGAAGACGAAACGGTGGCACCGGAAAGTGGCGCGGCACCATCGCCTGCCTCGTAGCGAGGTGATCTGGTCGTTCGGGCCCGACCTCCAGGCGGTGCTGGAGGTCGAGCGCGGCGACGTCGTCACCTTCGAGACGAACGACTGCTTCACCGGGCAGATCCGGAGCGAGGACGACCTCGTGACGGAGATCGACCTCTCGCGGATCAACAGCGCGACGGGCCCGGTCGCGGTCAGGGGCGCCGAGCCCGGCGACTCGCTCGTGGCCGAGATCCTCGAGGTGCGCCCGATCGAGTGGGGCGTCGCGACGCTCATCCCCGGCTTCGGCCAGCTGATCGAGCACGTGCGGTCGCCGCTGACGCGGCTCTTCGAGGTGCGCGACGGCGTCGTGAAGATGAACGACCGGGTCTCCTTCCCCGCCCTGCCGATGGTCGGCGTCGTCGGGGTGGCGACGGACGGAGAGGAGCTCTCGAACGGCCTGGCCGGACGCCATGGCGGCAACCTCGACGACCACTGGCACGGAGCCGGGGCGAAGATCTTCTTCCCGGTGCGGCAGCCGGGCGGCATGTTCGCGGTCGGGGACATGCACGCGGCGATGGGCGACGGCGAGATCTGCTTCACGGGCGTCGAGATCGCCGGCGAGGTGGACGTCCGCTTCGACGTTCTGAAGGGGAAGCAAGCGACGTGGCCGGTGACCGAGCTCGCCGACCGCTGGCTGCCGCACGCGACCGCCTACGAGTACGCCGACGCGCTGCACCTCGTCGCAGAGGAGGCGGCGCGGCTGCTCGTCGACGAGCACGGCTTCACGATGGAGGACGCGTTCGTCTTCCTCTCGGTCGCCTGCGACGCCGGCGTCGCGCAGGCGTGCAAGCCCGCCGAGGGATTCGGCACGATCGCGCGCTTCTCGATCCCCAAGATCGACGCCTGCCCCGCGCCGTTCGGCGTCTAGACGCGCGGCGTACAATCGGGCGGAGATGGCCGTCCGCACGATGAATCCCGTCCACGAGGCCGGCACGTGCGCGGTCGCCGCGACGGCGGAGATCATCGGCGCCAAGTGGACGGCGCTGCTCGTCCACGACCTCTCGGAAGGCCCGCGGCGCTTCTCCGAGCTCGAGCGCTCGTGCCAGGGCATCAGCCCGCGCACGCTCGCCGAGCGGCTGCGCGCGCTCGAGGCCGACGGGATCCTGGAGCGCCAGAGCTACGCCGAGACGCCGCCGCGCGTCGAGTACCGCCTCACCGACAAGGGCGAGTCGCTGCTGCCGGTCATCGACGCGATGCGCGAGTTCGGCCACGAGTGGCTCCCCTGCGGGCACTCCCACCCGCACGCGCTCTAGCCGTCCAGGCGTCCGAGCGCGGTGAAGAGCGCCGCGGCCGTGTCGATCCCGGCCGCGAAGTACGGGACGTAGAAGCGCTCGTTCGGCGAATGGATGTTGGACTCCGGCAGCCCGAAGCCGCTGAGGATCGTGTCGATCCCCTTCTCCGTCAGCGCCGGCATCAGCGGGATCGAGCCGCCGACGCGCGTCAGCAGCGGCCTGACCCCGAGCGCCTGCTCGAACGCGCCGACCGCCAGCTGAATCGCAGGCGCGTCGGCGCTGACGAGGCCGGGGTTCGTGCCCGTCCAGGCGATGTCGAGCTCGGCTCCTGCGGGCGCCGCCTCCCGCAAGAGCCGCTCGGCGGCGGCGCCGACCGTCTCGACGTCCTGGCCGGGCGCCAGCCGGATCGAGAACTCGGCCGAGGCCGCGACGCTGAGCGTCGTGTTGCGGATGCCGGGCTTGCCGCCGACGATCCCGTTCACGTCCGCCGAGGGCTCCGCCCACGTGCGAACGTAGAACTCCTCGGCCGCCTTCGCGTCGAGCGGCTTCGCGCCGGCCTCGGAGAGCGACTCGGCGCCCGTCGGGAGGTGCGACCAGGCCTCGAGCTCCTCGGCCGTCGGCGGCGCGATGCCCGCGCGCAAGGGCTCGGGTAGCCGGCCGTCCGGCCCGGCGAGCACCGCGTCGAGGCAGCGCACGAGTGCGTGGATCGCGTTGAGCGCGACTCCGCCGTACATGCCGGAGTGGAGGTCGCGCTCGCCGGTCCGCACCTTCACCTCGACGCCGACGAGGCCGCGGGTGGCGAGCTCGATCGTCGGCACGTCGCGGCGGAGCATCCCGCCGTCGAAGATCACGCAGGCGTCGGCGCCGCGCTCGTCCTGAGCGACCCAGTCGGCGATCGTGTGGCCGCCGATCTCCTCCTCGCCGTCGAAGGCGATGCGCAGGTTGACGGGCAGCGCGCCGGCCTCGACGAGCCGCTGCGCTGCGCGGAGGACGAGCCAGAGCTGGCCCTTGTCGTCGGTGACGCCGCGCCCGTACGCCCACTCGCCACGCACGTCGAGCTCGAAGGGGTCGGACTCCCAGAGCTCGAGCGGCGCGGGCGGCTGGACGTCGAAGTGGTTGTAGACGAGGACGGTCGGCGCGTTCCGCGCGCCGTTCGAGGCGGGGATCTCGCCCAGCACGAGCTCGCGCTCGCCGAACGGCGTCAGCTCGGCGGTGCCGCCGATGCGGCGGATCAGCCCGCAGACCCACTCCCCGGCCCGCTTCACGTCCTCCCTGTGGGCCGGGTCGGCGCTCACGCTCGGAATCGCGATCAGCTCCGCCAGCTCGGCGCGCCAGGCCTCATCCACGAGGGGAGACTCTACGGAGATAGTGCGCGCCGCCGCCGAGCGAACCCGCCTCGTCCTCGGGGTTGAGGAGCGCGCAGGTGCGGAGCGACAGGCAGCCGCAGCCGATGCACGTCGTGAGGCGGCCGCGGATCGCCTCGAGGGTCGCGATCCGCGCGTCGAGCTCGCGCCGCCAGCTCCGGGAGAGCCGCTCCCAGTCGCGCTTCGTCGGCGTCTTGCCCGCCGGCAGCTCGTCGAGGGCCGCCCGGATCCGCTCGAGCGGGATGCCCGCCGCCTTCCCGGCCTGCACGAGCGCGACGCGCCGCAGCGCGACGGACGGATAGCGCCGCTGGTTCCCGTCCGTGCGCCGCGCCGAGATGAGGCCCTCGCGCTCGTAGAAGCGGAGCGCCGACTGCGAGACCCCGCTCCGGGCCGAGAGCTCGCCGATGGACAGTTCTCTCGCCACTTGACTTACACCATAGTTGAGGTTCTACGGTGAGGGCATGGCGATCACGACGACGCTCGGCTACGACGACCTGCCGGCACTCCTCACCCGCCTCACCGGGGACGTGAAGCACGACCGGAGCTCGCTCTCCACGCTCGACGTGCTCTGGGTGCTCTACGACCGCGTCCTCGGCGAGGGCGACCGTTTCCTGCTCTCGAAGGGTCACGGGCCTGCCGCCTTCTACGCGGTGCTCGCCGCCAAGGGCATCGTCCCCGTTGAGGCGCTCGACGGCTTCGGCTCCTTCGACTCGCGGCTCGGCTACCACCCGGATCGCGTGCTCGCCCCGGGAGTCGAGTTCTCGAGCGGCTCGCTGGGGCACGGGCTCGCCGTCGGGGTCGGCTCCGCGCTGACGGGCAGGCGGGTCTGGTGCCTCGTCGGCGACGCGGAGCTCGACGAGGGCTCGAACTGGGAGGCAATTCAGTACGCCGGGCGGGTCGGGCTGTCCTCCCTCACCGCGATCGTCGTCGACAACGACTCGTCCGAGCACGGCTGGCCTGGTGGCCTCGAGCGGCGCTTCATGCTCGAGGGCTGGGCAGCACTGCGGGTCGACGGACGCGACCACGAGCAGCTCGAGGCCGCGCTCCGCCCCGACCCCGAGGGCACACGGCCGCGCTGCGTCGTGGCGGAGGTGGAGGCGAGATGAGCGCCATGCGCGAGCGGTTCTACGAGATCGCCCGCGAGGCCCTCGACGAGGACGAGCGGGTCGCCGTCGTGACCGCGCAGATCGGCACCGAGTCGATCGGCGAGCATCCACGCCACTTCGACGTCGGCATCCGCGAGCAGCTGATGATCGGCGTCGCCGCCGGCCTCGCGCTCGAGGGCCGCCGTCCCGTGGCGCACTCCTACACGCCGTTCCTCGTCGAGCGGCCCTGGGAGTTCCTCAAGCTCGATCTCGGCCACAACGACCTCGGCGCGGTGCTCGTCTCCACCGGCGCCTCCTACGACGCGGCGCGGAGCGGGCGGACGCATCAGGCGCCCGAGGACGTCGCGCTCGTGGCGGCGCTCCCCGGTTGGACGATCCACGTGCCCGGGCACCCCGACGAGCTCGAAGCGAGCTTCCGGCGGTCGCTCGCGGGCGACGACCGGGTCTACATCCGCTTGAGCGAGGAGGAGAACCACGCGCGCGTCGACGCAGGCGGCTTCACGGTGCTCCGCCGCGGCGCGCCCGGTGCGGCGCTGGCGCTTGCAGTCGGGCCGACGCTCACGCCCCTGCTGGAGGCCGCCGTCGACCGCGACGTCACGCTCGCCTACCTCTCGACGGTACGGCCGTTCCCGCACGACGCCGTGCGCGAGGCGCTCGGCGAAGGGTCGGCGGTCGTGCTGGTTGAGCCGTATCTCTCGGGCACGTCGGCGTCGGAGATGTCGGCGGCGCTCGTCGACCGGCCGCACCGCCTGCTCGCGCTTGGCGTCCCGAACGCGGAGTTCCGCCACTACGGCACCGGTCGCGAGCACCGTGCCGCCCACGGGCTCGACGCGGCGGGAATCGCGCGCTCGCTGCAACGCTTCCTCGGCTGAGATCCACGCGACCGCGTCGGCCGCCGGAGCGCGCACCCGGATCGGGCTTGTAACAGTCTGTTACAAGCTCGATGCCGGCACGATGCGCCTAGAGCGGCCGCGTCCGGCGGCAGCTAGAGGGTTGATGTGAAACGGGGGCGGGTTCGCAGGGACCCGCCCGGCGAGGACGAAGGGCTTCCAGACCTGTGTCCCCTCGAGATCGGAGCTCGAGATGACGGATCTGGAAGCCCTTGTCGTTGC
>Ga0209810_1000208_pt1 | contig 167513 bp, 142 predicted proteins | sample Coa_R1_7_FD_187159 | JGI IMG/M metagenome (GOLD analysis project Ga0209810, IMG submission 187159) | Surface soil microbial communities from Centralia Pennsylvania, which are recovering from an underground coalmine fire - Coalmine... | ecosystem: Environmental > Terrestrial > Soil >... | reverse complement strand
TCTCGCAGGATCTGGATGATCTTCTCCACGCTGTACTTCTTGGCCGCTGCCATACCACCTCCAACTGGTCTCACTGAATTCTCAAACCACGAGACTCAAAGTGGACCAGTTTTTGGGGGGACGGACAGTGGTGTCATACGTGGGCGCCGACGTGGGGCAGGTGCCGTCGTAGGAGACGGCGTTCTCCAGGGGGTTGGCCGTGGTGGCCACCAGGCTGGGGTAGTTCGAGCTGTAGGTAAAGCTGGTGACGTTGCCCTGCACCTGGAAGAAGGAGCCGCCCGAGGAGGACCCGGGGCTGCCCGTGAGGGCGTACTGGACGGTGGTGCCGGAGGACCCGGTCACCTGGAAGGTGCCGTCGTAGGCGGGGTTGGCCACGCCCGAGACCACGATGGTGGCGCCGATCACCGGGGCGGTGGTGCTGCCGAAGCTCAGGGTGGCCGTGTTGTTGGACCAGGTGGCCGTGGTGACGTTGACGGTCGGTCCCGGGTTGCCCGGATCGACGGTGCACTGCACGTCGCCCAGGAAGGTTCCCACGCCGAACCAGTCGGTGTAGGAGGTCAGGTAGGAGGCGCCGCTGCCCCCGGCCGGCTCGGTGGTGGTGTGGTCGCCCAGGGTGTTGGCGTCGACGGTGTAGTTCCAGGTGGCCTGCTGGGGCGAGCCGACGCCCCTGGTCTCCGAGGTTCGCAGGCCGTCGACGAAGATGTCCTGGGTCTCATGCCCGTTGGCGTCGACGGCGGTGCTGGTCTGGGTGCCGTCGGTGCTGCAGGTCCCCGCGGGATAGCTGCACTGATAGCCGTAGGCGGAGATGCCGGTGTAGCCGGCGGCCACCGCGGCGGCGTCGGAGACGTAGCGGACCCGGCCGGAGGTGTCGTACCAGACCTGGGTGCCGGCGCTCTGGGCACTGTACTGGTTGGGCGTCTGGATCTGGTCGAGCAGCCCCTCGGCGTTGTAGGCGTAGCGGGTGGTGTTGCCGTCGGCATCGGCCGAGGTGGCCAGGAACCCTGAGCCGTTGTAGCTGAAGCTGACCTTGAGCGTGCCCGTGCCGGCATTGGCGCTGGAGGTGACGCTCGTGACGGCGTTGGGGTAGGAGCCGTTGCCGTAGGCGAAGCTGAGCGTGCGATTGGTGCCGCAGGTGGTCCCCGAGACGGTCGTGCACTCGGTGACCGTGGTGAGCTGGGTGTCGGCGCTGTTGTAGGTCAGCTCGGTAGGATAGCCGTTGATGTCCAGCTCTTCACAGAGCGCGCCCGAGGGCTGGCCGGCCGGAGGCGTCCCCGTGATCTGGTAGAAGGCCAGCTTGGTCCGGTCGTGAAGGGTCATGACCAGCGCCGACGTGGGGCAGTTGGGCGCGACGCTGCCGGCGTTGGTCGTCAGGGTGGCCAGCACCCGCGTGGGCGGCGTGTAGGTGCCGCCGTTGTCGGTGAAGGTGACGGCGCCGCCGTCGCCCTGGTGGACGGTGACGTTGCCCGAGGTGTCGGCGGTGGTGAAGACGTCGTAGCTGTCCGTCCAGCCCGGCCCCAGGTTGCCGTAGGGGGAGATGGTCGACGCGGTCTGGCCGGCCAGGAGCGAGTTGTAGGTGCGATCAAGCTCCAGCGGAAGGCCCCGGCCGGAGATGGACAGGTCGCTGGACGTCGTGCTGTAGTTGCCGGTGAACCGGTTGCCGGGATCGGTGAAGGAGCCCGAGGACAGCGCCTCCGCCTCGGGGCCGGAGCCCAGCAGCTCCTGCCCGGTGGGGACGTCGCTGGAAACGGTCACGCTCGAAAAGTTGGCCCAGGACGACCAGCCCTGCTGCATGGAGGCGACGAAGGGACCGGCCGGTGCTTGAGCTGGGATGGTCGTGATGGTCACGGCCGAGCCCACCGTTGTCCAGTTGTTGCCGCCGGACGACTGGTAGGCCTGGTAGCTGCTGCCCGTCCGTTCGACCATGAGCTGAATGGAGCCGCCGTAGCTCAGCCCGTTCTGGTCGTTGCCTTGCGTAGTACAGTTGACACTGTTGGTGCCCACGGTCGCCGCCCCGCCGCCGGTCTGCCGGTAGCCCACCACCACTCCCTGGCAGGGGCTGACCGAAACGGCAAAGTAGGGGGCGTTGCTGGCCGTGCTGCCCCGGATCATGACGCCGTACTGGGCGATGCCGTACTGGCCGCCCACGCCGTACCACTCGTAGCCGGGGCCCACCGTGGTCGAGACGCTGCCGTCGCCGCTCAGGGGCTGATAGTCCCAGTGGAAGCCGTCGGAGGTGTTGCCGTTGACCAGGCCGGCGCCTCCCCCATTGATGGTCCAGGGCGACGAGGCGAAGGAGTTGCCCGGCACCGACCACTGGCCCCGCTTGGATATGCCGCCCACCGGCGCGCACTGGAACCCCGCCGGGCATTCGGCGGGGAACTCGTCCAGGAGTGAGGAGGTGCTGATGCTCACGGCGCTCATGGTGGCCGTGGAGGAGGAGCCCGAGGTATCGCTGGTGACGGCAACACCGGCGTCGCCGCCCGAGTACAGGGCATCGCCGGGATGCAGGGTCACGCTCGATTCGGCGATGGCCTGCCAGTGGCTGCCGTCCTTGGACCAGTAGGCCTCCAGCGTCCTGGTGCCGTCCGGGGCGGTGCGCCGCTCGATGGCCAGGTAGCAGTTGGCCGATCCCCCCGCCTTGCAGGTGGCGGCGGCATAGCCGGAGCCGGGCGTGGCCGAGCCGCTGACGGGCAGCATGGCCTCCTGGACCGGCGTGCCGCCGCCGGCCGCCGTGTAGTCGACGTAGATGCCGCCCTGCAGACCGCCCGTCTGGTCGGTGCCCACGACGTAGACGTGGTAGTTGGCCTGGAGCTGGCCCGTTCCCGAGCGCAGCATGAGGCCGTTGGAGTAGTCCTTGCTGGAGCCGGTGCTGGTCTGGCCGGCGTCCTCGGCGCTCAGCGAGAAGTCGCCCGACTCGGATTGATAGACAAACGCGAAGCCTTCGGTGGAGGAGTGGCCTGGCGTTACTGAGGAGTAAATGCCGGGTCCGCCGCCCGTGATGGTGAAGGGCGAGGCGACGCTGATGGACGGGCTCTCGGCGCCCACGTCCAGGCAGCTCCAGCCGCCACTGGGGCAGAAGCTGGTCGCCTTGCGGACACGCGAGCCCTGGTATGTAGGGCGGTGACCGACGGGGATGGAGCCACGCCGGAGGGTTGGTCTCGCTGCGATCCGTGGTCCGTGGGTCCGGCTCCGGGTGAGGTGGCCGGGGATGCCGAACAGCCGCCGGGCAAAGTGCGCTCTGCCGTGGGCCGCCGGATGGATCATGGCGATGTGGTTGGGCTTGGGGGAGGCATGGGCCACCACGTGGACCCGGTGCGGCCGCTGAACCGGCGAGGCGGCGGCGGCGGATACCGGGCCGCTTCCCTGGACGGCGGCGAAGGCCGACACGAGAAGCGTGGTGAGGACGGCGACGTTCAAGACGGGGCGAGCTGACCGGGGCACGAAAGGCTCCTACGAAGAGAATTCTGGAGCCTACCGCCTCGACGTCATGCTGAGCGCTTCAACTCCGACGCTTTCAGCCTAACCGGAAAGTGGTCCCGGTTGTTGGACGTTTCCGTCCACAAAAGGGGGCAAAACATGACCAAAAACGTCCAACTTTTGGCCGGCAGCCCTTCGGCGGTCCATTTTGTGGCCCTACGAGCTTGGTTCGGGCAGCGTGACCACACCGTTCGCGGCCGCCCAGACCATGAGCTGAGGACGAGTCTCCACCCCGGCCAGCCGGATCATGCGTGCCACCCGTCTGCGCACCGTGGTAGCGCTGAGGTGCAGCTCGCCGGCCGCCCGACCGTAACCGGCTCCTCCCGCCAGGCAGGCCAGGATCTGCTCGTCCAGTTCGTCGAGCTGCTCGAGACAGGCGCTCGTGGCCTCGCTCATGCCCAGCAGCCGGCAGACCGCGCCCGGTTCGCCACCGGCGCCTCGACGTCCAGGATCACGAGCCCCGGGCCGGCCCGAGCAGCCTTGCGGGCGCCCTGACCCGAAACCGGACCGTCGTAGACCACCAGCACCCCGGCCTCCTCCAGAATCTGGCGAAGGCCGCAGCGGACGGCACGATCGTCGGCGAGTATGGCGATGCGCATGAGCGGCTCTGAAAACCTGACCCAGTTTGCCACGGTCAGCTCCTGCCCGCGTTGCGGCGGGTGTGCGACGGAGGGACGAAGTTATTTGGCCGTCCGAATCGGTACGGGGGGGCCTACTCCCCGGCTTCACCGGCCAGGCGTTCTGGGCGCGGGTCAAGGATCTCGGCGCCCTCGCTTGTACGGCTGCTTCCGGGCCGGTGCCGGGGGCCAGGTGACCAGCTACCGCTCGTAGTTGAGGGCTTCGAGCGCGTCCTGAGCGGCCAGCTGCTCCGCCGAGCGCTTGTTGGAGGCGACGCCTCGACCCAGCACGTCGTCGCCCACGCGCACCTCGACGGTGAATGACTTGTCGTGATCGGGCCCCGCCTCTCGAACCACGTGATACGAGGGGGTCTGCTGGCGGCTGGCCTGGATGAGCTGCTGCAGCGACGACTTGCCGTTGCGATGGAGCCGCAGAGCCAGCACTTCCTCCAGCGCCGGCGCCGCGAATCGCATCACAAACTCACGCGCGACGGGCTCTCCCTGGTCGAGGTAGATGGCCCCCAGCAGTGCCTCGAAGGCGCAGGCCAGACCGGAAGGACGGTTGCGCCCACGACTCAGCTCCTCACCCCGGCCCACGAAGATGGTGCCGCCCAGGTTGATCTCTCGGGCGAAGCCGGCCAGCGTCTCCGTCCGCACCAGGGCCGACCGGATGTTGGTCAGCTCCCCTTCGGTCAGCTCCGGGAATCGATGATAGAGGAAATCGGTCACGACCAGCCCCAGCACCGAGTCGCCCAAGAACTCGAGCCGCTCGTTGGACACCCGGTCCTCCGCCGTCTCGTTGAGAAATGAGCGATGCGTCAGGGCGTCGCGAAGGAGGTCCCGATCCGTGAAGGTGATGCCGATGGTCGCCTCGAGGCGAGCCGCCTGCTCTTCTTCGCTGGCCGCCACCCATGACGGTGTCGGCGGGTCGCCCACCACACTGGGCCGAAACGGCCGAAAGATGCCGCCCACACTTGCAAACACCCTCCGGATGCCGAGTAGTCTGGAGCGGAAACCGGCCCAGCGTCCCGAGCCATGGGAGCGCCCTCGGGAGCGGACGCGATCGGCGCCCGTGTGCGCGTGGTGAGACCGCCGAACGCCGGGAATCCGGAGGTTCACGAATGCCCGTTTATGAATATGTCTGCTCCGACTGCGAAACGCGATTCGAGCGTCGCGTGGCTTGGAGCGCGGCCGATTCCGTGGATTGTACCGCCTGTGGCGGCAGCCACGTCCGCCGCGCCGTCTCCCGGGTTGCCCTGATGGGCAGCGATTCCCGAGAGATTCCGGTCCAGGCCGGTTCCGGCGGCGGCTGTTGCGGTGGGTCCTGCGGCTGCGGCGGTCACCGGGCCTAGCCCGGACAGCAGCGTCATACGGCCGCCGCCGAGCGGCAGGACCCAAGGATCTGCCGCACCTGCTCGACATCCCGATCCATCTGCGCGATCAGCGCTTCGCTGCCCGCGAACCGCTCCTCGCCCCGTAGGCGCTCCACCAGCTCCAGCTTGATCTCGCGACCCACGATGTCTCGGTCAAAGTCCAGGAGATGGGCCTCGACGGTCAGCGGGTTCTGGCCGAACGTGGGGCTGTGACCGATGCTGATGGCGGCTTCGAGGCGCTCCTCTCCCAGATGGGCGAACCCCGCGTAGATCCCGGTGGCGGGGATGATGTGGGCAGGCGAGATCCGCAGATTGGCGGTCGGATAACCAAGGCCCCGGCCCCTGCCCGCACCGGACTCGACGATCCCGGGTAAACCGGGCGGGTGCCCCAGGAGATCGCCCGCTTCCCGTACCCGCCCCTCGGAAATCAGGGAGCGCGCCTCGCTGCTGGAGATGCGCCGGCCGTCATGATTGATGCGGGGAACCACGTGGAGGCCATAGCCCCGAGGGCCCGCCAAACCGGCCAGGAACGCCACGTCCCCCTCGCGCCCGTGGCCGAAGGCGAAGTCGGCTCCGCACCAGATTTCGGCCACGCGCACACATGCCAGCAGCCGGTCGAGAAAATCGCCCGCCGGAAGCCGAGACAGCTCGTGGGTAAAGGGCAGCACCACGACCATATCGACGTCCGGGCCGGCCAGAAGCGACAGCTTCTCGTCGAGGTCGGTGATGGATCGCGGCGCCGACTCGGGGCGAATGACCTGGGCCGGCAACGGGTCGAAGGTGACCACGGCCGCTTCGCAACCCTTGGACCGGGCGCGGTCGGCGACCTCCCCGATCAGGTATCGATGTCCGCGGTGAACGCCGTCAAAGCTGCCGATGGTGATGACGCTGGGCCGCGCAGGCTCCTGCTCCTGAGGCGCCTTCAGCAGATCGACGGTTGTCACCCTCACGGGAGCGGCTCCAGCACTCGCGCCGGCCGGCAGGTGTTGCCCTGCAGCCGGCCGAGCCCGATGAAGCGTCCGCTCTCTCCATAGAGGCGGACGGTTAGCTCTTCGAGCTGATCGGCGCTCGTGCGGACATGCACGGCGCCCCCGTGTCGAGCCCGACGCTCGTCGGAGGCCGGGAGCACGATCGCGGGCAGAGACTCGACGACGCAATCCGGAGGCAGCATCCGGCGGCAAAGCTCCTCGCGGGTGAGCCCCTCCAGACGGGTCGCTCCGGTCAGGCGGAATTGCCCCGACGAGAGCCGGACCAGGGCGTGGAGGTAGGCGGCGGAATCGAGCAGCCGGCCGATGTCCCGGGCCAGCGCGCGGATGTAGACGCCCGGTCCGGTTCGCACGAGAAGACGGAGGCGCGGTGGGCGCCAGCCGAGGGGGCTGATCTCCACGATCCGCACCGGCCGCGGCGGCAGCTCAACCGTCTCGCCCCGGCGAGCCCGCGCGTAGGCTCGCTTCCCCGCCGTCTTGATGGCCGAGAAGCGGGGCGGCTGTTGGAGCACGTCGCCCGTGAGCGTCTGCAGCCGTTCCGCGATGTCGTCCGTGGAGAGTGTCGGGACGGGCGCCTCGGCGGTGATGGCGCCCTCGGCATCCTCGGTCGACGTTTCCACGCCAAAGCAGACCTCGGCCGCGTAGGTCTTCTCCGACGCCATCGCGTAGGCCGACAGGGCCGTCGCTCGTCCCAGCAGCATGACCACGACTCCGGAGGCAAGCGGGTCCAGCGTCCCGGCGTGCCCGACCCCCCGTTGACCCGTCAGCCGCCGCATGGCGGCCACCGCGTCATGGGACGTCATGCCGACCGGTTTGTCGAGATTCAGGACTCCGCTGAGCTCTTCGCGCACAGCCGGTCGTACACCTCGGTGATCACCCGCTCGGCCTCGGCGATGGACCCGTGGACCGTGGCCCCGGCGGCTCGGATATGCCCCCCGCCCCCGAGGGTCGCACAGATCTTGGAGACGTCGAATCCGTGCGAGCGCAGGCTGACCCGAACATTGCCGGGCTCCTTCTCCTTGAGAAATGCCGCCACCTGGGCCTCGCGAATGCCGGACATGTAGTCCACGACGCCTTCGCTCTCGTCGCTCGCGGCGCCGGCCTCCCCGGTCATCCCGGGTGTCATATGCGCCCAGACGATGTGGCGGGCCGGGTCGAGACGCAGGGTGCTGAGAATCAGGCCCCAGAGCTTGGCGGTGCTCAAGGGCTTGGCGCGAAACATCTCGAATGCCGCCAGCTCCAGGTCGGCCCCGTGCCTGCGCAGCTCCGAGGCGATGCGCAGCACCTTGGCGTCGGTGTTGGAGTGCTGGAACGAGCCGGTGTCGTTGATGATCCCCGTCAGCAGATCGGTGGCCGCGTCGGCGTCGATCTCGGCGCCCATCCGCTCCAGGAGACGGAACGCCAGCTCGCTCGAGGAGGCGGCGGTGACGTCGACCACGTTGACCTGCCCAAAGCAGGTGTTGCTGTCGTGGTGGTCCATGTTGAGGATGGGCGTGCTCCGGAACCGGTCCTGGTTCTCGTGGTAGACGCGCCCCACCCGGTCGATGTCGCCGCAGTCCGCGATCACAAAGAGATCGTAGGTGTCGTCGGACAGCTCATGGCGGATGCGCTCGACGTCGGGAAGATACTCGAAGACCTCCGGCACGGGGTCGGAGATCACGAAGTCGGCCGGGTGCCCCAGACTCTGCAGCCCACGCTGGAGACCGAGCCCCACGCCGATGGAGTCGCCGTCGGGATTGACGTGGGAGAAGATGGCGATCCGCTCCGACCGGCGGATGAGATTGGCGGCATCGTCGATGGCCTCGGCCACGTCGGGCCAGGTCGTGGCCGTCATTGCGCGCGCAGGTCCTGCATGATCTTCAAGACGCGGCTCCCCTCTTCGATGGAATGATCGAGCTTGAAGGTCAGCTCCGGCGTGATGCGCACGCCCAGGGCATGTCCCACCTCTCGACGCAGATAGCCGCGTACGCGCTGCAGGATGTCGAGCGTTTGCCGCTCTTCCTCCTCGTCGCCCAGAACGCTGACGTAGACGGCCGCGTGCTGCAGATCATTGCTCAGAATGACTCTCGTGATGGTGAGGAACCCCAGCCGGGGGTCCTTGACGTCACGGGCGATGATCGAGCTGAGGAGTCTTCGCATCTCCTCGGCCATACGGCCCTGTCTTCGCGCGTCCACCGCTATTCCCTTCCCTTCATCCAAGCTGCCAACCGACGGGACGGTTCCCGGCGACGGCTCCCGTCGCGCCTAAACGGCGCGCTCCTGTCCGAACGCCTCCAGCACGTCCAGCTCCTGCACGTCGTTGAAGCCGTCCAGGATGATACCGAACTCGTAGCCCGACTGGACCTCGCGGACGTCGTCTTTGAATCGCCGCAGCGAGGCGATGGCGCCGGTCCAGATGACCTCGCCCCCCCGGATGAGGCGGATGGTGGAGTTTCGGGTGATGCGACCGTCGGTCACATAGCTGCCGCCGATGGCGGTGCGTCCCACGGTGAAGACCTGGCGAACCTCGGCGTGGCCGTAGACCACCTCCCGGTAGACCGGCTCCACCGACCCGGCGATCAACGCCTCGATGTCCTCGGTCAGCTTGTAGATGATGTTGTATTGCCGGACGTCGATGTTGTCGGCCTTCAGCGTGCGTCGGGCCGCCGGGTCCGGCGAGACGCCGAAACCGATGACCATGGCGTCGGACGCCGAGGCCAGAAGAATGTCGGACTCCGTGATGGCCCCAACGGAGGCGTGCAGAATCCGGATTCTGGTCGTGGTTGCGCCGTTGGTCAGCTCCTCATGGCTGCGGTCGATCTCGTTCAGGGCCCCCACGATTGCCTCGAGGGATCCCTGAACGTCCGCCTTGATGATGAGGTTGAGGTCCTTGGTCTGACCCCGTTCCATCTGGGCAAAGATGTCGGTCACTGCGGCCGCCGTTCGCCGTGGCCGCTGCAGGCTCCCCTGCCGGCGCACGATCGCCCGCTCCTCGGCCGTCGCCCGGGCCTCGCGCTCGTTGGCAAAGATCCGGAACCGGTCGCCGGCGCGGGGCACGTCGCTCATGCCCAGCACCGTCACCGGCGCCGAGGGCAGCGCCTCCTTGACCTGCTGGCCGCGGTCGTCGGTCAGAGCCCGCACCTTGCCGAAGACGCCCCCGGCCACCACGAAACCGCCCACACGCAGTGTCCCTCGCTGCACGATGACCGTGGCCAGCGGGCCCCGCTGTCGATCCATGCGCGCTTCGATGACGGTGCCCGAGGCGGGAGCGCTGGGATTGGCCCGCAGCCCCTTCCCGTCGTTGGCGATGTCGGCGGTGAGGGTGATGGTCTCGAGCAGCGTGTCGATGCCCTCGCCGGTCTTGGCGGAAACATTCACCAGCTCGACGTCGCCGCCCCACTCGACGAGCGCGAGTCCCGTCTCGGCCAGCTCGGCCTTGACCCGGTCGGGGTTGGCCTCCGGGAGATCCATCTTGTTGAGAGCGACGATGATCGGCACGGCGGCGGCCCGCGCGTGGTCGATGGCCTCGATCGTCTGGGGCATGACGCCCTCGTTGGCGGCCACCACGATGATGGCGATGTCGGTCACCCGGGCTCCGCGAGCACGCATGGCCGTAAATGCGGCATGGCCGGGAGTGTCCAGGAAGGTGATCTTGTTCCCCTCTCGGTCCACCTGGTAAGCGCCCATGTGCTGGGTGATGCCACCGGCCTCCGTGGAGATGACGTTGGTGGAGCGGATGGTGTCGAGCAGCATGGTCTTGCCATGGTCGACATGACCCATGACGGCGACCACCGGGGGCCGTTTCTCCAGCAGCTCTTCGGGGTCGGCCTCCTCCTCCACCTCCTCGATGAGCGGCTCGACCGCTTCCTGCTCCTGCTCGGCCACGGCCGCCTCGGCCTCGGCCACCTCCAGCGCACCGGCCTGGCCCCGGCGTCCGCGCCTGCGTTTGGGCGCCAGCTCTTCTTCGACCAAATCGACGGTCGCCGCGACCTCGTCGACCTCCGCCGGCTCGGTCGCCTCGAGATCCTCCTCGATGATCTCCGGATAGGTGATCAGAGGCAGCGGCTCGGGCTCGGGCTCGACATACGTGCCCTCCTCGATGACCTCGACACCCAGATCGGTGGCCACCACCGCGGCCGTGTCGAAGTCGAGCGCCTGGTTCATGGTCGCCATGATGCCGTTCTTCATCAGCGCCTTGATGACGTTGATGGGCGAGACGCCGAGCTTCTCGCCCAGCTCGCCCACGGTCATCTCCGACGGCAGCTCGGTCAGGTGCGGGGGCACCTTCGACCGCCGCGCCTCACCGGCCGCGCCGTCGCGCCCCAGACCGGCGTCCTCCGGTTCCTTGGCCGCCGGTTCGACGTCGCGGCTCTTGGCTTTGCTCATGCTGCTCCTCCTTCCGCGTGGGACCCGCTCGGGGAGGCGGCCCCGGGCCCGACGGTCCCTCGCGCTTCCAAGGCCTCCCGCTCGGCTCGCTTCAATATCTTCGTCTCGGGTAGCCCCTGAGCGTACGCCCAGAGCTGCTCCCAATGCTCGGGGGTCACCGCCGTCTCCAGCGCGTGATTCAGCGATCGCTTTCGCTGCGCCAGGTGCCAGCACTCCTGTGCCGGGCACAGGTAGGCGCCCCGGCCATTCTTCTTGCCGGTTCGATCGACCTCGACCTCACCCGGAGCGACGCGCACGATCCTCACCAGCTCTCGCTTGGGCTTGAGGTCGCGACACGCCACGCAGGTCCGCATCGGTACGGGCTTGACCGGTTGGGCTCGCTTCACGGGGTCACCTCGGTGCCCACGGTCGCCGGGACCGGGTCTTCCTGCCCACTCACGGCCGCCGAATCTTCGCGACCGACGGCGCCTGCGCCCTTGATGTCCACGCGCCAGCCCGTGAGCTTGGCGGCCAGGCGGGCATTCTGCCCTTCCTTGCCGATCGCCAGAGAAAGCATGCCGTCGGGAACCACGATCTCCGCGCGCTTGTTGGGGCCGTCGATACTGACCGACGTGACCTCGGCGGGGCTGAGGGCATTGCCCACGAATCGAGCCGGGTCCTCGTCGTACTGAATCACGTCGATCTTTTCGTTGCTCAGCTCGTTGACGACCGTTTGGATGCGAGATCCCCGCAGGCCCACGCAGGCGCCGACCGGATCGACCCCCTCCTGCCGGGCCGCCACCGCGATCTTGGAGCGGCTGCCCGCCTCGCGGGCGATGGCCTTGATCTCCACGACGCCCGAATAAATCTCCGGGACCTCGACCTCGAAGAGCCGCTTGACCAGGTTCTTGTGGCTCCGGCTCAGGATGATCTGGGGCATCCTGACGCCTCGATGCACCTCCACGGTGTAGACCTTCAGCCGCTGACCGATCCGATATCGCTCCCGAGCCACCTGCTCTGCCGGCGGCAGCACCCCCTCTGCCCGGCCCAGATCGAGGATGACCCCGCGTGCCTCGACACGCCGGATCACACCCGTCATCAGCTCGCCTTCCTTGTCGGCGTACTCGTTGTAGAGCAGGTCGCGCTCGGCCTCGTGAATCCGCTGCAGGATGGCCTGCTTGGCGGATTGAGCGCCGATGCGGCTGAAATCGCTGGGGGTAATGTCTACCTCAACCTCGTCTCCAAGCCCGCCCGGATCGGGTAGGTCTTGCGCGTCCTTCAAAGAAATCTGGGTCCGGTCGTCACGGACGTCGATGACCACCTTCTTCTTTCCCATCACATGGAACTGGCCGGTGTCGAGGTCCATGGCCACCCGGACCTCCGGAATGGTGCCGTACTGCTTGCGGTAGGTGGCGGCGAGCGCCTCTTCGACGGCGCCGACCACGATCTCTCGCGGCAGATCCTTCTCACTCGTCAGGGCAAAGACGGCGGCGGTCAGCTCGTTGCTCACGAATCGGGGCTCCGCTTGGTCTCCACGCTCGACGATTGAGGGCGAGAATTCGGCATCCCGGCACATAACAAAAGAAGTGGGCAAAATCCCACTTCTTGTCGAAAAGCCTATTCGTTTCGCCTCTAGAGTCTAGCAAATTGGGCCGGGATTCGGCAGGCGCGCGGAGCGGAACCATGGCCGTTGGGCCGGCGACTCGTCCCCCCTTAGCCCAACCCGCACCGTCCCATGACGGGCCAATTTCTGCCGGCCCACGGCATGGGTCCCGGCGCCGACTGCGCTCACGGCTGGATAATTCGGTGGACCATGTCGGGCAGCAACGTCTTTCTCAACAACCTGATCAGCCTGGCCGTACTCCTCCTCCTGAGCGGCCTCGTCGGGGGTCTGATGTACTGGGGCATCTTCGGAAAGGTAGGGCTGCCGAAGTGGTGGTCCTTCGTGCCCATACTGAACTTCATCGGCCTGGCCTACGTGGCCGGCAGACCCACGTGGTGGGTCATCCCGCTGATCGCGGCAAGCGGGCTGCCGGTTCTGGGCTGGGGCATCTCCTTCGTCTTCTGGGTCATGCTGTGCCTGCCGGTGGCGCGGGTCTTTGATCGCGGCGCCGGCTTCGCCGTGGGTCTGATCCTCCTACCGATCGTCTTCTACCCCATCCTTTCCTTCGGGTCGTCCCGATATCACGGCAGTGGAACGGCCCTCGGGAGGCCGGCCGGAGCGTAGCTCCTCCGAAGGTATGGCCCCCGCGACACTCGCTCCTTCTCCCAGGGAGGCACTCGGTGCGCTCCGATAATTGGGCGGTCCCAGCCGGCCGCGTCACCCCACCACCAGGATTTCCATGATCGACCCCGACCGAATCAAGAACGTACCGACCTCGCCCGGCGTCTATCTCTTCCGGGATTCCGCCGGTCAGGTCCTCTATGTGGGCAAGGCTGCCTCGCTCAAGAGCCGCGTTCGCTCGTACTTCAATCCCACCGGACACAGCATCCGCACCGCGACCATGACGGCCAAGGCCGCCGACGTCGACTGGATCGTCACGGACTCCGAGCTCGAGGCCGTCATGCTCGAGTCCAACCTGATCAAGCAGTATCGACCGCGCTTCAACATCCGGCTGCGGGACGACAAGCAGTTTCCCTACATCTGCGTATCGGTTCAGGAGCCGTTTCCACGGGTGTTTCGGGTGCGCCGGACGCGTAAGGACGGCGCCCGTTATTTCGGCCCCTATGCCAACTCCGGTTCGCTCAATGAGACCCTGAGCCTGCTCAAGAAGCTGTTTCCCTACCGCTCCTGCGACATCAGCATTCCGGACGAGGCGGTCTCACCCGATCCCGTCCTCGCCCGGCCGTGCCTGGAGTACTTCATCAAGCGCTGCACGGCGCCCTGCGTGCGCTACGTCGATCGAGCCACCTACCGCGAGACCATCGGCCAGGTGCTGCTGTTCCTGGAAGGCAAGCACGAGCAGGTTCTTCGGGATCTGCGCGCCAAGATGCGAGCGCACGCGGATGGCCTCAACTTCGAGGCGGCCGCCCATGTTCGCGATCAGATCCAGGCGGTCGAGCGGTCCGTCGAGCGGCAGAAGATCAGCGCCGTCGGCGGTGGTGAGTATGACGTCGTGGGCCTGGCCCAGGGGGATCGAGACGCCTCGGCTCAGGTCTTTCACATTCGCAACGGCCGCATTGTCGACCGGCAGCACTTCCTGCTCGACAACCCCAGCGAAGCGTCCGAGGATGAGGTCCTGAGCGCCTTCCTCAAGCAGTACTACGAGCGGGCCGCCAAGATTCCGCGACAGGTCCTGGTCTCCTTGGATCTGGCCGAGCGCGAGGTACTGGAGGCCTGGCTCGCGAGTCTCCGGGGTGGTCCGGTCGTCCTGGTCGTGCCGCGTCGGGGTGAGAAGCGAAAGCTGCTGGAGATGGTCACCGAGAACGCCCGTCAGATCCTCGAGCAGGCCAAGCAGCGCTGGCTGAGCGATCGGGAGAAGATCTCCATCGCGCTGGCCGAGCTGGAGGCGGCGCTCGCCCTTCCCGCCCAACCGAAGCGCATCGAATGCTTCGACATCTCGACCATCCAGGGCGCCTCCACGGTGGCCTCCATGGTGGTGTTCGAGGACGGCCGCCCCAAGAACTCGGAGTACCGGCGCTTCCGCATCCAGGGCTCGGACCAGCAGGACGATTTCGCGGCCATGCGCGAGGTCATCCGCCGACGTTTCCGGCGGGCGGTGGGCGCCGCGTCGACCGAGACCAACGGCCATGGCGGTGAGGACGGCTGGGCTCGGGTTCCCGATCTTGTCATCGTGGACGGCGGCAAGGGACAGCTCAGCGCCGCCCTGGAGGGGCTCGCGCAGGCCGGCGCGCCCAATCTGAAAATTGTCAGTCTGGCGAAGCGGCACGAGGAAGTGTTCGTGCCCCGCCGATCGGCGGCAATTCTCCTACCGCGTGAGTCCCAGGGGCTGTATCTGCTCCAGCGGATCCGGGATGAGGCGCATCGCTTCGCCGTGACCTATCACCGACAGGTGCGCGGCAGGCGGGCGCAGGTGTCGGTGCTGGACGGCTTTCGCGGCATCGGGCCCGTTCGCCGGCGAGCGCTCATCAAGACCTTTGGATCGGTGAAAGGGCTGCGCGAAGCATCGGTGGAAGAGATCGCCGCGGTCCCCGGCCTCAATCCTGCCATGGCGGCATCGCTGAAGCGTTACCTCGCCGAATAACGCCCCGGACCCGATCTTCGACCGTAGGTGGCCGACCAAGTCTGCGAACTGGATGGACCATCTGAACACAGCCCTCAGCCGCCTCCGCAGCCTGCTCTCGGGGGACAGCCGAAGCTGAGCACATAGGTCCCGCCCACCCCGGTGATGCCGCGGTTATCGACCAAGGATACGTGAGGCCGCGTTCCCGAAAGGTGGAGTAGGTCATCGCCGTTGTTCGCGGTCACGTTGTTGACGTCGAGGCGGAGTCCGACTCCTTTCACGACAATGACCTCGGACTGACCGGAAGCGTCTCCCTTGAGAGCCGCATTGTATGACGGAAAGCGGGCGAGGGTGCCCTCGCACTGGCCGCGATCTATCCTCCTCGCCGTCCCATCGATGAAAATCTTCGGACGGCAAAGCCAAGGCCACCGTCCGAGCACGGTCGTGCACGACCTCTGGCCTGGTCCGCCGCAGGTAACGGCCGAACGGCCGGTGCCGCGCGCCGCCATTGCGACGATCCGCCCCAGTGCTCGCTCTACCGTGTGGTGGAGATCGAGCATCGCATCGCGGGCGGTGTGGATACTACCGCAGTCGTCTACCATGGCGGTCACCACCTTGCCTCGGACCGTTTCGAACCTGACGGTGTCCACGGGGAGGTTGATGTTGCCCAGGCAGACTATCGCGGCGGCTGTTCCTTGAACCGGCCGAATGTCAATGAGCCATGCGATCATCTCAATCTGGCGACGGTTCGTTGTCAGAAGGTGCCGTACGGCAAACGGACCATGCTGGCGCATGGTCGGGGGGTAATACGTCACTCTCATGGCTCGGACGCCCGTCCGGGGCACGGCCGGCGGTCCCGCTCCGCCGGCCCAAAGGAACATGCTTCCGGTCAGTGCGGCGAAAGCCGCGCCAAGCACCAGCAGCCCCGTGACCATCGTCCGCACGGGCCGGTTGGTCTGCTGCCGAACCCAGCTCGGCTCATACACGGGCTGGTCGTTCACGTGCGACTCCTGAGCCGTGTCCTCTGAATCACCGAAGTGGCAGGGTAGCGGGGACGGCGTTGGGTGTCAGCATCTTGCCCGTCCTCGATTGAGAAGGACGATTAGAGCACAGTGTGATGCGCTAATCGGCGTCCGATTATAGGCCCGTTGTGACTTCCCGGAACATAAGCCGGGCTGCACGGACAGCACAACGGATGCTCGTCGTCGCCTCTCGAAACGAGAGCATCACCCGCTGTCCCCCTCTCCAGCCTCGCCGGACTCGATTCCCGCGTCGGTGGCATAGGTGATCCGGATCCAGTTGTCGACGGTGGACCGGGGACCGGGGATTTCCTCCCTGCGCACCTGACGGTAGCCGAGGGCTTGCATGCGGATGTAGTCCTTGTGCCGAACGTTCTCACTCCGATACACGCGGGTCACAACGGAGGGGCGGTCGCCCGATGTGGCCTACCCTTCCTCCTCCCTGCGGAATCTCCGGTCGTGCCGCCGGATGGGGATCAGCGTATCGAGGAGTTTGCCGGCGATGCTTGTCATGTTCACTGTGGACTCCCCGGACGAGTGGCTACCCTACGAGCAACTGGACATAACGGGGCCGACGCCGGAGCCAGCCTTGCCCCGACGTCCTTCCAGAAGCGCATGAGCGTGCGACCCTTCCTGACCCCGGCGGCGAGTGCCTCCGCGCTCGTGGGATAGGTTGCGTCCAGCTCCATGGCTGCATCCAGCTTCCCAACGTTTGAGTAGATACGTATGCGACTGCGCCACTCCCCCGTCTCGGCGCTTTGCTTGGCCGATGCCAGGAAGGAGTAATCGCCGCAGCCATACTCCCGCGTGAAGTCGTAGTCGTCAATGTCGACGACTTCTTCGTTCGGTTCCAGGTCTGACGGTGGGAGGGGACGCAAGTTGACCCTCCTTCGTGAGCCGTTCACCACTCCGACTCCCAAGGTTCCGGAGTCAGACAGCAGGGAAAGCCGGAGCCGTACGGGGGCGACACGCCGAGTCGCCACCCGGACAAACTGGCTCGTTGTCGGACGCTTGGGAGGCCGGTCTGAAGGACGGCTCAGAAGATCGAGCCCCCTTTGGAGCGACCATCCGACGGCGGGCTGACGCCGCTAGCCGCTTAGAGCAGGTCGTATCGGACGGACCGGCCCTTCCGAGACATGCGGGTGCGGGCGGGATAGAGCGCGTCGCCGTGCTCGACCCACTGGGTCATCAGATTCACGATGAATCCGGTGATCAGTGCGCCGAGGCACATGCCCAGGATGAAGTATCGCCAGTGCTCTAACGTGCTGTGATTCACGGATTGCTCCTGTGACAGGCCTCTCCTTTTCAGCCCTCTCAGGCAGACCGCCCACGCCCCTACTGTATACGAACGACCGTGGTGCCGGCGCTCCATAGCTGCTCCAGGCCATAGAAGGCCCGGCGATCCGCGCTGAAGATGTGCACGACGACGGAGCCCAGATCCATCAGCACCCAGCCGTCGTCGGCGCTCCCCTCGATCTGCAGGGCGCGTACGCCGTCCTGGGCCAGAGCCTCCCGGATGTTCTCGCTCAGCGCGCGGATGTGCACCCTGCTGGTGCCCGTCATGATCACGAAGAAATCGGCCAGGGTGGTCAGCGGGCGGATATCGAGCAGATGCAGGTCGACCGCCTTCTTGTCGGTCGCCACGTCGACAACGCGGTGCGCCACTGCGCTGGGATCAAACTCGGCCGGTTCCACAACCGGCTGACGTTCCTGCATCAGCGAATTATAGGCGCTGGAAGCCGCAAATGGGCTGCTTGATATTCTGGAAGTATGACAATGTCAAGACCTCGAAGAGAGGTTCTGCGCTTCACGATCGTCGACGGCTCCGGCACGGTCAGCTTTGTCGGAGACAGCTTTTTTCTCCAGCCCCTTCTGGTCGGATGCGCCGCCGGCGCCCGCAGCCTCCCGGAGCTGCTGGACATTGCCAACGCGGTGGACAAGCGGATCAGGGATTACGTGCTGAACGGCCTGGCCGTCTTCGACGAGCACAACACCCGGGAGAACTTCCGCTCCATTCAGGCGCAGATCGCGCTTCTCGAGGGTGAGGATGGACCGGTGCTCCGGGTGCTCGACGACGTGACCCGCGCCGAGAGCAACCGGCCTACCCGAACGGGATTCGTCATCCTCAACCTCAAGGAGCGACGCATCGTGCAGGGCCAGAACCTGTTCGGCGACATCGTTCGCGGTGAGGCCCATGTGCACAACGGGCATCGCTATTCGCGACGAACCGTTCCCTACGAGCTGCCCAAGCATTGGGCGGTCGTTCCCTGAGCGATCAGACGGCGGCGATGACCTTGTGGTTGAGCTCGTCGATCTGCACCTCGAGGTCGGCCCGCTCCGCGTAGAGGAGACCGAGGCTGCGGCGGCCATTCTCGCGGTCTTCCGGCCCGAGCTCGGCCAGGAGCTGCTGCTCCTCGGTCATCCGCTGCTTGACGGCCCAGAGGCGCATCATGGCGATGTGCAGACGTACCGCGGGCTCGACCCGCGAGTCGGGCATGTCCTGTGAGGGCGAGGTCGCGAGACGACGAGCCAGCTCGGCGGCCGCCGGTCCCAGGCCGTCCAGGTGCGGTCTTCGGTCCGAGCCGGCAGCCTCGCCGACGCGGGCCAGGATCTCGCGGACCTCGGGTCTGGCCGGCCGCAGCTCGCCCAGCGCCGGCGCCAGCTCGGGAGGGCAGGGGTGCTGCAGGAGGATCCGCAGCAGCGCATCTTCCGCCTCCTGTCGCGGGTCGACTCGCTTGGGCGAAGGGGCGGGCGCTGCCGCCATTTGACGGCGAGCCCCGCGTCGACCCGGGGGGCGCGTGGGCGCCGCGGTCGTGGGAAGGCGGTTCTGGAGGAGCCGGGGCTGGATGCCGGTGACGTCGGCCAGCCGCTCGATCCACGCCGCCTGCGTCCCTACCGCGAACGGAAAGTCCTGGATCACGGGAAGGATGCGGTCGATGATCTGCTGGCGCCAGGCATCCTGGGATCGATCCGCCGAGGCCACAACCGTGTCGAAGTAGAACTGAAACGCGGGCACGCTCTGCTCGATCAGGCGCCGCCACTCCTGGGGGTCGCGCTCGATCAGCTCGTCGGGATCGCCGGCCCCAGGTGGGATCCGCGCGACTCGGAGATCGACCGTCAGGCCCACGTCCACCATCCCTCGGCCCAGGGAATCGGGGAGCTGCCGCTGCCGGCGAGGCAGGCCGGCCAGCGCGGAGAGCGCCGCTCGTACGGTCGCCTCCTGACCGGCCGTGTCGGGGTCGAGCGCCAGGACCACCACGGGAGCCAGGCGCGAGCAGATCTGGAGCTGAGGCACCGTGATGGCCGTCCCCAAACTTGCCACCACGTTCTTGAACCCGCACTGGTGCGCGCGAATCGCGTCGACATATCCCTCAACCACCACCGCCAGGCGCTCCGTCCGGATCGCTTCCTGCGCCAGGTCGATGCCGAAGAGGGTACGGCTCTTGTCGAAGATGTCCGTCTGCGGTGAGTTGAGGTACTTGGGCTCCGCATCTCCGAGGCTGCGGCCGCCGAAGCCGGTCACGCGCCCCCTGAGGTCACGAATGGCGAAGACGACCCGGCCATGGAACCGATCGCGAATGTCGCCGTCTCCGGACATGACCAGGCCGGCGGCGAGCAGCTCTTCGTCGGTAAATCCGCGCGTGCCCAGCTCTTGATGGAGGGCACGGCGGGAATCGATGGCATAGCCGATGCCGAAGGCCTGCCGGACGGACTCGGATATCCGCCGTTCATCCAGATATCGGGCGGCTCGACGGCCCTGGGAACTCACGAGCGCGTCACGGAAATGTTCCAGCGCCGCGGCATTGGCCTGATAGAGCCGCTGGTTCTCCTCGGCCTGCTGGATTCGAGCCCGGTCATCCACCAGCTCGACGCCCGCTCGATCGGCCAGACGGCGGAGCGCTTCACGGAAGTCGATCTTCTCGTAGGCCTGCAGGAATGAGAAGATGTCGCCGCCCTCGCCGCAGCCGAAGCAGTGATAGGTGCCGCGCGACGGTGAGATGTAGAAGGAGGGCGTCTTCTCCTGATGAAAGGGACAGAGACCCCTGAGGCCGCTGCCGGAACGCTTTAGCTCCACATACTGGCCGACGACCTCCTCGATCCCCAGCCGCGCCTTGACCTCTTCCACGCTGTCCATCACAGAGAGTTTAGGATGCCCCGCAGGGGGAGCAGGCGCTCCCGGCAAAGGGCCCGCCCGCTACCCTGAATCTGACGTCTCTGCCGAGAGGAGGTGGCCCATGCAAGCGGCCAGGAAAGCCCGCCGCCCGCACATGCCCGGCTATGGGACCCTTCCGGAATCAGAGGGCGGCGGCCTGCTCCCCTGGGACTGGGCCGCGGAGCGCCTCAGCTCCTCGCGGAACTTCTGGCTCAGCTCGAATGGACCGACCGGAAGACCTCATGTGATGCCTGTGTGGGCCATCTGGCATGACGGATCGCTCTGGTTGAGCAGCAGCCGTCGCTCCCGAAAGGCCCGCAACCTCGTGACCGACCCACGATGCACCATCACCACCGAGGACGCGGCCAATCCGGTCGTGGTCGAAGCGAGAGCAGAGCTGGTGACTGATGTGGGCCAGCTCGACGTCATGCTGCGGCTCACGAACGAGAAGTACGGCACCGACTATGGGCCCGAGCTGTTGGATCCGACCGTCAACTCCCCCTTCCGCCTGTGGCCGGTGTGGGTCTTCGGGCTACGCTCCGAGGACTTCACGGGCTCGCCGACCGTATGGGAGATCGCGGAGAACGCTTGATGCCCTTCCGGCTTGGAGCAGGCTTGCTTCTGGCCATTTGCCTGCTTCTGATGGGTTGCGGCAGCCACGCCACGGCCCGGGTGCACCATCACTCCTCCGCCGGCGCCCAAGCGTCGCCACACGTGTTCGTCATCATGATGGAGAACAAGGGCGCGGGGGATATCGTCGGCAATCCGGCCGCGCCCTTCATCAACCGGCTGATCCATCGCTATGGGTTCGCGGCCCGGTATTACGCCGTCACCCATCCCAGCCTGCCCAACTACGTCGCCACCATCGCCGGATCGACGTTCGGGTCTACCTCAGACGACGACAGTCAGCGCTTTCCGGGCGCCAGTATCGCCACCCAGCTCACCGCTGCCGGCCTGACCTGGCGCGCCTACATGGAGTCGATGCCGCGCCCTGGCTATGCCGGTGACGTGGCGGGTTCCGACGGCGCCATCCTCTACGACCGAAAGCACGATCCGTTTCTGCTCATGAGCCGCATCTTGGGCTCGAGCCGGCAGCGTTCGAGCGTCGTTCCTGCCTCCCGCCTGCCCAGAGATCTGACCGGTGGTCAGGTGGCCACCTTGAGCTGGATCACGCCCAATCTCTGCCATGACATGCACGGCCTCGGATCGAGCGGGCCATGTCCCACGGATCAGCAGGGGCTCATCCGAACCGGCGACCGTTACCTTGGGCGATTGGTTCCGGAGATCATGCGGTCACAGGCCTGGAGTCGCGGCGGCATCATCTTCCTGGTCTGGGATGAGGCCGCGGAGTCGGACCTCGGTCTGGGCAGCCCCGGCTACGAGGGCGGGCGCGTGCCGATGGTGGTGATCGCTGCCGGCGTCAATCATCACGCCGTCTCGCACACGCTCTTCAATCACTATTCCCTGTTGAAGACCATGGAGCGGCTCTGGCGCCTTCCCTGCCTGCGCCAGGCCTGTGCTCCTTCCGTCCGACCGATGACGGCGCTCCTCCGACCGTAGCGGAAGGAAAAGGGCGGCCCGATTGCGGGCCGCCCCGTTTCACTCTTATGGCGTGTAGGCGAGCACGTAGACGGCGGAGATGTTGTAATCGTCGTGCGACTTGACATCAATGGTGGTGTTGGTCGACGAGCGGGACGCGCCCCCATTGACGGCATCGATCTGCCACTTCGAGAACGGCCAGGTGGTGGAGTCGGTTGGGGTCTCCGTTAGATGCACCTTCACACCTGCGTGGACCGTCTCCGTGCAGCTGGACTTGCTGCAGGAAGCCTTGAAGGTCTTGCCCTGATAGACGTAGCTCAGATCGACCTTGCCCCACACCGTGGAGCCGCTGTTGGTGATGCTGATCTTGAACTTGACCTTGGGCTTCTTGGGAACCGCGAACCAGACCTTGGCGAAGTTCTGGCCGTTGGTCTGACCGGGCTTGGTGTCGTTGGCGAAGGTGTAGAGCGGCCAGCCGTCATAGGTGATCTGTCTGGCGCCGGCCGAGATGTCGGGTCGCTTGATCACGCCCAGCTTGCCGGCCAGACCCTTGCCCTTGGGCTTAGAGACTCCCTTGGGGAGCAGGAGCGGCGGCCAGAGACCCAGGCAGCCCCCGGTGCAATGGATGGTGCCGGTGTTCTCCTTGATCAGGTGATAGAGGGTGAAGCCCTTCCGGTTGACCAGAATCTTCCCCAACGTGGCGTTCTTGGCCACCTTCACCTGCACATGGGTGGTGGCGGCGGGCTTGGCGTGCATGGCGAGAGCCAGGCCCGCCGTCGGCAGCACGAACGCGGCAAATACGATCGGAATCAGCAAGCGCTTCAGTGTCAACGCAAACGTCCCCTTTCTGGGCGCAATCGGCCCGGATCTTTGTCACCCTCAACGTACGCCTTCGGGTTACAGACATGCCGGGAGTCAAGCCTCCGGCTCTGAGTGCGGCAGCGAGCTCCGACGGAAGGGTGGCCCTCGTTCCGTCCCGCGGCAAGCCGGCGAGGGCCTCGGCGCTCTATGGCCACGCTACCCGCTGGGGTTGGAGCCGTCCGCCCTGGGCCACCGGAAGTCCCGAAATCACTGATATAAGGATGGAGCGCGGCCGCCCCAGAGAAGGCTTGGGGCGTTGCCGCATTTGGTCCAGGAGACACGTCGAGAGCGGGAGGCAGAAGGCTGGCCATCCTCATTACCAACTGCACAGTTGCCTGCCTGGCGCCACCGACGGTGCGGCGCGCGGATGTGCTGGTGGAGGAGGACCGGATCGCCGAGGTGGGCGCGGGCCTCTCCGCGCCGGAGGCGCAGAGATTCGACGCGGAGGGCGCTCTCGTCATGCCGGGAAATGTCTGCGGCCACACTCACCTCTACTCGGTTCTGGCTCGGGGCATGCCCCCGCCGCCGCGAGCGCCGCGAAACTTTCCCGAGATCCTGCGCTTCATCTGGTGGCGACTCGATCGAGCGCTTGACGAGCCGTCCATTCGCTCCTCGGGGCTCATCGGGGCCATCGACGCATTGAAGGCCGGCACGACCACGCTCATCGACCATCATGCCTCCCCATCCTGCATCGAGGGGTCGCTGGATCTGCTGGCGGAGGAGCTGTCCCGGGCCGGTGTTCGCGGAGTGCTCTGCTACGAGGTCACGGATCGCAACGGACGGGACGGACGGGACGAGGGCGTCAGGGAGAATGTCCGCTTCGCGCGCGAAGGGCGATGGCCCTTGATGCGAGCCATGTTCGGGGCGCATGCCGGCTTCACTTTGGACGACGAGTCGCTCGACGAAATCGGTCGTGAGGCCGCCGGGCTGGGCGTCCCCGTGCATATTCACGTGGCCGAAGACGTCTGCGATCAGGAGGATGCCATCCGCCGATCCGGCAAGCGCGTGACTCACCGACTTCAGGATCATGGCGTTCTGGAGACGCAACCGCTCCTGGCTCACGGTGTTCACCTCGACCCGGAGGAGATTCGCCTGGCAGCCCGAACCGGCGCTTGGGTCGCTCACAACTGCCGCTCCAACCTCAATAACCGGGTCGGCCGGGCACCGGTGCGCGCGCTCCTCGAGGAGCTGGGCGGCCGGGTCGTCATGGGTACCGACGGCATCGATCAGGACCTCTTCGCCGAGTCGCGAACCGCGTTCTTCCGGGGGCGTGAGGACTCGCTCGAGATGCTCGCCGACCAAGCCACCGGCATGCTTGCGGCCGGCGCCGAGCTGGCCGGCCGCCGTTTCGGCCGTCCTCTGGGACGGATCGAGCCCGGCTACCTTGCCGACCTCGTCATCTACGACTACACGCCGCCGACGACGCTCACGCCCGACAACCTTGCCTGGCATTGGGCCTTTTCCTTTACCAACGCCCTGGTCAAGGACGTCATGGTCAACGGCGAATGGGTGGTGCGCAACCGCTCGATGGTGCGCGTGGACGGTGGAGAAGCACGGGCTCAAGCGCGCGAACAGGCGGAACGATTGTGGGGCCGCATGGCGGAGATTCCGCTGTGACGCGGCTTCGAGAGTATCTGCGGCCCAACACGGTTGACCAGGCCCTGGCCGCCAAGCAAGAGCGCGGGACAACGGCGCGCTATCTCGCCGGAGGGACGGATCTGGTGGTCTTCAAGCCGGCCGACGTCACCTGCGCCATTGACATCACCCGGCTGGACCTTGCCGGCGTCCACACCGAGAACGGCGCGCTGGTCATCGGAGCGACGACCCTGCTTCGCGACATCGAGCGCCACCCGGCCGTTGCCGGCATCACCGCCGGAGCACTGTTGGAGGCGCTTCGCGAGACCGGGCCCTGGCTGATCCGGAACCAGGCCACACTGGCCGGCAACCTGTGCAACGCATCGCCAGCCGCCGACAGCGCTCCGATGCTGCTGGCCCTCGACGCCGAGCTCGTGCTCTCGGACGGGCGGGTGATTGCCCTCGACCGCTTTTTCGTGGGTCCACACCGCACGATCCTCCGCGACGAGCTGGTTCTGGAGCTACGGCTGCATCCGCGAGATCGGGCGGGCAGCTATCACAAGCAGGCCCGGAGCAAGTCCGACATTGCCCTCGTGGACGTGGCCGTGACGGCCCGACGAGAGAATGGCCGGTTCACCGAGGTGCGTGTTGCGCTCGCCTGCGTGGCGCCGACGCCGATCCGGGCGCGGGAAACAGAGGCGCTGCTCGAGGGCCGGGCTGTGGACGAGGAGCTGCTCTCGGCCGTGGAGCGCTCCGTTCGACAGGAGATCCGGCCCATCGACGACTGGCGGACGACCGCCGCCTATCGATCACACGCCGCCGGCGTGCTGACGCGCCGGGCAGTTGCGGCCCTGGCGGCGAAATGATGGCGGCAGATATTCCCGCCCGGCCTGATCGAGAAGTGCTGAGCCCGAGGAGGCATCGAAGCGGCCTCGCCAGGCGATTCGAGGGAGGGGCATGATCCTGCATCTGACGATCAACGGCCGCGAGCAGGCGGTCGACTGCGAGCCGTACGAGACGCTCCTGAATCTGCTGCGTCGAGTCGGCTTCACCGGCGCCAAGCGAGTCTGCGAGTCGGGCGAATGCGGGGCATGCGCCGTCCTGGTCGACGGCCGGGCCGTGGATTCCTGCATCATGCTTGCCGCACAGGCAGACGGCTCCCGGGTGACGACGGTCGAAGGACTCGGCGATCTGCGGGACTTGAGCGCCGTGCAGACGGCCTTTGCCGACAACGGGGCCGTGCAGTGTGGGTTCTGTATTCCCGGAATGATAGTAGCGGCGACCAGCTATCTGGAGGAGAACCCGGAACCAACCGAGGAGCAGATCCGGCATGTCTTCGTGGGCAACCTGTGCCGCTGCACCGGCTACGTCAAGCCGGTCGAGGCGGTCCTGACGGCGGCGAGACGGATGAGGAGTGGTGGAAATGGCGACTGAGCTTCGGGTAGTCGGAACGCCGGCGCGGAAGGTCGACGCCGCCAAGCTGGTTACGGGATATGGCACCTTCACGGACGACTTCTTTCTTCCCGGCATGCTGCACGCCAAGATCCTCACGAGCCCCCACGCCCATGCCCGCATCACGCGCATCGACACCAGCCGGGCGGCCGACCACCCCGGCGTTCATGCCGCCATCTCGCACCATGACGTTGCGCGCATTCCGTACACCTCGGCCGGCCAATCCTGGCCCGAGCCGTCCCCCTACGACCAATACATCCTCGATTCCAAGGTCCGCTTTGTGGGCGACTACGTGGCCGTGGTGGCGGCGGAAACGCCGGAGGCGGCCGAGGATGCCCTGGGCCTGATTGACGTGGAGTACGAGGTTCTCCCTCCCGTGCTGGACATGCACGACTCCATGCGGCCGGGCGCTCCGGTGATCCACGACGAGCCGGAAAGCCACGGCATGTACGACGCGGAGCGCAATGTGGCGGCCCACATCGAGGTCGAGGTGGGCGCCGTGGCCGATGGGGTGACGGAGGCGGACACGGTCGTATCCGAGGACTACTTCGTCCAGTACCAGCAGCACACGTGTCTGGAGCCGCACGTGACCATCGCCTGGCTGGATGAGGACGGACGGCTGGTCCTGCGCACCAGCACTCAGATTCCGTACCACTGCCGGCGGATGGTGGCCTTCGCCCTCGACATTCCGGTGCGTGACGTTCACGTCATCAAGCCCAGGGTCGGGGGAGGCTTCGGCAACAAGCAGGAGGTGGTGACCGAGCCGCTGGCCGCGGTGCTGGCCATCAAGACGCGCCGCCCGGTCAAGCTCGAGTACACGCGGCGAGACGAGTTCACCATCGCCCGCATGCGACATCCGCAGCACCTCACCATGACGGTGGGCGCCCGCAGGGACGGGTCGATTACGGCGACGCACATGAAGGTGTTGACCAATACTGGGCCCTACGGCACCCACGCCCTGACGGTCACCGGCAACACCGGCTCCAAGCCGCTGCCGCTGTACCGCTCGCCGAACATCCGCTTTGAAGCCGACATCGTCTACACCAACCTGCCCATCTCGGGCGCCTTCCGCGGCTACGGCGCCCCACAGGGCTTCTTCGCCCTGGAGAGCGCCATCGACGAGATGGCGCTGGCCCTGGGGTCCGATCCCCTCGAGTTCCGGCGCGCCAACCACATTCGTAAGGGAGACACCGATCCGGTGAGCGCGGCACTGGCCGAGGGCAGCGCGAAGAAGCCTCGCGTGATGCGCAGCAACGGCCTACCGGAGTGCCTGGAGCGGGGCTCCGAGGCCATCGGCTGGACGGCAAAGCGCCGGGGAGGCATGCCGCTGCGGCCCAACGAGGGCCCGCTGGTTCGGGGCCTGGGGATGTGCTGTTTGATGCAGGGATCGGGCGTCGCGGGTGATGAGCTGGCCGCGGCCAGCATCAAGATGAACGAAGACGCCTCCTTCACCCTGATGCTCGGCTCCGCCGATATCGGCACCGGAAGCGATACGACGCTCGCGCAGATCGCCGCGGAGGTGCTGGGTGTGCCCCTGGAGAAGATTCTCGTCCGCTCCGGGGACACCGACCACGTGACGTTCGACTACGGCGCCTATGCCAGCAGCACCGCGTACATCACCGGGCAGAGTGTGCTGAAGGCGGCCGAGGACGCGCGCCGGCAGATCGTCAGTGTCGCGGGCCAGATGCTCCAGGAGGACGCCGAGGCGCTGCTGGTGGCCGACGAGCGCGTCTCCAGCAGCAGCGGTAAGACCGTGACGCTCCAGGAGATCGTGATGGAGTGTCTCTACGGGGAGGAAAAGACGCTCATCTCGGGACGGGGCACGCATGCCACGAAGGAGAGCCCTCCACCGTTCGTGGCCATGTTCGTGGAGGTCGAGGTGGACATTGAAATGGGGACCATCCGGCCGATCCACCTGGTGACGGCCATCGACATCGGCAAGGCCCTCAATCCCGCCATCTGTGAGGGACAGGTTGAGGGCGCCGTCACACAGTCACTCGGCTATGCCCTGACCGAGGAGATCGTCCTGTCTCCGGAGGGACGGGTACTGAATCCGACCTTCATGGACTACAAGATTTTGTGCGCCGCCGATATGCCCAAGCTGACCACCATCCTCGTCGAGGACCCGGAGCCGACCGGCCCCTTTGGCGCCAAGAGTGTGGCTGAGGTCGCCATCAATGGGCCTGCCCCGGCGATTGCCAACGCCGTTCACGACGCGGTGGGCATCCGCTTGCGCCACCTGCCCATGACCCCCGACAAGGTCCTCGAGGCCCTCGGAAGGCTCTAAGGCAGCCCGGCTAACCGCTCGGTCGTGGCTTGATCTGGACGTCCAGCCGCACGCAACTCTTGTCGCAGGCGCCCTTTAGCGATGGGGGTCGCAGGACGATCGGGGTCTTTCCCGCGGCCATGCCGATCCACTCCCAATAGAATCCCGGCGTGCAGCTCAGCGTCGATCCGGAGCACGCGACCGCCAGGCGGCCGTGCTGGATGAGTGAGAAGTACCGGTGCGGGGCAGAGGGCACGTAGGCCGGAGTGGATTCGCCCTGCTCGAAGAGATACAGCCCGTTTCCCTGGAGAATGACGACGGGCTTGCCCGTGCCCGATCCCTGGATTCTGGTGATCTTCGGTTTCATGCGCTTGCCATGGAGGACGATCAGGTTCGAGGTGTAGCTGTTGGGTGGGCAGTAGGGGTCTCCGACCGGCCCGAACACCTGGTCGCCGGATAGGTCGCGGGCCCAGAATCGGGAGCCGTGACAGAAGTCGACGTGTCTCGCCCCCACCTCGAAGGAGCCGTGCTTGGTCGTCCGCAGCTCCATCCCGTAGACGGTCGCGCCCAGACGGAGTGTGAACGTCACTCGGGCCTTGGCCGGCCAGCCGGTGCCCGCGACCGCGAGCTGGAAGCCCTTGACGGAAGCCGGCTGGAGGGTGGGCGTGGAGGCCGCCCATGCCGCAGACGTCAGGGAGCCGGAAAGCACCAGAAGCGCGAGAGCAGTGATCGGACCGACGGCTCGCACGGCACCTCCCCGAACAGGCGCGGACTCGATGCCCTACCTTACCGCAGAAGCTATGACTTCCGCCTTGGCGGCGGACAGGGACGCCGGAACGCCGACCAGGCTTGATCAGGATGCGGCCAGCGCCTCCTCCTTGTTGGGAGCCGGCGTTCCCGGCACGTGGAGGTAGTTGGTCACCGACTCTACGCCCTCGATCTTGCAGGCCAGCTCTTCGACGCGGGCCACATCGTCTACGCTGTCGAGCTCGCCACGCAGGGTGACGATCCGGCCGGCGACGTCGATATTGATCCTACCCTTGGGCACCTCCGGATGTCGGAGCAGCTCACTCTCGACTCGGTCTCGGAGCGTGTTGTCGTCGGGATTGGGGTTATCCGCGGGATAGGCATGGAACGCCTGTTGGGCAACTCCCGCGGCCCGGCCGCCGGCGTAGGCCGCCTGTTTCCCTGCCTGGCGGCGGACCCGCCGGGACCACGCGTTCAGCTTGTCCTGCGCGATATGCCGGCGTCGGTTCCCTCGGTCCGGGTCCAAAAACCACATCGCGGCGGCGCCCATGATGCCACCGAGCAGAAATGTTCGCTTGCGGCCAGACTTCGTCGAGGTCTCGGTCATGTCCGTACTCCAATTCATGTCTCTGGTTGAAGGCGTGCACAACCCGTGCCGGGGAGAAGCGAATCGGACCGTAAACTAACGCCATGAGCCTCGACCTCGTGGTCAAGAACGGCCTCGTCACGACCACGGCCATGGAGCGGGAGCGGCTGGACATCGGCATTGCCGGCGGCCAGATTGTGCGCCTCGAGCCGGACATCGAGGCGGGCGGCGCGCCGGCCGTCGACGCCGGCGGCAAGGATGTCTTTCCCGGCTTCGTGGATCCTCACACACACATGGAGCTACCCGTTTCGGGCACGGTAAGCAGCGATGATTTCTACACAGGCACGCTGGCGGCCGCGTGCGGCGGAATCACCACCATCGTCGACTTCGCGGGCGCGGTTCGCGGACAGAGCCTTCTGGAGGCCCTGAGCATCTGGAAGGAGCGAGCGGCGCCCAAGGCGGTGATCGACTATGGCTTTCACATGATCGTTCCCGAGCTGGACGAGGCCCAGATCGCCGAGATTCCCGGTCTGGTCCAGCAGGGCGTCACGTCAGTCAAGAGCATGATGGCCTACAAGCGGGGACCACAGGGGTCGGGGGACGGCAGTCTGCTGCGTATGATCATGGCCGCGAGCGAGTGTGGAGCGCTGGCCATGGTGCACGCGGAGAACGGCGACGCCATCGATGTGACCGTCGATCGTCTTCTCGCCGAGGGCAAGACCGAGCCGCGCTGGCATCCACGGAGTCGCCCGGCAATCTTGGAGGCAGAAGCAGTCAACCGGGCGGCAACCCTAGCGGCCATGGTGGATTGGCCACTGTACATCGTCCATCTCTCCAGCGCTGCGGCCCTCGAGGCGGTCATGACGGCTCGCGATCGAGGCTGGACCGTCCTGGCCGAGACGTGCCCGCAGTACCTCACCCTGACGGAGCAGGAATATGAGCGGGACGGCTTCGAGGCAGCTAAGTTCGTCTGCTCGCCACCGCTCCGGAACGAGGAGGACCGCCGGGCGCTCTGGTCGGGAATCGAGTCGGGCCGCCTGCAGCTGGTCGCGTCGGACCACTGTCCCTTCTTCTACGAGCCACAGAAGCAGGCCGGACGCGAAAACTTCTCCCGCATCCCCAACGGCATCCCCACCATCCAAGCCATGTTCAGCCTGCTGTTCTCTCAGGGGGTCCGCTCGGGCCGCATCTCGTGTCGACGGTTCGTGGAGCTCAGCTCCACCAACGCCGCCCGCATCTTCGGAATGTATCCGGGGAAGGGCGAGATCGCCGTGGGATCGGATGCGGATGTCGTCGTGTACGATCCCGAGCGCGAGGTCAGGTTGACCCGCCGGCCCGCTGAGCCCACCCTGTTGCGTGAGCATGTCGACTACACGCCCTACGAAGGCATGACCGTGACGGGCTGGCCAGACACGGTCATCAGCAGGGGCGAGGTGTTGGTGCAAGAGGGCGAGCCGGTGGAGACGCCGCCGGCCGGCAGGGGTCGGTTTGTGCCGCGACGCTCCGGAACCTGGGAGCTGCCGGCCGGCTAGTGCCTAGGAGCGACCCGTTCATCGGTCGGGAACCGCCGGATGTTACGCACCGTCGGCCTTGTACCCCCCATACAGTGCATGCCCCGAGCGTGCCCAGAAGACCTCAACTCCCTGGAATCCCGCCTCCGTCAGCCAGGTCAGGTGCTCCCAGACGGTGGACGGCGTATCGACGGGGTCGGGGAACTCGAACAGATTCCATTCCAGCTCCAGGAACCTCCGGTACGGCTCGAGCGAGCCGGTCCGGGCGAGGGAGTGGTTGCGCACGTCGCGCTCATAGGATCGCTGGTAGTAGGCTCGGGCCTTCGGTGTGGCGGGATCGACGACATCGGCGAACAGCAGCGCGCCGCCTGCGTCGAGTCGAGAAAGCAGCCGCCCGTATAGCTCGCGTTTCTGAGGGCCATTGAGATGATGAACGACCAGGCAGCTCACAAAGGCTGAGACAGGCCCCGCGAGCGCATCGATCCAGGAGAAGTCCCGGAGGTCGAATTGCCTCAGTTTGACTCGATCGCCGAAGCGGGCCAACCGCCGCCTGGATGCGTTCAACATCTTGGGTGAGCCGTCGAGTCCGACGACCTGCACCTCCGGGCGGTCCTCCAGAATCGCCTCGCTGAGCCAGCCGTCCCCCGTTCCCAGGTCGACCACGGTGAGCCCGCCGTGCCTGATGGAGTCCTCGGGTTGCCGCCGGTGACCTTCAGCCGCGTCGCCGTCGGTGACGGGGATCAGGTCGAGCATTGAATCTCGAATATCTTCCCGCCAGGGCACGAAACTGTCGCCAAGCTCCATGAAGACATCGGAAGCGCTCTCATCCCAGGTGGCGACGGGTGTGTCCTCGCTCATGACCTCATTGTCGCCGTCACGTTGCAACCGACCCAGGGGCATGGCGAGGGCCATGGTACAAACCGTAAGGTCTGCGGGAGGTAGGGATGGGAGGAACGGCGACGGACACGACTGTCGGTGTCGACTGGACTCGGCGACGACGCGCCTACGACTCGATCCTCGACACTCCAGGGCTGACGCCGCTGCTCCGTCTCCGGCGCGTGGTTGACGGAGTGCGGCCCGATGTCTTCGCCAAACTGGAGTATTTCGGTCCCAGCGGAAGCGTGAAGGATCGCATTCTGCCCTCGCTGGTCCGGAGAGCCGAGGAGCGGGGCGAGCTGCGTCGGGGGATGCGGATCATCGAAGGCACCACAGGCAACACCGGCATCGCCACCTCCATGGTGGGAGCGGCACTGGGCTATCCGGTAACCATCGTCATGCCCGCGGGCATGAGCGAGGAGCGGCAGAAGACCATCCGGGCCTATGGGGCTGAGCTGGTGCTGACACCAGGAGGCGAGAGCGACGTCGATCTGGTTCTGGAGCGCGTCGAAGCGCTCAAGGCCACCGAGCCGGGCGGCTACTGGGAGGTCGGCCAGTTCGACAATGCCGACAACATCGACGCCCACTATCGCGCCACCGGTCCGGAGCTGTGGGAGCAGACGGGAGGAGCGGTCGACGCCTTCGTGGCGTCCCAGGGCACGGGCGGCACGCTGACCGGTGTCGCCCGGTACTTGAAGGAGCGCAATCCCCAGGTCAAGGTCTACGCCGTCGAACCGGCCGAGTGTCCGATTCTGGCCGGGGGCGGTTGGGGACCACACCTGATCGAGGGGATTGGGGATGGCTTCATCCCCGACAACTTGCACCTCGACGTCCTCGACGGCGTCATCGAGGTCACCTCGGAGGAGGCGATCGAGATGGCCCGCCGGCTGGCGCGTGAAGAGGGCATCTTTGCGGGGATCTCGTCGGGTTGCAACGTGGCCGCGGTCGCCAAGCTGGCCCGGGCCGACGACAGTCTGGAGACCATCTGCACGATGGTCAACGACAATGGCCTGCGCTATCTCTCCACGGAGCTGACCGGCGAGGTGGTCGAGCTGGAAGTCCCCGATCGTGCCCACGACATCAGCGAGGCGGACAAACAGAAGCTGGCGGAACACCCGCTGCAAGTGATTCGTTGATGGCCGGAGCTAGGTGCGGCATGCCGAGAGGGCCGAGGAGGCGGGCGGGGGGAGCCATGCGAGGAAGAGGGCGGTACGGATGATCACCACGCTACGCGGCGCCGACTACATCGCGACGCAGGACTGGTCCGTCGAGGCATTGGAGACCGTCCTTGAGACGTCCTTTGACCTCAAGCGCCGGTTCGCGTTGGGCGAGCCCACCCGCCTCCTTCCCGACAAGACGCTGTTCATGATCTTCTTCGACAAGTCGACGCGGACGCGAAACGCCTTCGAGGCGGGGATGACCCAGCTCGGTGGCCACGCGCATGATCTCAATCCCGACATCATGCAGATCTCCCACGGCGAAAGTCCGCGCGACACCGGGATCATCCTGTCTCGATACGGCCACGGTATCGCCATCCGGCATGACCTGGAGCCGGGTGCCGGCGATGCCTACATCCGCGAGGTGGCGCTTCATGGCGACCGGCCGGTGATCAACCTCCAGTCCGACGTGGATCACCCGACCCAGACCATCGCCGACCTTATGACCATGCGGGAGAAGTTTCCTGAGGGCCTGCGAGGCCGGAAGATTGCCGTCTCCTGGGCCTACGCGCCTTCATACGCCAAGCCGATGTCGGTTCCCCAGGGATTGATCTGGCTGATGACCCGCTTTGGCATGCACGTAACCCTCGCGCACCCGCCGGAGTACGGCTTGATGCAGAACATCGTCGACGACGCTCGGCGGAACGCCGAGCTGAGCGGGGGCACCTTTGAGATCGTGAACGACATGGACGCCGCCTTCGAGGGCGCCGACGTCGTGTATCCCAAGAGCTGGGGCATCGAGTCCCTGTTCGGCGAGCCCGAGCGGGCCCTGGAGATCTCCAAGAAGTACACGGATTGGATTTGCAACGGCGAGCGCATGCGCCTGGCCAAACCCGGAGCCATCTACATGCACTGTCTTCCCGCGGACCGCGGCTATGAGGTGACCGACGAGGTCATCGACGGCCCGCAGTCGGTGGTGTTCGACGAGGCCGAGAACCGGCTCCATACCGCCAAGGCGATCATGGCGCTCACCATGTAGCTCATGCGCAGGCGTGCCGGCCGGTCGGTCGCTGCCGTCGACCTGTTTCAGGGGCGGCCAATGCTGGGGGACCGACGGCATCCATGACATCGGACTCGACCAACCAGCGACGCCGGTGGATCGCCATCGCCCGAGGCGACGAGCCGGCCGATCTGCTCCTGAAGGGAGGCCGTGTCCTGAGCGTGTTCACCGGGGAGGTCTTCCCGGCGGACGTGGCCATTGCCGACGGCTTCGTGGTGGGAGTGGGCCAGTATTCACGGGGTCAGAGCATCGACGTCTCCGGCAAGTTCTTGGTCCCCGGCTTTATCGACGGCCACTGCCACATCGAGAGCTCCAAGCTGAGCGTGCACGAGTTCGCACGGGCCGTGCTGCGGAGCGGCACGACGGCGGTCGTCGTCGATCCGCACGAGCTGGCGAACGTCCTAGGCCTCGAGGGCATTCAATACGTGTTGGATGCCGCCGGCGAGGTTCCCTTGGACATCTACGTGATGCTGCCGTCGTGCGTCCCCGCCAGCCCGTTCGAGTCACCCTGGCGCGCCCTGACCGCGGCAGACTACGGAGATCTGTTTTCCCACCCCCGGGTGATCGGTCTGGCCGAGATGATGAACTACCCGGCCGTCATCGCCGGTGAGGACGAGGCCTTGGACAAGCTGGCGGCGGCCGGCTGGAGTCACATCGACGGCCATGCGCCCTCGGTGTCTGGACGAGATCTCAATGCCTATCTGGCGGGCGGTCCCGCCACCGATCACGAGGCCACCACGCTGGCCGAGGCGCTCGAGAAGCGCCGCCTGGGAATGTGGGTGATGATCCGGGAGGCCTCCATGATCCGCAACCTCCGGGATCTGATCCCATTGGTCAAGGAGCATGGGACGGAGAACACCCTCTTCGTCACCGACGATCGAGAGGCGGATACCCTCCTCGACGAGGGCCACATCAACGCGATGGTGCGACTGGCTGTCGCGGAGGGATTGTCCCCCGGAGACGCGGTGAAGCTGGCCACGCTCAACGTGGCTCGCTGTCATGGGCTCGCCCAGTGCGGAGCCATCGCTCCCGGCTATCGAGCGGATATCAACATGCTGCCCGATCTGGAGGCGTTCGTTCCTGACACAGTGGTCAAGGACGGTCGGGTGATCCTTGATCAGGGCAGGCTGCTCATGGGCGCCGAGGCGCCCGTGGTGCCGGCATCGGTGCGGGACACGGTTCGCTTGGGAGGCCTGAGTCCCGATGCCCTCGCCGTACCCACGGTCCACGGGGCGCAGCTTCGCACCGTGGAGCTCATTCCCGACCAGGTGGTGACCCGCTCGCTGACCGTTGAGCCGGCGGTGCGCGACGGTCTGGTTGTGGCGGATCCGGAGCGGGATTTGGCCAAGCTGGCCGTTTTCGAGCGTCATCGGGAGACGGGCGATGTGGGTGTCGGCTTCGTCCGCGGGTTTGGATTGCGGCAAGGCGCCTTTGGCTCTTCCGTCGCGCATGATGCCCACAACATAGTCGTGGTTGGCGTTGAGGATGGAGACATGCTGGCGGCCGCTCGGCGGCTCTCCGAGATCGGTGGCGGATTGGTCGTGGTCAGCGAGGGTCGCGTTCTGGGCGAGCTGCCGCTTCCCATCGCCGGCCTGATGAGCGACCGGCCGGCGGAGGAGGTGGCCGCCGGCATCAAGCGGCTCGAGGCCCGGCTCGGGGAGCTTGGGGTTTCGTTGTCCACGCCATTCATGTACCTCAGCTTCTTGGCGCTCTCGGTGATACCCGAGCTTCGGGTGACGGATCAGGGAGTGGTGGACGTCACGCGGTTCGAGCTGGTGCCGCTGCTCGAGCCGCGTGCAGGCTCATGACGGCCGGCGGGTGGTAAGCGGCCCGATGTCCTCCCTTCTCATTCGCAACGCCGCTCACGTGGTCACGATGGACACCGCCGGCACCGAGCTGAGCGGTGGCCACATCGCCATTCGAGACGGCTGCATCACCGCCGTCAGGAAGGAAGAGCCTAAGGGGGAGTTCGACCAGGTCCTGGACGCCCGGAACCTGCTGGCGCTGCCGGGATTCGTCAACGTCCATCATCACCTGTACCAGAGCCTCACTCGCGGGTTCCCAGAGTCCGAGGGCAAGACTTTATTCCCTTGGCTCGAGATGCTCTATCCCATTTGGGCGGGCATCGACGAAGAGGCGGTTTACGCGTCGGCGCAGCTGGGACTTGCCGAGCTGCTCCTCTCGGGCTGCACGACTTCATCGGATCATCTGTATCTGTTTCCACGGGGTCAGACACGGCTGATCGACGCCGAGATCGAGGCCGCCCAGGAGCTGGGCATCCGGTTCCACGCCACCCGTGGCAGCATGGACCTCAGCCGCGAGCAGGGAGGCCTACCCCCTGCCGACGTCACGCAGCCGGCCACCGAGATCCTGGCCGATTCGGAGCGACTGGTGAGGCAGTACCACGACCCTGAACCGGGCGCCATGATCCGGGTCGCTCTCGCTCCGTGCTCGCCGTTCTCGGCCACCGACGAGGTCATGCGCGAAACCGCGGCCATGGCCCGGCGGCTCGGTGTGCGACTGCATACCCATATCGCCGAGACGCTGGATGAGGAGCGCTTCTGTCTCCAGACCCGCGGCTGCCGTCCCGTGGAGCACCTCGAACGGATCGACTGGCTCGGCCCAGACGTCTGGCTGGCCCACTGCGTCCATCTCTCGGACGGCGACATCGAGCGGCTTTCCCGGAGTCAGACCGGTGTTGCCCACTGCCCCACGTCGAACATGCTTCTCGCATCGGGCATGGCCAGGGTGGTCGAGATGCTGGCCAGGTCGGTTCAGGTGGGACTGGGTGTAGACGGCAGCGCCTCCAACGACGGGGGGTACTTTCCCGGCGAGATCAAACAGGCGCTACTGGTGGCCCGGGTACGCGACGGCGCGCAGGCCATGACTGCAAGACGGGCCCTCAGGCTGGGGACCCGAGGTGGGGCGGACTGCCTCGGCCGGAAGGACATCGGCCGGCTGGAGGTCGGCGCCTGCGCCGACATCGCCCTGTTCCGGCTTGACGACCTGGCCCACGCCGGCGCGGGGCGGGACGCCGCGGCGGGTCTGGTGCTCTGTGGGCCGGTCCGCGCCGCCGAGGTTATCGTGGCCGGGCGCCACGTCGTTCACGAGGGCCGGCTGCAGACTGTGGACGAGCATGCGGTCGTCCGCCGCCACAACCAGGCCTCCGACCGGCTGCTCCGGAGATTTGGGGAGGCCTGACGGGCTCGTCCCTCGAAGCCTGAGGCCCATGGAGTAGTGGGCACCCGTGGGATCGGAGGAGGTCCCGCCTCCACATCTTGTGTAACGACGCCTGCCTCGTTACAACACATGTACACGCACCGGTTTTCGTCATCACATGGAGGCGCGACGAACGATGAGCATACCAACCCTTCCGCGGCCCGGCGGCATCCCCTCCGAACTGGAGACCGCACCCGACCGGACCCCAGCCGCCGGTATCCCAACCGTCTCCGGACAGCTGGGAGTGCGACGGCCGGACGTGGACGTGGTCATCATCGGCGCCGGGCCGTATGGTCTTTCCGTGGCGGCGCATCTCTCCGCGGCCGGCGTTTCGGTCCAAGTGCTCGGCCGACCCATGTCCTACTGGCGAGACCACATGCCGCGCGGCATGCTGCTGCGGTCGTCGTGGGAGGCCTCGCACATTGCCGATCCCGGCCGTGCGCACACACTCGACGCCTACGAGCGCCAACTGGCCACGGCCATCGGAAGGCCGATCCCTTTGGATCGTTTCGTCGATTACGGGCTCTGGTTCGCCGGCCGGTTGGTGCCCGGCATCGACACGTCCATGGCTACGCGAGTGGAACGAGACGGATTGGGTTTCCGGGTGGTCCTCGAGAACGGCGACGCTCTCCAGGCTGGCCGGGTGGTGGTGGCGACTGGATTGGACGGATTCGCACACATTCCGGTTGTCTTCGCGAGCATCTCACCAGAACAAGTCATACATGCCAGCGATCTCGTCGACCCCAACCGGCTGAGCGGCCGTCAGGTGGCGGTGATCGGGGGCGGTCAGAGTGCCCTGGAGACGGCGGCGCTCATCCACGAGGCGGGAGCGGCCGTACGAGTCCTGACCCGAGCCTCGCGCCTGCGCTGGCTGCGACGAAGCCAGCGGCTGCATGGACAGCAGGGACTTGCCCGGCGGCTTCTCTACCCCCCGACGGACGTGGGGCCACCGGGGCTCAACCAGATCGTGGCCCGGCCGCCTCTGTGGCGGCAGCTGCCGGGCCCACTCGGGGCTCGCGTGGCCTATCGCTGCATCCGCCCGGCGGGCGCAGGATGGCTGGTTGAGCGCTTGGCGGGGGTTCCCTTGGAGACGGGCCGAACCGTCGAAAGCGCCGAGGAGCGACCGGATGGGCTGCGCTTGGTACTCGAGGACGGCTCGCACTTGGACGTCGAGCATGTTGTCCTGGCGACTGGCTACCGCGTCGACGTCGGAAGGCTGCCCTTCTTGGGGCCAGAGCTGCTGAGCAGGCTTCGTCGCCCTACCGGCTATCCGCACCTGCGCGGTGGCTTCGAATCCTCGGTCCCAGGCCTCCATTTCGTGGGCGCGGCGTCGGCCCTCAGCTGGGGACCGGTCATGCGGTTTGTCAGCGGAACCACCTTCACCGCCAGGGCGCTGACCGAGGCCGTGATCCGCTCCGGCATTCCTGCCGCCCGCTGATGGCGGCGATCGCCGATCTGTTCGATCGGCCGGAGGAAGGCGCCGGCGAGGACCGTCAGCTCTCTGCCGCGGACGCTCGACTGAGTCAGGCGGCCCCGAGCGGGGCGATCGTCCTGGGCGCCGATTACCGAGGTTTGGGCATCGTTCGCAGCCTTGGTCGCCGTGGTGTTCCGATCTGGGTCGTTCGCGGCCATCACACGGTGGCCTGCCACTCTCGCTTCGTGGAGCGGGTCTTGGACTGGGACGCCGACACGGAGCACGACCCGGGTGCCCGGCTCCTCGCGCTTGGCCGGTCCGTGATTCCCGGCTTCTGGGCCCTCTTCCCCACGACCGATCAAATGACGGCGGCCATCGCCCGCCATCGGGCGGAGCTCAGCCGTTATTTCGTCGTCACCACCGAGCGGGAGCCGGTGGTCGCAGTTGGTCAGGACAAGCGGCAGTCGCACTCGCTGGCTGCTCGCAACGGCATCGGGTTTCCGCGGACGTGGCTCCCCACGGGCATTGAGGATCTCGAGGAGATCGATGCCGACTTTCCGCTCATCGTCAAGCCGGCCGTCAAGGCCCGGGCCAACCGGCTCACGCATGACAAGGCCTGGAAGGCCGGCGATCGTGTGGAGCTGCGACGGCGATACGAGGATGCCCTGAGGCTGCTCCCCGCCGACCAGATCATGATCCAAGACCTCATCCCCGGCGACGGCCGGTATCAACTCTCCTATGCGGGGGTCATGGACCGGGGCCGGCCCGTGGCCGACGTGGTCGCCCGGAGGCTCCGCCAGTATCCACGGCACGTCGGTCTCCACAGCACCTTCGTGGTCAGCGTGGAGGACGGCGAGGTGGAGCAGGCCGCGCAGCGGCTGGTCGCCGATCTCGACTACACGGGATTGATCGAGATCGAATTCAAGCGCGATCCCCGGGACCAGTCGCTCAATCTCCTCGACATCAACACCCGAGCCTGGGGATGGCACACCCTTGGGGCCCGCAGTAAGGTCGATTTCGTCCACATCACCTGGCAGCTGCTGCAGGGCATCCCGGTCACACCGGTGCGAGTGCCGGCGGGACAAACGTGGATGCGTCTGCTGACGGATGCCCTGGTAGCCGGCCAGGACATCCGTTCCAAGCATCTGTCTGTTCGGGAGTATGTGCGGCTGCTGGCGCGGCGGCACGATCCTGCCGTATTCGCCGCCGACGATCCTCTGCCGGCCCTGGCCGACGGCCCTCGGATGGCGTATTTACGCTGGAAACGAACCTTGGGACCTGCCTAGCGGCGTGCGACCTTCCACGGGTGCCCGCAGGTGTCGTCGGTGATTGACTTGCCGTCACCCGTCTCGTAGCATGAATCATCCGGGGCCGCCACTCCGGATCAACACAAGCAGAGGCGAAAAGGAGTGAGGGAATGGCAGGACGCGTCCGAACGTTCGGGAAGGTCCCAGTCTGGCTTGTAACGCTGACCGCTCTATGCGCCATGGTGCTGGCAGGATGCGCAACCGTCGCGGCTCCCCAGGGAGCCCCACCGGCTTCTCATCCGGCCAAGAAGCTGACGCCGATTCATGTTGATCTCAACTGGGTGTCCAATGTCGAATTCAGCGGCATCTGGTGGTCCATGAAGAAAGGCTGGTTCAAGTCGGCCGGCATCAAGCTGAACGGCCTCTGCTCCAGCAAGGCCGGGCCCAACGCCGCCTGCGTGCGGCCCTACGACTTCAGCAACACGCCCGAGTCCGAGAACGACCTCTGTGTGCGGGCCGGCAAGGCGTTGTGCATCGGCGTGGACGACTCGTCGGCCGTGCCGCTCGCCCGGCAGGCCGGAGAGAACAACGTCGCGATCTGGTCCGGCTCCCAGAAAACGCCCTTCGGATTCATGACCTGCTTTGTACCCAAGAAGCCCAAGGTCAACAAGAAGTGCAAATCGAACACGCATAAGAACATCACCTCTCCCAAGCAGTGGAGGGGGCTGAAGATCGGGTATCAGCAGGATGAGCTGTACGTGCCCGAGATCATGCTGGGCAGCGTCGGCCTCAACCTCAGCGATGTGAAGCCGGTCAAGGTGACCTTCGATACCTCGGACCTCACCACCGGAGCCACGGACGCACACCTGGTCTTCATCAACAACGAGCCCATCACCCTCAAGCTCCAGGGAGTCAAGACGAACGTCATCCCTGCTTACAAGTACGGCATGAAGGCGTTCTATGCGGATGCCATGTTCGTCCGCCAGTCCCAGATCAGCAAGTACAAGGGCGTGCTCAAGAAGTTCGTGAGCGCCGTGGACCGCGGCTGGAAGTATGCCATGCACCACCCGAAGAGCACGGCCAACCTGGTCGTTCACAAGTATTTCCCCACAAGCGAGGGCGGTGGTCCAGGCGCGCTAAAGCAGCAGCAGATCGAGATCAATCAGTTCGCCAAGACCCTCTCCCGAGATAGCAAGGGGCGGATCAACGGACGCATGACGCTCGGTCGCTGGAAGACCATCATTCACGACCTGAAGACCTATCCGGGCAGCATCGGCGGCGGGCCGCTTCTGACCGCGAACATCAAGGCCAAGTCCTGCTTCACTGACCAGTTCGCCCCTCCAGGAGCGAAATAGACGGCCGCTCGACCGTTGTCGTGACCGCGACGGCGCCGGGAGGGGAGATGCATGACGAGCATCTCCCCTCCGCTTCTCAACAGCCCGCGAGCATCGACGTGCACAGCGTGAACTACTACTATCCGGGCAAGGTGCCGCTGCTTGCCATCACCAATGCCTCGTTCAGCGTTGGTCCCGGTGAGTTCGTCTCCATCATTGGTCCGTCCGGCTGCGGCAAGTCGACCATGCTGCGCCTGATCGCCGATCTTTTGCGACCCACCAGCGGCCAGATCGCCATTGGAGGACAGCCGCCTGAGCGACTGCGACGGAGCCGCCAGATCGGCTTCGTGTTCCAGGACGCCGCGCTCATGCCGTGGCGTTCATCCTTCGGCAACGTGATGCTGCCTCTACAGGTGATGCGCCGGGCCGGTAAGGAGGGCAAGGCCAAGGCAGACGAGATGCTGCGGCTGGTGGGCCTGGGTGACTTTCGCAACAAACGCCCGGCCGAGCTGTCGGGGGGCATGCGGCAGCGCGTTTCGATCGCTCGGGCGCTGACCTATTCACCCAAGGTGCTCTTGATGGACGAGCCCTTTGGTGCCCTCGACCAGATCACCCGGGACGAGATGAACCAGGAGCTGCTGCGCATCTGGGAAACCAACCGCGCCACCCTGGTCTTCGTAACGCACTCCATCTCGGAGGCGGTCTTTCTCAGCGACCGCGTGGTCGTGATGAGCCCTCGTCCCGGGACCATCCGTCAGTCGATCACCATCGGACTGTCTCGCCCCCGGCTGCCCGCCATCAAACATGAGCCGGGCTTCTTTGAGTACGAGACTCAGGTGCTGCGGGCCCTCGAGGGAGACGCCTAGATGGCTCAGGTCGAGGAATCGATGGAGCGCCCCGCGAACGAGCCGGTTGCGACTCCTGAGGTCGCTGTCAGCGAGGCAGTGCCCGGGCGGTCATGGCCGTCATTCCGGCTGGCCGTCTCCCCTGGAAGTCAAGCTCTGCGCGTTATCCTGCCTCTGCTGGCCATCGGCATCTTTCTGCTGCTGTGGAATTACGTGCCGCAGTGGATGGGCCTCCACTCCTACGAGGTGCCCACCTTCTCCCAGGACATCAACGCGCTGTTCTCGGAATGGGGAACCATTGGGCCGAATCTGGAGATCACGATCACGGACGCGCTGGTCGGCTTCGCAGTCGGCAATCTGCTCGCGGTCATCGGGGCCATCCTGTTCTCGCAGTCTCGGTTGATCGAGTGGACGTTCTTCCCCTTGGCCATCCTGATGCAGACCATCCCCATCATCGTGATTGGTCCGGTCTTCGTCATCTTCTTCACCGTGTTCGGCTGGGGCCCCTACGATCCGCTACCGATCATCGGTCTGGGAAGCAAGCCGGTGTTGGGTGTGACCATCCTGATCACGTTCTTCCCGACCCTTGTAAACATGACCGTGGGCCTACGAGCCATCGATCCCAATCTCTACGACTTCATGCGCCTGATCAATGCCTCACGCTGGACCATCCTCTGGCGGCTGAGATTGCCGTCGTCGATCCCCTATCTGTTCTCCTCGTTCCGCATCACCTCCACGCTCTGCTTCGTGGGCGCGGTGGTGGGCGAGTGGATGCTGGCCAACAACACGGGCATCGGCGGCCTGATCAATCTCTTCCTGCTGGCCATCAACAAGCAGGGATTGTGGGCATCGGTCTTGGCGGTATCGGTTTCGAGCATGGCCTTCTTCGGCATCGTCCTCATCGCCGAGCGAGTCTTGGTGCCTTGGCGGGAGGAGCGCTAAGCCCAAGGCTTCACTTCGAGTGGGGCTGGCTTGCCCAGCAGGACTGGGCAACTGCCGATCCGGCCCTCGATAGCGTGATCTGAGGACGGATCCGACGCAGGGAGGATCCCAGGCGTGGCCGGCCCAGCGGGCGATGTGAAGAACGCAATGGCGGTCGTGAGCATGTGCCTGGTCCTCTCCATCGGCATCATGGTCTGCATGCCCCGGCCGGGTCATTCGCATCATGGGCGGATGGTCGTGATCTCGGGTCGCGCCGCACCGCCGCCCACCACTAACAGCAGTTACAGGCCGTCGGGCCACCGTCCGCCGGCTGCCATGCGCCGCTACGGTCCTCGACCCGCCATGCCCCTGCGGCGGGCTGTGCGCGAGGACGAGGCTGTCCCTTGGGCTACCGTTCCGAGGCCGCAACCACCTCGTCCCAGGATCGGACCGGCTCGAGATCCGTAAAGCGGGCGATGTCGCCGTAGATCTCCTGCCCGTGGGTGGCCAGAACCGCCCCGAACGCCTCCCCCGAAGTCACCCAGAAGCACGCCGTGCAGCGGTAGGTGGGCCGAGGCGCTCCCGGCGCCTCGGCCGGAACGCGCACCTCATATCGGCTGCAGTTGTCACCCAGTAGGCGGGCAAACATGGGCACATGGTTCTGGACGAAGTAGTCCAGATCGAAGCGGCCCTCCTCATCCTTTGGGTAGGTCACGGATGCGCAGAACATGTCACCTCCTCTACCTCTGTGGACCTGGTGCCTATCCTGCCCTTCCAGAGGGAGCCGAATCAATCTCTATTTTGAGCAGTCACCGTGGGCCGAATGTTCGCCTCGATGCATGATCGCCCGCGCTAGGACCCCTTCGGCTTCCAGACGCCGAAGCGGTTGCCCTCGGGATCCACGAGGTGGGCGAACTCGATGGCCGGGTTGGAGGTGACGGGCACCAGGACGCTGGCCCCAAGCTCCTCTGCCCGTCTCACCGTCTCGGCCACATCGTCGACCTGGACGTAGAAGATCGCGTAGCGGGCTCCCCCGATCGCGGACGTGTCCCAGAGGCCGCCCTCGCTCTGGTTGATCATTTGGTAATTGGCTGGCGATGAGGAACCGAAGGCCCAGCCGAACAGATCCCCGTAGAATCGCTGCGCGTCCTCGGGGTTGTCGGTGCCGATCTCAAAGTAATTGACCAGGTTCGTGCTCATGTACCTCCTCCTTTGAATGAATGCCGTCGCCTCCAGGCACTGTCCCCAAGTGTCACTCGTGGCTGATCTTCGCCTCAGACTATGCGGATACCGGCTCCGGGGCTTCTTCCCGCGCGACCGGCCGGTCGTAGTCCTCGGAGAGGTCGAGGAGCGGCAGCGGCCGCAAATCGATGTCGAGCGCGGCCGCCAGCGGCGGGATCACAAACACCGCCATGGCGAACAGCTCCAAGCCGAAGGGCAGATATCCCGAGTAGCCGGGAATGGGCATCTCAAAGAGCCGCCATTGAGAGACAAGCGGCACATGGTAGAGCCACTTGATGATCGAGAAGTAGTTCCATGCCTCCCAAAGGAAGCCGCACGCCAGCGCCGCCAGCGCAAAGGACATCGGGAGCAGCAGCCGGCCCTGCCAGATCGCCTCCAGCAGCGAGGGCCGGCCCAGCCAGTGATTGATGGGATCGATCAGGAAGAACAATGCCAGCCAGATGAGCCCGAAGGCGTAGTGCGGAAGAAAGATGGGCACGATCACACAGAGCAGTCCCGCCACGAACGCAAGGTTCATCAGCCGGTCGGGAACGGTCAGCTCGTGCCGCAAACGCAGGCCGGCCAGCAGATGCGCCGGCATCGACAGACGCCGAACGAGGCGCGGCAGCGTCACCGAGACGCAGATGGCCGTCTCCCAGACGGCCAGCAGGACCGTGCTGAAGCACACCGACGCGTAGACGACGTAGCCGAGGAGGCTGAAGCCGCTGCCGCCGACATACTGCCAGTTGTGCACCGCGAGGTTGAACCCTTCGAACACCCACCAGAAGCCGGCCGAAACGGGGAGCATGAGCGCAAAGAGGCGCCAGGAGCGGTCGAGGATGGACAGACCGACCCGGCCGAGGTGCCCGTCGACGGTAAGGATGTAGCCGAGCCACACAACCGGGAAGTAATAGGTCGAAGCCGGCGCCAGGTGGATGAAGATGAGCGCCTCACCGGCGATCATCAGGCCGAGGCCCACATAGCGGCGCCGGTGATGCGTTGTGAGAACCACGGGCATAGTTAAGGCTATCCGAGACCTGCCGGTTAGACTGGCCATGAACCGACGGCCGAAGGCGTGGGGAGAGGGCGCGTGAAGATACTGGTCACCGGCGGCGCCGGCTATATTGGCAGCTTCGTCACCCGAATGCTTCAGGACGAGGGTCATGACGTCGTCATTCTCGACAACCTGGCCTACGGGCATCGGGCGGCCGTCACCGCCCCGGTGGAGGTGGTCGATCTCGGCGACCGATCGGCCGTCGAGCGGGTGTTCGAGGTGCACCGTCCGGATGCGGTCATGCATCTGGCCGCCTGGATCGACGTGAACGAATCCGTCAATGATCCGGCCAAGTACTTCGTCAACAACACCGGGTACACGGCCATGCTCCTTGAGGTCATGGCCAGGCAGGAAGTCTCGGTCTTCGTCTTCTCCTCCACGGCCGCCGTGTACGGGACGCCGGACGCCATCCCCATCTCTGAGTCCGCACCGACACGACCGGAGAGCCCCTACGGTCTCTCCAAGCTGCTCACGGAGATGTCACTCCCCGCCCACAGCAATGCGTACGGAACGCGATGGATCGCGCTACGGTACTTCAATGCCGCGGGCGCTGCGTTGGACGGCACCACCGGCGAGGACCACGAGCCGGCAACGCATCTCATCACCAACGTCATCAAGGGAGCGCTGGGCCAGAAGCCCTTCACGCTCTTCGGCGATGACTATCCGGATACCCCTGATGGGACCTGCCTGCGCGATTACATCCACGTTCTCGACATTGCCGCGGCGCACGTCGTGGCCCTCGAGCACCTGTCCGGCGGCGGCAAGAGCGGCGTTTTCAATGTGGGAACCGGTCGGGGCTTGACGAACCTCGAGGTGGTCAACGCTGTGAAGCGAATCTCCGGCACCGACCTCCCAGTGACGATCGGGCCACGCCGTGCGGGCGATCCGTCACGGCTGGTTGCGGACGCCGGACTGCTTCGGCGCACGATGGGCTGGGAACCGCGCTATAGCGACCTAGACACCATCGTCGAGTCTTCCTGGCGCTGGCAGAAGAGCCATCCGCAGGGGTACGGCGAGTAGCACTCCCGGCGGCGACCGGTTGCCCAGAAACAACAAAAGCCCCAGCTCTTTCGAGCTGGGGCCTTTGCCGTCGGTCGGTCAGACCTGGGTGATGCGAGTTCGAGCGGTGACGGCTGCGCCGGCCAGCAGCATCATGATGCCGAGACCGAGCGGCAGCAGCGGCAGTCCACCGCCGGCGGGAGCGATGCCACCACCGGTAGTGGGCAGCGTGCTCGGGGAAACTCCGCAGCTGCCGAAGACCTTGGTGTACTCACCTCCGGAACCGGTGATGGCGCTTACGCGCGTACTGGTTCCGGTCGCGGGGTTGAACTTGTAGATTCTTGGCCCCGCCACGGTGATGTTCAGGCCCGTTCCCTTGATATCGATCGATTCCGCCGTCTCGCCTGAGCAGGGCAGGGTCACCAGCTGGCCGATACGGTTGCAGGTGATGCCCGTATTCGGCTTGGCGGTGCCGGTGAAATGCTCACCACAGAGGGTGGCGTTTACGACTCCGGTCGGCGGCACGCAGTAGTTGAAGTTGGTGTAGCCCTGACCCGGGCAATGGACGCCCGAGGTGCTGGCGTTGATGCTGCTGGTATGGACTGCCGGCGAAGCCGCAAGGGCGGTGCCCGTCGCGACGGCGCCCATGGGCAGCACAAACAGCACTCCCAAGGTCAGGATCGCCAAAGCTCTCTTCATGAAAAGTACCCCCAATAGTGGTCGACCGACGCGACGAAAACAAAAGGATAGGGACGAAATCCCCCCAGGTGAAATCAGCTTACCACGGCCCTCTCTGTCTGTCAATCCCACCAGCCGGCCTACCGCCGGCCCAGAGAGCCGATCCCGAGCCGAAAATCATCGCCTGGGGTTACGAACGTATTCACATGATCTGTCGTAGGCGCCGCCGTGCTATATCCCCGATATCCGGTACCGCAACCTCCTTGGTCCATGGAGCTTCGACATAGGCCTCGTAGGTCGCCGGGTTCCAGATCTCGACATGATCAAAAATACCCGTGACGACCGCCTGCCTTTCAATGTTCGCATACTGCAGAAGCGGTCCCGGCAGCGTCACCCGGTTGGCGGCGTCCACTTCCAACATGGAGGCATCCGCCACCACCGTGTGCATGAAGAGCCGGCTCTCGTCCGGGTCCAGCTCCCGCTGAGCGTCCCTCAGCAGCCCCTGCCAGGTCTCCAGATCATACAGCGCCAGGAATCGGGTGGGCTCGTCGGGGGTGAGCCGGACGTCCGACGTTTGTTTGATGGCGATGGCCCGATGCCACTCGTGATCTGCTCCGTTGAGCAGATCGTCGGGGATGGTCAGCCGCCCCTTGTAGTCAAGCTTGCGCTCGTGAACACCCGAAAACATCCTGATCTCACCGTTGGCTGGGGTTGATTCCGTCCACCACCGTCCCACGGCCGGCAGGTTGCATGTGAGTATACGCCGGGCTAGCGCACTGTTACGCTTTTGGCCAGGTTCCGGGGCTTGTCGGGGTCCCGTTCGAGTCGCAGCGCGAGCCGGTAGGCCAGGCTTTGGAACGCCGCGGCGGCCTCGAACAGGACGGCTTCGCCGCCGCCTCTCATGGGAAGGTGCGCCTCGAACTCGGGATGGGGATCCGGACTAAGCCCGACGGTGAATGCCCCGCGGGCTCGAACCTCGGCCGTGCCCGCCAGTGTCTCCCGCAGCACGGAGGGCTCGGTCGCCAGAACGATGCAGGGCGTGCCGGGCTCGATCAGGGCGATCACCCCATGCTTCAGCTCGCCCGAAGCGAAACCCTCCGCGTGGATGTAGCTCACTTCCTTGATCTTCAAGGCGGCCTCGAGCGCCAGTGGATAGTTGATGTCCCGGCCGAGAACGAAGATGTGATCGGAATCGGCCAGGCGCTCTGCCAGGCGCTCGATATTGCCTCGATCACGCTCCTCGACCAGCAGCGCCTCCATGAGCAGGGCCCCCTGCACCACTGCGTGAACCCCCTCTTCGGCGCGTCCTGCCAGCTGATAGGCGGTCATGACGAGCAGGGCCAGCTTGGCGGTGTACGTCTTGGTGGCGAGTACGCAGCGCTCCGGGCCGCAGTCGAGCAGGATGGAATGATCGGCCAGGCGGTACAGGGACGAGCCCTCGCTGTTGGTCAGTGCGGCCACGCGCGCTCCTCTCGATTGGGCCAGCCGGGCTGCATCCAGGACGTCGATCGTCTCCCCGCTCTGTGAAAGGGCAATGACCAGCGACGTCGGGTCAAGCAGCGGGCCCGCCAGGCGCATCTCGGAGGCCATGACCGCCGTCACCTGGCGGCCCGCGATCCGAGACATCAGGTATTGTCCCGCCATTCCGGCGTTGTTGGCCGTCCCGCAGCCCGTGATAAAGACGCGAGAGGACTCCTCGATCATGCGCGCCAGGGTCGAAACGTCGTCCGACTTCTCGGCCGCCAGGCGCCGCAGGACGGCAGGCTGCTCGTTGATCTCCTTTTCCATATAGTGGTCGAAGGGACCGAGCGTGCGGTCGTGAACCGGCCAATCGACCTCGCGAACCTGCGGCTCGATCTCGCGTCCCGAGCCCACCTCGAACACTCGAGCGGTCCCCGACGGATCCAGTGACACCGCCTGGCCATCCTCCACGAAGAGCAGCTTTCTGGTGTGGGGAAGCAGGGCCACCGGATCCGAGGCCAGATAGGAGCCCTCCTCAGACAATCCGACGACCAGCGGAGAGCCGTTCTTGGCGGCGGCGATCTCTCCCGACTCACCGTCCAGGACGGCGATGGCGCTCAAGCCTTCCAGCTGTCGAAAGCCCGACATGAGCCCCGTCACCAGCCGGCTCCGTCCGTTGGCTGCCGTCCCCGCCATCTCCTCCTCGAGGAGATGCACGACCACTTCCGTATCAGTCTCCGAGCGGAACTGGTGGCGCTGCAGACGGCCGCGGATGGCGTCGTGGTTCTCGACGATGCCGTTGTGGATAACGGCCAGACGGCCGGAGCAGTCGAGATGGGGATGGGCGTTTTGTTGCGTGACCGCGCCGTGCGTGGCCCACCGGGTGTGGCCGAGACTGGCCGAGGCGGGGGGCAGGGATGAGACGGCGTCGCCGATCTTTCCGGTCTGCTTCTCGCTGAGCACTCCGCCGCCTGCGGCGACGGCCACCCCCCACGAGTCATAGCCGCGATACTCGAGATCCTTCAGACCCTCGACCACGACCGAGGTGGGCCGATCCGTATTGCCGACGAAACCGAAAATGCCGCACATATGTTCCTTCCTTGGAGACCTGTCTTTGAGGTAACGCCTCGGAGGCGCCTTCGCAACAGGTGGAGGAACCGATCCGGCGGCATGGCTGCCGGTATCATCCCAGGGACACTCGTCGGGGAACAGTTGAGTGGTCTTTGTCAGGGCATTGCTGCTCTGGTTTGCCCCACTCATGACGACCTGTTCGGGCCGGGGAACGATCCGCCGAATCGTTCGATGCGTTCCCTTCCTCGTCATCCGCCGAGAGGCGGACCGGGCGCTTGGAGCTGACGTTCGGTCGCCGACGCTATCCGGGGATTGCACCTCCTACCGGTTACGGCATCACTGTAGCAGCTTCGACGCCATCTCGCGAGCGATTCGTCAGCAGACACGGAAATGCGGCAATTTTTGGCGTATTCTTGCCGCCTGCCGATCGACAAGCCCGATAGACTGTGATGCCATGCGGATTCGTCGATTCCTGGGCCTCGCGGCGGTCCTTGTTATCCTGACCAGCGGCTGCGGCGCCTCTGCGGTCAACACCCCGATGACCCTGCGTATCTGGTACTCCACGGACGATCCCATTGAGCACGCTTGGGCTCTGAAGCTGCCGGCCCTGTTCGAGCGGAGCCACCACAACATCCGGGTGGCCCTGACCACCTATCAGTTCGAAGACTTCGACCGCAACATGCAGCTGGCCCTCTCGACGGGTCACGCGCCCGATCTTGCCTACGCCACACCACGGGTCTGCGGCATCCCCGTCTACGTTCAGAACCACAAGCTGCTCAACCTCACCCCCTACGCGAGGCGCTACCGGTGGGCCGCCCGGCTGCGTCGCGGCCTGCTCCAGGACTACAATTCCCCGTTCGCCCTCTACGACAGCCAGAAGCCCGGAATCGCGGGGCGGCGAGTGCCCGTGTACGCCGTCCCCACTGCCGTGGCGGCGGTGGGGATCCTCTACAATGCCCGGCTCCTGCGGCGTCTCCATCTCCGCGTGCCCCAAACTCCCGGCCAGTTTGTCCGCGACCTTGCCGTGGCCAAGCGGGCCCATCTGACTCCCATCGCGATGGGCAACGCCGACGGGTGGCTCGGTGACGACTGGTATCAGACGCTCGCCAATACCCGGTTTTCGTACACGGATCTCGAGCGGGAGCTGCGGCTCGACCACAGCTTCACCTTCAACCGCAAACCCTTCCTGATGATGTCGAGCCGGCTGCGGGCCTGGGCGGCAAAGGGCTACTTCACTCCCAACTTCGGGGGCCTGGACGCGCAGGACGGGGTGACCACCTTCTTCAAGGGGCGGAGCCTGTTCGAGCTGGTCTCGAGTAGTCAGGATTCCCAGATCCTGAGCCTGGAGAAGGCATCAGGCCTCAACATCGGCGTCTTCCCCTTCCCGGCCGGCAAGGGCCGGTCGGTCATGCCGCAGAGCGGGTACGAGGGCTGGATCGTGCCCAGCTCAGGTCATCACCACAGCGTGGCCATCACCTTCATCAACTGGCTGCTCAAGCCGTCAACGCTGCGGTTCATGCTCCATCGCGGCATGCTTCCCGCTGCCCCCGAGCCGGCGTCCTCCGGGGTCAGCCCGTGGCAGCGTGAGTACCTCCGGAGCCTGGCCTCCGCCCGCCCGGGGGTCTATCTGGACGCCGCGCCGATCCCCAACCTGAACGCCACCATGGAAGCGAACGTGCAGCTTCTACTCCAGGGCTACGAGCAGCCGTCGGTGCTTCCTCGGGTGATGCAGCTGGTCTATGCCTCGCATGGGGCGAGGCACGGGAAAACCGAGGCCATCGACTGCGAGTTCTGACCGGCGGGCGGCTCCGTTCCTCGGCTGCCCCGTCGCCTCCAGCCGGCGGGCGACCCACTTCGACAACCGCGGCGGCGGCTATGACGACCGGCTTGGAACGGGTGATGCCTGCTCGCGGCCGGCGGTCTCGTCAGACACTGCAGGCGTTTCTCTTTCTCGGTCCGGCGATGCTGCTCGTCGGCGTCTTTCTGCTGTGGCCCCTCATCTGGATCCTCGCGATCTCGTTCACCCGCTGGAACGGCTACGGCCCCATCTCCTTCGACGGCCTGAGCACTTGGACATCTCTCTTCGCCGATCCCGGATTCCAGAGCGCGCTGGAGCATTCGCTGATCTGGCTGGGGCTGACGGCGACCGTCCCGGTGGCGGCCGGATTCGTAATGGCGGTAGCGATGCAGCGCGGCGGGATCATCGGGCCTGTCGCCCGGGCCATCGCCGTGGTTCCCCTGCTACTGCCGCCGGCCGTTGCGGCCACCACGTGGCTCATCGCCTTCAACCCCAACTATGGACCCCTGAATGCCTCACTGCGCTTGATCGGCCTGGGCACCCTACAGCCGGACTGGCTCGGCGATCCGCGTCTGGCCTTCTGGTCGGTGTTCGCGGTGGCGCTCTGGAGCTCCGCGGGCCTGAGCATGCTGATCTTCTCCGCGGCCCTCCGATCCATCGACGCCAGCTACTTCGATCTGGCTCGGGCCGAGGGCGCTGGACCGTGGCAGACACTGCGCTCCCTGATCGTCCCCGCCTGCCGCCGCGCTTCGGGCCTGGCGGTCATCGTCACCGTGGTGCTCACGTCTCAGGTATTTGATCTCCTGTACGTGCTCACCAACGGCGGGCCGGGCGGGGCGACACTGATGCTGCCGCTGGACATGTATCTCCGCGCCTTCACCGGCCTGACCAACGTGAGCCAGGGAGTGGCCGACGCGGCCCTGCAGGTGGTGCTTGGCGTGGCCTTAGCGATCGGCGCGCTCGCCCTCACCGTCACGCATCCCAGCTTGGCGGGTGAGGGAGATTATCGTCGGCCGACCGCTACCCCCTCCGGAACGGGTATCTCTGCGCTGGCCGGCCTGCTGGTGGCGCTCCCTCTGGTGTGGACGCTCACCGCCGCCTTTACCAGCGGCAGGGCTGCAATCCTGCAGCCGCTGAGCATCAGCTGGCCCCCATCGGGATCCGCTTTCGTCACGGCGTGGAACGCCGGTATCGGCTCCGGCCTGGGACAGAGCCTGCTCATCGCGCTGGTGGTGGTTGGGTTGACCCTCTTGCTTGCCCTTCCCGCGGCGTTTCAGCTCCAGGGCCCGGGCGTGGCCCGCGCCCTCCGCGGCGTCTTGTTGGTCCTGCTCCTGATCACCCTGGTACAACCGGGAGAGGCATATCTGATTCCGCTCTTCTATCTGGTGCAGCAGCTGAACCTCGGCGATAGCCTTGCGGGCCTGGTGATCATCGAGGTTGCCCGAGTGCTGCCCTTCGCCGTCCTACTGCTCTGGATCTTCATGCGCTCGCTTTCCGCCGACCTCCTCGCCTCGGTGCGTCTGGAGGCCGGCTGGGGTGCGCGGGCCCTGCTGCGAGTGGTGGCGCCGCTGGCCGCCCCGGCCGCCGCGGCGACGGCGCTCTGGGTCTTCGTGAGCAGCTGGAGTGAGTTCACGCTTCCCACATTGCTTCTGTCCAATCCCGGCACCGCGCCCGTGGCCTTGCGGTACTTCGCCGGCACGCACGATACTGAATTCAACCTACTTGCCGCGGGGACGCTGCTCGTGATCGCCCCCGTGGTCTTGGCCCTCGTCCTGGCCTATGGGCCCGCCGCGCGCGGGCTCAGGGCGGTTGGAAGGAGCATGATCACGTGAACCGATGCCTGCCCGTCCTCGCGCTCGTCGCGCTGGCCGTCGCCACTTTCGGGGTGGCCGGTCCGGTCGAGGCGGCCACTCAGCCGGCTTCCGGATTCCATGCCCACTTCCGGGGCACGGTCATCTACTACAACCCGGCCGGCTTTGAGCCTGACTTCGACCTGATCTCTCGAGTTATCGTCCGCACGAAGGTACGTCCCCGGTTCGGCCCTGCATTCACGCTCATCCTGGACTCCTATCTGGAGAGCTTCCAGACGGACACCCAGCCGGTGCTTCCCGACCTCATCCACCAGAAGCGCTTGCTCAGCAGCACGCTCGGCGGGTTCCTCTCGGGGAAGGCCATCGTCGTGGGACGCTCCAACCGAGTGCTCTTTGTCGGTGACATGCTGGCCGAGGCTCTCATCAAGCCCATCTGCATGATCAACGGCAAGAACCCGGCATGCAAGATCGAGACGAATCACATGATCGTCAACCTTGTCGGCCAGGGCGCCGCTCGGGGCGGGTCGATGCGGCTCAAGAGCGTGTTCACCCTGAATTCGAAGTTCGACGTCGCCGGGGTGGTCTACGGAGATGCGCACATCCCCGCGGCCGCCCAGGCGGTGCTGCGGCAAGGCACCGGCCGGCTGAACATCCACCAGATCCTGCACGACTTTCACGTGCCCAGGCCGTATCAGCGAGGCACCGCGGGCAACGGTCGCCCGGCAGGCGGCACCTGCATCGCCGGCCACTGCACCAACCGCTCGGGAGTTGTGGGGCACCGCCAGAAGCCGTCAAGCGGCAGCGGCCCCTTGTCCGGATCGCACGGTACCCGCTCGACGAGTCAGCCCAGCGCTCGCCCCGCCTGGATGGCGCCGCTGGGGATCGCGCTCATCGTGCTCGCGCTGATCCTGCTGGCCTTCTTCTTCTGGGACCAGCTCCGAGCCCGTCGCGCTCGGACCGATCAGGCCTCCAACGCGCCGACGTGACGCCGTGAGCCGGCCGGCTCGGGAAGGAATCGCTCCCATGCCTCGTTGGCGAGCGGCACCATCGCCTCCCTGAGCCGCAGGCGGCTACCCACCCATTCCAGGAACCCCTGTGCCTCCAGCTCCCGCACCACCGGTCCGTAGCGTTCCGCGAGGGTCTCCTGAAAGCGTGCTTCGTATACCGCAGGGTCGATCCCCTCATCGAGGAGGCGGAGGCGCATGACCACGGTCTCGAAGCGCTCGTCCAACGGGCCGACGAGGTCGCGAGTGACCACCGGGTCCCGACCCTCCAGCACGGCCTTGATATACCGGGCCGTGTGTCGCAGGCGCACGGAGCGGAACGGGCGGAGATAGTCGTAGGCGCCCACACCGGCCGCCCAGAACTGCTCGTCGTGCCAGTACGCCAGGTTGTGGCGACAGCGGCAGCCCGGCTGGGCCCAGTTGGCCACCTCGTAGTGTTCGAACCCGGCCGACGCCATGACTTCGCAGGCTCGATCGTACAGGTCGGCCACCATGTCGTCTTCCGGGAGTGGCAGATTCCCCCGTGCCCGGCGGCGCTCGAAGGGCGTGCCCGGCTCCACGATCAGCGAATAGAGGGAGACATGATCAACCCGCAGCTTGATCACGGTCTCCAGCGTGGCCTCCCATGAAGCCATCGTCTGATCCGGGATCCCATACATCAGGTCCAGGCTCACCTGATCGAATCCCGCCCCTCGGGCCTCCAAGACCGAGGCGGCAACATCGGCCGCCTGATGGCCACGACCAAGCGCCTGAAGCTCGGCGTTCTGGAGGCTCTGGGCGCCGAAGCTGATTCGGTTGATGCCCAGCCGGCGGAATGCCTCCAGGGAGGCGAAGGAAATCTCCCCTGGATTGGCCTCGAGCGAGATTTCGGCGTCCGGGGCGAGGGAGAACACCCGCCCCACGGTTGCCAGGATGACCTCCAGACGGTCCGCGGGCAGCATACCGGGTGTGCCGCCGCCGAAGTACACCGTTTCCAGCAGCGGTCGGGAGTCATCCCCGGTGCTCTGCTCGATCTCCCGGCAGAGCGCTCGCACATAGGGCTCGACCCGCGCGTCGCCGCCCACGTGCGTGGCGAAGTCGCAATAGGGGCACTTGTAGGGACAGAACGGGATATGCAGATAGAGGCCGCGCCGCGGCGCCCAGCCCGCCTGACTCTGATCAGAGATCGATTGTGGGGTTCGTGTGCTCGTCACCGGCCATAGTCTACGGTCGGCGGCCGGAAGCCGGCGCTCGCTCGGCCCGGAAGGATGGGGGGCGGCCCCGAATCACTCCGGGGCCGCCTCGTTCTCAGCCCTTGACTACGAAGGGGCCGAAGGTCTGGAAGCCGCTGCTCCGCTTGACCTTCACCTTGAAGTAGTCGATGTCCACGTTCACGTTTTTGGAGACAAACGTGTAGGTCTTGCTCGAGTGGGTGTGGATCGGCTTGGTGTTCATCTGTATGACCTTGTGCTGCTGGGTGATGGCGAGGATGTTGAAGCTCAGCGCCTTGAGCGTCCCGTACACCGTCCAGGTCAAGGTCACGGTGGTCTTGGCCTGGTGGCCATGGCCGGTCACGCCGTAGCCGATGACCTTTACCGTCTCGCTGGCGTCACGGCACAGGCTCGAGATCTGGGCGTTGTTGGAGTCGCCGCTGTACTCCACGATCCAGCTGTAGGTGCCCGCCTTCTTCGGTGTGAAGCTGGGAGACGTGTAGGTGCCGTTGCCGTGCACGGCCTTGATTGGCGAGGTGAAGGCGGGCTTGTGGCTGCAGGCGGCGTCGCCCGGGCCGAAGAGCTTGAAGATGATGGAGCCCGTGGGGCTCTTGCCGCCGAGAAGCTTGGCGGTGTCGTGCGTGGCGCTTCCGAGTGGAATGGTGGAAGAGGTGCTGCTGGTGAGAGACAGGGCACGGGGAGTGGCGACGGCGACACCCTCCGGTTCAGAGAACGTGGTGTTGGCCCCGGCCAAGACGGCCTTGGGGGCCACGTTGCCGTTTTGTTTCGGCCCGAACTCGACCACGGAGCCGTTGTTGAAGTTGGTGATGTAGGCATTGCCCTTGGCATCCACCGTCAGGTCGTCGGTGTCGCTCAGGCCCGTCAGCCCCCCGCTGATCAGCCGTATGGGCTTCGCGTCTCCGTGCGCGTGAGCCGCGAACTCCTCGAAGCTGTTCCCGCCATTGCTGACGAAAATGTTGCCGCCGAAACCAACCTTCACATCGTCGGGAGACGCCAGCCCCGTGGAGGGACCCATGATGTTTCGAATCGGTGTGGCGTTGCCGTTCGCCCCGGGGGCGAAGACGTAGATCGCGGCGCTGCCGGTCGCGTCGGCATAGAGCGTTCCCGTGGCATCGACACCCAGGCCGTCGACGTTTGATTCTCCGATGCCCGTATTGCCTCCCACGATGGTGCGAATGGGAGCGACATCGCCCTTCGCCCCAGGGGCGAAGATGACCACACCAGGCGAGCCGAAGTTACCGACATAGAGAGTGCCGTCTGGAGCCAGCGACATGTCGTCGTTGTTGCTCAGCTCCGTCTTCGGGCCCTGGATGGTCCGAATCGGAGCGGCGTTTCCCGACGCCCCGGGCGCGTACTCGGTAATGGCGTTGGAATTGAAATCGGAAACGTAGACGTGCCCGGCGGGATCAACAGCCACGTCGGCCGGGCCGGATATCATCGTGGATGGCCCTTGAAGGACTCGCTTAGGAGCGACGTTTCCGTGCGCACCCGGTCCGAACACGTCGATGCTGTTGCGGCCGTAGTCAGCGACATAGATGGTCCCCTGGGGATCAGGTCCCTTGGCGGAGGCGACCATGCTGCCCATGACGAGGGGCACTGCGGCAATGGAAATCGCCAGCGACATGACCGACCGAGCGACAGTCTTGCGGCAGCTATTCACGGTCGAACCTCCGTCTGCAGAAATGTGCAAAATGCTACCACGGGTGACATCGCCCTTGCCAGGCAAAATCATCCATGACGCCACGCTCGACCAGACGGCTGCTCCTTGGGACCAACAACCCTTCAAAGCTGGAGGAGCTGCGTCGCCAGCTGTCCGGCGTCCCATTCGTGCTGGTCTCGCCGAATGAAGTGGGCATCACCCTGGAGGTGACCGAGACCGGCGTCACCTTTGCTGAGAATGCGCTGCTGAAGGCCAGGGCATACGCCGAGGCCGCCGGTCTGGCGGCCCTGGCCGACGACTCCGGCCTCTGCGTTGGTGCCCTCGACGGCCAGCCCGGCATTCACTCGGCCAGGTTCGAGAACCTTTCGACTTCGTCCGCTCGCAACCAGCGTTTGCTCGATCTGCTGCGTGACGTGCCGGAGCAAGAGCGGGGCGCCACCTTCGTCTGCGTCATCGCCTTTCACGATCCGCATGGGCAGGAGTGGACCGTGGAAGGGCGGGTTCGGGGGCGGATCGCCCTCCGAGAACGTGGGGACGGAGGTTTCGGCTACGATCCCCTGTTCCTGATTCCCGAGCTGGGTGCGACATTCGGCGAGAGGCCCGAGCGGAAGGACGATTTGAGTCACCGTGCCAGGGCCGTCGCACTGGCTCGAAAACGGCTAAAAGCCGAGGTTGATTGTTAGAATGAAGCCCCGATTCTGTCTGCGGGGAATCATGGAGGCCGCGTGACTTCGAGACGAGTGATGGGCTGGCTGGGCACACTCCTGGTCGTGGCCGGAGTGGTGGTGGTCGGCGTGGTCGCCTACACCTACTTCAAGGGCCACAACAGCGCGACACCCCCGAGCACGCGCTCGACGGTGCCCAACACCAACGCGCAGATCAACCGGCAGAACCGTCATTTTCTTCATGTCTCGGTGCACCACGGGCTGCAGCTCGGCCAGGCCGCCGTCCGTATGCGGATCCCGGCCATCGGCGTCGATTCACCGGTCATCGAAACCGGTGTGGTCAACGGCCAGTGGCAGGTGGCGGATTGGGCAATCGGGCATCTGCAGGGCACGGCCAATCCCGGCATGGCGGGCAACGTGGGCCTCGCTGCCCACGACGACATCAAGGGAGAGATCTTCAAGCGCCTCGGCGAGCTGCGGTTTGGCGAGCGCGTGTACGTCTATACGCGACGGGCCGTATATACATACGCGGTCACCGGAAAACAGGTTGTGCCTTACAGGGACGGCGCGGTCCTGAATCCACAAGGTCGCAAAAAGCTGCTTACCATGATCACCTGCACCCCGTACTGGGTCGACAGCCAGCGGCTGGTCGTCTTCGCTGTAATGAAGGGCGTCCGGCCCCTTCCCACCACCAGCAGCTACGGCTAGTCTCCGCGAGTCCGGCTCCGGGTGCCTGGACACGCATTTCGCCTGATATGCCAGGCAGACGGCTGGGGCAGCATTTCCTTCATGACCGGCGGGTGCTCGCTGGAATCCTCGCAGCCGTCGCGCCCACCCCCGACGACTTCATCCTCGAGATCGGCCCCGGTCGGGGAGTGCTGACCCGTGAGCTGGTTCGTTCCGGCGCCGGCGTGGCGGCCGTGGAGCTGGACGGCGACCTGGCGGAGCAGCTCCGGCAGGCCATCCCTGGGGCTGAGATCATCCGGGCCGATGCCCTGACCGTCGATCCCTGTGAGATCGTCCCGAGGGACAACAGCCGGAGTGGATACAAGCTTGCCGGAAACATTCCCTATTACATAACGGGCGCGCTCCTGCGGCACTATTTAGAGGCGCGCTGCCGCCCGGCCGTCGCGGTTCTCATGGTGCAATGGGAGGTGGCCTGCCGCCTCACGGCCCGCCCGGGAGCGATGAGTCTCCTGGCGCTCGGCGTCCAGCTCCACGCCGAGCCCGAGATCGTGAGGCGGGTGTCTCCATCGTCCTTCCGGCCGCCGCCGAACGTCGACTCTGCGGTGATCAAGCTGACCGTTCGCGATGCACCCGCTGTGCCCGTCCAAGATCTCGACACCTTCTTCCGGATCGCTCGGGCCGGGTTCTCTGCCCGAAGAAAACAGATGGTCAATTCCCTGTCGCATTCCCTGAAGCTGCCCAAGGACACCGCCGTAGACCTTCTCGAGGAGGCAAGGATTCCGCCATCCGCACGAGCAGAGGCCCTCAGTCTGGACGACTGGAGCCGCCTGACCGCCGCCTATCTGGCCGGCTCCGCACCGGCGCCCATACCGGCTGGAGCGCTACCATGAGCTTCTTCAGGAAGGCGCTGGGAAAACGCCAGCCGGCAACGCGGGCGCACCCGGAGTGGCTCATCGTGGGCCTGGGCAATCCGGGCGGCCAGTATGCCAAGACCAAGCACAACGTCGGCTTCATGTGCACCAACCGCTTGGCCCACCGCATGGGCCTCCGGTTCCGGGGCAGCTCCTGGCGCGCCGATCTTGCCTCCGGTCTGCTGCGCGGCATTCCCGTCGCCCTCGCCCAACCACAGACCTATATGAATGAGTCCGGGCAGGCGGTCGTGCGGCTGACGCGACACTTCCGCCTCAAGCCGGACCGCGTGCTGCTGATCTACGACGAGGTCGATCTTCCCTTCGGGACGATCCGGATCCGACCGTCCGGCAGTGCGGCCGGTCACCGGGGCATGCAGTCGGTTATCCGGGAGATGGGCACCGACGAGATTGCGCGCATCCGGGTGGGCATCGGGCGTGGCGCCGGCGAAACGCGAGATCATGTGCTCGCGGAGTTCCTCCCCGATCAGGGTGCCCTGTTGCCACAGCTCTGCGATCACGTGGCCGATGCCGTCGAAACGACCGTCGTGGACGGTTTGACGACAGCCATGAACCGGTTCAACGGCCCCATTCCGGCCGTGGGAGCCCCGGCGTGAGGCTGGCGCCGCTCCTCGAACGCTTCGCGACCTCGTCCAGCCTTGCCGGCGTTGCGGCAGAGCTGGCCGCCGAGGGCCGCGTGGAGGTCGGAGGCTTGATCGAGGGCGCGCGGCCCCCGTTGATCGCCTTCCTTGGCGGCCAGACTGGGCGCTCTCTCCTGGTGATCACCGGCCATCCGCATCGTGCGGAGCACCTGGCCCAGGAGCTGGAAGCCTGGCTCCGTGTGCCCGTGGATGCATTCCCCTGCTTCGAGACGCTGCCCTACGAGCGGGGGTCACTGGACAGCGACACTCTGGCGCGGCGCCAGGCCGTCGTCAACCGGGTGCAGCGCGAGCCTTTGGCGGTCGTCACTTCCATGCGCGCCCTCCTCCAGCCGGTAAGTGTCGCCCCACGTGACAAGACGCTGTCCCTGAGGAGCGGGGAGCGGATCGAGGTCGACACCCTCCTCGGCGCGCTGGTTGCGACCGGCTACGAATCGGTGGGAATGGTAGAAGGCCCGGGTTCCTTTGCTCGCCGCGGGGGGATTCTCGACGTCTTTCCCGTGGGCGCTTCCCATCCGTTGCGGATGGAGCTGCTGGGCGACGAGATAGAGTCGTTGCGCATCTTCGACCCGGTCAGCCAGCGTTCACTCGACCGGCTCGAGTCGGTTGAGGTGCCGCCTCTGGGGGTTCTGGACGAGGGAAGGCTGCAGGCAGCGCTGGAAGAGCTGGCGGGCCTGCCCGCCGGTGATCTCAGCCCCGCCGCGGCGGAATGGTGGACGGGCTGCCTCGAGGCCCTGCGGACCGGCACGATGGACGATCCTCAGCTATTCGCGCCATACCTGTGGGGCTCGACGACACTCCTCGACGCCTTTGAGGAGCCGCCGCTCGCCGCTCTGGAAGACCCCGCTGACCTTTGGACCCTGGCCGGCGAGCTGACGGATCAGGCTCGGGAGTTTCAGGCCGACCTCGTGCGGCGGGGCGACCTCCCCGAGGGGCTCCGTCCCGCCCTGGTGTCCCACGCCGAGATCGCCTCCCGAGTAGACGGCATGCCGGTGGTGCGGCTGACCCCCGGCGGCGACGAGCGCTCGGTTGCCGGCCGCGTCTTTGTGCGGCCTCCAGCCTACGCTGGCCGCATCCGCGAGTTCCTTCATGGCCTTGACCCTGTTGCGGCACAGCCGGAGGGCGAAGCATCCGCCGGAGCCAGTCCCGATCGGGCCCTCGTGATCACCAGCTATCAGCACGCCCGGCTCGCGGAGATTCTCCAGGGCGAAGGTCTCGTTGTCGAGATCGTGGAGGCGCTGACGCGGCCGCCTGATCCCGGCCAGATCATCATCGTCAAGGGCTCTGTGGCCGAGGGCTGGAGCGCCCCCGACTTGGACATCGATCTCTACACGGACCACGAAATCTTCGGCTGGTCCAAGCCTCGTGGTGTCGCCCGCCGCCGGCGCGCGGCCCGCGATACTTTTTTCAGTCCCTTCACTCCCGGCGACTACATCGTCCACGTGGAGCACGGCATCGGGCAGCTCACCGGCGTCACTCGGATGAGCGACGAACGTGGCGAGCGCGAATACCTGGTCGTCCAGTACGCCGGTTCCGACCGGCTGTATGTTCCGACCGACCAGCTCGACCGGGTGACGCGGTACGTTGGCGTGGGCGACGCCAAGCCCCAGCTGAACAGGCTGGGCGGCGCCGAGTGGGCGCGTGCCAAGGCCCGCGCCAAGAAGGCGGCCGAAGACATGGCCGAGGAGCTGATCGCGCTTTACGCGGAACGCGAGGCGATGGGCGGCCATGCCTTCCTGCCCGACAGTCCCTGGCAGCGGGAGCTGGAAGGATCGTTCCCCTTCGAGGAAACCCCGGACCAGATGCAGGCCATCGAGGACGTGAAGTCTGACATGCAAGAGGCGAAGCCCATGGATCGGTTGGTGGTCGCGGACGTGGGCTACGGCAAGACCGAGGTTGCCGTGCGGGCCGCCTTCAAGGCGGTCATCGAGGGCATGCAGGCGGCCGTGCTGGTGCCCACCACGGTCCTCGCCCAGCAGCACATGGAAACGTTCCGTGAGCGACTGGAGGCGTTTCCGGTGCGCGTCGATATGCTCAGCCGGTTCCGGTCTCCGGCGGAGCAGCGGGTGATTCTCCAGCGGCTCAAAGACGGTGAGCTGGATGTGGTGATCGGCACCCACCGCCTGTTGGGCAAGGATGTCCAGTTCAAGAACCTGGGGCTGTTGGTCATCGACGAGGAGCAGCGCTTCGGCGTTCGCCACAAGGAGAAGCTGAAGAAGCTGCGCGCCAGTGTCGACGTGCTCACGTTGACGGCCACGCCCATTCCGCGAACCCTCCACATGTCGCTCACGGGCATTCGCGACGTCAGCATCATCCAAACGCCGCCCGAGGGCCGCCTCCCCATCAGGACCTATCTGCAGCCCTACGAAGACCGGCTGATACGAGAGGCGATCGTGCGAGAGCTGGAGCGCGAGGGGCAGGTATATTTCGTCCACAACCGGGTCTCGGGCATTGAGGCGGTTGCTCAGAAGCTGCGGCGGCTGGTGCCCGAGGCACGCGTGCTGGTCGGGCACGGGCAGATGCCGGAGAACCAGTTGGAGAAGGTCATGCTGGACTTCTCCCATCAGAAGGCCGATGTCCTGCTGTGCAGCACCATCATCGAGAGCGGGCTGGACATCGCCAATGTGAACACCATCGTCATCGACCACGCGGAATCGCTGGGTCTCGCTCAGCTCTATCAGCTGCGGGGTCGCGTGGGTCGGGGAGTGAACCAAGCCTACGCCTACCTCCTCTATCCCCGGGACGCCCGCATCGGCAAGGACGCCATGCGACGCATGGAGGCCGTGTTTGAGGCAACCGAGCTTGGGGCCGGGTTTCAGATCGCCATGGCCGATCTGGAGATTCGCGGCGCCGGTAACCTGCTTGGGGCCGAGCAGAGCGGCAATGTGGCCGCCATCGGGTTCGATCTGTATACCGATCTGCTCCGCGACGCCATCGACCGGATGCGCGGCCGCAAGCCCGTCGAGCGACCCCACGTCACGGTCGATCTGCCCTTCGACGTGTTGATCCCGCCCACCTATGTTCCCGACGAGCGCGAGCGGCTGGGCTTGTATCGGCGGCTGGCGGCCCTGGAGACGGCCGTCGATGTGCCCGCCGTGGAGGCGGAGCTTCGCGACCGTTTCGGCCCTCCTCCGCCATCGGTGCGTAATCTGCTGAAGCAGATTGACCTGAAGTTCCGGGCGGAAGCGGCAGGTGTCAGCTCCGTGGTCCTGCGCGGCCGGACTCTGGTGATCAAGGGCCAGCCACGCATACTGTTCGACCGAGCCGGGCTGTACCGGCGGTTCGGCATGGACGCGCGGGTGGATCAGAATGTTCTTCGGGTCGAGGCCGAGGCGCTCGGTGAAGACTGGACCAGCGCGATCGCGGACATACTGGACGAGACGGCGGCGTTTGCGGCGCGGCTGGCCGCGGAGCCGGCAGCCGCGGCCACCTGATCGACGCGAGCAGGTCCCCCCTCGAGTGCCCTTTGTGTCATTTCGACTAGATATAGTGTCTGGTAGGGTTCTGCTCTACTACATCTGGTAGGAAGTAAGCAGAACCTAGAACCGATTTGCTAAAATGAAAAACGGATGACGGTGGCCGGCATCGGCTATCGTCAACAGGGAGATACTGTTTGGCTCGTAACCTCGTCATCGTCGAGTCGCCCTCCAAGGCGACCACCATCAAGAAATTCCTTGGCCCGGACTTCGAAGTCAAGGCGTCGGTGGGTCACGTGGTCGACCTGCCCAAGAAGCGGCTGGGCGTCGACACCCGCAAGGACTTCAAGCCCAAGTACGTGATCGTTCCTGGCAAGGAGAAGCTTCTCATGGAGCTGCGGAAGGCCAGTCGGTCGGCCGACCGCGTCTACCTCGCCCCGGACCCGGATCGTGAGGGCGAAGCCATCAGCTGGCACCTTGCCCAGGCCCTGGATATCAAGCACCCGCTGCGCGCCGTCTTCAACGAGATCACCGAAACGGGAGTCCGCGACGGCATCAGCCACCCCCGCGAGATCGACGAACGGCTGGTAAATGCCCAGCAGGCCCGCCGAGTCCTCGACCGGCTGGTGGGCTACAAGATCAGCCCCCTCCTATGGCGGAAGGTGCTGCGGGGCACCAGCGCCGGTCGCGTCCAGTCGGTTGCCCTCCGGCTGATCTGCGATCGCGAGGACCAGATTCGCGCCTTCGTACCCGAGGAGTACTGGACCATCACGGCTCACCTCTCCAAGGAAGGCCAGAAGGCCACCTTCGAGGCCGCCTTGCTGCGGCGCGAGGACCAGATCGACCGCGAGAAGCTGGCGCTGACATCGGAGGCCGATACCCGCAAGGTGCTCGATGCTGTGGAAAAGGCCGCCTGGACGGTCCTGTCCATGGAGCAAAAGAAGACGCGCAGCATGCCGCCTATCCCCTACACGACCAGTTCCATGCAGCAGGACAGCTCCAGCCGCCTGCGCTTCACCCCCAAGAAGACCATGCGCATCGCTCAGGAGCTGTACGAAGGCAAGGATCTGCAGGGCGAGCGGGTGGGCCTGATCACCTACATGCGGACGGACTCCACGCGCGTCTCCAACGAGGCCCAGACGGCCGTTCGCGCCTACATTCAGGCTGAGCACGGCAAGCAGTTTCTGGGTCCCGGGCCCCGGACCAAGCAGAAGGCCCACGTCCAGGGCGCCCACGAGGCGATCCGGCCCACCGATGTCCACCGGACACCCGACTCCGTCAAGCCCTACCTGTCCCCGGACGAGCTGAAGCTCTACACGCTGATCTGGCGCCGCTTCGTGGCCGCCTTCATGGCGCCCGCCGTCTTCGACTCGACGCGTACGCTCATCAGGGCGGGCGGCTACCTCTTTGTGGCCAACGGCTCGACGCTGTCCTTCGCCGGCTACTATGCCGTCTGGTCTCGGGAGGAGAAGGACACGAGTCTGCCCAACCTGATCGCGGGCGAGCTGCTGGCGCTCCGGAAGCTGTTACCGGAGCAGCACTGGACCGAGCCGCCGCCCCGCTACTCCGAAGCCAGCCTCATCAAGGAGCTGGAGGAGCTGGGCATCGGGCGGCCGAGCACCTACGTGCCCATCATCAGCACCATCGTGGAACGGCGCTACGTCACGCTTGAACGGCGCCGGTTCCAACCGCTCCCTCTGGGGGAGAAGGTCAACGAGGTCATGAAGGAGCACTTTCCGCGCATCGTCGATGCCGGATTCACCGCGGCCATGGAGAACGAGCTGGACCGGATCGAAGAGGGGTCGGAAGAGTGGATCCGCGTGATCCGCGAGTTCTATGAGCCCTTCAAGACCACGCTCGCCGACGCCGAGAAGTCCATCGAGGTGGTGGAATGGCCCGTTGAGGAGCTGGATGAGGCCTGTCCCGAATGCGGTCACGGCCTGGTGGTCAAGCACGGCCGCTTCGGACAGTTCGTTTCTTGTTCCAACTACCCGACCTGCCGCTATGCCCGCCCCGTGCTCAAGCGCATCGGCGTTACGTGCCCCGAGGATGGCGGCGACGTTGTCGAGCAGCGGAGCAAGCGGGGACGGATCTTCTACGGCTGCTCCAACTTCCCCACCTGCCGCTGGGCGTCCTGGGACGAGCCGGTGGCCCAGCCCTGTCCGAATTGCGGCGGCCTCCTGGTCAAAACGGGCCGTGACAAGAGCCGGCTGCGCTGTGCCGGCTGCGGAAGTCAGTTCGGGCTCGACATCCTGGCTCCCCAGCCCGAAGCCGAGCCGGAGCCGGCCCTCGCCGCCGTTCACTAGCCCTTCGTGACCAGCGCCCTCGACGACTTCATCGCCTATCTGCGCACACGCCGCCGTGCCGCGGAGAACACGTGCGTGGCGTACCGGCTCGATCTCACCGACCTGGTCGCCTGGTGTGCCGGGCAGGGCGTCGAGACCTGGGAAGGCTTGGACCGCACCCTTGTTCGTCGCTGGCTGGCCTGGATGCACGCCGAGGGCTACGCGCCCAGCAGCATCGCCCGCAAGCTGGCCGCGGTGCGGGCGCTCTTCCGCTTCCTGCAGCTCAACGAGCGGCTCGACCGCAACCCCTTCCTGCTGGTCAAGCCGCCCAAACAGGTCAAGCACCTGCCTGGTGTCCTGACCGTCGACGAAGTGGAGCGACTCCTCGCGCAGCCGGATGTGACCACGCCGACCGGCATTCGCGACCTTGCCCTGCTGGAGACCCTCTACTCCACCGGTGTACGCGTGAGTGAGCTGATGGGCATGCGCCTACCCGATCTGGACTGGCACGGCTCGAGCGCGCTCATCCGCGGAAAGGGAAACAAGGAGCGGATCGTCCTGCTGGGTGAGCGTGCTATGGTGACGCTCGAGCAGTATATCCACGAGGGCCGGCCGTTCCTGCGAAACGGGCGGACCGGCTGCGATCACGTGTTCCTGAGCCGCCTTGGCCGGCCGCTGAGCGTGCGCATGTTCCACGTCGCGCTGTCCTCCTATCTGGATCGCGCCGATCTGGAGAAGCGGGTCACGCCCCACACGCTCAGACATACCTTCGCCAGTCACCTTCTCGAGGGTGGGGCGGATCTCCGTGTGGTGCAGGAGCTGCTCGGGCATGCCAGTCTGCAGACCACGCAGATCTACACGCACATCTCCGAGGGCCACCTTCGCGACGTCTATACGCTGGCCCATCCCAATGCCTGAGCGCGCCCACGGCACCACCATCCTCGCCGTCCGCCGGAATGGCCGCACTGCCATGGCCGCCGACGGCCAGGTGACCATGGGCGACGTGGTCATGAAACACCGCGCCCGCAAGCTGCGGGCGATCCAGCAGGGGCGGGTGCTGGCCGGGTTCGCGGGCGCCGCCGCCGACGGTCTTGCCCTCCTCGATCGACTCGAGAACCAGCTCGAGCGCAACTCGGGCCGCCTGCAACGATCGGCCATCGACCTGGCGAAGGAGTGGCGCACGGACCGCTATCTACGGAGGCTCGACGCGCAGCTCCTGGTGGCCGACGGCTCCATGATGCTGATTGTCTCGGGCGATGGCGAGGTCATCGAGCCCGACGAGGACGTGGCCGCCATTGGTTCGGGCGGACCCTACGCCCAGGCCGCTGCCCTGGCGCTGGTCCGCCACACCAAGCTGGGCGCCCCGGAAATTGCTCGCAAGGCGATGGAAATTGCCGCCTCGCTGTGCATTTATACTAACCATGAAATCGTCTTTGAGACGGTCGAGGAGCAGCGGGACTGAGCCCGCCACCCACTCGCCCGCCGCGTTCACAATTGCCTGCCCGGTCTGATCCCATGCCCGACACCACGCCCGCCGCGACCGTTGCCGAGCTGGATCGATACATAGTCGGCCAGGATCGGGCCAAGCGTGCCCTGGCCCTCGCCCTCCGGGAGCGCGAGCGGCGGCGCAAGCTCGAAGAGCCGATGCGCTCTGAGATCGGGCCCAAGAACATCCTCCTCATCGGGCCCACGGGCGTGGGCAAGACCGCGATCGTCCGCCGCCTGGCCCGCATGGTGGACGCGCCCTTCATCAAAGTCGAGGCGACGCGCTTCACCGAGGTCGGCTACGTAGGCCACGACGTGGAATCAATCATCCGCGATCTGGCCGACGCCTCCGTCAATTTGGTCCATGCCGAGCGCACGGCCCAGGTCCAGGAGGCCGCGGACCGTGCCGTCGACGAGCGCCTGGTCGCCTATCTCCTAAAGACCCAGCCCGATCAGGGTGAGGTGGGCGAGGTTCAGCCCAGCGCGCGCACGCGAACGCGCCGCAAGCGGGCGGCGGTCGCCCGGGCGCTCCGCAACCGGGAGCTGGAGGAACGGGTCATCGAGATCGAGCTGGAGAACGAGGAAGGCTTCTCCAACGTTCTGGAGTTCGTCTCCGGCATGGGCAGCGGTGAGGTGGCGGAGCAGTTTCAGGAGCTGATGCAGACCCTCAGCGCCTCCCGTCAGCGGACGCGCAAGCTGCCCGTCCGGGAGGCCCGGCGCGTCCTGGCTCAGGAGGAGGCTAACAAGCTCATCGACTTCGACCAGGTCGTCGACGACGCGATCGAGCGCGTCGAGGAGTCGGGGGTGGTGTTCATCGACGAGATGGACAAGCTGGTCAGCCGCGGCGGCGACAGCGGTCCGGACATTTCCGGGGAGGGCGTGCAGCGCGATCTGCTGCCCATCGTCGAGGGTGCCCATGTGGCCACGCGCTACGGGACCGTGAAGACCGATCACATACTTTTTGTCGGCGCCGGCGCGTTCACTCGCTCCCGTCCGGCCGATCTCCTGCCCGAGCTGCAGGGTCGCTTCCCTTTGCGCGTGGAGTTCGCGGGGCTCGACGAGGAGGACTTCGCGCGCATCCTGACCGAGCCGGAAAATGCGCTTGTTCGCCAGTATTCCGCCCTCCTGGAAACCGAGGGAGTGAAGCTGGAGTTCACCGAGGACGGCATTCGCGCGGTGGCCCGAACCGCCCGGCGCCTCAACGAGGAAACCGAGAATCTTGGTGCGCGGCGCCTATTTGGCGTCATGGAGAAGGTGCTCGAGGACGTCAGCTTCGAGGCGTCGGAGCGCCGTGGCGAGACCGTCTCTGTCGACGCGGCCTACGTCGAGTCGAGGATGCGCGGGGTGGGCGGATCATCCGACCGAAGCCGTTTCATCCTATAGTCATCCTGGCGTAGACTGAGCCACAGCAGGGGAGAGAACCCAGAGGAGCCGCCCCGTGGACGTCTGCAGGTCCAGAACGCCGCTCGCCGCGGTGGCCGTGGTCATGGCTCTGGCCGGCAGCCTCCTGGTTGGAGGGGCCTGGAGCGGCCACCCGTCCGGGATAGCCGCCGCGTCCACCTGCTCGGCCCCCTGCAGTCCCATCAAGCACGTGGTCATCATCGTCCGTGAGAACCACAGCTTCGACAACCTCTTCGGCCGGTTCCCGGGGGCCGACGGCACCACTATGGCCGACGCCGGCGGCGCCATGGTGAAGATGACCATCGCGCCGGACAGTCTGACCAACGACATCCGGCACGACAGCTGGGCGGCTCAGATGGCCGTGGACGGCGGCAAGATGGACGACTTCTACAAGGAGCCCGGCGCGGTTCAGAACAAGCTGGACATGGCCGACTCCCAGTACGTCAAGAAGCAGATTCCCTCCTATTGGGACTATGCCTCCCGCTTCGCGTTGGCCGATCATTTCTTCTCGACCGTGATGTCCAGCAGCTTTCCGAACCATCTGGCGCTCATCGCGGGACAGGCCAAGAACACCCTGGGCGTTTCCACGCCGCCGCATCTGCGACTGGTGTGGGGCTGCGACGCGCCCAAGGGCACCACGATGTGGGTCTATCAGAAGGGGAAGTACCACGCCGGTTTTCCCTGCCTCAACGCCAAGACGCTGGCCGACGAAGCCAATGCCGCCGGCGTTTCCTGGAAGTACTATGCTCCCGGGCCCCACAAATTCGGCTACATCTGGTCGACCTTCGACGCCATCCGACACATCCGCAACTCCGCCCAGTGGGCCACCAATGTTGTCCGCCCCAGCCAGTTCGACCGAGACGTGAGCAGTGGATCCCTGCCCGCCATCTCCTGGCTCAGCTCCGACCTGGCGTTCAGCGAGCACCCGCCCGAGAGCGAGTGCCTGGGCGAAAACTGGACGGTGAACAAGGTCAACGAGATCATGCGTTCACCCCTGTGGGAGAGCACCGTGATCGTCCTGACCTGGGACGACTTCGGCGGCTTCTACGATCACGTGGCGCCGCCGGTGCGCCAGCCGTTCAGCCTTGGCCCGCGCGTTCCCACGATCGTGATCTCGCCGTACACGCGCGCGCACCTGATCTACCATCGCAAGCTCGACTTCCGCTCGGTGATGCGTTACATCGAAGACCAGTTCAAGCTGCCCCAGCTCATGCACTTCCGCCGCTCGGTCAACAGCATCGGCGACATGCTGGACACCAATCAGAAGCCGCTGGCGCCCGTGCTGGAGAAGATCCACACCTGTCCGCCGCCGGGCTCGGGTCAGCCGCCGGGGTACTGAGCCTGCCGATACGAGTCTGTCCAAAGGCAGCGCGTGGGCCGTGTGCCACCGGCGTCTTCCTAATCTCGATCGTCCCCAACAGCTGAACGCGCGGGAGACATCAATCCTGGGAGCCGCAAGAGGATCGTAATCACCTCATAACCGGCTCCGCAACGTAACCTGCTAGTCTCTCGCCCGCTTCGCTGGCGGCCCATGCCTGTTTGTTATTGACATCGCCAGCGCGTACCATGGACATGCGCACCTTTTGGGCCCCATGGGCCGACGGAATCGAGGAAAACAGATGATCCGATGGAATAACAGAACGGCAATCGTGACGGCGGCCATGTTCGCCGCGCTGCTTGCGGTGCAGGCCACCTCCGCGGGAGCAGCCGCTCGCGGCTCTGCCCACCGGCCGGAGTCCAGCAGCGGGAACCAGTACGACGCTCGGGTGCTCGGCTCCAAGCCGGTCGCATACTGGCCGCTCCGTGAAAAGCATGGCTCGGTGGCGCGAGACGTCTTCGGGCGTGATCCCGGGGCCGTCAAGGGCGGCGCCGGACCACTGCACTCCGACCCGAGCCCCACGGGCGGCGGCTATCGATTCGACGGCTCCTCCGGATACATCAGCCTGGGGACACCGCGCAATCTCTTCCCGCAGTCCTGGACCATCGAGGCCTGGTTCCGTTCCGCCACCGTGCCGTCCTCCAGCTTCTGCGCCTGTAATGTGATCTATCGCAACCGGCACTACGGCCAGGACCTGCAGATCAACCGGCATGGCGACGTCAGCGTGGATATGTTCACGCCCAACGGCAACGCCACAGCCGTATCCGGGCCCTCGGGTTACCTCGACGGCGCGTGGCACTATGTGGTCGCCAGCTATCAGGCGCACTCCCCCACCCGCCACACCGGCGAGCTGAAGCTGTACCTGGACGGCTCATTGGTGCAGAGCCGAAAGACCCAGGGCGCCGGCACCTACTACTCCGGCTCCGACGGCATCGCCATTGGCCGCGATGGCAGTGACCCCGGTGGCTACTTCGATGGCGCCATCGCCGCGGTTGCCGTTTACAGCCACGCGGTCGGCAAGGATCAGATCCGTAACCACTACCTGGCCGCCCTGGCCCAGAGCGCGTTCGGCCCCACGCTGAACCGCCTCATGATGGTGGGGCCATCCACGGGCTGGGCGCTTTCCTCCAGCTGGGGAATCACCCGGACCACCGACGGTGGACACACCTGGAGTGCCGTCAATCCGTCCGGCCTGGCCCACTCCTCGCTATCGGCCTGCTTCGGTCTCGCGGGAGCGACCAAGCCGCAGGGCGCCTCGGCTATCTTTGCCACCGGCCCAAAACGAGCCTGGCTGGCCGCCTCCTGCGCCACCGCTGGCTCCCACATCACCGTCTTCAGCACCTCCAACGCCGGGCGCACCTGGCAATCGACCTCCGTGGACGCGGGTGTGGCGCCGACTTCGCTCTCGCTGGATTTCGTCGGTCCCACGACTGGCTGGATGACGGCGGAGAGCACGAGCGGGGGAGCGCCCAGCAGCTATGATCTCTTCTCCACCCACGATTCGGGCCGTCACTGGGCGCCCGTCACATCCACCACCTTGGTGGACGTAGTGCTCGGCTTCGCCGCGCGCACGCGGGGGTATGGCTACAGCTACGCCTCTCGTTCTTCGGCGCCCGCGGGCACGGCCGGCTTTTCCACCTTTCCGGCCGTCACCAACGATGGCGGACGCACCTGGTCGCACGTGGCCGTGAGCGCTCCGCACGGGTTCGAGAAAGCCTTTCTCACCGTCGGCGCGGCCGGGTTCACCGGGACGGCCCTGGCAGCCATCCCCGTGACCATGAACAACCCGGGAGCCGGCGGCGCGTGCGCCGTGACGGTCTACCGAACCCATGACGGCGGCAGCAGCTGGACACATGGGTCTCTCCTGAACGGCTGCCGCGGCAAGGCCGTGACGGCGGGCTTCCTCAACGCCGCCGATGGATGGGTGGTTTTCGACCACACCGTCTATGGCACCTCCGACGGCGGCTCCCACTGGGCCACGCTGGGCATCATCGTCGCCTTCCGGGGCAGCTTCGATTTCGTGAGCCCGGGCCGGGGGTTCGTGCTGGCGTCAGGCCGGTCCGGCATTCTGCAGACCGCCGATAGCGGGCGCTCCTGGAGCGCCTACACCCCTCGACTGACCAGTTGGTAGGAGGCTCGCCAGCTCCCATTCCAACGTGCTGAGTCCGCCCCGTAGGAGCTCACCAAGCGGGGCGCGCGTGAGACTCGCGGGCGTGGTGGTGTCGGCGGCTGCCCTGCTGCTGCCTTTGGTCGGCGTTCCGAGGGGCGCGCTCGCCGGTCCGCCGGCAGGCGTGACCTTCTATGTCTCGCCCTCCGGCAGCGATCGGGGTACCGGGGCCGCTTCGGCCCCCTTCCGTACGCTGCAGCGAGCCCAGCGGGCCGTGCGGAGGATCGACGCTCATCCCCCCGCGGACATCATGGTCATCTTGGAGGCAGGAACCTACCGCCTCACCCGCCCACTGACCTTCGGCCCGGCCGATTCGGGCGGCAATGGTCATGACGTGGTGTGGCAGGCCGCTCCCCACGCGTACGTGGCCCTCAGCGGCGCCAGGCGTATCACCGGTTGGCGCCGCTCCGGTCCCGCTCGGAATCTCTGGGTGGCGGCGGTCCCTGGGTGGCTCCGCACCCGGCAGCTCTACGTCGATGGTGTCCGTGCTGTCCTGGCGTCGGGCTCCCCGCCGGTGCACCTTTCCCGCACCCCCTGGGGCTACTTGGCCTCGTCGCCGGTCATGGCCCGTTGGCGCGATCCCGAACAGCTGGAGATGGTCTACAGCGCGCAGCTGGGGCAGATGAGCGAGCCCTTCTGCCGCGTCGGCTTCATGCAGGGGCGTGCCATCCACATGGTCCAGCCCTGCTGGAACAACTCCACCCGGCGCGGCAACAATCACGTCGGCTATGGCACCCTCGAGCTGCCCACAGCCATCCAGAACGCCTACGAGCTGATGGATCACGCCGGGCAGTTCTTCCTGGATGGCCACACCCACCGGCTCTACTACATTCCCCGACGTGGCCAGGACATGCGACGGGCCGACGTGGAGGCACCGGTCCTGCAGACGCTGATCCGGGTGGCCGGCTCATCCGGCCGTCCCGTTCACAACCTGGTCTTCTCCCACCTCCAGCTGTCCTTCGCCACCTGGCTGCAGCCGGGGACCACGACGGGCTTTTCCGAGATCCAGGCGAACTACACCATCACCGGCCGGCAGGGGTACGCGCGCCAAGGCCTCTGCCACCTCGCCCGGCACGGGCAGGGTACCTGTCCATTCGGCGCCTGGACCAAGGAGCCGGGCAACGTGGAGCTGAGCTTCGACCACGACATCCGTTTCCTCGGGGACCGCTTCGTGCATCTTGGTGCGGCCGCCCTGGATCTCGGCGCCGGCTCCCAGCGAGACACGGTCCAGGCCTGCGTCTTCACGGACATCTCGGGCAACGGTGTCGAGGTGGGCGGCGTGGACCGGCCCGAGGCCACCGGCGCCCCGCGGACCTCGAACATCCGTATCCTCGACAACCATCTCTTCGGCTTCCCGGTCGAATACCACGGCGGCGTGGCCATTCTCATGGGATACGCGTCCGATTCACGGATAGCCCACAACCAGATTGACGACATTCCCTACGCGGGAATATCGGCCGGTTGGGGTGGATGGCCGGACAAGGTGCGCCGGCCGCCCGTGGCCAACGACAGCCACGGCAACGTGATCGCCGGCAACCTCATCACCGACTTTCTGCAGACCCTGGCCGACGGTGGCGCGATCTACACGCAGGGCATCACCGGCCCCTCCATGGCCGGCGGACAGCGGGTCACGGGCAATGTCATCCACGGATTGCTGCAGTGGGGCGAGGCCCTGCACTCGGACAATGGCGCCACCTACGTCACCTACGACCACAACGTGCTGTACGACAACATCTACGACTGGAGCGGCAATCACTATGACTACCGCGACCACCCGGGCGACCGAAACCCGACCCGCTACGATCCGCAGCGGGTGATCGACAATTACTGGCAGCAGGGCTACCCAAATTACCCTGCCCGGCATCTCAAGGCCTCTGGGAACACCATCATCTCCGGGCCTGCACAGGCCCCCGCGGCCATCGTGGACGCCGCCGGCATCCGGCCCCCCTTCCGCTCCATCCTCCGCTGGCGCCCCTATGGACTGGCCGTCCCCAACGCGCCCCAACATGTGCAGGTGCTGTACGCGTTCCATCACCGCGCCTGGGTCACCTGGGGGCCGAGCTACGCCCAGGGCAGCTCGGCGGTCACCGGCTATACCGTCACCGCCTGTCGGGCGCACGACGGGCTGCCTCGTCTCCGCTGCGTGGCAAACGGCGAGCGGCATGTCCACATCAGTGCCGCCCGCCTCGACCGCACCGGCTACGCCGTCGTCGGTGGTCTTCGCAACGGCGCAGGCTACACCTTCACAGTGACGGCGGTCAACGCCGACGGAGCCTCAACCCCCTCCATCCCCTCCCCGGTGACCGTGATCGGTGCCGCCGAGCCCCGGGTGCCGGGGAAACCACGATGGGCGGCCATCCTTTCCGGCCGCTACGAGCTGTCGCTGTCCTGGTATCCGCCGGCACGCGATCGGGGCGTTGGGGCCGGCCACACCCCCGTCCTGTCCTACCGCATCCGGGACAATCGGGGACACACCTATGCCATTCAGGGGCTGAGCCAGCTGGTGCTTTCCAACGGAGGCGGAAAGGGCCTGGCCGTGATTCCCGGGCTGCTCCCGGGCCGTCGGTATCGCTTCCGTATTTGCGCGATCACGCCGGTGGGGTCTGGGCCGTGGGTCCAATCTCACTCGTTCCGGCCGCTGCACTGAGGCCAGGTCGCCCTTGCGGTATGCTGGGACCAACTTAGCGCACCGCGATGCCCACACACTCTCGGCGACCCGTAGCCGGGGCATTATGGAGATCATTGCTTCCAATGCGCGACCCTCCCCACGCGTGATCATCCAACCTCACTCACCGCGTCCTTCCGGAGGGCGTAAATGAAAGCCGGCGTCTTCGGGGCGATCGGATGGCTCGCCTTGGTCTTGGTCCTTGATGTTTGGCTGTTGACACATCACTTCGACTGGCTGTCCACGTTCGTCGTGAAAGACCTCGGCCCATATACGGTCCCACTGGGGATGGCAGGCGGCGTGCTCTCGACCGGGGTGTTCGTTATGGGCGGCATCGTTGCGCTTATTCTCGGTTGCCGGCAGATCGTACGGAGACGATAGAACAAGGTGGCCACTGAGCCGGCTCATCGGAGCTTGGAACTGCGGTGAGGTCTGGCGCAACCCCTTGCAAGGCAGCTGGCCACGGCCAAAGTAGTTGCGGGTGAGGGGTCAATTCGCGACGTCCTATCCACAGTGACCCGACATCCCCACCTGCACGCCAGTCGGAGTGTGGGCAGACCGATTCTGGGCGCCGGGCTTACCAGCCGCGTCATCAAATCGTCACACGCCCATCACGGGGGCGTCATAGCGCCTCATCATGCTGAAAGAGCAGGGGATGAAACCCCAACACACCACGGCAGGAGGCCCCCATAGCATGGCACTCGCACTCACACCCCGACCGCAGATCGACACCGGCCGCTCGACCGGTACACCCGCCAACGGCACCTGGTCCTGCATTGACGGAGACACCCACAGAGGATCCAGCCTGTTCGACCTGTCCATCGCCGAGGATTTGATCGCCGACCTGACCGCCCGGCTGCCCCAGCCGGTGGTCGACGAGAGCGACTGGACGCGCCTCATCAGTGGGGATTCGACGGCGATGAAGACGGTCACGGCCGCTCCCGAGGTCATCCGCTTACGCGAGACGTCGCTCGCGGCCGCGTGACCAGGCTGCTCTCGAACGGCGCGCTCCGATCGGGGCGGCAGGCCGGACGTCGCCGGCCGGGCTTCCTTTGTGCGCCGCCGAGACCGCCGGCCGAACCCCGACCGCGCGTCGTCCTAGCGGGCCAGGGTGGCGATGGTGACGCCGTCTCCACCCTGGTCTCGGGAAGCGGCGCGGACCTCGGCCACCAACGGGTGCGCCTCCAGCTGCTCGCGCACCGCCCGGCGCAGGACCCCCGACCCGTGCCCGTGGATGATCTTAAGCGTTTCCAGGCCGGTGAGGTAGGAATCGTTGACGTACCGGTCGAGGTCCGGCTCGATGTCGTGTGGTCGGCGGCCCCGGATGTCCATCTCCAGGGGCGCCTGAACCGACGCCTCTCGGACCCGCACGGTTCCCGGTGAGGCCGGAGCCGACGCGGCCGCGATCCGCACCAGATCCTCGGCCGCGCGTCGCAGCTTGAACGCGCCCACCTGCACCTCGAATTCGCCGTCCAGCCGACGCGACACCGTCCCAATCTGTCCCAGACTCTCGACCCGGACCTCGTCGCCGGGCCCGATGTCGCCTGGCACGGCCGCCTCCGGCGCCGCCGGCTCCGGCTCGGCCGGAAGTGCACCCAGGGTCTCGGACACGGCCTCGTCGATCTGCTGCCGTCGCGCCCGCGTCTCGGTGCGCCGCGCCGTCTGACGCGGTTGGGCCGCCGAGCGCTCGATCTCTCCCAGCCGGGCGCGCAGCGCGCGCACCATCTCCGCACCCTCGCTTCGGGCGTGCCTGAGCACCGCCTCTCGGTCCTGCTTAGTCCGCTCCACCTCGGCGAGCAGGCGATCACGCAGCTTCGCCAGGTCCTCGTTCAGCTCGGTTGCCCGTCGAGAAAGGGCGCCCAAGGCCTCGCGCTCCTGCTGGATCTGACTGAGGAGCCGTTCCACCCGCAGGCCACCCTGCGAGACGTAGGACCGGGCGCGCTCCACAATCGATGCGGGAAGGCCCAGCCGCTTGGCGATCGCCAGCGCCTGACTGCGGCCCGGTACGCCCACCACCAGCCGATAGGTGGGCGAGAGGGTGGCGACGTCGAACTCGACGCTGGCGTTCTCGGCCCCCTCCTGCTCGTGCGCGAAGGCCTTCAGCTCGCTGTAGTGAGTCGTGACCACCGCCAGCGCTCCCCGCTCCAGCAGCTCCCGGATGATGGCCCTGGCCAGCCCCGATCCCTCCTGCGGATCCGTACCCGCGCCCAGCTCGTCAAGCAGGACCAGGCTTCGCTCGTCGGTCGCGGCCAGAATCTTGACGATGTTGCTCAGGTGGGAGCTGAAGGTGCTGAGGCTCTGTTCGATGCTCTGTTCGTCCCCGATGTCGGCCCACACCTGGCCCGTCAGCGCGATGGACGACCCGGGGGCCGCGGGGACCTGCAGGCCGGCTTGGGCCATAAGGGTCAGCAATCCGACGGTCTTCAGGGCCACCGTCTTGCCGCCCGTGTTCGGTCCGGTGATGACGAGCACCCGGAAGCCTTCACCCAGGCTCAAGCTGATGGGCACCACGTGTCCGGTGAGAAGGGGATGCCGGGCATCGATCAGCTTGAGCGGGCCGTCGGGGTTGATGTCAGGAGGTGAGGCTCGCGTGGCCGCGGCGTATTTGGCGCGGGCGAAGGCGCAGTCGAGATCGGCCAGCGCATCTACCGTCGCGCCGACGCCGTCCGCCTGCTGGCCGACCCGACGAGATAGCTCGTCCAGGATGCGCTCCACCTCCCGCTGCTCGGCGATCTGCAGCTCGGTCCAGTGGTTGTTCAGTTCGGTCACCGCCAGCGGCTCGACGAACGCCGTCTGGCCACTGGCCGACTGGTCGTGTACGATGCCGGGCAGACGCGAGCGGGCGTCGGAGCGGACGGGGAGAACGTAGCGGCCGTTGCGCATGGTGACCAGCGGATCTTGGAGCGCCGATCGGTACTCGGGTGAGGCGATCATGCCGTTCAGCTTGTCGACGATACGACCGTGGGCCGTGCGGATGTCGCGCCGGAGCTGTCGCAGGCGGGCGCTGGCAGAGTCGAGGACCTCGCCGGCATCGTTGAAGGTCTGATTGATGCGGTTGACGATCTCGGGGTAAGTCTGGAGCTGGCCACCCCATTCACGAATCAGCGGCAGCGGCAAGTCCGACTTGGTGATGGCCGCCTTGAGGTCGCGGGCCGCCTCCAGGGTTGCCGCGATGTCCAGCAGCTCCTCTGCCCTGAGGACGCTGCCGATGCCGGCGCGCTGGGCCGCGGCCCGGACGTCTCGGGCACCGCCGATGGTGGTGTCGGGCTGTGCGTCGAGCAGCGAGCGGGCTTCCGACACCTCGTCGAGGCGTCGCCGGACCGCGCCGGCTTCCGTCAGGGGTTGGAGAGCCTGGACCCGTTCACGCCCGCCGGAAAAGCCGGCATGCTCGGCCACGGACGCGACGACGGTCTCGAACTCGAGCGTCCGGAGTGAGTCTTCCGATATCACGGCTGGGTCGAGCCTTTCTTCATCAGGCGTGGGCGCCAGTCGCGCCAACATCCATTGTCCACGATGGCGGACGGTCGACGCCTGCCGCGATTGGACCTTGTGTCCGGAGGCTCGGAGGAGGTAAGCTCCATCAGTCTCTTCGCGGATCGCGAGAAAGAGGCCGAGGTGGTGGACTGGACCGGCATCTCTGCACGCCGGGCCCTGCCGTTCGGCACCCGACGGGGCGGAGCCCTCGAGTATCTCGTTCCTGATCCGGAACGGCAGCTGTCAATCCTGGAGCGCCGAAACGTGTTTCCACCGTACTAACGGAGACGCCCCTGTGGTCTTCGACCTCATGACGGCTTCCAACATCCGGCAGCTCTTCGTAGAGCATGGTGTCCGCGGCCCGATCCGGGTAGCGGTGCCACTGGACGCGGACGAGGCCGTGTTCGTGATCTCGGGAGTCGGGGCAGCCACCATGGACCAAGTTGGCCTCACGGCCGCTCTGATGAGCCTCCTCGGCAGGAAGGTCTGGATCGCGACCGACGGACCGGAGTGGGCAGGTCGGACCACCCCGCTAGCGTGACCGCGGCCGCCCACATGACACGCTGCCCGGGCGGCGCGGCTCTGGTTGCCCGGCGATTTTGGCTACTACTTTGATCGTCTAGACCGGCCTGCCGTGAACCCGCTAGAGCGCCTGCCCTCCCTTTAGAACCCGACGGAGTTGGGGCTATTGCCTGGGAGCAGGGCAACGTGCCACTGGAGAAGGCCCGCCGACGGTACGAGTTCTCCGCAGGCCACCGCCTATGTGGCCCGGAGGCTGTAGTCACGCGGGTGGTTGCGCATTTCGCGCAACTGAACTGCTCAGTCCACGTAGACGGCCCACGCTCGTTCCTGGGTTCGGGCGCATGCATCTGAATTTCGCGCCAAATGGCCACCCGATTTCACCGTTAATGGCCGCCCATGGCCCCGACGGCCAACTTTGGCCCACTTCAATCATCGGGCTGGGCCGCTCCCAGCCCGGCGTTGGCGCTTCTTGCCCAACCCGCTTCGTCGTCCCCGTTCCCCAGAACGGCCGCTGGTCCGAGGTTCCCCGATGGGACGGGCATCGTAGGCGGGCGAGAATCAGTCATGATCGGTGTTTGGACCCCTCACCGGTGAGGGTCGCCCGCATCGCGCTTGCCCTCGCCGCGGCGTGCCTAGTGGTCGCCGGCCTATCAACTGTGCAGGCGGACGCAGGGGACACGCTCAGGCACGAGTCAGCTCCCCGAAGCCTGATCGTGGATGCGTCCCGCGCCTGTCACCTCGTGCTCACCTTCTCCATCGTCGTCGGGCCCATGTCGACACCGCGCCAGGGCCCGGCCGGAACCGGCGAGCTGACGGCACAGAAGGTGGTAACGAACGGGACCACCAACTTCAACTGGACCTTCGGCTACAACGCCGAGGGCGACCAGACATCGGCCTCGGACAGCGTCTCGGCCAGCCTCGAGACCTACATCTACGACCAGGCGCTTTCCCGCAACCGGCCATTCGTCTCTTACTTCGCGGCGGGCATGAAACGCCAACACTGGCGATACAAGGAGGTAGAAATCTGTGCACTTCGGCGGACCTTGAGCTTCGGCATTGCGACCCTGGGAATCGTTACAGGAGTATTGCTCTTCTTAGCTGGAATAGGGTCAATCGTATGGTCCAAGGGGCGTTGAACGCTGGAATTGGAGCTGGAGTCAGGCTAACGCGAGGAGGCGGCTGATGGAGCCAACAGGTTATCAACCGTGTTCGCAGTGATCCGCCTTGATGACGAGGACGTAAGCGACAAGGCGATCACCGTTAAGGAGGTTGTATCGACCTTGGATGAGGCCGCCGCCGAGGTAGAATACCTCAATGCTCAGCGCAGGGACGGTTCGTACCGATACTACTGGCAAGCCACGCGCCTCGTAGCTGTCGAACGGGCTGAGCATGAGTCACGATCAGACGCGAGCGGCGACCAACCGCTAGCTGTTTGCTTCTTCCCGTACGGCAGAGCCGGCCGGCGGCGAGCCTCGGAGCGTTCCGCCCAGCTCCCGCTGGAGTGCGCGGACGATCCGGTCCTGAACCGCGGCCGCCTGTTCCTGCGTCAATGTCTGCGTCTTGGACTGGAAGTCGAGGGCCATGGACAGGCTCTTGCGATCCGGACCCACGCCTGGTCCGGCATAGACATCGACGAACCGGACGCTGCGCAGCAGCTCGCCTCCCTCTGCCCGCACGATCTCCTCGACCCGATGGGCGGGCACGTCCGCGGGGAAGCTGACCGAAATGTCACGCTTCACGGAGGGGAAGCGAGGCGCCTGACGGATGCTGAGGTCCCGGTGTGCCGCCGCCATGAGCGTGTCGAGGTCCAGCTCGGCGACCAGCGCACGTGTCGGGGGCTCGATCTCGAAGCGCTCGGCGACGGTGGGATGAAGGTCACCCAGCAGGCCGGCGTCGGCGCCGTTGATCAGCAGCCGGGCGGCGCGGCCCGGATGGAGGAAGGGGATGGGCCGATCGAGCTGCTCGACCGAGGCCATGCCCGATAGGCCCAGACGCTCGACCACCGCCCAGACCGCGCCCTTGAGGTCGAAGAAATCGTAGGGCTCGGGACGGCGATTCCAGGCCCGTGCCTCACGATCGCCGGCCAGGGCGATACCGAGGGTGCGCCGCTCATAGGGCAGGTCGCCGGCCCGGGGGAAGAACGTGCGAGACAGCTCGAAGAACGCCAGCCGCTCGCGCGTATGTTTCAGATTCCCGGCAACCACGTCGAGCAGTGAGGAGAGGAGGGTCCCGCGCAGAATGGCCCGCTCGCGGGTCGGGGCGTTGATGAGGGCGACCGGCTCCGGGGTGGCGCCGTGCTGGTGAAGGCCGGCGAGGTTCACGACCATTTGCTCCCACGCGGGGCTGGGGCTCGCGGTCAGCAGGCGCTCCAGCGCGTCCCTGCCCGTCAGGGTGTCCGTCCACGTTTCCGCGAAACCGATCCCCAGAAGGATGTCCCGTATGGCATCCTCCCACGCCAGGTCCGGCGGCAGCGGCGCGGGCGGGATGTCCTGGGCGGGGAGAGTCTCGGGAATCTGGTCGTAGCCGCGGCTCCGCGCGACTTCCTCGGCGATATCAGCCACGCCCTCGACGTCTCGCCGCCAGAACGGCGGGTGGATGGTCAGCGTGCCGTCCGAGCTCTGTACCTCGAAGCCCAAGCGCTCCAGCGTGGGGACCATGGTTCCGGCCGGCGTCTCCACCCCCAGGAGGCGGCCGACGGCCTCCGGCGTGGCGGTGATGCTGGAGATGGGCGGGAATCTGCCCACCTCATCCGAGAGCGCGAAGACGGTCAGAGGCTCGGGGTTGATGGAGGCCAGGATGGCGACGAAACGCCGGGCGGCCAGCTCCGTCAATTCGGGCGGCACTCCTCGCTCGAACCGCGCCGACGCTTCGGTGCGAAGGCCCAATGCCCGCGAGGACCGGCGGATGCTGACGCGGTCGAAGTTCGCCGACTCCAGCAGGAGGGCCCGGGTATCGTCCGAGACCTCGCTCCCGGCGCCGCCCATGATGCCGGCGATGGCAACGGGCCCCTCGCCGTCGGTGATCAGCAGCGTGCCCTCGGGCACAGCTCGGTCCACCCCATCGAGCGTCGTCAGTCGCTCACCGGCACGGGAAACACGAACGCCCACCGCCGCCCCTCGGAGACGGTGATAGTCGAACGCGTGCACCGGCTGGCCCAGCTCGAGCATCACGAAGTTGCCGGCGTCGACCACGTTGTTGATGGAGCGGACTCCCGCCGCCTCCAGCTTCCGGCTCAGCCAGGAGGGGGACGGCCCGACGCGCACGCCTTCGATCCGCAGGCCCGTGTAGCGCGCACAGAGCGTTGAGTCTTCCACGGTGATGGGGATGCTGGACTCGTCCGAGACCCGGGTACCCGCGGGGAGCGAGGTGTCGGGCTCGCGCAGAAAGGTCTCGGTGGCGGCGGCGATCTCACGTGCAATGCCCACCATGGACATCTCGTCGGGGCGGTTCGCGGTCGGCTGCACGTCGAGGATGGTATCGCCCATGATCTCCAGCAAGGGCCTGCCCACGGGCGTTTCCGGAGGCAGCACCAGGATGCCGTCGTGGTCCTCAGAGATCCCCAGCTCGTCGGCCGAGAGCAGCATGGCGTCGCCGGTGATGCCCATCATGGGTCTGGGCTGGAGGACGAATGGCCGGCCCTTCGCGTCTCGTGGCACCACGCCCCCCACGCGGACGGCGGGCACGGTCTGGCCGACCTCGACGTTGGGCGCGGCGGTGACCGAGCACAAGGTTTCGCCCGCCATCTCGATGGTCGCCACGTGCAGGCGGTTGGAGCCCGGAGGCCGCTCGAGGGCGATGATCCGCGCCGTCCGCACGTCCTGCCAGTGCTCGCCCACCCGAACCACGTCCTCGACCTCGGTTCCCGACATGATGAGCCGCAGGACCAGATCGTCGATGGAGCCGGGCAGATCCACGTAGTCGGCGAGCCAGCTTAGCGGCGCCTTCATCGGAACTGCTCCAGGAAGCGCAGGTCGTTCTCCCGGAACACCCGCAGGTCGTCGATGGCGTAGCGCTGGATGGCGAGGCGGTCGGGGCCCATGCCGAAGGCGAAGCCCGAGTACACCTCCGGGTCGTAGCCGGCGAAGCGGAGCACGTTGGGATGGACCATGCCCGACCCCAGCAGCTCCAGCCAGCCCTTGAAGCCGCAGCTGCGACACCGAGCGCCGCCACAGACGGCACAGGCGACGTCGACCTCGGCGCTGGGCTCCGTGAAGGGGAAGTAGGACGGCCGGAAGCGGATCTTGCGCTGTGGTCCGAAGTAGGCGGCGCACAGGGCGTGCAGGGTGCCCTTCAGATCGGCCAGGGTGATGCCCCGATCGACCACCAGCCCTTCGATCTGCAGGAACTGGATGCCGTGGGTGGCGTCCTCGGCTTCGTTGCGATAGCAGCGGCCGGGCACGATCACGCGGAGCGGCGGCTGCCGGCTCTCCATGATGCGTGCCTGGGCGGGAGAGGTGTGGGTCCGGAGCAGCATGTCCTCACTGAGGTAGAGGCTCTCCCACATGTCGCGCGCCGGGTGATGGGGAGGAATGTTGAGCTTGGTGAAGTTGTATTCGTCCCACTCCACCTCCGGGCCCTCGATGACCTCGTAGCCCATGCGGCGGAAGATGTCGACGACCTCACGGAGCGCCTGGATGAGCGGATGGCGAATGCCGCGGGGCCAGTCGGTTCCGGGAAGCGTGACGTCGACGCGCTCGGTCTCGAGTCTCCGCCGGAGCGCCTCTTCGCCCAGGGCCTGCTCTCGCTCTTCGAGGCGGCGCTCCAGATCACGTTTGACCTCGTTGGCCAGGGCGCCGATGCGGGGCCGCTCCTCGGCGGGCAGCTTGCCCATGGCCGAGAGCGCCGTCGTCAGCTCGCCCTTCCGCCCCAGGAAACGGATCCGCAGGGCCTCGAGATCGTCCAGTGTGGACGCTTGGGCGATGGCGTCGAGCGCCTGCGTCCGCGTGGCCTCGATGCGGTCGGCGAGTGGTGATTCGACAGTCACGGTGCCCCCTGGCATGTGAGGTTGGCGGAGGCGGCGGCTTGGGTGACAAAAAGCCGGCTCACCCCCTCACGGGACGAACCGGCTGTCCGCGGTACCACCCGAATTGGCCTCGGTTTGAGACCCTCTCATGCCCCCGCACGGGGACGCCGAAGGGCTCGGAGGTGAACTTCGCGCCGCATCCGTACCGAGAACGCTTGCAGTCGGCGGCGCTCTCTCCCTGAAGGTCGTGGTGCGGCCTACTCTGGCCTCGTCACAGCCCGTATCCGAGTCTATCAAGGACCATCCGGCAGGATAATGAGTCGGCTGCTCCAGGTCGGAGGGTGCATGCGCAGGCTGATTGTTGCCGGCGTCCTGGTCGCCGCGCTGTCCGGATGTGGTGTGAGCAGCGGTTCTCTGGGCGGGCCGGTTCGCTTCGCGTGTGCCCACGTGGTGCGACATCTTGCCTTTGGAGACCGGGCCACGCGCGCTTCCGGGCGCCTCGGGTGCCGGCTGCCAGCGTCGCACCGAGCGGTCTCTGGCGGCAAAGCTCCCAGCATGCCGCATCTGCCGAGCGGGTCGTGGTCGCCCGGCGTGCCGTCGTCGCGAACAGCCCCGTAACGCCACGGCGTATCTCCTCCAGAAGGCACGCGCGCGCCGACTGTTCATCTTCACCGAAGGAGTTACGCCTCATGCTGCGTCGAACGCTCACGCTCGCCGGCGCGATCATCCTCCTGGGCGGCCTGGCCGTTCAAGCGGTGTTCGCGGCGCATCCCTCCGCGGCCGGTTCAGGTATCGGCTTCGGCCCGCCCCACAACCGGACCGTCACGGTCTTCAAGGGCTTCTATGACGGTCACAAGGACGTCTACGTCAATACGGACGTGTCGTCAAAGGCGCAGGCCAAGAAGTTCGCCATTAACTTCGCGCCCAAGCTCAAGAGCAGTCCCATGTCCGCCACCTCGCCCATGTACTTCGTGGTCGGTCGCGCCGCCCCCGGGCAGCTGGCCGTCTTCGGCTCAGAGCCGGGTGGGACCGACTATTCACCCCTCTGGCAGGAGTTCATCGTCAAGTGGAAGAAGGGTGTCAAGCCGGTCCTCCTCACGAGCGACAACGCGACGCTGGCCAAGCAGGCCAAGGGCAAGCTCACCGTCACCGCCACCAAGGTGATCCTCAACTCGCCAATCCTCCAGGTGGGCAAGCACTAGTCTCCGTTCCTTTCCTGCCCGGGCGGGCAGCGCTCCCCAAAAGGGCGACACCCGCTCGGGCTGGGAGCCGCACGGTCAATAGCCGCCCGTCCCTCCGGGACCGAGGCGCTCGATCGCGGCCCATCTCCCGGTCATGCTGCTGAGCTGGTCCGGGAGCTCGAACGCGCCGGCCTGTTGTCAAGGCGGGTTGGCGGCCGAGAGGCGTATGCGTTCGCTTCACAGTGGACCTCAGTCCCTCCAGGAGCGGGTGGCGCCGCCGGGCGGAGTGGAAGATAGAAGTGAATGACCCTTCACGCTTCGTCAGACCCACTCATGCTGCTGGCCACGGACCACAGCCTGGTGGTGTGCGCCCGGCGAGACGGCGAGTGGCAGAGCGTTCGTGGGGGCCTTGCCGGCCATCACGTGACTGCCGTCACCACCCAGAACGGCGTGATTGTGGCCGGCACCCGCGACGGAGCGCATGGTTCCGAGGACGGCGGTTTGAGCTGGACCCAGGCCGGCAGCGGCCTGACCATCCCCTTGGTGCGCTGGGTGGCCGCCCATCCCGATGTGCCCGGTCGAGTGCTGGCCGGCACCGAGCCGGCGGGCATCTTTGTCTGGGATGACGGCTCCTGGCACGAGTGCCCGAGGATATCGGCCCTGCGAGATGAGCACGGCTGGTTCCTGCCCTACTCGCCGGAGGCCGGCTGCATCCGCGGCTTCGCCTTCCTACGGGACCGCGTATACGCCGCCGTCGAGGTGGGCGGGGTGCTGGTTTCCTCCGATGGCGGCGAGCACTGGGCCCTTCCGGCGGGCTCGTCGGGGAATCCCCGTCTCGACGCGGTACCTCGCGCGGAAGTCCATGCAGACGTCCACTCGATCGAGGCCCATCCGGACGGCGATGTGTTCGCGGCGACCGGGGGCGGTCTGTACCGATCCCGGGACGGCGGAGACTCCTGGGCCTCGCTCTACGGCCCTGCCTATTGCCGGGCGGTCTGGGTCGATCCTGAAGATGCGGACCATCTGGTTCTGGGGCCGGCGGGCGGCGTCGGCCGGGATGGGCGGATCGAAGAGACCTTCGATGGCGGAGAATCGTGGTCGCGGCTGTCGGAGGGATTGGACCTCCCGTGGCCCAACCGGATGGTGGAGCGTTTTGCCCACATTGGGAACGAGCTTCTGGCCCTCACCAGCGACGGGCGTGTGTATCTCCGCGAGGGTCGGGACGCGGCCTGGGGGCGGGTGCTGGCTGAGATCGAGGGCGTGAACGCCGTGTGCGCGCTGGCATACTGATGGGACTGGTTCCGGCCCATTTCGCGGCATTCATGGCCGTGGCCGTGGTGCTGACCATCACGCCGGGCCCGGACTTCGCCATCGTGACCCGCAACTCCTTGCGAGATGGCCGGAGGGCGGGTCTGGCCACGGCCCTGGGCGTGAGCCTGGGACTGGCGGTATGGACGCTGGCTTCGGTGGCGGGCATCGCCGCCCTCCTGGCCGTCTCGGCGGTGGCCTTCGAGGTGGTCAAGCTGGCGGGCGCGGTATACCTGATTTATCTGGGGCTGCGCAGCCTCGTTCGCTCGCTGCGTGCACGGTCCGCGTCGCCGGATGGGCCGGTTGCAATCGGCCGAGCCGCTGATGCGCGGGCATCGTTCCGCCAGGGCCTGCTCTGCAATCTCCTCAATCCCAAGGCGGCCGTGATCTTCACCAGCGTGATCCCCCAATTCGTCGGCACGGGCGGAGGCGCGCGGATCGAGCTGCTGGGGTTCGGCGGCGTCTTCGTGTTGGTGGTGCTCACCTGGCTATCGTCCTACGCGGTGGTGGCGGGCGGCTCCACGAGGCTGCTGGCCCGCTCGGGCGTTCGTCGTGCCGTCGACGCCGTTACGGGCTGCGCCCTTTGTGCCGCCGGCGCCCGGCTGGCCCTCGAACGACGGTAAAGCACGCCAGAAGCGGCTATCCTAAGCCAAGGTATGCGCCTCGACGAGGCACGGAGTAACGGTATGAATCGCGTCCAGGAACCGGCGTGAGCAACCTGAAGGACGGCAAGCCGGATCGACGGCTGCCGGGTCGCCCGACGCCCGGCAGCGGCCCACCGTCTCCTCCTCGCTTCCGCCTTTCCTGGGGGACACTCGCGATCATCATGGGCGTCGTCATCCTCTTCGACGCCTACTTCTATCGAGGCATGGTGCAGGGGACCGGCCCCGAGATCGGCCTAGTCTACAGCTCGTCCGGCCCGCTTTCCTTCCTCTCCCAGGTCGACGACGGTCACATCAAGACCGCGCTTCTCAGCTCCAGCAACGTCTCTGGGGACTTCCGGGTCCCGCTGCGCTATAAGGGCAAGACCTACGTCCGCTACTCTGTGACGATTCTGCCGCAGCAGGTCAACCAGGTCACGAAGCACCTGCAGGCTCATCGCGTCCGGCTGAGCAACCAAAGCTCCAGCGTGCCGGCCTGGCTGAGCATTCTGGGGCTGTTCTCCTACGCGCTGCCCTTCCTGATCTTGATCGGCCTGTTCTACTTTGGGACGCGCATGGCGCGGCAGCAGACTCAGGGCGTCTTTGGCTTTGGCCAGGGTCGGGGCAAGCTCTATACCGAGGAGCGGCCCCAGACCACGTTCGCCGACGTCGCCGGTGTGGACACGGCCAAGGCCGAGCTCACAGAGATCGTGGACTTCCTGCGAGAGCCCGCCAAGTACCACCGGCTGGGGGCCCGGATTCCCAAGGGGGCGCTGCTGGTCGGCCCGCCGGGCACCGGCAAGACGCTGCTGGCGCGCGCGATTGCCGGCGAGGCCAACGTGCCCTTCCTCGCCATCAGTGCGACCGAGTTCGTGGAGCTGTTTGTGGGCGTGGGCGCGAGCCGTGTGCGTGATCTCTTCACGCGGGCGAAAGCCGTCGCGCCGTCGATCATCTTCGTGGACGAGATCGATGCGATCGGCGGCGCCCGGGGCGGCCGCAACCCCATCTCGGGCGGTGGGAACGACGAGCGAGAGCAGACCCTCAACCAGATGCTGGTTTCCATGGACGGGTTCGAGCCTAACGAGGCGGTGATCGTGCTCGCGGCCACCAACCGGCCGGACGTGCTCGATCCGGCGCTGCTCCGCCCGGGGCGCTTCGATCGAGAGGTGGTGGTCGACCCGCCGGACCGGCGTGGTCGGGAAGCGATTCTCAAGATCCACACCCGGAACATGCCGCTGGCGTCCGACGTCGATCTGACCAACATGGCCCGGGCGACGCCGGGGATGAGCGGCGCCGACCTGGCCAATCTGGCCAACGAGGCGGCCCTCACGGCGGCGCGGCGCAATCGAAGCCAGGTGACCGAGGCCGACTTCCTCTACGCGCTGGACCGCGTCACCCTTGGGTTGGAGGGCTCACCCCTGATGAACGAGGAGGAGCGACGCACGGTTGCCTACCACGAATCCGGCCACGCGCTGGTCGCCTTCATGCTTCCCAACGTCGATCCCGTCAACCGCATCACCATCACGCCCCGCGGCCGGTCATTGGGCGTGACGCAGTTCTTGCCCGTCGACGACCGCCGGAACTACCGCCGCGACTACCTCCTGAACCGCATGGCCGTGGGCATGGGCGGGCGCGCCGCGGAAGAGATCGTCTTCGAGGACATCACCTCTGGTGCGCAGAACGACCTGCAGATGGTCACCAGCGTGGCTCGCACCATGGTGACTCAACTGGGCATGGCGGACGAGCTGGGACCGACCTATCTGGGCGGAGCCGGCGACGACGCGCTGAGTGGCCGGCGCTACAATCCCTTCGAACCCAAGGAATACAGTGACGAGACGGCGACCAGGATCGACGAAGCGGTGTCGCGGCTGGTGAACGAGGCGCATGATCGTGCCGTGCAGGTCCTGCGCGGGCATGGCGAGGCCCTCGAGGCGGTGGCGGACGCGCTGCTCCACGAGGAATCACTCGATCGGCAGGAGTTCGCCGCCATCGTCAACGCTCATCTCCCGGCCGGCGAGAAGCCGCTGCCCGTTCCCACCGGAGACCCGACGCCGATCGGCGAAGAGCCCCAGGCGGTAAAGGCGCCCGGCTAGGGCGGGAAACAAAGGCGGCCCCGAGACATTCGTCTCAGGGCCGCGCTTCCGGGGAAGCAATGAGTCTGGCCGATGCGTGCATCGGGCTGAGAACAGCATAGCCGGGGCGGCGGCCCTGTCCGGTTGCGAACCGGTTGCGCCGGTTACAACCTCGAAACCCGGCGTCCACTGGATCCTTGCCGCCCATCCCCGTCCACCTCCACGTGCTTATGAACAATGCGTCTTACAATCGCCACAGGAGAGGTAGGAGGCGAGGGTGGAAAGAAGGAGCGCGCGCACCAGAGAGCCGTTGCTGACCCCGCGGAACATTCTCATCCTGGGGGCCGTCGTGATGATCGGATCACTGGTCTGGCTGGGCATGGTCTCCGCGTCGGCATCGCCGAAGAAGGCGGCCCCGCCGGCCAAACACCCCACGCACCTGGGTCACGTCGGCTGCCTCCATCCTGTCGGGACCAAGGTATCACTGCGGCTGCCGGTCTCGACCCCGGCGCCCACCATCACCCTCACTCCCACCCAGTCGCTTCACCGCCTGCTGGCCGAGCGGCAAACGCCCACCTGGGTGGCCATCTCGGGTTCCGTGATCGAATGGTCACCAAGCGGTCGGCGGTTCCTGTTCTCCGAGACCGGCCACACACTGGCCATCGGCGATCGGCTCACGCACAACCTCACCGTGCTTCCGGTGCGCTCCTATGAAGACGTGGCCTTCAGCGGCTCCGGCGCGCAGATCATCTATGAGAAACGGCCGCAGTTCACGCCCTACCGGTGTGCGGCCACGGTGCTCATGGAGACCGGGCTTGGCGGTAGGGGCAAGCGCCTGCTCTACGCCGGCCCCTACCGCCTGCTCAACACGTCGCCCGGGCCGAACGGCGCCTGCTGCAACAACGCGCTCCAGGAGGATGTGCTCGGCAACGGGTGGATCGGGCTGGTCCGGGGACAGACGCCACTGGTCCTGGACACCAAGCGCCACCGTATTGATGCTCTCCGGCTGCACACGCGCCCGCTGGTTTCGGCCGGCATCCTGGCACGTCGAGTCGTGCTCTCGCCGGATGGTCGTTACGCGGCCATCGAGGGCGCAACCTCCTCGTCGGTGACCGTCAACCCCAGTCCGACCGGAGGGCCGATCCTCGTAGAGAATGCGCGGACGGGTCACGTCCTCTACCGGCTCACGGGCTCCGATGCGGCATGGTCGCCCTCAGGCGACCGGCTCGCCTATCAGACGACACGGGTGACCACGGCGTTCCGGCAGGGGTTCGCCACCATTTCGACACTGGATCTCAGCACCCGCGCTCGGGCCACATTCGGCGCCTGGACGAGGGCCACGGGGCGGCTCAACGCCGGCTTCCGACAATGGTCTCGCGACGGGAGCTATCTCACCTTCACGGGTGGCGTGTTAGGTGCGAATGGGCAGAAGTGCATACCGGCGCTGTTCGTGAGCAGCTGGCAGGGGAAGCATCTGCTGGTGCTGAACAGTCCACGGCCGGTCTCAGGTGCCTCGACGGGAAGCTGCCGGTCTCGCCATTGACGGCTAGCGGCTGGCCACATCCTCGAGGGGACGGAATCGCAGCGCACTCCAGGTGGCGTCGACGGCGATCTGTGTGACGGGTCTCCAGCCGGTCGGCTGCATGAGCGCCACCAGGCTGTCGCGATTGAGGTCCGACCGGATCGTCCCGCCGCCCTTGGGATAGCTGATCCACAGCAGGCCACCGGGCCGAATCGACCGGATCAGATCCTCTCGAACCGCTTCGAGGCCCGCCCGATCGCGCATGAACGCCAGCACTCCATCGTATGGCTCCTCGGCCGGCGTCGTTTCGACGCTGACGTCGGGAGGCATATCGCCCAGGTCGGCCGGGTAGCCCTGGGGCGGATGCAGCACCAGCACGCGCATGCCCGGCTTGACCTGCAGCTTGGCGACGGGCGGCTTATCCATCTGTCTCGCCCCCAAACTGAGGGTTCTCCCGGAAGTACGCCTCCGCCCGCCGCCGAGCCTCCTCCGGCGTCAAATCCTCCTGCCGTGTGGAAATCGCCCAAATATGGCCAAAGGGATCGACCACCTGACCGTATCGATCGCCCCAAAAGAGGTCCTGCGGCTCCATGCGGATGGTCGCTCCCGCGCTCACTGCTCGCTGAAAGAGGGCGTCGGCGTCCTCGCAATAGATCTGGAAGGTGACGGGCGTGCCGCCCAGCTTCTCCGGAGAGCGAGACCCGGGAGCCGGAAACTCGTCGACCACAAAGAAGTGGCTGTCGCCGAGCCGGAGGTCGCTGTGGATGATCGACGTGCCGTCGGGAGTCCGGTCGACGGCGACGACCTCGCAGCCGAAGGCGTGCTGGTAGAACTCCAATGCCTCGGCCGCCCCATGGACGGTCAGCGTAGGCGTGATGGTATGAAACCCTGCCGGGACGCCGGTAGTGGACGGCATGATCTCCTCTCCAAACGCAGCGTTGCCTGAAGCTACCACCGGGTACGAATCTTGAGGAAGGGGGCCAACCTCGAGCACCTCGAGGGGCATGACGCGAAGGAGGCACACATGGGGTTCGACCAATACCACGAGCCGGCCGAGGAGCTATCCCAGGAGACCCGGACGTTCGCCCGAATCATCGTCTCGCTCGGCGAGGAAACGGACGCCATCAATTGGTACGAGCAGCGCATCTCGGTGGAGAAGGACGCGGAGGCTCGGGCAATCATGGAAAACGCGCAGGAAGAGGAGTTCAAGCACTTCGGCATGGACCTGGAGTTCCTCCTCCGTCACAAGCCGAAGTGGCGGGCGGCGCTGGAGAAGATCCTCTTTCAGCAGGGCGACATCGTGGCGCTGGGGAAGTCGGGCGAGGAGGCGGAGGAATCCCTGGACTAGGGAGCCGCGGGCCCACCCACTAGAATCCACTCGAAGCCGCGAAGGTCATGGCCCGTTCGGGTCATGCACCGCCATGAGGTGAACCCGTGGAGACAGGCCTGCGTTACTGGCTGCGAACCGCGGGCCTGCTGGTGGGGGCGCTTCTGCTTGGCGTGTACGCCACGGAGGCGAACCAGGCCTTCGCAGTACCGCGTGCGCCACACCATCAGTCGGCATCGCACCAATGCCTGAGCCCGGTCGGAATCCGTATGAGCCGCTCCCCGCTTCCGTCTCCATCACTTGGGGCTCCCCGTGGACCCCGCGGGCTCAAGGGACTCCTGGTGCGGCATCGTGTCGAGCTGCACCACCGACATGCGGTGCTGATGTGGGCGCCGGATGCGCGGCACTACCTCCTCATACGCGCGCACGCCGTCTACCTGGGCGCTCCGTCGCGGCCTCTGCGGCGTCTCCGGCTGGGAGGCTACCGCGACCTGGCCTTCGCAGGCGGCGGCCGGCGCATCATCTTCGCCAAGGACCCACGCTACACTCGTTTCCGGTGTGCCTCCACGGTGCTGATCTCGGTCAATCTCCAGGGCCGAGATCGGAAGGTGGTCTTCGCGGGCCGGTTCCTCCTAGCCAACGCGCTCCCTGGGCAGCCGCCGCAGACGCCGCTGCAGTCGAACATCGTTGCGAACGGCTGGATTGTGCTGGCGCGCGGCCGGCGTCTCTGGAGCTACGATCCAGGGCAACGGCGGCTCGCGCCACTCAGCCGCCATCAGACGCCGGCGCTCTCCACGGGCAGCGGAGCCGGGACGCGAATTCTCAACACGGTGGGCATCTCACCCAACGCGTCCTATCTGGTCGCATTCCCCAGCAGCTCGGCGGCGAAGCCCACCATTGAGGAGCTGTGGTCTGGGCATATCGCCTATCGACTGCGACGCGCCGCGGGCCCGCTCGCGTGGTCGCGAGAAGGCCGGCGGGTGGCCTTCCCCATCCTGTTCGGGTCGGGGCCGCTGCCCCAGGAGGCGGTTGAGACCCTGGACCTCCACTCTGGCGTAAGCTACGTCATCCGGCCGCCCCGCCGGCTCGGACCGGTGCAGGTGTTCACGCCCGTGTGGTCTCCCGACGGCCGCTGGATCGCGGTCCGACTGGTTCCCAATGCCCTGGGCATGACGTGCTGCCGCCACACACTGATCTCGACGTGGAAGGGCCGGCACGTCAGGGTGTTGAATGGTCCGTAAGTCCAGCTTGCTCGTCGCTATGGCGTGACCGTTGTCGCCCCTGCCTAGCACCTCTGACCACTGGCTGCCATGGGAGCGCCAGATCTGACGACGGCCCTAATTCTTGGCCATCGGGCCGTCTTGAAGTCCATGAGTGCGCCACGGGCCCACTTGCTGTAGCGCCATTCGGCCCGTCCGACTCCTCGTGGTTGTGCCCGGCGCCCTTGAGCTGACGGGCGTACCGGACGGTCCTCGCTTGCTGATCCCTCAGCTGATCCAATCGGGAGGACAAAGAAGAGAGGGCCGGTTTCCCGACCCTCTCCTCCTCTCGGTTCGTCGAAGTGACTACTTCTTGAGACCGCAGTAGGGCTTGCTGGTGTGCTTGCCGATGCTGGCGCACACGTCGGCCCAGCTGTCGAAGCCGTCGTTGACCGGCTTGGCAACGTTCTTCCGCGTGATCTCGATGGGCGTATAGAGAGCCGAAGGAACCTCGCGCCCTGAAGCCTGCGAGCAGGCCACGCCACAGTTGGTGTGGAAGTACGAGGGCAGACCCTTGCCGGCGATCCAGCGGTAGGCGACGCGGGCGGCCGTATAGGCCTCGTCATAGATGGGCTTGTAGACCGTCATGCCCTGCTGGTGGACGAGGATCCGGCCGAGACCGTCGGCCTGGGCATCCTGGCCCGTCAGCGGAATGTGCTCGAGGCCCACGCGCTTGAGGGCCGCGGACACGGCGGCGGCCATGGCATCGTTCATCGAATAGACGGCGCCGACCTTGTTATGGAGCTTGGCGAGCGCCGCGTCCATCTCCTGGCCCGCTGTTGGCGGATCCCAGTTGGGCGTCCACTTAGCGTAGCCGAGCTTGTAGACGTGCTTCTTGATCTTGGGGCAGACCTCTTTGCAGAAGCCCCGATAGAAGAGCGCTGCGTTGTGGTCGGTCGAGGAGCCCCGAATCTCGACGATGGTCGCGCCCTTCTTGACGTGGGACGCGAACCAGCCGCCCTGTTCCTTACCCACAGTCACGTTGTTGAACGAGACATAGGCGCGCAGCTTGGGCGACTGAATCATGCGGTCGTAGGCGATGACCTTCACGCCCTGCGACTCAGCCTTGTTGACCAGCGGCGCGTCCTCGTTCTGGTCCACGGCTGCTAGCACGATCACCTTGGCACCCTTGGCCAGGGCCGTGTTGAACTGCTGGGTCTGGAGGTTGATGTTGGCGTTGGCATTGTACTCGAGGATCTTCAGCCGCTTATCCAACGAGTGGAGCTTCTGCTTGAAGTACTTGGCGTCCTTGGGCCAGCGGCCCGTGAACTGCTCGGGGCCCAGAAATGCGACCGTGCCCTTCGGATGCGCAGCGGGGCGATGGACTTTGGCCGAGACCGGCCCGGCCAACCCCGCGAACGCGAACCCCGCCACGGCCAGCCCTGAAATCGCCAGTCGGAACGTCTTCTTCATCTATTCACCTTTCGCAAAATGCATGAATCGTCTGTCGCCTACCTCCGGCCGGGACCTCCCCGGCGACCGACCCATACCGCCTCCTTTCCGCAGCTTTGTCTATCTCTTCCGACCGTTCTTCGGGCAAAATGCCCTGCTCGAAGTGTACCCCGGGGAGCGTGACCATACGATGAATGCCTGATACCGATCAGGTGGCGCGGTTTGCACTGGAGCGTCCCTTTGCGTAGGTATCAAGCCAGACGGCTGCCAGCAGGATTCCGCCTTCGACGATGTATTGGTAGTACTGGGCATCGGCGCTGGCCGTCATGGTGATGTTCATGCCGTACTGGACGCTGGACAGGATAAGGGCGCCCGTCAGGGCCGACCAGACAGAGCCGCGACCGCCGAAGAGGCTCGTCCCCCCGATGACCGCTGACGCGATACACAGCAGCAGAAAGCTGGGGTCGACGGATGTGCCGTTGATGGAGTTGTCCCTGGCCAGGAAGATGACGCCCACCACTCCGGCCATGAGACCCGAGATGATGAACGCCGACCAGCGAACGCGCTGTATGGCGATACCGGCCCGCCGGGCCGCCTCGGCGTTGCCGCCCGTGGCGTAGATGTGGCGGCCGAAGCGGGTGCGTCGGAGGATGTAGGCGAAGACGATCAGCAGGACGATCAGGCAGAAGACCGACAGGGGCACTCCCTGGAAGCGGTCCAGCGTGTCGGCCAGGCCCACGCCGATGATGGTGAGGGCCAGACCCTGCAGCACCAGCACGCCCACCGATCGGGAGGCGAGGCCGGCCCGCTTTCGCGATCGCGCATTCCCCAGCAGATAGAGGGTGTAGCCGCAGCCGATCACCAGGCCCACCAGAATGCCGGCCGAGAAGTGGATGATGCTCGTCTTGCTCCCGGCCAGCATCGGCAGGTAGCCATGGTTGAAGGCGGAGATGCTGCTGGAGCCGAAGGCGTTGAAATAGTCGTTGGTCACGGTCACGGTCTGCGTGTTGGTGATGACCAGCGAAATGCCTTGAAAGGCCAGCAAGCCGGCCAGGGTGACGACGAAGGAAGGAACCTTCATGACCGCCACCCAGAACCCCTGGAAGGCGCCGCAGATGACACCGATGACGAGGGAAGCGGCCACGCCCACCAGCATCTGGGGAATCGCCGGCCATGTGGGCACCCACTCGATCATGATGAGCGCCGCGGAGCAGCCGCAGAGATTGACGAGCGATCCTAGAGACAGGTCGATCTCACCCAGGAGCAGGACGACGACCACGCCGATGGCAACGATCCCGTATAGGGACGTATCGACGAGGATGTTGGCGATGTTGAAGGAACCGAGGTAAACACCCCCGGTCTGCACGTCGAAGACAATCCACATGCCCACCAGGGCGACGATGAGCGGGATCGTTCGACCAGTGCTCGTGGTGAGCCAGGACCGCGGGTCCAGGAAGGCAGCGATTGGGTTGCCGGTCGGGGCGGCCGGATCCGCGGCGCTGGCAGCATCGGCGGGCAATTCGGCGTCGGCGACGGGCTCCTCTACGGTTGCCATACGCTCTCCTCCCTAGGCGTACGCGCCGGCTTGAGCCGTTTGCGCACCGGTGATATAGCGGACAACTTCCTCGGACGTGACGTCCGCACGGCGGAGGTTGGCCGCCACACGGCCGAGCCGCAGCACCACCACCCGGTCCGCGACGTCGAACACCTGCTGAAGGTTATGGCTGATGACGACGACCCCAAGTCCCCGGTCCTTCAACCGGCGTACGAGGGCCAGCACTTCCCGCTGCTGGGCGACACCGAGGGCGGCCGTGGGCTCGTCCAGAAGCACCAGCTTCGATCCCCATAGCACCGCCCGGCCCACCGCAATGGATTGCCGCTGGCCGCCGGAGAGCGCGCCCACCGCGGCCCGAACCGAGGGAATCCGAATATGAAGGCTGCCCAGCACCTCGAGGCTGCGCTTCTCCATCTGCGCCTCGCTCAGTGGGGCACCGGGAAGATCTCCAGGGGCGGGCTCTCGACCCAAGAACAGGTTTGCGACGACGTCGAGGTTATCGCACAATGCCAGGTCTTGGTAGACCGTTTCGATGCCCACCCCGGCAGCGTCCCGAGGGGAGCGCAGGTGGCAGACCCGGCCTTCCACCCGGACCTCGCCCGCGGAGGCCGTTTCTGTGCCCGACACGATCTTGATCAGCGTCGATTTGCCCGCGCCGTTGTCCCCGACCAGGGCGACCACCTCGCCGAGCTTGACGGAGAAATCGACGTCACTGAGCGCCTGAACGGCGCCGAAGTTCTTGCTGATTCCATTCAGCTGCAGGTAGGGACCGTTCTCACCTGGAGGCGCTTCTACGGCCATGACCGGTCCTCCCCGTGTCCGTCGCTTGTCTCAGCTCGCATAGGTCAGATCCACCTTCCTTCCGGTTCGTGACGACTCGGCCAGGCCGTCCAGCACAACTGAGTTGCGGTACCCGTCTCGGAACGTGGCCCCCAAGGGCTCTACGGATCCTCCGCCGGCGACCGCGGTCAGAAAGTGATGCATCTCGTGCATGAACGTGTGCTCCCAGCCCAGGATGTGCCCCGGCGGCCACCAGACCGTGCCGTAGGGATGGGCCCGTTCCGTGACCAGAACATCGTGAAAGCCCTGTATCTCGGGCGGGTCTTCACGGGAGAAGAAGCGCAGCTCGTTCAGCCGCTCGCAGTTGAAGTGAAGGCTGCCGAGAGAGCCGTTGACCTCGATGAGATGATAGTTCTTGCGGCCGGTCGCGCAGCGGGTCACCTCTAGGGTGCCGATGGGCCCATCCTGAAACTCCAGAAGGGCGAGCGCGGCGTCGTCCACGGTCACCGGCTCCCGCCGGTCGCTCCCGGCCTCCACGGGCCGATCGGGGATGAACGTCTTGGTCAGTCCGCTGACGGAACCGATCTCGCCGATGAGCCAGCGTGCCTGGTCGACGGAGTGGGAGCCGAGATCGCCGAGGGCTCCGAAACCGGCCGTGTCCCGACGGAAGCGCCAGGTCATGGGTGAGTTCGGATCGACCCGTCCGCTTTGCTGGTAGCTGGCTCGGAAGTGATAGATCTGGCCGAGCCTGCCATCTTGAATGAGCCGGCGAGCCAACTGGAGGGCCGGGATGAAGCGGTAGTTGAATGCGCACATGTGCGTGACGCCGGCGCGTTCGACTGCTTCCAGCATGGCTCGGCTCTCATCGGCGTCCCGGCCGAGCGGCTTCTCGCAGATGATGTCCTTGCCGGCCGCCGCGGCGGCGAGACACGGCTCCAGATGCAGGTTGTTGGGCGTGGAGTTGTCCACGACCTGGACCTCCGGATCGTCCACCAGCTCCTGCCAGCTGGTCGTCCATCGCTTGTAGCCGTAGCGAGATCGAGCCTCTTGAACCGCGTCCTGGTTACGACCGCAGATGGAAACCAGGTCCGCCACGGCCGGAGGTGGCCACATCATGTACTGGATCGCCTTGAAGGCGTGGGAATGCGCCCGGCCCATGAAGGCATAGCCGATCAGTCCGACCCCTACGGTCGGTGGGGTTTTGAGAGGTCCGTTCGAAGAAGCCAGGCGTGCCTCCCCGTCCATCAGCGCCGTTCGGCTGACACTATCGTACCCTACGGTAACGGCGGCCCCAATACGGGGAGATTTACGGATGGGAGGGCGGTGACGAACAGCTTCGTGGTGGGCATCGACCTCGGCACCTCTTCGGTTAAAGCCGTCCTGGTGGACGGCGCAGCACGGGTGCGTGCATGGGCCGAATCCCCCCTGCCGCTGTTCGTTCCTCGTGCCGGCTGGAGCGAGCAGAACCCGGAGGACTGGTGGTCCGCAACCATCGAGGTGCTCCGAGAGCTGGTCACAAATCACCCGGCAGAGTTCGGGCGGGTGGCCGGTCTGGCGCTCTCCGGACAGATGCACGGGGCCACGTTTCTGGACTCGGGCGGCAGCCCTCTGCGCCCCGCGATTCTTTGGAACGACGGCCGCAGCATCGCCGAATGCCGCGAGATCACCCGTCTAGTGGGCTTCGAGCAGCTGCTGCACACCGTGGGAAATCCGGCGCTGGAGGGCTTTACCGCTCCCAAGCTCCTCTGGGTTCGCCGGCACGAGCCGGAGATCTTTTCGCGCACCGCCTCAGTCCTTTTGCCCAAGGACTTCGTCAACATGCGGCTGACCGGGGTCTACTCCACAGAGCCGTCGGACGCCTCGGGGACGCTCCTCTTCGACATCTCGCGAGGAATATGGTCGGAGGAGGTGCTGACGGCCCTCGACCTCGACGCCCGCTTGCTTCCATCCCTCAGGGGCTCGAGCGAGGTTGTGGGCCACCTGACCGGGCCAGCAGCGGCGGCCACCGGACTGGCCAAGGGACTGCCGGTCACGAGCGGCGGGGCAGACAACGCCTGCGCGGCCCTGGCGGCCGGCGTGGTCGCCCCCGGTACGATCCTCGTCAGCATCGGCACCTCCGGGACGGTGCTCTCGCCTGAGTTGCGACCGGCGGTCGAGCCACTGGGCCGTTTGCACACGTTCTGCCACGTCCTCGATGGGTGCTGGTACGGCATGGGCGTGGTGCTGTCGGCCGGCGGGAGTCTTCGCTGGTTCCGCGATGTTGTAATGGCCGGTGCCACATACGAGGCGATCGCCCGAGAAGCGTCGTCGGCGCCTGCGGGTAGCGACGGGCTGGTGTTCCTGCCCTATCTGTCGGGGGAACGGACTCCCCACGCCGATGCCCAGGCCCGTGGCGTCTTCTTCGGGCTGTCGCTTGGCCACGGACGTGCCCACCTGTCTCGTGCTGTCCTGGAAGGCATCACGTTCGCCCTGCGCGATTCCCTGGACCTCCTTCGAGAGACGGGTCTGCGGGCAGCCGTCGTGAGGGCAACTGGTGGCGGAGCCGCGAGCGCATTCTGGATGCAACTGTTGGCTGATGTGTTCAATCTGCCGGTGGCGGCCATGCCCGCCGAGGGAGGGCCGGCCTACGGGGCGGCGCTCCTGGCGGGTCGTGGCGTCGGCCTCTTCCCACGGCTTGAGGAGCTGGCTCCCGCCGCGGCCGGCATGCCACCTGTGGTCAGTCCCGACCCGGCGCGCGCCGAAATCTACGATCGGCTCTACCGCCGGTATCGGTCGCTTTACCCGGCTCTGGCGGATCGGTTCAAGGATGCTGAAGCGGTCGGCCCATGAACTGAGCCGACACTCTAGTCGGGGGAGGAGAGCGGAGTTGCGCGGTTCAGCCTCCCAGCAGCGCGTTCATGACCAGATGGTCCAGCTCTTCGTAATCCCGACCATCGATGGCCGCCGACACGGCCTGTCGGTCCATGGACCGGACGACGCCGACCAGACGGAGGAACACGTCCAAGCTGTTGCGGAGATGGGCGGTCGCCCGCTCTGCCTTCTGGGTGCGCATGGTCTTGACATCAAAGCCGACCATACCCACGTTCCAATACTCGTGCTCGTCGAGGACCCGAACCTGATTGAAGGCGCGGCGCAGGTCGACGGATCCGAAACTGCGGTCCTGATCGAATTTGAGCCCGTTCTGATCGTTGAGGTGAACGCCCCACAGCTTGCGTAGACCGAGGGCGAACGCCATCTCGTCGGACGGATCGAGGCCCGCAAGCACGGCATGTGCCGATTCCATCAGGACACCCACGCGAGCTGGGTCAGACGTGAACATGCCCAGGGCCACACCATGGCCGATGGTGGGAATGTAGGCGAGGTCCATGGGCTCATTGGGCTTGGGCTCGATCAGGATTCGGATGCCCGGGTCGTAGGCAAGCAGTTCGTTGACGGCCTCGATCAGCCGCTCCGTCGCCCAGGCCCCATCCTTGGACTCGCGGATGTAGGTGCCCTCTCGAGCCAGCCACAGGAGGATGAGATCTGTGTCCATCTCTCGGGCAATGTCAATCGATTTGCGCGCCCGGTCGGAGGCATAGGCGCGAACCGCGGGATCGTTGGCGGTGAAGGCGCCGTCGATGGTTCGCGCATCTTCCCATAACCGCGGCGCGATCCATTCCGTGGTAAGACCCGCATCCTCGATTTGGCGCCGGAGATCGCGGGCCGCTTGAACCAGCTGCTGCGACGAGAGGTCATCCAGGTTGGGGATGGCATCGTCGTCGTGCAGCTGAATGGCGTCGAAGCCGAGCTGCCGCACGAGGGGAAGCTTCTCGTCCAGGCTTCGGGACGGGCGAACCGGCGGACCGAAGGGGTCCGCGCCCTCGTGAATGTTCCAGGGACCGAACGAGAACCGGTAGCTGTATTTCTCCACAGCTTCTCCAGATGGTGGTATTGAGGACGGGCTGACGTAGTGTAGGCCCCGTCGCATCCCCTCTCGGTGCTCGGTATCCGAAGCCGGTGCCCGGCGGCTCGACGGTCAACCATCGACGTCTGCCATAATTGCTGAGTTACAGATAAGGAATTCTGCTTTATGCACGTGGCCCGTGCCGGTCAGTACGCCATCCGTGCCCTCCTCGAGCTGGCCGCCACCGGCGGCGGGACGGTCGGAGGCATCGCCGAGCGGACGGGGCTGCCCGCGCCGTTCCTCCAGCAGCTGGTCGGGCCGTTGAAGAGAGCCGGCCTGGTCGAGGCTCGGCGTGGCCCCCATGGAGGGCTGGCGCTCGCCCGGCCGGTTGAGGAGGTCACGCTGCTCTCGGTCCTTGAGGCGGTGGGGGTACAGGACGAGGTTCAGGAAACACAGTGGCTCAGCATGCTGCCCGAGCCGCATCGAACCCGCCTCGAGGGTATCGAGCGCTTGCTTCCCGACGAGCTGGGTCTCCTCACCCTGGCGGATCTCGTTCCCCATTTGGAGGACCCGGCCCTGCCGGCCCCTCCGGTCCCGTTCGATCTGCTCCCGCCACGGCGCCTCCTGGACTACATCGGCCATCAGGCGGTCGCCGTCGCCCATGCGCATCGCTGCGCGGTGTACTTCGGCGGCGAGAGCTATGGCTTCGTCACCACGGCGGTTGAGATGCGTGACGAGGTGCCGGTCACGCTTCCCGAGTCGGACATCTCGCTGACGGCGCACTGGGTTCCCTCCCGACCGGTCGGCGCCATGGCGGTGGCATGGATGACCGGGCGACCGGTGGTAATCAACGACACGCTTGCCGATCCGCGGGCCTCCCGTGAGCTGGCCATCCGGTTCAAGGTCCGATCGGTGGCCGCCATCCCCATCCACGCCGGACGGCAGGGCTCTGGAATCCTGGTCGTGGCCAAGCAGGAGCCGAATGCCTGGGACCCGGCCGACCTGGAGCGAGCCACCGAGCTGGCCACGATAGCCGGATTGGCCGTCATCGGCCATCACCACGTCGCCCGTGGCGGCGATGAAGCAGACGAGGAATAGGAGAAAGGAGCTTCCGAAGATCGACGACCCGTGACGAAAGACTCAACGTCTCGGGCGATGGAACCGCCGAGATCACCGAGTGATCCGGCACTCAAATTCAGTAGGAAATCGAGAGCACGCATATGAAAAAGCAGCTACTCGGCGCAGCCGCCGTGGTCGTCTTGACCCTCGGCGTTTTGACACCCGCGGCAGCGGCACATCGATCAGTCGTGCCCGCCACCGCCAAGCTTCGGGTCGGCCTGGGCGTGATTGCCGAGGTGAACGACCAGGGCTTCAACGCCCTCGCCTACACCGGTCTGAAGATGGCCCACAAGCGTTTGGGCACCAAGGGTACCCTCATCGTGGCCCCCAACGGGGGCGACTACGTCTCGGCGCTCAACACGTTCGTCAGCAAGCACTACCCGCTCGTCATCGCCGTGGGCGCACTCTGGGACAACGCGGTCTATCGCGTTGCCAAGGCGAACCCCAAGACCCGCTTTGCCGTTGTCGATGGCATGCCGGTGGATAACGGCGGCAAGCCGGCGGCGCTATCGAACGTGACCGATCTTTTCTTCCGGTCGCAACAGCCCGGCTACATCGTGGGCGTCCTGGCGGGCCTCATGGAGAAGAAGAAGGTTGGCGCCGCCAAGCACAACACGATCGGCATGCTCGGGGCGCTGCCGCTGCCCTTCATCACCGCGCAGATGTGTGGCTATCTGCAAGGGGCACGCAGCGTGGACAAGAGCGTGACCGTACTCTCCGCCTTCGCCAACACCTTCATCGACCCCAAGGTGGGCAAGAACTACGGCGAGCAGCACATCGCCAAGGGGGCCGACATCCTCTTCGGCGTGGCGGACGCCACCGGCCTCGGGTATCTCTCGGCGGCGCAGGAGCACCATCGCTACGGCATCGGCTTCGCCGCCGACCAGGGCCACCTGGGCAAGTACGTCCTGACCAGCGCCGAGGTCGGCGTGCAGACGGCCGTCTTCCGGACAATTCGGGCCGATCTCAAGGGCAAGCTGACCGCCGGCCCGCACTACTACTCGCTCCGTAATGGCGGAGTCGGATACGCGACGAACGACATGCATCACGTGCCGGCCAAGATTCGGAAGATTGTTGCCAAACGGGCCGCACAGGTCAAGAGCGGCAAGCTCAAGGTCCCCGCGACCTGCTCACTGCCCAAGTAAGGGACGCGACCATTCGATAGCGGAAGGTCGGGCGCCGGCGCCCGACCTTCTGCCGTTTCTCGGGCCCGGCACCGGGCAGTCCCAGCCCGCGGCGCGGTGAAAACGGCATCCACTGCTTGCAGAGTCGGACATTCCGCGAGTGCTCCGGCAACCCGTGTCCGGCTGATGCAGCTGGGCTATCCGCGTGGGTATTCAGCTCCTTGTTCCTGGATCGCTGACCTTGGTGGTCGTCTGGGACCCCCATCGCCCTGGTGAATGAGGCGGTCACCGACCCACAGGCTGAAGGCGGGAGTGCACGCCCGACCGGCGCCCATCCCGACGGGATCCGATCAGGACTGCGGCCGATCCCTCGTCGTTGCAGCCAAGATCGAGGGCACACCGCGAGGGCAAGCGCCCTCCGGCAGCGCTGTCGTGCCCCTTGACGCCGGCGGCCGGGGACTGGAGGATGCTCTGCAGCCTGACGCCGGAGGCCTCATCCCCCATGAGCCGCGCATACATCTCCGACACCGTCCTCGACGCCACCGGAAAGCCCATCGTCGGGGCATCTGTCACCCTTCTGCGCGCCTCCGACTACTCCTCACCGCCCGTCGCCGATCCGGGCCCAGGATCCGCCAACTACATCGCCCAAACCCCCTCCGGCCCGGGCGGCGCCTTCTCCTTCGACCACATCCCCTACGACGACTATCACCTGATGGTGAAGTACGGCGCCCTGACCTCCTTCCGCTACAACGTCGCCGCGATACCCGCCGAGCTCGCCGACACCAAGGAGACCCAGGGCCGCGTCCTGGTCCCACGCACCCTCTCCCGCATCCTCGCCGGCGAGTCGGTCGTCATCCATTTCGTGGGCGATTCCATCACCGTCGGCTACAACTCTACGGGCACCGTGGGCGGAGGCTTCGTGCAGCGCATGGGCGTGTTGATTGCCCAGCAGCTTGCTCCCACAGCCGCGGTACAGCGCTACGATCCCAATGCCTACGGCGCCCTGTCCGACGGGCCCATCAACGGCTGGAACGGTCCCACGGTCATCCAGTCGCCCTCAGGCGGCTCTTCCCAGGTCATCCAGATCGTCAACAACGGGGTTTCCGGCGACACGGTCCAGCGGGTCCTGCGCCGCTACGGCAACCTCACCGGCTGGTCGCCCCGCATCGACATGCACGTCATCTACCTGGGCGTCAACGATTCCCTCACCAACGACAGCACCAAGTTCGTCACGCCCCCCGACTTCCACGCCGGCATGCGTTCACTCGTCGACATCGTCCGCCACTACTACCCCCAGTCCGAAATCGTGCTCTGTACGCCCCACGCCAACGATCAGCCCGATGCCGGCAACGGTGGCTCCATCCCCCAGGGCACCTACACGCTCGATCAGTACGCCATGGCCACCAGACGCGTGGCTCTCGAGCTGGGTGTGGCCCTGGTCGATCTACGCCAGCTCTGGGCCGACGCCAAGGACACTTCCAACGCCGCCTGGGCCGGCTCCGATTTCTACCCGCCCACGTGGCTCTCCAACGGAGGCGGCAACCACACCCACCCGCTCGACCAGGGGCACCAAGCAATCGCCGAGGAGATGATCAAGATCTTCGGGTCCGCGGGCCTCGCGGCCGGGCGGTCGCAGCGCATCCAAACCCTGGGGCCGCAGAAGCACTTCAAGGAGCTTGAGGTCGTGCGGCTGCCCATCTCCAATCCGGCCGTCAGCCTCTCGGGCATCATCCCACCCGGTGGCTGGGTCACCTACAACCCGGCCGCCCTGGGCGCGCTGTACTACTCCACGTCACTCAAGCGCTCCCACGCCTTCGGCGACACCATGGTCTTCACCGACCGTATGCAGGACTTCGCGATCCTCACCCGCAGGGGAAGAGACTGCGGCCAGATCACCGTCCAGGTCGACGCAGGCACACCCCAAACCATCGACCTCTACCGCGGCTTCCCCAGCAACATCTCCGACACCTCCGAAGACGGCGCCGTGTACCCCATGGACAAGATATGGGTGGCCAGGGGCCTCCTCGACGGCGAGCACACCATCACCCTCACCGTCCTCGGCAGCCACAACCTCAGCAGCTCCGATTCCTGGTGCTACCTCGACGGCGTCGAGTACACGCGCTGGGGCTACACGTCGCAGAAGCTCGAATGCCCCGTCGAGCTCTCCAAGGTCCAATTCGGATCCTTCACCGCGGCCCTGGCGGCCGCGTACTTCGGCACCGTGGCCCTCAGCTTTCCCAAGCCCTTCCGCGACGGCAACGTGCCCACCGTCGTGGCCTCCGCCAACCAGCTGGACCACTATTGCACCGTCGACGCCATCAATAACCTCGGCTGTAACATCCGGGTCGTCCACCGCGACGGCACCAACGAAACCACCAACGTCACGGGCCAGTGGCTCGCGATCGGTTGACCCCACGGCATGATGCCGCCCTCGATCAGCGTCCGGTCCGCGGCAGGCCGGGCCGGCCCTATTACTTGGGCAGGCCGTAGCAGCGGTTGTTCACGTAGACCCGCCCGTTGACGATGGCCGGATAGCTGGGATAGCTGCCGGCGCCAGGCCCGCTCCACAGCTTCGCTCCGGTCTTGGCGTTGAGGGCAAACAGCGTTCCCGTGCCGGCCGGTCCATCGGTGCTGACGTAGAGAACTCCGCCGGCCGCCTCTGGTCCGCTCGCGAAGAATCCGCCGGTGAATTGCCACTGAACCTTGCCGGTCTGCTGGGAAAGCGCAAACACATTGGGCCCCTGTCCATGCGGCCCCTGCGGTGCGGTGGCCACGTAGATAAGGCCGTATGCCACGGCGAAGTCGGGGGTGAACTGGATGTCGCTCGACTTCCAGGCGATGGAGTGCCGGCTGAGGTTGACGGCATACATGGTGTTGAGGTTGGAGCTGACGAAGAGCTGACCGCCCGCGACCGCGACGGTCGCATCCTGCGTCTGGGCCGGCACACCGCTGGAGACTGTCCAGAGCACGTGGCCGTGACGGAGGCCGAGGGCGAAGACCTTCCCGGACTGCGACGTGATGTAGAGCCGGCCCCCGGTGACCGCGGGTGCTTCAGACGTCAACGGCCCGTGCAGCTTCACCACCCAATGGGTGAGGCCGTCACGCACTCGCCGGGCCATCACGTAGCCGTTGGGCGCGGCCACGTACACGATGCCGGCGCTCACGGTTGGGGAGGAATACCGACCAGGGGGCATCGTGGCCGACCATACACGCTTGCCGGTGGCGGCGCGCCAGACGGACAGTCGCAGCGGATTGCGCGTCAGGAGCACAACGTACTTCCCGGAGACGGCGGGGTCCGTGCAGCGGAAGGCCTTGAGGCTGTGACTCCACTTCACCTTTCCGGTCTGGGCGCTGAGGGCCTCAAACCCGGAACATTGCCCATTCCGGCGTCCGGTCAGGAAGTCCAGGCCGTTCGCCACGGCCGGGTCGGTGTAGACGCCTCCCGGGCCCGTCTGCCAGAGCGGCATCAGGGCTCCGACGGTCGCGGGCGTGAGAGTCGTCTCATGGGGATTGAAGCCGGTGTGACTCGGGCCGTACCGAAATTGTGTCCAGGAGGCAGTCGTGGGACCACCCGCCAGGGCGGTGAGGAGAGTGGCAGGAAGCATGGCGAACGAGAGACCAATGGCGACGAGAGCGCGCATGAGCGTGTTCCTTTGTGAGGAGTGGGAGCGACCGTCGACGATGGTCACCCGAGTCGTATTCTGGCACACACCGAACGTCCTTGAAACGCCGCCGGCCCGGTCTGGGGGGTTGGATTCGACGTTCTGATCGACGCGCGGCATGGATTTGCCGAGAAGCAAACGTCGGTCGAATGGGCTTGCGAGCGCTTCTCGATGGGCCGACACCTAGCGGGAGACGTGAGCCGTGAAGCCGCCGCTGTTGTCTGAATAGACGTTGTCGTTGAAGCCCAGATAGAGCTTGCCGCTGCTGGGAGATTTGAGGGTCAGCCGCGAGCCGACCGGGAAGGGCACATCCGTGGTGCCGATCCGCCCGATGAGCCCCCAGCAGTTCAGCCCCCGGGCCTCGAAGGGAAATTTGCCGTACTGGGCGCTGGCACAGACGTAATTGACGAAGCGAAGGCCGTCCGGCGCCACCTTCCGGCGGCCCGGCTGCCACGCGACGGAGCCCGTTGCGGTGACGCGAAAGGTGTGGCCTCGGGTGACTCGCACACCCGTGTCCGTCCAGGGGCGCTTGGCCGAGATAAAGACGGTACGCGAGGTCGCCGGCCTGGCCGCGTGTAGGCCCGCGGTTCCAGCCGCGAGGGCGGCGCCGACCAGCATGAACGACAGCAATGCGCCACCGGCTTTGATCATGACACCTCTCCGGTTTGTCTCTCGGCACGATTATGGAACCCACGGGCGCCGGCTGTCCCGTTCCGGGGCGGCCCGACGTTATAGGAGACGGTGGATCCTGCCGCAACCCAAAAGGAGAACTCATGACTGACCGCACCTTCCGACCGCGGCTCCGGGGTGGCCTTCTCCTGCTCGCGGTCGGCGCGGCACTGATGCTTCCGGCTGCGACCGGCCCGGGCGAGCCGCTTGTCCAGTTCGTACCGCCGCCCGAGTTCACGGCCCAGCAGCTGGGTAAGTTCCCGGTTCGGTCGCAGCCCGTGGCGACCGGTTTGGACAATCAAGGCGACGTGTCGGGCGACGCGGCTGTCTCTCGGCCGCGTTATCCAAAGCAGCCGCATCCCGACGAGGCCTTCCTGATCGCGGGAAACCGGCTTCACTGGTTGGGTTTGCCCAAGGGCGCACAGCAATCGTTTGCTGAGGATGTTGCTCCCGGCATCGTGGCGGTCACCGCGGAGCGCGCCGATCGGCAGGGCCATCTGCTCGGCTATGTTTGGCGCATGGGCCGCTCGCGTGGGGGGCACGGTCGCTGGCTCCGCCTGCCGGAGCCTCGTTCGCGCTATCCATACTCGTCTGTGTCGGCGGTCAACTCCGCGTGGTGGGTCGCCGGCCAGAGCCCGGCCGTCGGCAACACCCACGCAGCGCGATGGCGCCCGATCTCGGGCGGCTATCACGTCGATCGTTCCCTGCGGCCCTTGAGCCACATTTCGGCGCTCGCCTCCATCGACGATCAAGGAGACGTCGCGGGCACGGACGACGGCCGCGCCTACGGATACGAACACGCGCTCGTCTGGTTGAACGGAACAGGCGGCAGCTCGCCGGTTCATGGGCTGCTCCGGTCTCGTCTCCCGGGGAAGTCGGCCCGTGCTGCCTCGATTGCCCGCTCCGGCAGGGAGGTTTGGGTCGCGGGGGATACGTTTCGCTCAAACCATTCCCTGGGGATTCGAGCGACACTGTGGACGCTCTGTGCAACACAACGCTGTCCCAGCAGCGTTATGTGGCTTCGGCAGACGCTGCCGCTCCTCCATGGCTACCGCTGGGCGACCGCGATTGGGGTGAACGACCAGGGCTGGGTGGTCGGCGAGATGGCCAAAATGTGCGGCATGTGCTGTGCGACGGCGATGACGGTTGGGCCCGACTGCTATCGCGGTCCGCTTCGAGGCAAGGCCAGCCTGAATCTGGGGCCGCCGGTGCTCTGGATCAGCCACCGGGCCTACAACCTCAATCACCTCATCTCCAAGGGCAGCGGCTGGCATCTACAGACCGTCGCGGGCATCAACGATGCCGATCAGATCGTGGGAGACGGGACGTATCGCGGCCGTCAGGCGATCTATCTGCTGAGCATACCCGAGCCCGTCTGCTACCGGGAAAGGGGGCGGCATGGCAGCCCGCTGCCGGTCTGCTACCGCTCCAGGGGGCATCGCAGCCGCGCTTGCGCTGACGCCTCCTCATCCTGAGGACGCACGCAACGCGCAAGGCAGAGATGCAGCATTTCGGATCGATCGGATCGAGCGGCACGGGACTATATTGACCTATGCAGCACCTGTTCAAGCGGCTCAAGGCTTTCCTTCAAAGGACACGAGCGCAAGAGTTGGAGGACGACTATAGGTTGGAGCAGGGGGAGCTGCTGAGCGCTCAAGAGATCAGCCGCGACGGGCGGATGGCCGTGTGGCAGAGCGGTCCCTATGGTGCCGGCCAGGCCCCGCACATTGAGGACACGCGGATTGGCCCTAGGCGGTAGGCTTCCGCACCGATCAGGTCGGGAGCCACGGCCGGATCGCAGGAGGTGTCCTGAGAATAGGAGGAGGCTTACGCGAGCTGAGCCCAGGTGGTGCCGCCCCTGCAGAACCAGAGGTGGCCCGAGGTGTCGACGAAAAAGTCTCCCCGCTGACCCGAGGCCGGATGGCTTGCGGAGGCGGGGGATAGGCTCAGCTGGGCCGTCGCTCCGCTGAGGACCGCTCCCCGGCCATTGCCTCCCGCTCCGCGGATGCCGACCGTCGTTCCGCTGGCATAGGCGCCGGTGCCACTCACGCTGGTGAAGTACCCGCCATACCCGCCCCCGGCGTGGTATCCCCGCACGCCGTAGCCGTTGGCGTTGGTTCCGTCGTTCTTCCCAAAGACGCCAACCGAACCGGTCCCAGGTGAGGTGCTCGTAACCTCGCCCAGAACGCCGCTGGCACCGGACGTGGTGCTCGCCGTGGATCCGTAGGCGCCATGGCCGTTCGCGCTGCTGAAGTAGCCGCCCCATCCTCCGCCGGCATGCGTTCCCTGAACGCCGTAGCCGTTGGCATTGGTGCCGTCGTTCTGACCGAGAACGCCCGCGGACCCGGCCGCTGGGGTCGTGGTCGTAATCTCTCCATGGAGTCCCTGAACATTTGCGGCCGTGCTGCCGGTACCCCCGTATGCGCCGCCCCCGGCCGTGCCCGTGAAGTAGCCACCCCAGCCATTCCCGGCGTGCGTACCCTGCACGCCCGCGCCGCCGCCGCCCCCATCGCTGTTCGACCCCAAGACTCCGATCGCATAGGCCCCACCACCCAAGTCAAGGGAGCCATTCACGTCGCCGTGGATGGCGATCTGACCATTTCCGTCTGGGAACGCGTTGGTCGTGGCGTAGATTCCTTTCGTGCTTCCATATGCCTGCACGCCGATCGAGGAGCTTGATGCGTCAACGCCAATGCCAGTGCCAGTCGCACGTATCGCGGTTCCGCCGCTGCTGAAATACCCGCCGAGTCCGCCCGTGCCGCCGTCGCCCTGAATCGCGGCTCCTCCGGCCGGAATTGCCGGCGGTGCACTATCATTCAGAACCCCAAGGACGCCGACTCCGGCAGATAGGCTGCGACCGAACACGCCCGTCTGTCCCTGCCCGTAGGTTCCGTATCCGTTGGCTCCGGATGTATTGAATCCCGCGACTCCACTCTGATTGGTTGCCGCCGTCGTTCCCTGTACCGCGTCATTCGCCTTGGTGGATCCATGCAATGCCACCCCGGATGCCGAGCTCGCGTAGACTCCGTACTTCGATCCGACGAGGAAGGCGCCCGTCGAGTAATAGGCGCTGTCGATCTTGTTCGCCGTGGCGGTTTGAAAGCCGGTTCCCGCCGGTGTCGAGCTCGTCCCACCGTTGCCCTCGGCCACAAAGGTGGTGGCGTCGGATTCCGAAAACGCGAGAGCGTTCGTGCCGTTGAACACTCCGCTCATTCCCGCCGCGGCCAGACCTGCCGCGCCCGCGGCCACACCCTTGACAAGTGCGCCACGCGAGAGCAGGCGCGAGCCCTCGTGCCTCTCCCCGCCCGCGCCCCTGGCGCTCTGTTCACCGACCAGCCGGCGTACCAGCTCCTTCAGCTCCGCGACCTCCGTCTGGAGCTGATCCATCTCGTCGTGCCTCTCAGCCGTCACGTCCCGCCCTCCGAGTCACTGCTGTATGTCAGACGATCTATCGAAAAAGTATACAGATTTGCGGCCCGGATCGCCAGCCACATCGAGGCGCCGGATGGGTACGCCTAGGGCCCGCCGGGGCCTGGCGGGTTACTTGTCAAACAGAACGGCCGCCCCTCCAGATCTTGGAGGTGCGGCCATTTCGCTGTCGTCCTACTTGCGGAGCTGGGCGACGAGGGACAGCGTCGGATGACGCACGACCCGGTGGATGCGGAACCGGTAATGGCGGTGATGTCCGCGGATCAGGTGGGAGTTCAGGAGCTGACCGCGCTTGAGGACGTTGTAGCCGATGGCGTGCTTGGGGCCTCGCCACTGCATGGTCGTCCAACCATTGGAGATCTTCACGCTGAGGTGCGTCTGCGAGGCTGCGAGTGTGGAGCTGAAGCCGGTGGAAGCGCCCCAGCAGATGACGCTGCCGGCGGTGGAGACGCCGCAGGTGTGATCGCCACCGGCTGCCAGGGCGGTGAAGGTGCCGGTCGGAGCGACGGCCTGGCCGCTGGCGTTCTTGCCCCAGCACACGGCGGTACCGTCGGTCCGGAGGGCACAGTTGGTGGCGGCTCCGCTGCTGATCTGGCTGAAGGTACCGACGATGGGCGGAACTGCCTGGGTGTACTGATCCGATCCCCAGCAGGACAGAGTGGAATCGAACGCCAGGCCGCAGGTATGGCTCCCGCCCGCGCTGATCTGGACGAACGACCCGTATGTGTATTCAGGGGCTTGACCGCTGGAGTTGTCTCCCCAGCAGACGATCATGGAATCAACCCTGATGCCGCAGGTGTGATTGGTGCCCGCGCTGATCTGGACGAAGGGGCCGAGGGCCACCAAGGGCTCGTCTCCCCAGCAGACGTCGCTGCCGTCGGGTCGGAGGCCACACGAATGGCCGCCTCCCGAGGCGATCTGGGTGAAGATACCGGAGACAGGCGTGCTCATGCCGGTGGCGCCATCACCCCAGCACTTGACCGTCCGGGTGTTCGTCAATGCGCAGGTATGGTACTGGCCCGCGCTGACCTGCACGTATGACCCAGAGAGGGTGGCGGAATGGGTGGTGGTGCTGGGTGTGCCGTCGAGCTGACCCTGGGTATCGTCGCCGGTACAGTAGATCGAGCCGTTCGGGTTCATGCGGCAGGTATGCGACTGGCCGGAACTGAGTCCAAGTTGGGCGTACGACCCGCCCCCAGGTGGTGTGCCGGTGTCGGTGCCGCTGACGATGGTACCGAGTTGGCTGTAGGTATTGTCGCCCCAGCAGAGCACGGAGCCGTTGGTCTTGAGGGCGCACGTGTGCCTTCCTCCAGCCGTGACCCGGGTCACAGTGCCGAGGCCTGACGGAGCGCCAGAGGCGGTGCTGACATTCGGCGAGCCGTCGAGCTGGCCGTACGCGTCGTATCCCCAGCAGAGGAGGCTACCATTGCTCTTGATGCCACACGTGTCCCCGTATCCGGCGCTGATCTGGGTGAAGGTCCCACCGCCTGGGGGCGAACCGGTGGTCTCGTAGGGAAAGGTCGTGTTCGGCGAGCCGTCGACCTGGCCGTTATAGTCGTCCCCCCAGCAGAGGACGGTGCCGTCCGTCTTGAGCCCGCAGGTATGGCCGAGGCCCGCACTTATCTGCGTGAAGGTGCCGCCGCCGGGTGGGGAGCCGGTGTGCGTGGACGTGCCGGCCGTGCCGTCGAGCTCTCCGTAGGTGTCATCCCCCCAGCAGAGGACGGTTAAGTCAGTCCTGATCCCACACGTTTGGACGCCTCCCGCACTGATTTGGATGAAGGTGCCGCCGCCGGGTGGAGGGCCGGTAGCCGAGTAGTTGTTGGTCGAGGTGGGCGTGCCGTCCACCTGGCCGTAATAGTCGTATCCCCAGCAGAGGGCGCTGCCGTCAGTCTTGATGCCACAGGTGTGGTACTGGCCTGCGCTGATTTGGCTGAAGGCACCGTCGCCGGGTGGCTGGCTCGTGCTTATGAATAAACAACAGGATGTGCCCGATACTTGGCCGTAGTTGTCATAGCCCCAGCAGAGTGCGGTGCCGTTCGTCTTGATCCCGCAGGTATGGTAGTAACCTGTTCTCGCGACAACGATTCGGTTTGGCGGTTCCTCATGCCCCAGCACTCCCAGAGCGGCGATGGTTGTGAACCCGATGGACGGCGGTGCCGAGGTTGTGCTCTGACATGTGTCCCGTCTTTCAGGCTTGCGCACCGTATGGTAGAGAAGCATCGACCGTGTGTGCAAGTCGGCACATGCGTCCGCCCACTAGTCCTCGTGGGGATGCGTCCGGTCGTCCGCCTCCCCCGGCATCGGTTGTGGGTCGAGGCTGCCCGCTCGGCGCCTGGCAGGTGGGGAACAGCAGCTGTGACCACAGGCGCAGCTGGAATCGGAGGAGGCCATCGCGCGGTCGATGGAAACCGCCCCAGCCCGCGCCAGGATGCGGATCAGGAAATGGCGCTCATTGTCTCCCAGCTCGTGTGCGAACGTGCCGAGCCGTTCCACAAAGGCGTGAAACCGAGCCTGCGTTCGAGGCCACCGAGCGGGGCCTCTCGCGGCCTTGACCGTGTGGTCGTGCTTGGCCTAGCAGCAAGGTTCAGCGTGGCCGGTAGCGAGCGGGTTCGCCTCAGACCGCGGGTTGTTCGTTCTCGACCTGCCCTATCGCAGGCAGCTCACTCGATGCGGATGTCCCGGTCCGGCTCACCGCCCTCCGAGTTCGTCGATGCCCGTTCAAGAAAGGCCAGCATGGTGGCCCAGTCCCGAAAGTACCGGCTGTTTCCGGTGGCGAGATGGTGAACCTTGCCGCGCCATTCGGTCTTGCCTTCGTCGCCCGACTCCGGCCAGATCTGCAAGGAGAAGCGGGTCGGCAGCGGCCGGTCTTCTCTGCGCACTATGCCTCCCCCGACCGGTATGTGAGCACCATACCAAAGAGAGCGTTACCAGACCGTTACCCGGAAGGTGTAGGCCCGGCGGCGTCGGCCGGGTATTCATCGGCCTGTGCTGCCAGCTCGTTCAAGAGCTCGAGAATCCGCTCCGGCGAGGCATCCCGGCCATCCACGAGCGGCGGAGGATCGCCGAGCGGCGGGCCCGGCGCCGGTCGTTCGCCGGTTAGCTCTTTCAACCGGTCGGCGTAGTCCCGCCGGGGGTTTGTCGCGTACAAGTGCCGATGGAGCTTCGCGGCTGTACGCCGTGCGGCTTCCGTGCGGCCGCCAAGCTTCCAGAGGTGGTAGCGGATCATTCCCGTCTCCGCCTTCGAGTGGGAGCTTCGTAAAAGCTGCTGCAGCTCCTTGCGACAGGATGCAGCATCAATCTGGCCCAGTCCTGTCCGCAGACTGAGGTCCAGCAGCTTGGCTCGCAGCCACACCTCGAGGCGTCCCGTGGCTTCGGCGATCCCGAGCGCCTCACCATTGACGGTCGCCGCCTTCTCATCGGTTCCGCGGCGACTGCTGACATCTGCCAGCAGGTGAAGGTACAGGCACACCCAGTAGTTCATGTCGAACCGGCGGGCGAGCGAATAGGCGCTCTCGAGGAACGCCTCCGCCCGATCGAGGCAGCCGTCCCGCAGGTACGACTCTCCGATCGCGCCGGCCTCCAGCACCGCATTCTGGGGGTTGCCAATCTCAAGGGAGATGAGCAGCCCGGCGGTGTGACAAGCCATCGCTTCGTCAGACTGCCCCAGCTCGCTATAGATGCTGCCCAAACTGCCCAGCACCACGGCCGCGTTGCGAATATCACCCGCTTCGAGCAGGAGCTCTGTGGCCCGGCTCATCCGGTTCCAGGCCTCTCGGTAGTCACCCCGGTCGTAGTAGAGCACGCCGAGGTTGGCAAGGGCTGAGGCGGCTCTGCCTCGGTCACCCAGCCCCTGATAAATGTTCAAGACTCTTAGGGTCAGATCCATGGCCGCGTCGAAGTCGCCTTGCTCTTCGAGCACATTGGCCAGCGTGCCCATCCCAATGGCCTCGCCGTGTACGTGACCGATCTCCCGGGCAATGGCGATCTGCCGCTCGAGCGATTCGCGGGCCCGCCCGAGCTCACCGCGGAGCCGGCGGACGTTTCCGATCAACCCAACGGAGCGTTGAATCCGGCCCCGATCGCCCAGTGCCTCCTCCAGGCGGAGATTGCGCTCATAGTAATCCAGCGCCTGCGCGTACTGGGTCTGGCGGGCGCAGATGGTGCCGAGATTCAAGAGCGCCTCTGCCCGCTGGATCGTGTCTCCTGCTTCCTCGGCGAGCCGCAGCTGTTCTCGAGCCCAGGAGGTCGCCTCGTTGTAGCGGGCCAGTACCGTTGCGGTCTCGGCCATCGAGCCGAGGATGGCGCCGATCCCCTCGGGTTCTCCGGCCCGCTCGAGGTCCGATCTCGCGTCGTCGAGCCACGCAAGGGCCTCCATGGGTCTGCCCTGTTGGCGGAGCAGCGCTGCGATGGCCGCCCGTGATCGAGCCGTGGCGCGCCAGTCTCCGGCCTCGAGAGCCGACCGCAGCGCTTCACGGTACAGCTCCGCCGCTTCCGGCCACGCTCCGGTCAGCTGCAGGGTCTCGCCCAGCTCACGCGCGACATCGCCGCGGACGTCCGGCACGAGCTGCAGCGCCCGACGGTAGGCAGCCACTGCGGCCTCATTGGCATAGACGGCGCGGGCACGACGGGCAGCCCCGACATAGAAATCCCCGGCCAGGCTTCCTTCACCGCCAAGGTCGAAGTGGCGGGCAACCTCGGCGGCCGTGTCCTCGCCGGAAGAAGGGGCCACCGTTCGATACGCCTCGGCCACCCGCCGATGGAGCATGGTCCGGCGTGCTGGGCTCATATCCTCGTACACCACCACGCGGACCTGGGGATGGCTGAACTCGTACCCCATGCGCCCGCCGTCCTCCGGGCCGCCGGCCTCCCGCTCCCGGATGATGCGAAGTCGCCAGAGCAGATCGAGATTGCGCACGAGATCCGGCTGGGATTGCTCCGAGGCACTCGACAGGACCGCGAGGTCGAAGCTCCGACCGATGGTTGCAGCAACGTCGAGGAGGTCCCGGCTTCCGGCCGGCAGGTGGGCAAACCGGGCTCGAATCGCCGCACGCAGGCTGGACGGCAGGGGCGAATCGGGCTCATGCTGCCATCCCGCACGGAGCATCTCCACGATGAACAGCGGATTGCCTTCGGTGATCTGCCACAGCGTGTCGACAAAGCGATCGGAGACGGCGTCGTCCGGCGCGACCTCCTCTGCGAGGCTGCGGATCGACGCTCGGTTCAGCGGCGCAACCTCGACCTCTTGAGCCGGACCGTCGGGCGTCCGATCGAAGAGGGCGTCCCGCTCCTGACCGGCCGAGCGGGAGGTGCCGATCAGCAGCAGCCGCGCGTCGGGATCGAATCGGTAGAGATGCCGAATGGCGTTGGCGCTATCCGGATCGCACCACTGGATGTCGTCGATCACGAGCACCAATGGCTGGGCGAGGAGGACGGATCGGGCGATGGCGTCGAGCAGCAGGTGACGGCGCCAGTCCATGTCGCCGGAACCGACACGTGCGGCGCGATCGAGTGGTTCGGCCGGGGCCGTCGCACCGGTGGTGGAATCCGCTCCCAGTGAGGGCACCAGCTGGGTAAGCTGGGCGGCCCATACCGGCTCGAGAGCCGGCAGTCGCCGGGCAATGACGGGTGACCGGAGCAATCGGGCGATCGCTGCAAACGGCAGCCCCTCTTCACCGGGATTGCAGCCGACCTGAACCGCCGGGATGCCCTGGCGCTCGGCCCACTCCCGCATTTCCTGAGCTAGTCGGGTCTTTCCGACGCCCGGCTCACCGGTGAGGAGAACCCCCTGTGGGCTCCCACCGAGGACCCGTTTCCAGGCCTCTTGGAGGTCCTGCCACTCCGCCTCGCGACCGACCAGCGGCGGTCGCCCGACCGGACCAGCCGCGCCGGGCGGTTGCGCATCGAGGAGCCTCTGGTACATCTGCTGGAGCTCGGGACCGGGTGCGACCTGCAGGTCCCGCTCCAGGGCCGAGGCGCAGGAATGATAGACCCGCACCGCCTCTGCGCGGTTGCCGGCCAGAGCATGAAGTCGCATCATGCTCAGATACGCGTCCTCGCGGAGCGGCTCGTCGAGAACCATGCGCTGGGCAAACGACAGGGCGGATGCAGGGTCCCCAGTGGCCTCGCCGACCTCAACGCCTCGCGTCAGCAGTCGCAGAAACCGGCTCTGGAGCCGCTCCCGCTCGGCCAGTGCCCACTCGTCGTAGCACTCGGGCAGAAACTCACCGGAGTACGCCGCGACCGCCGCACGTATGGACTCCAGGTCATGAGCCGACTCCGCCAGACGGAGGAATCGTTCTGTGTCGAGCGAGTAGGGGCGGTCCGCGTGCCACACCAACACATCCCGTTCAGCTGCCAGGTGGGCATCCCACTCGGACCAGGCTCCGCGGAGATCATGCAGGAGCTTGCGCAGGTTGTTGCGGCCGCCCGCATCCGATGCGTCAGGCCAGAACAGGGCCGCGATGCGACCCCGCGGCTGCGGTTCGCCGGCATGCAACGCCAGCCAGGCAAGCAAAGACTGCTGACGCGGTGACCTGACGTCGACTCGCCGTCCCTGGTCATGCAGGTCGAACCCGCCCAGGAGACGCATCTCGAGCGGCGTCGTCAGAGCTTCCATTCGCGACCCTGGTGAGGCACTGGCGGTGGTGCAGTATACCCGCCAAGATGAGGCGTCAGCGCGCCCCTGGTTTCACGTTCTCCGCCCGTCCATCGGGCCGTCGTGCGATCGCGGCACTTCCGGCCGCCCTTCGCCTCCAGGGAGGAATGCCGGCGGAGATGACGTTGCAGACGCGCCCCCTGGCTGCGACCCACTCAGGGCCACGCCTCGGGCAGTCCGTCGTGCTCCTCCGCCGGTCAGCGCCCAGCCTTCCCAACACTCGTGACTAGATGAAACCGGGGATGAGCCGCTTGGTCTCCCGCATGTACGCTTCGTAATCGTCGCCCAAGGACCTCATCAATACCTCCTCCTCCACGTGAATGCGGTACCAGAATCCGGCCATGGGGACGACCACCAACACGGCGATGCTCACCCAGTTGCCCAGAGCAATCCCAAGACCCAGGAGTGTGATCAGGGCTCCCGTGTACGAGGGATGACGCACAAAGCGGTAGGGGCCGGCGCGGACGACCCGCTGCCCCTGCTGAACCAGCACCGACATGGTGAAGTACCGGCGGAGGCTCCAGATGGAGTACCAACGCAGGACGATGCCGCCGACCATGATCGCGAAGCCCACCGCGAACGTCGCGATCCGGCTGCCGGGAAGGGACGCGCCGGGGAGCCAGTGAGCGACCGGTGACGCGGCGAAGATAGCCAACCCTACAGACCCGGCGACTGCCAAACCCGAGTAGCGGTCCTGGGCCGTGACGTGGAGCCTGACGATTCTGGTCCGAATGACGAGGAGGATCTCCGGCACGAGCCAGATTCCCAGCGTCACATTGAGGATGGTGGCGAGAACCGGATGGTCGCGGAACATCAGTCTTTGGGCGGCGACGTTCGATGCACTTGCCGCGAGTCGACGTGACGACCCGAGAGGGCACCTACATCCGCGAGTCCAAGGACGGGCCCCGGGCGACGGAGCGGCTGATCGAGGCCGTCAACGAGCTGCTTGCCTACGACGCCCGGCCCTTGATGCCGTTGCAGTGTCGTGCCTGTCGATTCCGGCGACCACCTTATCAGTAAGCCGTTATCAAGGGGCATGGCCCGCGAATAGTAGCACGGTCAGGCTCGGAGCGGTTGACCCTACGCGGGCTCGGCAGGACGACTTCCGATGCTCATCGAGCGCGTGGCCGAGGTGTTCCGCGGCTGAAACCTGCAGGCGTAAGACCGTGCCGGCCAGTTACTCGCGGCCGAGGTCTTACCGGCTGTCCCTTCCGCCGTGCCTTCGACTCAGCTCTCGCGTCTCGCCGGAATGAATCGAGCCGCAGGCGGCAATCGCCGCAGAGTTCGCCGGCTCTGGACCGTACACCTCTTGTCGGTCATCAGCCTCCGGGATTGTCGAGGCAGCCGTTGTATGTCTTGGTTTGGGCGTCGACGTGAGACAGGCACTGCTCGGGTATCCAGGTCGGAGCTGCGTAGCCGGTGTCGACGTTGAACTTGTTGAAGAAGATGTCGTAGCCAGGGGCCTGAGCGTCCTCCGAGGAGAAGGCGACCAGTAGGTTGTAGTAGGTGCCGTTGGAAAGCGGCAAGGCCGGCACCGGTCCGCGACACTCGGTTCCTTTGCAGAAGCTGGCCTCGTATGCCTTGAGGGTCATGAGGTGCTTGATGCTGGCGCTCTCGGACTCCAGGCCGCCGGTGCCGGCGTACTTCTTGAGGGTGTCGATCAGCTGGCCGGCGTAGTCGTGTGGCACGCCGAACAGCTTCTTCTGGAGCCACTCCAGGACCTTCTTGACACCCTTGCCGGCCTTGGATTCGCCCTTGATGTAGGAGATGAGCTTGGTGGTCAGATCATGGACGTTGAGGTTGGTCAGACCGTCTTCGACGAACCCGAACTTGCGGTCGAACAGCTCCATGATGACCAGATCGGCCATCTGGTCGTAGTAGGGGAGCAGGTTGACGAACTTGTGCAGCCAGGACTTCTTGAGCAGTGGGGCGAACACCTTGAGCTTGGACAGCTCCTTGTCGAATGCCTTGAGGTCGGTGGTGATGCTGCCGTTCTCGGCCCACTGGACCAGCACGTCTCGCTCGGTGGAGGTGAGGACGGCGTTCTGCTGGAAGAACGGATGGGGCTTGATCTCGAAATCGGCGTCGGTGGGCTTGGACTTCTGGGAGAAGCAGGTGCTTCCTCCACAGCTGTGGGCCGTGGCTTGGAAGGTGATCGTGGCCTTTGGATAGGGCAGATCGTGGCCGTACTTGTCGGTGCCGACCCAGACCGCCGGCGCCCAGTAGCGAAGCGTTACCTGACCCGCGCCGGGACTACCGCTGGCGGTCTTGACCATGATCGAGGTGCCGCAGGGGCCGTCCCGATTGCCGCCGCTGAGCTGGTTGGCCGCGCCGCAGATGTGCCCCGCCTCACCGCCGCCCGGATTGATGACATCGTGGGTCAATGGATGAACGGTGGCCGTGAGGTCGGCGTCGGGGACGGGCTGACCATAGCTGTCGGTCACGGTGGCCAGGATGTTCAGGCATCCGGACACGCAGGTGTCGATGAAGATGCCGTTGGGCTGGAAGATGCCGCCGTCCTCGTCCTTGAAGCCGATATTGTGCGAGCCGAGCCAGGAGATGCCGGAGGTGGCCAGTCCGGGTGAGATCGTGCCGCCGGCGTCAGTGATCTTCACATAGAGGGGACAGACGCCGAATTCGTCCTTCCCAGCAGACTCGGTGACGGCAATCATCCCGCTCTTGGTCGAGCCGCCATGCCCGCAGGTCTGATAGGTGAACTGATCGGCGGCAGAGTTTCCGGTGGTGATGCCTCCGGCGTTGACCTGCACATCAGTGAGGAGTGTGTGGAGGTTGGTCATCTGCCCTCGGGCATCTGGCGTCACCGCCTTGATCCGGGTGTCGCTGAGGACCTTGATCTTGGTGGCCGCCATGGCGGTGCCTCCGGATGGCGCCAGGTCGACGGCAACGTTGTCGCCGGGGGAACCGAAGCCGGTTCCGTGGATGGTGATGTGGGTTCCACCCTTGGCCCGACCATGGTTCGGCTTGACCCCGCTGATGGTGGGGCCCGGCAGATTGGTGCGCGTCATCGTGAACCCGGTACCATCGGGACTGAGATTGGAGGTTGCCACGTCGATGGTGTGGGTGCTGTCCCAATTCACCTGGACCAGATCGGGCACCTGGCCGAGTGAGGCGCCGGCATCGGCCACCTTGCTGAAGGGCACCTGACCAAAGCCGGCGAGGACGTCTCCCGGGATCAGAAAACCGCCGATCTGGGTCTCGGTCAGCGAAGCGCCGGTGCCCCCGAAGGCCTGGGCCTGACCGTTGGTGGCGTCGGAGTAGGAGACCGTCGTTCCTGAAGAGCTGACGGTGTCCGTCAGCGTGATGACGTCGCCGGGGCTGGCGCTGCCGAACCCGTACGGGTTGTAGCGGATGCCTGGAATCTCCAGGTCAAATCGGTAGATGGGGTGTGTGGAGACGCAGAAGTTCTGACTGTAAATGGTCGCCTGGCCCCCCACCGACGTGGACTGAAGGATGCCCAGATCGAGGGAGCTGCCGTAGCCGTCCTTGGCGCCGTCGCAGGTGATGGTGGGCTCGACGAAGGTGACGGACACCTGGCTGGAGGTGTTGGTTCGGTTCCAAGCATAGCCGGCGGAGTTGTTGCTGGGGACAATGCCCACGCGAACGTTGCGCAGCTGATCGGCCCTCGTGACGCCGGCGACGGGATTCGCCACAGCGACCCGAGGCGCCGCGGCGGCGGCCGCCGTGCGGGCCGGCATCGAGCCCATCACGCCGGCAATCACCATCGCACCGAGCACGGCGACGACTCGGAGCGAGGACCGGTCAGCCAGGACGAAGCTCATGAAACCCTCCGATGCGCGAGACATACTTCACGATCACGCACCAGTATGCGAAGCGCCGCCCGGCTGTGTCCATGCGCAATGAACACGATTACCGCACACGATATCGTGCGCATTGAGGATCTACCCAGGCGCTGCAGCTTCGACACGCGTCCTCTCAGCCCGCCACATGCACCGTCGCGGTTGAGTGGCTGCCCTCAGCCATGGCGGGCAGACGCCGATCCGAAGGCGCACGCCGAAGGGCGCCGCATGACCCGCCGAGAGGCCGTTACCGGAAGAGTCCGTGAATCGCAGCCGTCAGGGTAACGCCGGGGTTCGTCAGCGGGAAGAGGCCCCCCGGATCGCGCCGGTCAGCGACTGCTGTCGGTGATGTGCTCCAGATCGACGTAGCTGGGCTCGCCGTCCATGTAGCCCCCGAGCTCTTGCATGAGCGCCTGGTGACGCTCGCCCTGCTCGTTCCGACGCGCCTTCTCCTCACTCTCGAAGTGCGCGATGAGGTAGTACTCGTTCGGGTCCGTGGCGTTCTTATAGAAACTGGTTCTCACCCAGCCGGAGTCGGTCCCACGTCCCACCTCCTCCTCCCATCGACCGTTCAGCTCGGCGATGCGCTCGCCGCTCCCAGGCTTGGTCCTGACCTTGACGATCTGTGCGAACACTGTTCAGTCTCCTTTCCCATCTGCCATCGCATGCTACAGAGATAGCACAGCGCCGCCGGTTTGGGTCGACGAAGTTGGCCGAACGGAAGTTACCCTGACGGGTCTTTCTCAAGCGGTGTTCTGCCGGCGATGCTCACCTTTGGTCCTAGACGCGATGGTCCCTGCGGTTGACCTGAAGGCCGAGGTGCGAAACCTGTCTTCTGCCTTCTGACGAGGCTCGTAAATGCTCCTTCTGCTTGGTCGTTCCCGCTCGGACGCAAGCCAGGCCTACGGGCTCGTTCTCGGCCTGCTTGAGGGATGTGGGCTCAGAGCATCCAGAACGGTGGGCGGCCCGTTGGGAGACGGGCCGCCCGATCGACCGTCTAATCAGTCGCGGCTGTTGTCGCAGCCGCAGCAGCCACACCCGCCGCACTCGTCGGGCTGGCAGGTGCAGCCACAGCAGGAGCAGGCGTTCGCTGCCATAAGGCGTGCCTCCTTGTCAGTTGGTAGCCAGCACTCACAGTCCCCCACGCGGCCACAACCGGGATTGCCTCCCTTGAGGCGTTCCTGCATTGCCAGAAGCTCCGAGCGAAGCGTCTCCAGCTGAGCCAGGCGGCGTTCCGTGTCGGCCAGCTTGTGGGCGATGGCATGCCGGATGCGCAGCTCCTCCGCGGGGCCGGAACGCTCCCGAATGAGGGCTTCGATCTCCGCGAGGCTGAGGCCCAGGGTCTTGGCCCGCTGGATGAAGCCGACTCTTCCCACTGCCTGGCACCCATAGACTCGATAGCCTGCCGGGGTTCGCGCGTCGGCCCGCAGCAGCCCTCTTGCCTCGTAGTACCGCAGTGCGGAGGTGGAGACTCCGGTCTCTCTGGCCAGCTCAGCGATCCGCATTTGACCGTCCACAAGATGACAGTACACCTTCAAGTTTGCTTGAAGGTCAAGTGGGACTTCTTGAGCCACCCTCTCCGGAACCTTCCCCCCGCGGGTGCCTGTCGCATGCCCTGGTCCCTTGACCCTCGTCTCAGCGCGTCCCAGAATGCTCGGGTGCCATGAGCTACATGAAACGTCTCTTCCGCAGACCCGCACTGCTAGAGTCCGCCTCGCTTCAGGACCTCAATGCCGCCATCGAGACACGTCTTCGCGAGGACACCAATCCAGGATCCGCCTCCCAGCCAACCACTGAGGACTGGTACTGGGGCCGCAGGGGCTCATCCGGTTCCGAAGAGGACTACTTCTGGCGCCGGCTGAGCGATAACTGGTACCAGAAGGACGTCGTCCCCTCGACCTATCTGGAGATTCACAACCAGGTCTTCGAAGCGTGGAACGCCAACCCCATCGCCAACTACATCGTCGAGCTGGGCGTCAACTTCGTCCTCGGCGACGGCATCCACGTTCGCTGTGCCAACAAAAAGGTCCAAAAGGTGGTCGACGCCTTCTGGAGTCATCCCGACAACCACATGGATCTGCGCGTGTACGACCTCTGCCAGGAGCTGTCACTCTACGGCGAGATCTTCATCCGATTCTTTGTGAACGACTTCAACGGAGACGTCAAGATCATCAGTCTCGACCCTTCGATGGTCGACCAGATCGAGTCGGATCCCGAAAACATCGAGCATGAGCTGCGCATCCACCGCCGGCCCATCGGCCCCTCCGCGACCATTCCTGGACAGCCTGCCGTTCCCACGCCACTGGAGCAGACATCACTCGAGGGCGTCTGGCTCTCTGTCCCCGACGAGATCATCCACTTTGCCATCAACAAGGTGTCGAACGCCAAACGGGGCAAGAGCGATCTCGCCACGCTGCTTCCCTGGCTCCGACGCTACAAGGATTGGCTGATCGACCGCGTTCGCATCAATAAGTACAAGGCCGCCTTTCTGTGGGACATCACCCTCACCGGCGCTGATCGGCGGACGATCGAGAACAAAATGCAGGAGTACGCGCGGCCGCCCGAGCCCGGCTCCATCGTGGTGCACAACGAACAGGAGACGTGGTCCGCCGTCCAGCCCAAGATTGACGCCGGTGACGTGGCCGAAGACGGGCGCGCAATCAAGCTCATGATCGCGATGGGGGCCGGCATCCCCGAGCACTACCTGGCCTCGGGCGAAAACTCCAACCGCGCCACCGCTACTGAGATGGCCCTCCCGACGGTCAAGAAGTTCAAACGCCGGCAGGACCACTTCGGCTACGTCCTCACCCGCATCCTCAGCCGCGTCGTGCAGGAGAAACAGAGCCGAGGCCTGCTTCCCGCCGGCATCGACACCTCCATCTCCTTCACCTTTCCGGACATCGATACCGACGACAACCTTGCCCTCGGCCAGGCGAGCTTCTACACCAGCCGGGCGCTCGCCATCGCCAAAGCCCAGGGCTGGGTGACGGACGAAACGGCTGCCCACCTCTTCTTCGAATCTCTGGGCGTCGACATCAATGCTCGGCAGGAGGTCGAGAAGCCGAAAGCCGGTTGAACGGCTTCCCGTGGAGTGATGGCACAATGGCCTAGAAGTGCCATTACGGAGTCAGAATTGGCCATCCTCAAGAAGCAGGTCTACATCACTGTCGAGCTCGACGCCCGGCTCAAACGACTCGCGCGGCAGACCGGCCGTTCCGAGTCCGAGGTGGTTCGCGAGGCGCTGGCGGCCTACGTTACGACGGCGGATGATCCCTTCGATGCCATCATCGGCCTCGACGCCGCCGAGGGGCCGGATGACCTGGCCGCCAACCACGACCGGTACCTCTATGGCTCGGAAGACGGTTAGTCGTCATGAGCCGGCGATCTTCGTCGATACGGGCGCCTTCCTGGCGCTCGCCAGATCCGCCGACCAGTACCATCGGCAAGCGGTCGAGTACTGGAACGGGCTCAGTCCCCATCCCCACCGGGTCACGACCAGCTTCATCATCGACGAAGCCTACACGCTCATGCGGCGCGGAGGAGCTGGAGCGGCGGCTCGGTTCCTCGACGCCGTGGAGGCCGCCCAGGAGGCGCGTACTCTGACTGTCCTGTGGCCCGAAGAAGGATGGTGGGGCGACATTCGCGGCATGCTGGCTCGGTTCCACGATCAGGATCTCAGCTACACCGACGCCGTCTCTCTGGTCGCCTGCCGGCGGCGCCACGACATCGGTTCGGTATTCGGCTTCGACCACCATCTGCGGCTCTCGGGCCTGCCGTTGGTTCCCTAGCGGGCGGCATCGTGGAAACCGGACTGAAGAGAGGGCAAGCTCCCGCGGGTGTTCGACTCGATGGTGGCTCGCAAATCGGGCAACAATAATCATGACCGAGCGGATGATGCCATTCGCCTGCCTCGCCCTCAGCCTGACGCGACGCCCACACGATGCAGCCTGGCGATGACCGGCCCGTGACCGCCTATCCCACCGTGGTGCCTATGCTTGCCTACGAGGACCCGGGCGCTGCGCTCGACTGGCTGGCAAAGGCGTTTGGCTTCCGGGAGCGATTGCGCCTCGAGATGCCGGATGGTCGCATCGGCCATGCCGAGATGGACGTCGGCGAGAACGGCGTGATCATGCTGGCCACGCCGTCTCCCGATTACGAGCCGCCGAGGAAGCACCGGCAGACCTGTGCCCGGGCCGCAGCCTGGCTGGCTGTCCCCTATGTGGTCGACGGCGTACTGGTGCACGTCGCCAACGTCGAGGAACATATGGCACGCGCGCGTGATGCCGGCGCCACCCTGCTCTCCGAACTGGAGGACGAGCCATACGGCCGGCTCTATCGAGCCGAGGACCTCGAGGGACACCGCTGGATGTTCATGGAGCTTCCGGCCGAACCTGCTTCTCACGAAACATGGCAGCCCCCTGGGGAGCCGTCCCCCGAGTGACACCCCTCGAACACTGCCCGGGCCACCCCGGAATTGCGATTGCGCAATAGATCGTGTCCGGTCAGCTCAATGCGGGAGACGCCATGATCGCACGATGTTCCCGGATCTTCATGACCGCGGCGGCCGTCTGCGCCGTCGTCCTCTCGGTCTCGGGGGGAAGACCGGTGGCCGCCTCCCACGCCGCGTCCGTCATCTATGACGACCGGCTTGCGCCCGGGTGGTCGGACTGGTCTTGGAACACCACCATCGACTGGCAGGACGCCACGAATCCGCACAGTGGCAAGGATGACGTGGCCTTTACCTTCGATCACGCGTGGGACGGCCTGTCCGTCCACGCTGACACACCCGTCGACACGTCGCCCTACGATCTGGTGCGCTTCTGGATCAATGGCGGCGCAGCGGGAGGGCAGAAGCTGTGGCTGTACGTCGAATATCCGGGAGGCGGCAGCTCGCCGCCGGTCGACCTAACCCCGTACATCGCCGGCAATGCGATCGTTGCCGGCTCCTGGAAGAAGGTGGACGTACCGCTTTCGGCGCTGGGCGCCAAGTCGGCGCAGATCAGCCGGCTGGACTTCTTCAACAACACCTCCGCCACACAACCCACCATGTACCTCGACGACCTCTCGCTCTACGACGACGGCAAGAAGCCGCCGCCACCGAAGACAGTCAAAGTCATGGTCACCGTCAATGGAGGCGCGGGCCGGCATGCGATCAGTCCCTTCATCTATGGCGTCGCCTCCGCGGGGTCCGCGTACCTGAAGCGGCATCATCTTGCGCTGGAGCGATGGGGCGGCAACCCGACGTCGCGGTATAACTGGCGCCTCGGCGCGGCCATGAACACCGCGGCCGATTGGTACTTCGAGAACACCGACTATGGCAACTCGTGCCGGACACCGGGTTGTGCCGTGGACGAAATGGTCGCTGGCGACCACGCCGCCGGGGCCGCGTCGCTCGTCACCGTTCCGACCTTGGGCTGGGTGGCGAAGGACGCGAGCCTCGACACCTGCGGGTTCGCCGTGTCGAAGTATGGGCCTCAGCAGCAGACGGATCCGTACCGCCCGAACTGCGGTAACGGCATCAACACCTCCGGCAAGCCCATAACGGGCAACAAGCCGAGCGATACGAGCGTTCGCAGTGGCCCGCCCGACATCGAGGCGTGGGTGCGGCATCTGGTTCATCGGTTCGGGCCGGCATCGCGAGGAGGCGTGCGGTTCTATGCCATGGATAACGAGCCGGAGCTGTGGTATACCACCCATCGCGACGTCGCGCCTCGACCGCTGACCTATGACGGGCTCTATCAGGAGTTCGAACGATATGCCTCGGTCGTGCGGTCGGTCGATCCCTCGGCCATGATCGACGGGCCGGTGCCGTGGGGATGGTCGGCGTACTGGGACTCCTCTTACGACTACGTCCATCAGACCAGCGCCGATCGGACGGCGCACGGCAACCTGCCCATCATCCCCTGGTTTCTGAAGCGAGTGCGGGCACACGACCGGGCGAAACATGAGCGAACGCTGAACGTGCTGGACATTCACTACTATCCTCAGGGCGCGGCCGTCTTCTCGGGCGCCGCCGACCCGGCCACCAGCGCGCTTCGCCTCCGAGAAACGCGCAGCCTCTGGGACTCGACCTACACCGACGAGTCGTGGATCAACGCCCGGGTGGGTCTCATCCCGCGGATGAAGAGCTGGATCCGGCGCTACTATCCGGGAACCAAGCTGGGCATCAGCGAGTGGAACTTCGGCGGCGAATCTTCGCCGAGCGGCGGCCTGGCAATCGCCGATGTACTGGGCATCTTCGGGCGGGAGGGCGTCTATCTGGCGTCCTACTGGACGCATCCGGCCGACGGGACGCCGGCCGCCTCGGCATTTGACCTGTACCGAAACTACGACGGTCATGGGGCGACGTTCGGCAACCGCTCCATCGAGACAGTCAGCAACAAGACAAGCGAGCTCATGGCCTTTGGAAGTGAGCGCACGCATGACGGTCATGTGCTGATCATGCTGGTCAATCAAGATCCGTCTGCCCGGATGGCGGTGACGCTGCGCCTTCGGCACCTTCATGTCACCGGGACAGCCGCCGTCTACCGGCTGTCGCCCGGAAGCGCGGTCATCAAGCGGGACGGAACGCTTGGCGTGTCGGCTGGGACCAGCGTCCGGGTGCCGCCGTACTCCGTGGAGCTGCTCGATATCCCCTAAACACAGGACGCCACATACGGTGCGTGCCGGAACCGGCCGCGGCCGTCTTTGGGCTGATCCGTCCGGTGCTTAGAGGAGGAGAACCATGAGGTTCAGCAAGAAGATCGTCCTCGTCACTGGAAGCTCCCGCGGGATCGGCGCGGCCATTGCGCGCGCATTCGCGCGTGAAGGTGCACGAGTTGTGGTCCACGGTCGCGATCAGGCCGCACTCGACGCCGTCGCCGGGGAGATTCGAGCAACCGGCGGCGAGGTCTTATCCGTCCAAGGCGATGTGACGCGATTCGAGGATGTCGAACGAATGCGTGCGGCCATCGAGCAGGAGTGGGGTCCCGTGAACGTGCTGGTCGCGAACGCGGGAGCGAACCTCACGCCTCCGGCAGCGCTCGAAGAGATTCCGGAAGAAGGCTGGCGCGCGACCGTCGACGCGAATCTCCTGGCGACGTTTCTCACGCTCAAGGCGTTTCTACCCGGCATGAGGGAGCGTGGCGACGGCGTGATCGTCACCATTTCCTCGGCGGCCGGTCGGCGAGCGAACCCTCGATCGCCCATTGCGTACAGCGCTGCGAAGGCTGGGATCGAGCTGATGACCCAAGATGTCGCCGCGCAAGCCGGACCGAACGGCATACGAGCAAACTGTATAGCGCCCGAGACGATATTGACGGAGCGGAACAAGCAGCAGATTCCTGAGCCGATGCAGCAGTCCCTCAAAGACATCCACCCATTGCAACGCCTCGGCACGCCCGAAGACGTCGCCGAGGCGGCGCTGTTTCTGGCATCAGATGAGGCAGCCTGGATCACCGGAGTTGTGCTTGATGTGGCCGGCGGGGCCGTGTTGCACCCATGAGCGAGGTCGCAGGAGGCCCGCGGCGAGCTTTGGCGACATGTGTGGCAGGCGACTAGGCATCCGCAAGGTCAGTACTTCGGACCAGCCGTGAGAGACTCGATGACCCCCGGCCAACCCAAGAACGCTGACTCCTCGAACCCGTGGAGAGCCCGCCGGAGAAGAAGATCCGGCGGGCTCCTGTCGCCTGTTTCGCTATCTCTCGACTCACCGGTTTCGAGGGTGGCTGTTGCCGGCACGATCCGATGGGCGCGCGCGCATACTCTTCGGGAAGGGGGCCAGGCTACTCAATGCCAAATGCCAGTTCAGGGCTTCAATCGTGCAAGGCTATTGGTCGCGTTTTGGCTGACCCAGAGGGTGTGGTCGGGGCCCCAGGCGATCTGGAGGGCGAAGCTGCTGGGGAACGGCAGCGGATACTCCTTGAGGAACCGGCCCGACATGGTCATGTGACCAATGGCGTTATTGCCGAAGTCCACGAACCAGATGTCGCCCTTTCGTCCGACGGTGATGCCTACCGGCTCTGCGCCTGCTGGAAGGGGGAAGAGCTTGATGTGTCCACTGGGAGTGATCCGCCCGATGGCGTCTCCGTGAAGTTCGGTGAACCAGACGTCGCCATCGCGCCTGTCGCCCACGATTCTCTGCGGTGCGACACCCGCCGCAAGGGGGTACTCGGTCAGCTTGCCGGAAGGCGTAATCTTACCAACTGCGTTGGCGTACCGCTCGGTGAACCAGAGGTTCCCATCGGGACCGAGGGCCAACCCTTGCGGTCCGGCGCCGGTCGACGTGGGATACTCGCGAATCTTGCCGTCGGGGCCTAGCCGTCCGATCTTGTCGCCACACTGCTCTGTGAACCATACGTAGCGTCCTTTCAAGACGATGCCGTGTGGAACGCTCGACGTGCCACCGGCAGGGTTGGCCGGACAATTGGCGCCTCCCATCGAGGGAATCGTGTATTCATTGACGCTGTTGTTCGGCTTGATGAAGCCGATCTTGTTCGTAGCTCGCTCGGCGAACCACACGCCATGGCGCTTGCGGTCAAGCGTTAGCCACCCAACGCTGGGACCGGTCGTGGGAAGGCTGTAGATTCGCACCCTGCGGGAGGCGGTGATGCTCCCGATCGTGCTGCCATGACTGAACCAGACCCTGCCGTCGGGGCCAGCCGTCACGCCAAACGGGCCGTCGTCTGCGGGAGGTAGCCGATACTCCTTCACGCAGCCCGTCGAGCATGAGTTCTTGAGGGCATGATGTGACGACGCCGAGGCGGCGCCAAATCCTCCCATCAATAGGCTCATCAGAACGCCCCCGAACATCACGTACTTCCTCAGCTTCATGCGATACCTCCTCGTTGATTTGGTTTCGGAGCCAGCGTAATCGGCTGGGCGTTTGCTGAGTGTTAGTTGGAGGTTGGTATTGGGCGTTGGGTTCCTGGCGCTCGACATGCGGGTTGGGCCGTGGTGTGAGAGCGCGTACCCAAGCGAAAACAGCATCCGTACCTATCCCTCGCTGTTCTTAAACGGCGCTCTACCGAGCCGGCAAGTCGGGAGAAAGCAGGGCGATTATCATAGGCGGCCACAGGGGGGCCGTCGTACGCTGAGGCCGGTACGTGCTCCCAACCCGGCAATCAGGACGAGCACGGAACCGCGAGCCCCCAAATATCAACCCGGAACAGCGAACGCCGAATGCCCAGCGCCAAATACCACCTCTGTGTATTGGGCCCCTTTCGGCTTCTGCGGAACGGGCAATCGGTTGACCTCTCGGCCCTGCAGCGCCGCCAGCAGTCCTTGCTGCGGCTGCTCGCGGTGAGCCCACAACATGTGCTCCGGCGGGAGCAGGTGATCGACACCTTCTGGCCTGAGCTCAGTCCCGAGGCCGGGGGCAGCAACCTGCGCTACACGCTCCACAAGCTCCGCCGCTCGATGGTCGACTGGCCGCCCCTGGTGGTCGTCAGTCAGGGGCAGGTATGCCTCAATCCCGCATCCATATGGAAGGTAGACATCGAGGAGTTGGAGAACCTGCTGGCGGGCACTCCAAGCGACACAGATCTGGATCGAGCCGCCGAGCTATTTCGGGGCGAGCCGCTGGCGGAAGAACGGTACGAAGATTGGGCCCGTCCGGCACAAGAGCACGCAGCCCGCCTGTGGCGGCGCCTCTGCTGCCTCATGGTGACACGTCATGAACGAAACACAAACCTCGACCAGGCGATTGCCTGGCAGGAGCGGCTGGTCGACACCGAACCTCTTGACGAAGAAGCGTTCGTGACGCTTGTCGGACTGCTGGTTCGAGCCGGCCGGCGTGCAGAGGCGTTACGCCGGTATCGAGCCTTCTCTCACTCCCTGGAGGAGGAGCTGGGGACAGGGCCGGCTGAGGAGACGCAGCAGCAGGTCAACGGGCTCCTCGGGCCGGCGCACCAGGCTCCCTTCACGGAAGAGTCACATCTTCCAGTGGAGCAGCCTGATCATGACACACGAGCGCAACCTGCCACGACTGTCCCCGACTGGGACGTCCAGCTCACCTACCCTCTCCCAGATGCATCCCGCGTGATCGGACGCGACGAAGAGCTGGCCCAGTTGAAGACATGGATCCAGCCGGCCGGGTCACAAAGCTCGCTACGGCTCATTGGGATCGAGGCGGAGGCAGGTCTCGGGAAGACCTGGCTGCTCGGCGCCCTCGCTCGTCGTGCCCGGGAGGAAGGCTGGATGGTTCTGGCCGGCGCCTTCTACGACCGCGAGGGGGTGCTGCCATTGGGTGCCCTCCGCGACGCGTTGCTGGACCTTCTGCGCCTCGGCCCCGACAGGCTGCCTGATCTTCCGTCCGATATTCTCCAGGACCTGCTGCCTATCATGCCTTCGCTTCGAGGCTGCTGGGAGTTCTCGTCGGAGCAGCAGCTCTCTGGTGACCCCGCGCTGCAGCGGCTGCACCTCTTTTCGGCGGTCGAGAGGCTACTCAACTGGATCGCCGAGCGACGTCCTCTCGTTTTGATCCTCGACGATGTTCACTGGACGGATGAGCAGAACCTCCAGATGCTGCACTTCCTGGTGCGTAGCCCGAGCACGGAACTAAGCCGGCTCCGGGTTGCTCTGGCCTACCGGGTGGAGGAATCGCCCGCCGCTCTGGCCGATCTGATGATGGCGTTAGAGGCTAACGGCACGGCATTGCGCCTCCCTCTGAAACCCTTGAGCCTCCAGGATCTCGAGGAACTCATTGGACACCGTCTTGGAGGCCGGATTGAGCGGAGGTTCGTGCAGCATCTTCACGCGCGCACGCTCGGCAATCCGTTCTTCGCTCTTCAGATCAGCCGATTGCTCCAGCAACGGGGGGACCTTCAACGCTCCGGCGACCTCTGGCTTCTCTCATCCGACGGAGCCATAGATCTACCGGAGGCCGTTCGGCGCACCATCCTCCGGCGCTTGAGCCATCTGCCGGAGGAGGTGCAGAAGGCCCTCGCCCTGGGTTCGGTCGTCGGTGATCGCTTCAGCTATGCGGTGCTTGAACAGATGTGGAGCGGCACGCACGAAGACCTGCTTCGGGCCATGGATGTCGCCCTAGCTGCCTACCTGGTCCAGGAGGCAGGTGAAGAGTATGTCTTCCGTCATCCGCTGCTGCGCGAAGCCATCTATGATTCCCTCTCTCACCAGCGGCGCCGCTCACTGCATCACCTCGCGGGGCGTGCTCTAGAGTCGACGACGAGCCATAGAACGCCGCGGGACATCGCCCGGCTGGCCTATCACTTTGCAACCTCTCAACAACGTCCTCAGAAGTCGCTGGAATATTCGATGCTGGCAGCCGAACAGGCTGAGGCGGCGGCTGCCCACCCGGACGCGGTGCACCACTACCGGAACGCGCTGGCGAGCGCGAGAGTGCTTGGGGACCGGGAAGCCGAAGCGACGGCACTTGAACGCTTGGGAATCGTGGAGCGGTCAATCGGAGAGCCGGATGATGCCCTGAGCTCATTGGAGGCTGCCGCCGACCTCCAACGGGAGCTTGGCAACATGCCGGCCGAAGTTCGGGTTACCCACGAAGTCGCGATTGTTCAACACTTTCGCGGTCGCTGGGAGGATGGGCTGCCCAGGGTCCTGAGTCTGCAAGAGCGATTCCAGTCCTGGCCCGAGCGTCCTCGATTCCCCCTCTCCGAATGCATCCTCTCCAACAGCCTGGCGCGGCTCTACCTTCCCAGTCGGTGTCCCCCGTCACTGGCACGGAAGGCCCTCGACGCCGCAGGAGACGCAGTAGAGCTATGCGAGCGCTTCGATGACGCGGCCGTTGCAAGCCGTGCCTGGCTTCTCTATGGATGGGCCCTGGAGTGCTGCGGACGAGACCGGGAGGCGCTGCAAGCCCTTGACAAGAGTGAGCGCAAAGCTCTCCAGTCCGGGCGCCTGCTCGAGGCAGTGGCAGCAGCCCACATGACCGGGCTCACGTTGATCAACTTGCGGGAGCTACGGCGAGCGGCGGATGCCTTGGTTCGCGGGTTCGGACTGGCCGTTCGACGGGGCGGCGTCGACCAGCTTGCCAACGGAGTCGCGGAAGCTACGCTCGAATCGCTCACGCTCTTAGGGCGCTGGGAGGACGTGCTCGAGCTATCGTCGGACGGACTTCGCCTGGCCGAAGCATTCGGTCAGCCGCGTCTTCCAGCCGTTCTGCTTCCCTGGAGGGCCGCCGTTCGCGTCTATCGAGGCGAGTACCAGGAAGGTATCGCCGATCTTGAGGAAGGGGTGAGACGCCTTCCAGCTTGCTCCCCCGAGACTCAGGCCGACTACCGCATGCTGGAGTACAAAGTCCGGTCTGCCATGGCGGTGGCCCAGGACAATGTGTCCGAGCTGAACCGTCTTCTGAAAGAGTGGGGGGAGTCCTTTCCCGAGGACCCGAGCTATTGGCTCGCGAAAACGCTATACCTATTGGATGTCAAGAAGCTGGATGAGGCCGAGGAGGCGGCCGTTCGAGCCATGGCGAAGCATCCAGGCAGATGGACCAGGCTCCGCCTACCGGACGCATTGTGCGCCAAGGGCGGGCTTGAACACGCAATGGGTCGCATTTCGGAGGCTCGTCACTCGCTCGACAAGGCACTGGCAGAAGCTCGGGGCACGGGTTATCGGCTGGCCGAGGCGCGTATATTGATCGCCCAGGCGCGCATCTTGATTGACCGAAGAGAACACACCCGGGCTCGGCATGCCCTCGACGAAGCCGAGCCGATACTGAGAGAACTCCGCGCCAATCCCTTCCTCACTGAGCTGGCCCAACTGCGAGACCAATGGCAGAGCAAAGGGGCTGGCTAATGGATTTTGCTTACTGACTCTTAGGCTGTGACTGTCGGCCTGTGATCCCGCGATTCTGCCCAGTCGTGGCCGTAGCCCGGACAAAGCCGAGCATCGAATGGCATCATCTACACTCCGTCCCGCTCTCCCGCCTCCCGCGCCAGGCGGGATAGCGACAGTTGTCGAAGACCCGAGTCCAGGAGGACCAGGAGGGTCGCCAACGCCTTCTCCCCTCTCGGCTGCGCATCACCCACGATCCCCGTCACCGATCCCTCGAGGATTTGTGTGAGGAGCTCCTTCTGTCTAGGCGGCAGAGTTTCACCAAAGCGAAGGAACTGTTCTGCCAGTGTGGTGAGGTCCTCGTCGTGCGTGTTGTCCATGGGCGACAGCCCTGAGTTCATCGCAGTCTGCCCGTACTGTAGCCGAGCCGGCGTTTGCAAACCGTTTGTGAGGCGGGGCTTCATTGCCTGCGAGGTTGTCGGTGTGGGACGCTATCTAGCACTCGACTTCAGTGTCGATAAGAGCAATGTCCATCTGACCTTGAATGAGCGCGACTGGTTCCGCGCCTGAGTACAACGCCTGGGGACTCCCGAAGACGTGGCCGAGGCGGCACTGCTGCGCCCATGAGCGAGGTCGCGCCGAGCTGTGGCGCGACATGTGTTGCAGGCAACTAGGCATCCGCGAGGTCAGCACTTCGGACCAGCCGTGAGAGACTCGATGACCTAACGCTGCCCATATAAAGGAAAGGCTTCGAGGCTGACCGCTCGTAGCCGCTCCTCTCAATGTCCAGAGCAAGGGGGCAACGGATGGCGCAATATCTGATCTCCTTCGATGAGGGCGCGATGACCTTCCCCGAGGAGGAATTGGCCGATGTGGACGCCGCGGCCCATGCTGTGGTCCGGGCGGCAATGGAGGCCGGCGTCTGGGTGTTCTGCTCGGGGCTCAAGGCGTCCGAGGACATGAGCGTGGTGGCGAGCGACGGGACGGTCACTGAAGGTCCACAACGGGAGAAACGGCGCCACCTCAGCGGGATGATGATCGTGGACGTGGCCTCGCGCGAGGAGGCGCTGGAGTGGGCCGCCAAGGTCGCCGGCGCCTGCCGGTGCTCCCAAGAGGTCCGTGAATTGCTGGCGGACCCAACCGCCTATCGAGCGCCCGCAACGATGGCCGATCCCCGCGGCTCATAGGCGTAGCGGTCGGCACTCACGCTGCAGATCCGGCGGCGGGGTCATCACCCCTGCTCGCTTTCCTCCACTTGACTTCCTCGACTGAAGAGGGCAGTCGGCGTTTGATCGATGGGCAGCTACGATAGTGTGGGCCGCCGCCAGCGGGCGGCCGCTTCGATCATGGATGCGATCTGCACGGACGTCATCGTCGCGGTCGCGGCTATCGCGCGCTACGGTCGAGGACCTCGCGGAGCGTGCGGGCGAATTCCTCCGGCTTGCCTGCGTAGGGGGAGTCGCCGCCCATGAAGCCACCATGGTGGCTGGGGAAGATGGTCGCGTCCTGATCCAGGCGTTCGGCCAGGGCTGCCGAGGTGCGCGCCGTGAAGGTTCCCGCCGACTCCTCTCCCACCCCGACCAAGATGCGGGTCGGCGCCGCTTTCAATGCCGGGAAATCGGGGCGATAGCGGACGACCGGTATTGACCGCTCGGAAAGCAGCGGGTTGTCGCGAGCGCCGTCGTCCTCACCGGGTAGCCCAAATTGGGCCGGATCCGGCAAGGGCTGAGCGAAGTATTCGTCCGTGAACTCTCCCTTCCATGACGTCATGGCGATGAATGCCGCCATTCCCGCACCCAATCCCTTGCACTGATAGGCATCGCGAAATCGAGCATTGGCCCGCTCGGCCGCCTCAGCGTCGGGAAGCAGCGTGGCTAGGGGCGGCTCGTGCGCCACGAGGATGGTCACGTCGTTTGGATACGTCGCAACGAGGGCAAGCGCCGTTACTGCCCCACCACTGCTTGCAAACATCTCGACCGGTCCGGCCGCGAGAGAATCGATGACCGCGTGCACGTCCTGGGCCTGGACCGCGGGGTCATGGTCGACGCGACCATCTTTCCGGGTGCTGCGTCCCAGCCCGCGGGGGTCATACGTCACCACCGTGCGATCTGGAAAGTAGGAGGCGAGCGTGCGGAACCCGCCGGCATCCATGGGCTGGCCGATCATGAGGAGCGGTGGACGTCCGTTGGTGGTCGCCAGTGGCCCTTGTACGTCGAAGACGATGTCGGCTTCATTGGTCCCAAGGGTACGGGTCTCCATTCACGCTCCTCCTTCAGCTGCGAGCAGTCGCTCGAGCTTATCGAGCTGCTCTGACCATCCCTGCTCGGCGCCGGACAACGCTTCCGTCGGCGGCATGGGCTCAAAGTAGGCTTGCCGCACCGTCAGACGGGTGCCTCCTTCGCAGGCTTCGAGCGTCAGCTCGATCAGCGTGGCGAAGAGCTCTCCCTGTTCGTCGTTGACCGCACGGCCGCTCATGACCAGCCGCCGCGGGCGATCGATTTCATAGTACTCGCCACCCATGTGATGGGAGAACTGCTGGTCGGCGGGCACCGACCCGGGCCACGCCATCGCGATCCGGTAGGTTCCACCCACGCGAAGGTCCACCTCGGCGGCCGGACAGCTGAAGCCGTTGGGCCACCACCACTGGGTGATCTGAGCCGGGTCGGTGAAGGCATCAAACACACGCTCAGACGACGCCTTCAAGGTTCGCTCGATTACGAGCTGCTTTACCGGGATCGCGGATCGGACATCCAAAGGGGTACGCATTTCAGTCACGTGATTCTCCTTTTGCTTCGTCGGTTGTTTCCGGTTGGGCGGCGAGATGCTTCTCGAGGCGATCAAGCCGGTCGGACCATTCCGTGTGGGCGCGACTGAGCCAGTCGTCGACGGCAACGAGGCCCTCGAGGCGGAGTCGCGCCGGCCGCCGCTGGCCGTCGCGTCCTCGAGTCACCAGCCCCGCTTGCTCCAACACCTTGAGGTGCTTGGTGATCGCGGGCTGAGTCAGGGTGGAAGCGTCCGTCAGCTCCACGACGCCGGCCTCGCCCGAGGCCAGCCGCTGGAGGATCGCCCTGCGGGTTGGATCGGCAAGGGCCATGAAGGCGCGGTCGAGCGACTCATCACTGTTCATTACCATTAGTTTATATAACCTACCGGTAACTAATCAAGTTCGAGTCGGGCTTCCTGGACGACGCTTGCCTGACGGATTCGCGGCTGCGATTCGCGGCGTGAGTCAGGTCGTGGTCATCCAGGCGTTGTCGGCCATCCTGCAGGTCGGGCTCGACTACAACCGGCTGCGGCTGATCGCAGCAGCCGTGGTGGCGGTCATCGCGGCCGGCTTCTTCGCCTCTCTCTCGATGGTGCTGGCTGGGGTGGTCGTGTCGCGAGACCGTTTGATCGGCATCGGACAGGCCATCACGATGCCGCTGTTCTTCGCTTCCAGCGCACTCTATCCGGTGAGCGCCATGCCGGCAAGGATCCGCTGGCTTCGGGTCGTCAACCCCTCACCTATGGAGGTGGAGGCGCTCCGGGCCTGTTGATCGACTCACCCACCAATCTGCTCCCCGATATTGGCGTGCTGGCGGTCGCGCTGATTTGCGGCATCACGGCGGCCGCCGCCCTCCTGAACCAGCTGGCCTGCGGCTAGAGCCCGCGGGGTAGCGCCGTCCTCAACTGAGGGTCAATCTCGGTTCACGCGAGGGCCGCGTTCACCACCTCATTCCGCCGCCTCGACAACACCGGACGCCGGCTCCAACAGGTACTTCTCCAGCCAATCGGCCGTGGTCCGGTAGGCCTTGAGAACGTTGGTGATCTTGGCGAAGCCATGGCCCTCGTCCTCAAAGACCAGGTATTCCACGGTCCGGCCCAGAGCCCGGAGCCGCTCCACCATCTGGTCCGACTCCGCCTTGACGACGCGCGGGTCTCTGGCGCCCTGCAGGATGAGTAGCGGCGCCCGGATATTCTCCACGTGGGTGATGGGACTGCGCTCGCGCAGCATGTCCGCATCCTCGTCGGGATCACCCACCCAATCACGCATCATCCGCTTCCAAAACTCCGGGACGGCGCGCGCGAACGTGATGAGGTTTGAGGGTCCGACAATGTCGACCCCGGCAGCCCAGTACTGTGGAAGCCTGGTGAGGCAGGAGAGTGTCGCGAAGCCGCCGAATGATCCCCCGAAGACGCCCAGGCGTGCCGGGTCGACCCAGTCGAGATTGCGAAGGTACCGTGCCGCGCACTCCAGGTCTTTCAGCTCGTCGCCACCGAAGTCTCGATGGATGAGCTTCTGGTAGGAGATCCCGTAGCCGGTCGAGCCGCGGATGTTGGGGGCCAGAATGCCGATGCCCCGGCTCAGAAGGTACTGGTACAGGCCGTAATAGTTGTAGCTGGGCAGCTCCTGAGCTTCCGGCCCTCCATGGATCGACAGCACGACGGGGACAGGCCGATCCGCGGATGCTCCCCGTGGGCGGTACACGAAGGCGGGAATCTCACGGCCGTCGAAGGAGGGGAAGCGCACCAGCTCCGGCTCTACCATCTCCGATTCGGGAACGCCGCCGACGAAGCTGCGGGTCAGCCGCCAGTGGCGGCCCGTCTCCACGTCGAGCAGGTAGATGTCCCCAGGCGCCACACCGCGGCCAATGTAGAAGGCGAGCACGGCCTCGGTGGGACTGAAGGAGAGCGACGCGTAGACGCCCTGGGGCAGGTCGCCGAAGGTCCGGGTGGCACCGGAACTCAGGTCGCGGACATGGAGCTTGGAATAGCCGTCCACGTTGACCGTCCAGGCCAGGTAGCGGCCGTCCGGGGATGTCTCCACCTCGAGCACATCCCAGTCAGGTGTCTCGAGCCAGGTTAGGTCGCCCGTCCTGAGGTTCAGCGTTCCGAGGCCCATGAACTCTCGACCCCGATCCGCCAGCATGTAGATCGACTGCCCGTCCTCGGTCCACGGGCCTGGGTTCCATCGCTCCTCACCCTCATGCGCGGTGAGGTTCCTCGATTCGCCGGTCTCCAGGTCGCAGAGCCAAACGTCGATGTTGGTGTTGCTGTAGAGCTGGGCCGCGATCACTCGCCGGCCGTCGGGGGACCAGCTAACCGGAAAGTAGTTGGCGTCCCCGGCCAGGAGGCTGGTCTCGGCGTTGGTATCGAGGTCTCGCATCAGTACGTCGAAGTCGGCCGGATTGCGACCGTTGCTTCCATAGATCAGGCGGGTGCTGTCGGGGCTGAATGGATGGGCCGGTACCTCGTGACGCGACTGCGGCTCCGACGTGATCGGAAAGAGCCAGCCCTCTCCGGCACGAACCAAACAGAGCTGAAAGTTCTCGTCGCCATGGTGATCGACGGTCGTGAGAATCTGCTTGCCGTCGGGGCTCCAAGCGACGGTTCGGGCCACATCCTCCACTAAGTCGGTGAGCTGAACGGGCGCCAGCGGCTCGCCCGACGGCGCAGGATGCACCGGCTGGCGCCAGACGTTGAACTGGCCCGAAACGTTGTTGGTGTAGGCGATCTGCTGCCCATCCGGGCTGAAGGTGAGGCCGACATGGCGGCGAACGGCCGCGAACTGCTCGAAGCTGTAGGTGGGCATGGTTCCCTCGTGGCGTCTTAGTCGCCCCTCATTGTGGCGAACGGTTGTCAGGGACTGCTGTGCGCTTCGGTGGAGCCGCACGGCCGGCTGTCGCCGCAGCGTCCCTCGCGTTGCCGGATCAATGCTTCACCTGTTGACCTGATCACTTGCCAAAACGAGCCAATGGTAGTATAGGAAAGAGACATATTGGGTCCGTTTTACGACAAGAATGCGGACCGTGTAAAGGAAAATAGCCCATTGACGTTTGAAGACATGAAGCTGCGCCGCGAGACGCTCGAGGCGCTCGCGCGGATGGGCGTGACGGAGCCGACGCCCATTCAGGCCCAGGCGACGCCGCTCCTCCTCGAGGGCGCGGACGTCATCGGGCAGGCCCAGACGGGCTCCGGCAAGACCCTCGCCTTTTCGATCCCCATCGTGGAAAGGTGTGATCCCGGGGAGGCCGTGGTCCAAGCGATGGTCCTGGTTCCCACCCGTGAGCTGGCCTTTCAAGTGGGCTCCGTCATCGAAAGCCTCTCCGTCGGCCACCGGCTGCGCTGCGCATTTTTGTACGGCGGCCGAGACGTCTCGGACCAGCAGGCTCTTCTGGCATCCGGGCCCCAGGTGGTCATCGGCACACCCGGTCGCATTCTGGATCTCCTCTTCCGGGGCAACCTGCGGCTCAACCAGCTGCGATTCCTGGTCATTGACGAGGCGGACGAGATGTTCGACGAAGGATTCGGCCCCGACGTGGATCAGCTGCTCGACTGCATTCTCCAGAAGCCGCAGGTGGCGCTGTTCTCGGCCACGATCCCCGGCTGGGTTCAGAGCATCGTGGCCCGGCGGATTCCCGATGCGGTAGTGGTCAAGGTGGATCATGCCGCCCCGGTGGCCAGCGTGGAGCACCGAGTCATCGAGGTGCCTGAGGCTCGGCGGGTGGATGCGCTCGAGGATCTTCTCCGTCGCGACGGGACCTCGGTGGTGTTTTGCCGCACCAAGGACGGTGTTCAGCGATTGGCGGAGCGGCTTCGGCGCGACGGCTTCGACGTTCAAGGCCTGCAGGGCAACATGACGCAGCCGGAGCGAGAGCGAGTCATGCGTGGTTTCCGCATGGGACGGACGCCGGTTCTGGTGGCGACCAACGTGGCCGCCCGGGGCATGGACGTCTCCCACATTGCCTGCGTCATCAACTACGACTTGCCGGACTCATCGGAGCTGCTGACCCATCGAGTCGGCCGGACCGGGCGGATGGGGCGGTCGGGTGAAGCCATCACCCTGGTCACCCCCAAGGACCGCAAACGCTGGGCGGCCATGCGCGGTCACCTGAAGCTACACATTGTGGAGGAAGCCTGGCCGGGCGCTCAGGCAAGGACTGAGGCCGTGGCCAAGACCGAGACGGCGGCCGCGTCAAGGGAGCGAAGCCGCTCGTCGACCGATCGAGCCTCCAGCCCGCGGACTGGCTCCGCCACCGGCCGGAGAGATCGCGGTCGAGGCGGGGACGCTCGCCGCTTCGGTCGTCAAAGTCGCGACAGCCGGGAGGGTTCGGAAATCGGCAACGCTGTCGAGACCACCTGCGAAGGGTGTGGACGGCCCGTGCGAGTTTCTTGGACTCCTTCACCCCAGCGCCCCGCCTACTGTCGTGACTGCCGCGAGGTGGTCTCTGTCGCCGTGTAGCTGAAGGGGGCGCTGAGCCGCCTTCGTCGACCCCGAAACTCCCAGGCCGTCCTCGACGAGGTTGATACCGGCTTGCCCGGAATTGAACGACGCGTGTTCGGCGGCCTCGAACGGCAGCACTCTGCTCCAGGGCTGAGTTGGACTGATCTGGTCACGAGCCGCGCAATTTGCCAAGGCAGCTCGTTAGCGATCACCGCCAACACTCGGTGCTTGGATTTAAGGCCACCAACGGCCCCGCCTCGAGCGCGCATCCGCTCACTCCGGGGACTGGCTCCCCTGAAAACGGGTACAATCTGTGTCGGATGGCAGAAGCGCCGGATCTGCCGGAGGAGGTCACCATGGGCCGTCTCGCGTCCGTACTCATCGCCATGAGAGGGAGGCGGCCCGTGCTGACGCGGCCACCGGTCGTGGCACTTGCCATTGCCATCCTCCTTCTGGTCGGCGTCCCGCCCGTGACCGGTCCGGTCGTCGGAGCACAGAGCGGCCGGGTGGCCGTTCCGGGCGAGGTTGCGCCCGCCATGGCGCATGCCAGGCTCCTGAGCGGGCCTGGCCGCGACGCCGTACCCGCCTCAACCAAGCTGACCATCACCGTTACTCTCAACCGAACCGACCAGGCCGGCTTCCTCCACTATCTGCGCGCCGTCACCAGCCCGCAGTCTCCGAGCTACGACCAGTTCTTGTCACAGGCACAGCTTGCCGACCGCTTTGGGCCCTCCCAATCCGCGTATGATTCGGTTCTCGCCTGGCTGCGAGCCCGCGGGTTCCGTATCGTTCGCGGTTCCGTCAACCGACTGACCATCTCGGCTCGGTCGACGGTCCGCCAAGCGGAGCATGCCTTCGGCACGCCGATCCGGCGATACCGACTGGACGGACGGTTGGTGTATGCCAACACCTCCGACCCCACCATTCCTGCCCGGCTGGGGTCGTTCGTCGCCGCCATCGGGGGCCTGTCGAGCCTGGCGACTCCGCAGCCCATCGACGCCTCCACCCGACCGGCCGCCTCGAAGATGAAGTGGCAGGCGCTGTTTGCCAATCGGCAGGTCGCGGCCCGCGTGCTGGTTCGGTTGGGGGGGCTGGCGAGACGGTTCCCCACTCTCCGTCCGGCTTTCCATCAGATCATGCACATGCTGCGCGCCGGCCATGCTACACGCCTCAGCCGGCTCATACGACGGTCGCTGTCAGGGCCGGCAATCCGCCGCTTCGCCCGTACCGGCATTTCGTCGGCTTTCGCCGGCCCCGGTCGATCTCCCGGCGCAACCATGGTGCCACTCAAGAAGGGCGGGGGTGGCGGAGGCAGCGGAGGTGGCGGCAAGCCACCGGCGGGACGGTTCTGCGTCAAGCTCGGCAGCTGCGTCAACTGGACGGGCCCCACAGCCTGCAATGATCCCCTATCGGCGCTTCCGCACGTCGATTTCAGCGGATTCGGCCTGGCGGGCTTCGCCCTGGCCTCTATCATGACCTTGGTCCTCATCTTCTACCTGAACAGTGCGACGGTCTCCCTACTGGCGTTCGCCTCCGTTGTCGCTCCCTACCTGTGGATTGCGATCGCGCTCGTGGCGGTTGTTGCCTTGGTCGCCTGCTTCAAGGGGTTTGACGGCACCAATCTCACATGGCCACCGATCAAGCCGCCCAAGTGGTGGCCGAAAAAGTGGCCCTGGGACAACCCGCCCAAGCCGCCAAAGTGGTGGAACAAGAACTGGCCCTGGCCGTGGCCTAAGTCCAAGGGCAAGAAGAAGTCGCTTCGGAACGGGCTCTACGCGGTCTCCGAACGCGTCGGTTTTCTGGAATACGACTCGTTCCGGCTTTCGGACGTCCGCAAGTGGTTTGCGCTCCAGGGCCAGAAGCTGCCCCTGGGCGCCCAGGTGTCGGTCGTCTCCATAAATGGGGGCGTCAAGACGCCCGGAGCGGGAGAGCCCGAGGTGCTCCTCGATCTGGACAGCGCCATCAGTCTGAGCCCGGGCGCTCAGTACCGCGTCTACGAGGCAGCCACATCCACGACCTTCGAGCAGCTGTTCAACCGCATGATGAACGACGGCGACACCATCATCAGCAACTCATGGGCGCAGTGTGAGGATCAGACGCCGCCGGCGGAGACCAAGGCGATCGATTCCATCCTTGCGCAGGCAGAGGCGGCCGGTGTCACCGTGTTCAACGGTACGGGAGATAGTGGCTCGACCTGTCTCGACGGCAGCGCAAACACCGTCTCGGTGCCCGCGGACTCGCCGCATGCCATCGCAGTCGGAGGCACCACGCCGATTTTTGGACCAGGCCTGAGCTATGGCGGCGAGCGCTGGTGGGGAGCCGAGAAGACCAATCCGCCCAGCGGTCAGGGAGGGTTCGGGGTTTCCAAGATCTTCTCTCGACCCTCCTACCAGAACGGACTGACGGGCGCCAAGGGTCGCTCGATTCCGGATCTGGCGGTCAATGCCGATCCGCGTGCCGGCCTCGACCCCTGCGAGCAGGACGCCGGCGGGTGTCCCACCGGGCTGCTCTTCGGGGGCACGAGCATGGCCGCGCCGGAGATCGCGGCCCTCATCGCTCAGCTGGAGCAGTCCGTCGACCGTCGCCTGCACGTCGAGCCGCCCACGATCTACCGGCTGGCCAAGAACCTACCCGGCGCCTTCCATACCGCCAAGTCCATGAAGAGCGACTTCGCCCACGTCGGCCTCGGCGATCCGGAGCTGAATGCCTGGGAGCTCAAGTTCAAGAAGGCCACGACCGGGAAGGTGAGCAAGACACAATCACTCGCCTTCACTTCCGCCGTTGCCACGGCCGGGAGTACCACACCGGGCGTGCTTCGGGTCGTCCTCGTGGGCAGCAACGGCTATCCGGTCGGCGGAAAGGCCGTCACGGTCAAACAGGGGCATGGAAGTCACGCCGTCATCTCCGCCGCCAGCGGACGGTCCAGCAGCACGGACGGGTCCGTGACCTTCCGCATCACTGACCCGGTTGCCGAGCGCGTCGACCTCACCATCACCGATGCGACCGACCATCTGACGCTCGAGGCACATCCGGGCCTCCAGTTCGAGCCGCCACCGGCCACCGCGGGAAGCATCGCCGCCAGCTTGAGCAGCGTTCCGGCGGACGGGACGACCTCGTCCACCATTACCGTCACGCTCAAGAACGGCAAAGACAAGCCTGCCGTAGGCAAGGCGGTGTCCATCTCGGAGGGCGGCGGCCATGCCATTGTCTCCGCCGTCGGGGCCAAGCACGGCGTTACCAACAGCCACGGCCAGGCGTTCTTTTCCGTGGTCGACCTGACGGCTGAGACGGTCGTCTTTACGGCCGCGGACGTAACCGACGGGGACGTGCCGGTACCTGGGTCCGCGACGGTCGTGTTCACCACCGGGAGTGGCGCCGATCAGTGTCCCGCGCAAACCCTCTCCACGTCGAAACACTTCCGGCTGGTCCCCTTCGCATCTGGGTTCTTTGACGGGAATCTCAACTCGATCAACGGCTGCGGAGGCGTCGGTGGTGGAGATTGGGACGCCTCCGGCAACTTCTACGTGCCCGACTACATCACCGGCGACATCTACAGGTTCAGCAGCCGCGGCGGTGTGGCGTCCCGCGCAACCCGCATTACCCGCAAGCCCCTGGGGGCCTACCTCGACGGCGTCGCGTTCGGGAAGAACGGGGAGCTGTATGCCCAGCAGTGGTTCACGCCTCCCGGCTCCAGCGCGACCTGCGGATGCATTTATCAGATTAGTCCCAAGACCGGCAAGATCCTTCGCATTGTGGCCGAGAACGTTCCGCTGACCCAATTGGAAATCGACCCCATCAGCGGTGACATCTTTACCGCCTCGGGCTTCAACGGCGGCCCCAACTACAGCAACGACATCCTGCGCATTCACGACCCGGGCCGCGGCAAACCGCCTGTCGACTGCTCCAATCTCTCCGCGGGCTCGGGCTGCAGCATCTACTCCACGCAGGGTCCGGTGGATGGGTTCACGTTTGATCGAAACGGCACCATCTACGCTCGTGGATGCAGCACGTGCGGAATCGACAATCTCACCTGGATGATCGACGGCACGAACTCGAAGACGCCGGGGAAGGCGACACTGCTCGACAACACCATCCCCGGTGGAGCGGCTCCGGTGGTCCTGCAGCCGGGGTCCGGGAAGAAGCTGGCGGTGATCGCCATCGGAGATAGCTCCAATCCATCCACCTATGAGACCGCTCGCGTCGACCTGAACCATCTGCCCCTGAAGCCATCCGCCATTGTTCGCGGTGGCGCCGCGCCCGAAACCCGCGGTCCCGATGGCTGTCTCTACGTCGTCGACAGCAATGCGCTGGCGAAGATCACCAGCGCCAAGGGCTTCTGCCCCTACCCGCCCGCCTCCAGTGAGGGAGTGGGTCTGACGCTGTTTCAGGATCGAACCAGCGCGCCCCTTGGGTCGGGCGTCAGCTTCACCGTGCACGCCAATGGCTTGAAGAAGCCTGCCGGCCATCACGTGACCATTGAAGTCCTTGGCGCCAACACCCAGGCACGGCTGATGACCCTGAACAGCCAGGGAGCCGCCACGTTCACGGAACGGGGCACGCACGAAGGATCGGACTCCTTGACCGCGCAGACCTCCATCGGCGGGAGGCCGATCACCTCCGACCGCCTATACGTCCGCTGGACGGCCGGGAAGCATGTGACCTTCACGGGCCTGAGCCTAAGCCCGGGCGAAGGCCGTGCGGGACAGACGCTGTCCTTCGTGGCTTCCCTCACCGATATCACGGCCGTACCGTCCAAACCACTCCGCGGCCAGTCCGTGCGGCTCTCGATTCCGGGCAGCAACTGCACTGCGGTCACCAACCGCCGTGGCCTGGCAACGTGCCCGCTGAAGCTACCCCAGCTCTCCGGACGGGCGCTGGTGCGGGCTCGGTATGGCGGCTCGCGGAAGTTCCTGACCAGCTCGGCCGAGCTGGTCATCACCGTGACGCGCGGAATCAACCTCATCATCACCGGCGCGGGTAAGCAGACCGGATCGACGACCACCTTCACGTGGAAGGTCGTGAAGTCGCCCACGCTCATCGGTTTCAATGTCATTGCCACGGGCCCCGGACATCGCGGCACCCGAGTCAACAGCAAGATCATCAAAGCCCACTCAGGGAAGAGCTACACGTTCACTGTCCATAACATCTCGTGGGACGTCGACGCCTTCCTGCTGGGCGTTCACAGCAGTGCGGGTTGGCAACGGGTGGGGCCGTTCACCGTGAAGGGCTGATCGAACGGACTGATGCGCGGTCTCGTCGAGGCGATTTCCCTACTCTGAGATGAGCTTCGGCGGAAGGTAATCTGCCCCACCTCACGCCTAGGGTGCGTTGGCCAGCGGAATCCTCCGTGCATGGGTAAACGGCGTTCCGCGGTGGACGCCAGCGGTATGATGAACACTGCGGGTGATCTTGGAGGAGTGTCCACATGGGAGTTGAACGGTCGGGCTATTCTGCAGGGCTCCGGGTCATCGGCGCCGGGTTCGGCCGGACCGGCACCATGTCTCTCAAGGCGGCGCTGGAGCAACTGGGCTTCGGCCCCTCCTATCACATGATCGAGAACTTCGACCGCCCCGATCGGGCCGCCTTCTGGCTCGACGCGGCCGAGGGCAAGCCCGTGGACTGGCGTGGATTCCTGAGCGGATATCGCGCCACCGTGGACTGGCCGGGGTGCGCCTTCTACCGCCAGCTGATGGACGCGTTCCCAAAGGCCAAGGTGCTGCTCTCCACGCGCGACCCTGAGCGCTGGTACGAGAGCGTGAGCGAGACGATTCACAGCCGGCCCAGCGCGGAGCCGCCTGGAGATGACGACCCGGTGAATGTGCGCATGATTCGGAAAGTGGTGTGGGAGGGGAGTCTCCAGGGCCGGTTCAACGACCGCGATGAGGCGATCGATATCTTCAAGCGGCACAACGCCGAGGTGCAGGAGTCGGTTCCCGCCGAGCGTCTGCTGGTCTATGAGGTCAAGGAGGGCTGGGAGCCCTTGTGCCGGTTCCTGGACGTTCCCGTGCCCAACGAGCCGTTCCCGCATCTCAACGACCGGACCACCTTCAACGACCCCGACAGCTTCCGAGAGATGGTGGCCGAGTATCAAAGCCCCGTCGCCTAGCCGGCGAGGGCTGGCTTACGGTGCAACGCCCGAATTGGCGGTTGACTCGCTGGCACCTCGGCTCCTCCGGAGATGCCGTTCCTGGGCGTCTGGGCTCAAGGCAGCGGGGGGGCATCAAGGCGGTGATCGGTTTCGGGACTGCGGTAGAGGGGATTGCAGGCCGCAACCTTGCGTCTCGGGTTCTGAGCTAGGTCCTTCCCCAATTGCGCCGCGATCCTGCAAGCCCTCCGGGCCGGTGGTTCGGCCTAGCGATGTCCGTTGGCGACAGCGGGCGTGAGGACCTGGTCTGCCACGTGGGCCGGGTGATGGGCATAGCGCCGGCTGGCGCCGCCGCCGTTGGCCGCCTGATTGTGGATCTCCGCCGCAAGCGGATCGCCCGCCAGTGATCTGCCGGTACGCGACCCCTCAAAGAAGAAGGCTCTGTCGTAGCGGGGCTCGAAATCGGGGAACGCGCGCCGCAGATTGTGGACCGCCTGCTGTAGGGCGGCCGAGGGGGGGAGGGAGGCGCCGAGCTGTCGATGCAGCTTGCGATACGCTGCATATTCGACTCTCAGCGCCTCCTGCAGGGAAGACTTGCGTCCGTGAGGAATGTGATGAAGCTCCTCGACAACGGTCCAGTCGACTGCACTGATCTGCTGCGATAGATCCATGGTTGAACTCCCGATTCGTCCCTGGGGTTTGCGGTTCCGGGGCGAATCGACTGCATCCTTCCGGGAGCATTTGGAACCGCTGCCTGATTCAGTCATGACACGGACGCCGGTCCTAGGGCTGTAGGAAAGAGCGGCTAGTTGGGCGGATTTTTACCGTGCGTTCGCAGATTATTTACCGTGCGTTCAGAACTTGCGTTCCTGTTTCATCCCGAACGGGGCAGGCGCGGCGACATTTTGACGCGCCGCTAGGGGCTCTTGAGGATCGGCTTCAGGCTCGGGGCCGCCCGAAGCTGCTTCATCACGTCGGCCACGCTCTCGTCGCTCAGACCATGCCGGACGTACGCGTGTATCGGCCCTCGGTCCTTGAGGGGGATGATCACGACCGTTCTCGTTGGGTCGAGATGGACCGGCCCGTCCAGCTTTTCCGGCACCAGCTCGTCGGCGATTCGGCCGGCAAAGCCGGCCACGATCTCAGCCGTCCCCGATGTCGTCACCGCGCACCTCCCATGCATGCTGCGTCTGTATGGAAGAGTGTAGCGCCGCGATCGACCGGGCCGCCGCCAAACGGTCCGGTCTCGGTATCACTGCGACTGCTGGGCCGCCGCACGGATGTTGCGCACCACCTCTTGCTGAGTGGCGAGGGCGGTCTCGTAGGGAATGAGCGGCTCGATTCTCCACGTGAGAAGACCCCAGAAGGGCAGGCTGGTCAGCATCCGGTCCAGATCTTCGGGTGATTCGGCCTCGATGATGGCGCAGCCGGCGCGGCGTCCGGCCTTGACGCCACCCACGAGTTTCCCCTCTGACTGCCACTGTGCCAGCCGGCTCAGACTCGGGGCGATGGCATTCTCCAGCACACCCGCGACCGCGTCGGGCGGCAGCAGCGCTCCAGTTTCGATGTTGTCTCCCTGCACCAGAAACTTCATGGTCTTGCCTCCGTAGGGTTTGTCCGACGCGAACGCCGGACTCATGTGGAGCCTAGCAGGGCGGTCTTCCGCTCAGCTTCCACTCTTGCCTGTGCCGCCCGGGGTTCCCCCAGGGGACCGTGCGCTCAGACCCGTTCGGAGTATCCAAGCCGCCGGTGATCGTTTAGGCCGGGAAGCGCAGCGCCATGACCGGCAGATACTCGCCGGCGAGGGAGCGATGCCACCAGGCGCCCGTCTCCCGGCGCTCCTGCCACGTGGTGAAGCGATACCGATAGAGCCGCGCGCGGACATACCTGGGTGGCTCTTGTGGGAACGGATTGTGGCGGATCAGCTTGAGGATGGCGGGATCGTTGCGCAGCAGCTTCTCGACCAGCGCCTCCAGCCACGGATGCTGAAAGGGCATGGACATGGCGGCAAACCACATGAGCCAGTCGAGTCGCAAGTGGTAGGGAGCGACCTGCGGAGGCCGGCGCCATGGATCGCCCGGCTTGCCCTTGAACCCATATTCGTGCCACTCCCCGGCAGCCAGGTCCACCTCTGTCGCCGCGCCCTCAAGCGTCACCTCATAGCGCACCTTGGTCACCGAACCGAATGCTCCGTAGGCGTTGACGAAATGAAAGCGGTTGAAGCTATAGTTCATGAGCTGGCTGGGCGAGAGCATATTGCGAACCGGCCAGATGCTGAGCACGGCCACCAGGAGCGTCATGCCGATGGTCAGGGCGGTCCACCACACCGGCAGCGGCGCGACCGGGTGCGGCTTCAAGGGAAGCGCCACCCCCAGAACGCGATCGTCCAGGGCGCTGAAGGCGAGCACGATGGCGCCGAAATTCAGCCATGAGAAGTTGCCGCTCAGCACCAGCCACAGCTGGGTCACGATGATGATGCCGGCAGCAATATCCGCCACCGGCTGGGGCGCAAAGAGGCCGAAGGGCACGATCAGCTGGGCGAAGTGGTTTCCCAGCACCTCGACCTTGTGAAGCGGCTTGGGAAGGTGATGGAAGTACCAGCTGAACGGGTTCGGCATGGGCTGCGTCTCATGGTGGTAGTAGAGGCAGGTCAGGTTGCGCCAGCAGGGGTCGCCGCGGAGCTTGATCAGGCCGGCGCCGAACTCGAGCCGGAAGAGCAGCCACCGGAGCAGATACAGCATGAGCAGTGGGGGTGCCGTCCTGCCGCCTCCGAGCAGCGCCGCCAGCGCGCCCATCTCCAGTAGGAGCGATTCCCATCCAAAGGCGTAGAAGGTCTGTCCGACATTGACGATGGACAGATAGAGCACCCACAGCACGGGCCAGATGAGCATCGGGGCCCAATCGCTCAGCCGATCGGGCACACCCGCGAGAAGAAGCGCAGACAGCACGATGCCGCTCCAGGCAACCACGGCCAGAAGCCGGTCGGAATATCGGAAATGAAAGAGGCTCGGAGCGTCGCGAAGACGGACCAGGGGGATGAACCGCGGGACGGGAAGCAGGCCGTTCTCTCCCAACAGTGGCCGGAACTGGTTGAGCGCCACCAGGAATGCGATCAGGTATAGCGCGGCGAGCGAGCGCTCATATAGCAGTCGCGCCAGCCAGTAATCAGGAGCTTGGAGCCAGCTCACGCGGTGAGCCTCCCCTATTGATTGCGGAGGAGTTGCCCCACGGCGTGCCAGCCGCACATTCCGTGCACGCCACCGCCAGGAGGGGTGGCGGCGGAGCACAGGAGAATTCGGGGATTCGGCGTTCGGTACGGATTCAAGGACAGCACGGGCCGGGCCAGCAGCTGCCGGTAATCCTGACGGCCGACGTTGACGTCGCCGCCGATGCAGTTGGGCTCCTGCTGCTCCAGCTCACGACTGGTCCAGGTCTTCCGTTCGCGAATGAGGTCACGGAAGCCGGGGGCGAACCGCTCGATCTGCCGCTCGATCTCGTTAGTCATGTCTCTCGAAGAGCCGTTGGGCACGTGACAGTAGGCCCACAGCACCTGTTTCCCCTGCGGCGCGCGAGTATCGTCAAAGAGGCTGGCCTGGGTCACCAGCACGAAGGGTCGCTCGGGATGACCGCCCCGTGCCACCTCCTCCTCGGCGGCCGAGATCTCTTCAAGCGAGCCGCCCACGTGGATGGTCCCGGCCCGGAGGCAGGCCTCGGCGCGCCAAGGGACCGTGCCGTTCAGGGTCCAATCGATCTTGAAGGCGCCGGGACCGTAGCGGTAGCGATCCAGCTTCTGCAGGTAGCGCTTTGGAAGCTGGTCGCCGGCGATGCGGGTGACGCCGGTCGGGGACAGATCGAGCATGAGCACGGTTCCCGAGGGCAGGGAGGAGAGGGCCTCAACGGGCGTGCCGCAGCGCAGCTCGCCTCCCAACCTTTGGAATCGCTCCGTGAGGAGCTCGGCGAGGGCGCCGGAGCCGCCGCGCATGAACGGCCACCCCCCGACATGTGCGGATGCGAGCATGATCACACCGAAGGCCGAGCTCACCGGTTCCCGGAGCGACAGCATCGCATGTGCGGCCGCACCGGCGAAGAGGGCGCGGGCTCGCTCCGTCCGAAAGACCAACCGTGCCAGATGGTAGGCAGGTGGCAGGGCCGTCAGCCCGAACCGCGTCAGCAGGAGCGGCGCCCGGGGAACATGCAGCAGCGGCTGAAGGATCTCGGCGAAGAACCGATCCGCGTGCCGGACGGGTGGGCCGACGAGCAGACGGTAGATGGCGGCATCGACCCCGAGGCCGCTTGCCGTCTCGTCCAGAGAGTGCTCGACCACCACCGCCGTTCCGTCGTCGAGGGGGTGGGCGAGTGGCGCCGGGGGCCGGACGAGGTCCAAACTCAGCTCCTCGAGGGCCGGGGAGACGGTCGCCAGGGCCATCACGCTGGCGCAGATGTCATGACGGAAACCGCTCTCCAAAAGCTCGGCGCTGCGGAGGCAGCCCCCCGGTTGGGCGGCAGCCTCCAGCACCAACACCGATCGGCCTGCCTGCAGCAAACGGGTGCCTGCAATCAGGCCATTGGCGCCGGACCCCACCACCACCGCGTCGTAGGATTCCTGCATTGCGTCCCGCCCGAATCCGCTCTTCGCTTCAGGGTAGCCGCATCGAGTGACGCATGCCCGCCCGGGAGCTGCGCGATCGGCCGTGTTTCCGTTCGCTTGCTGCGACCGGTATGGGCCGGCCTCGGGCGACGACTCTTATCGGCTAGCCGTCGAGCCCCTGGTACTCGCAGGCGGCGCGAATCACGTCTTCAAAGGTGGCGTCGGGAAGAATCGCGTCCCTGCGCGCTTCCGGCTTGGCCGACACCAGCGACCACCAGATGCGGAAGGCTTCGGGGTCCATCTGCGCCTGCTCCGTCTCTCGACGGGCGCCCTCGTCACGAACTGTCTGTCCGGCCTCACAGTCAGGACACAGCGCCCAGGCATCCTGATGCCCGGCAACCGATCGCAGGACCTTGCCCAGGGGACTGTGCCGCCTTGCGGTCCGGATGGGCCGTCCGCACTCGTCACAGCGACGCGTCGACCCGTACGACACTTTGCGTATACCCATGGCTCCCGGTTTGTCACATCCGTCAAGACTTGTGTATGGGCCGGGTGGGCTGGGTCGTTCGGGCTACGATCTCATGCGATGCGAGAGCAGAGAGCGGGGCCTTGGAGCCTGTCGGTTAGCGCACCAGGTCTATGGTGGTCAGCCACATGTGGTCCCAGCGTGCCAGACCTATGCCGGCCCGCCGGTAGCTCCCTTGCAGTATCAGGCGGTGTGCCGGGCTCATCAGGAGCGAATCGATGCAGGCGCTGAGCGGCTTGGCGAGGGCCACGCCTTCGGCATAGGTGGTGAAGGAGACGTGATGCCGGGTCAGCCGCTGGCCCGGCGTGGATCCGTCGGAACCGACATGGGGATGGGAGTAGTAGTAGCCGTATCGAGCCATGTCGTCGCTGTGCCCCTGCGCCGCCATGCGCACGTTGTGGTTCATCACCAAGGGGCGGAGGTGGATCTGCTTGCGAGTGCGGTTGATCAAGCCCAACGTGTAATCGGCCAGCCGCCGGATGTCGGACGTCTTGGGAGCAGGCGGGAAGGACGGACCCAGAGGGACCTTGGGCGTCACGCCTCGAAATACGGGCACGTCGAAGAGCGATAGACCGTTCGACGCCAGGATCTCGACGACGTACTGTCCGTTGGCGTGAAACGGCACGGTGCCCCAGTAGTGCTGACCGTTGGTGTGCAGGCCATAGGTATGGACCCAGCCGCTGGGTGCGGTCACGTACAGCTTGGACTCGACCGGATACCGGCTCCATCCCCGAATGTGGGCGTTCTTAACCGCTGAGGTCATGACCGGGTTCAAACCGGTCATTCGGGCATCGAAGAGGGTGTTATCGAAGATGCTGATCAACTTGAAGGGGGGCATGGAGATGGCGGCATCCGGGTCCGTGATGGATCCCAAGGGATAGGTGAACTGCTCCAGCAGGGCTCCGGGACCCCAGAAAGAGCCGGTCAGCTTGGGCGCTGCCTTAACCGCCAGCTCGTACTGCCCGGTGGAGTTGGTCCGTGCTTGCGAAGACCCAGTCCAAATGAAGGCGTTTGATACCGGCTTGCCGCTGGGACCGCGAATGGTGCCCTTCAGAACCAGCTTGGGAGTGGTGGTGGCATTGCCGATTCCGGAGGCGGAGACCGCTCCGGCGGAGAATCCCGCAATGGCGCTGATGAGCGCGGCCGAAGACAGGAAGACGCCGACCCGACGCGTGCGTAGCTTCTCGAGGGGAAACCAGAACATCTGAGAGCCTTTCCGTCGTTCCACCGGAGGCGAGCGGTCCCGCGAGGCTCAGACGCCTGAGATGATCCCGTTCCCGCTCACACCGGCTGTGGGTAGAGACAAGCGCGCGCATCCCCGATCGCACACGTGGGTTCAGGATGGTTCGGTCGGCGATCAGACGGCACCGTACCATGGGCACCCGGGCTGGTGAGAAAGGTGGGCTATCGAGTTCCCGAGCCGCAACCCGGCAATGGCCGGCGCACCTCGACGGCTACCTGCGAGCGGGCCGATGAGGCAACTCCGCACGTCCGACGGCAAACGGATTCTGGTCTCAGAACATCACAGCTCGGCCCGTTGGTAGCGCCTCCACATCGATTGGGCCATCCGGTCAGCATCCGACCGGATCCCGTAGCGCTCGAAGTGGCGGCAGACGTTTTGAAGGTCGCGGCGAAGCAGCTGGAAGGCGTTGCGATTGAAGCGGGGATCAACTGCCTGCGGGAAGTCGATGATGGTAGTCCGGCCGTTTGCGTGCAGGATGTTGTACGGCGACAGGTCACCGTGGACCAACTCCAATCGCAGGAATTCGGTGATGTTCCAGATGATGCGCTCGAAGCAGTGCCGGGCCTCGCCTTGGGAGAGTTGAACGTCTCGCAGCTTGGGCGCCGCCTCTTCGCCGGTGCCGACGTACTCCATGAGAATGACGTTCTCTCCGAGCCGGATGGGCGTCGGAACATCGGTTCCGGCAGGGCTCAGCGTCCTGAGGACCTCCCACTCGTGAACCATCCAGGTTCCCTGCTTGACCCGCTTGCCCCAGGACGTGCGCTTCTTGAAGGCTCGCGCGTCCCGCTTGTTCAGGATGAGATTGCCTTCCCGGTAGACGCCCTGATTTCCGAAGCTGCGGTGTTCACTGGAACGAAATACCTTGGCGGCCACAAGACCGTCCCACACCTCCGGATGCGCGCGACAGCAGAAAACCGTTCCTTCCTTGCCGCTCTTCAGCTCCCCGATGACTTCGAGCAGGACGCCCTCGTCCAGGAAAGCGTCGAGTGGGTCCGGTTCGTCCGCCTCCTCGTGGGAGGCGTTAATGATAGCGAGGTCTTCGTAGAGCGCGTCGTCCGCGAAGACCAGATTCTTGGGCAACGTCTGACTCCTCAATCGATCGACGATCGGCAGGGATCTCGGACGGCCGGCTACATGGGCTGCCCGGGATGACAGGATGACGCAGGCATGTCTGTCCCGCCGGCCGCACTGGGCTGTTGCGGGGCCTGTTCCCGGGCAGGCGATCAGGGCCGGCGTTGCATGGAAGCCGGCCGGCCGGTCCCTCGTCTGCCGCCTGTTCTCGATCCGCTCCGAAGGAGGAGCTAGAGAGTCACAAGGGAGAGGAGGTCGCCGACGCAGCCGGCGATGACGGGTGCAAATCTCGCCATGGTTCCCTCCTCGAGAGGCTCTGTCTTTCGCATTCAACCGGAGGATAGCACGTGTCGCACGGCCTGCTCGGCCCGGATTCTGCCCAGGAGGGCCGAGCAACGAGCGAGGGAGGCGGCATGCTGAGACTGCTGGGACGGCTCTCGGCGCTGCTGTTTGCGCCTCTCAGACGGCTCACCGGCCCGCTCCATCGACGGCGGCCGGCCTTGAGCGACGAGCAGGAAGAGCGCCAAACCAACCTGCCGCCACTGCCGCCGCCCTGGTCAGACGACGAACGGTGGTATCGAGGAGATTTTCCGCCTCGCGAGAACGTGCGCATCCGGCCACTCATCCATGGCGCGGAATACTTCCCGGACCTGCACCGGGAGCTCCTCTCGGCCCGCTCTCGGGTGACCATCGCCGGCTGGGCTCTGTCGCCGCACTTCTCGCTCCTTCGGGGCGATGACGCCCAGTCGTCCACCATCGAACGGGTCTTGGACGAGGTCTCGTCCCATGCCGAGGTCTACGTGTTGCTCTGGGCGGGCGCGCCGGCGCTCTTCCAGCCCAACACACACTCCGTGGAGCAGGTGCGAGACCGCCTGTTGACGGTCGCGCCCCGCGTTCACTGCGCTCTGGACCGAACGGCACCGTTCAGCCACGACCATCATCAGAAGGCGGTCACCGTCGACGGGCGTGTCGCCTATGTCGGAGGCATGGACATCAGCTCATTTCAGGGTGATCGGTGGGATACGGCCCACCATCCCATCCGCTTTGGCGTCGGCTGGCACGACATTCAGGCCCGGGTCGAAGGCCCCCTGATCCGCGACGTCGAGGAGAACTTCTGGGGCCGCTGGGAGGGGGCGACCGGTGAGCGGCTGCAGCCGCACGATCCGATCGCGCATTCCGACGATGGGTCGCCCGCCCAGCTGGTCCGTACCATTCCCCGGGACTGCTACCCATCCATGGCGCCGGACGGCCACTATGGGATCCGCCACGCCTTGCTGGCTGCCCTCGGCCGGGCAAGATCCTCAATCTATTTGGAGAATCAATACCTCTGGGCGCCCGAGGTCGTGGAGGCGCTGTGCGTCGCCATGGACCGCAACGGCCCCCACTTCCGCATCGTCGTGGTGCTGCCGGCCCGGGCCTATGACGGTCGCTACGACAACGACGATCACGTTCGGCACCTCGCCAAACACGATGAGGGGAGGGGCCGGTTCGCCGCCTATAGTCTTTACTCCAGCGGCCCGGCCGAGAGCGTCGGCGGCTACCGCTACCTGCCGATCTACGTCCATGCCAAGGTCAGCATCGTCGACGATGAGTGGTTCATGATCGGCTCGGCCAACCTCAACCGCAGAGGTTTGGCCACTGACTCGGAGATCGCGGTCCACTCCGTCGATCCCACTACGGCGCGCGAGCTGCGCGTGCGGCTGTGGGCAGAACACCTTGGCCTGCCTGAATCGGAGATGGCGGCGGTATCGATTCCGGAGGCGGTTGACCGCCTCTGGCGGGAGCGGGCCGCAGAGGTGGAGCGTGGACGGCGCGAGTCGCTTCCCGGGATCGCCCACCATGCCCATCCCTATGAGACGGGCGGTACGCCGGCGGCCCGGCTGATGGACCGTTTCCAAAGCGCCACGCTGGAACATTGACGCCCACCGGGAGCCGGCTCCCAATGCCCAGCTTGGTCAGTAGGATGGGAAATGGGCGAGCGCGGGAACCGTGTCGTTGGCGAGGGAGTGCATGCGCCAGGTTGGGGCGGCCTGCAATGGACCGCCTGGATGCCCCTGATCGCCGCCCATCCCTTGGCCCTCGGACAGATCCCCGAGGCGCGGGGATTCCTACGAGTGAAGGCCGTTGGCCGCACGGGGCTGGTATATGTGGGCTTCGTGCCCGATGGCCTCCGATTTCGGGTTGAGCGCCTGAGCCGGCAGGTGAGTCTGCGGCTGCCCCCTTCGGCAGATCTAGCGGCCGTTGAGCTTTGGGAAGCGCGCCGCCGCGGCTGGGAGCTGCAGGTCTCGGCAGCGCGATATCTTGAGACCGATTGGCCTGACCGGCTCACGAGCCTGGAAGCCGACGCGGGTGGGGAATGAGTTAGCCGGCGGCCGGGCCCGCCACCCGCGGGCAGGCTCCCGGCCGGATGTCCATGGAGATGGGAACCCCCAAAGCTACCGGCGCATTCTCCACACCGTGGTCCTGGACGTCTCCCGGCTCTCCAGATCCTCCATAACCGGAAGCTCATAGGTCTTCAACGCCTCGAACCGGTCGTTGGGAAAGAAGCGCCGCTCGGGGTCGCCGGTCAGCGCCTCGACGCCTCGGGTCGCCGCGGCTTCCATAATGCCGAGCAGGGTCGATGCCGTCGGCTCCTCATAACAGACATCCCCGGCCACCACCAGCTCGAAGTCTTCGAGCGCGAACGTCACGTCCTCGCGGATCTCGGGTGAAGGAAGCCGGTTCGCCGCCGCGTTGAGCCGGATCGCGACCGCGGCCAGTGGATCGATCTCGGTCGCCGTGACTCCGATGCACCCGGAGCGGAGCGCTGCCAGGCCCGCCACTCCTGATCCCGCTCCCAGATCCAACACCCGCTTTCCCTGCACTGCCTCCGGCGTGTCAAGGAGGTAGCGGGCCAGCGCCTGTCCGCCCGCCCACGCGAAGGCCCAGAAGGGCATGCCCGGGCTCTGGTCGCCCAGGCGCTCCTGGGTGCGGCGCCACAGCTCCAGCGGATCTCCACCGAGATGCAGCCGCAGCTCCGGCAGCAGGGGAGGCGCGGACAGCACAGTATTGGCCCGGATGAAGTCCTCATCCGAGCCGGTCTCCGCCTGGGCAGTCGTCGAGCCCTCCAAGCCCCATCCTATCCGCACGGATGAAGCATCCGTAGGATGTCAGAGGCCGGCTGAAGAGGGGTAGCCCAGCATGGTCTCCAGGTTCAACGGAGCGGGCGGAGTGGAACGGCTCGGGCGGAACCGCGGCTCGGCCGCCGAGGGCCGGCCGCGGCCCCGTCCTACTTGGCGTTCAGGTGGGTGTGCATGGTCCGGCCGCTGAAGCTGACCTTGGTCTTCGAGCGTTTGTGATCCACAGTTGTGAATGCCTTGACCTTGATCTTGGGCGTCAAGGTCAGGACGGTGGAGTACACATCGTAGCGATGCTTGCGGTTGTCGGACTGCACCGTGACCGTCTGTTGGGCGGCGGGAACCGCGCCGGGATAGGTGATCGCGGTGGCCGTGATGCCGGTCGGTACGTGGACCGTGTACGTAACGCCCGCGATATTCGCGGGCGTAGTGTGGACGATCTCATACATGGTCAGCGTCTTTCCATTCGAAAGGCTGATAACGGGGTCAGTGCGACAGACGCCGGCGGATGCCAGCGCGATTGGACCTCCGAAGGTCGCGAGAACGCCGAGGGTCAGTGCGATTGCCACCGAGGCGCGGCGGACGTGCGTGGAAAGGGTGGTCATTGTTGTCCCCATCTTTCGTACGGGTAAATCGGCTTGGCACTCGTACAGTAGCCATGCGCGAGGCCCTCGAGGGTTGCACCTCAGCGGTCCCGGGTTGCAAGGCCGCAACCTTCTTTGCAGAAGTCGGACGCGGAAGCCAACGGTGGCTCCAGGGGACTCGATATCTGCTGAAATGTGCCTGTTCTCGGGCCGGCCGGCTCCGTCGACGACATCTTGGGTCTTCGGGACAGCGTGTGACGCAGGCTCGGACGTTCGCAGGCTTCTCCGATGTTGGCCTGGGCGTGTGCGCCCTCGGGTCTCGCTGTCATGCCCGTATGAAGGCGGCGCCGAGTAGACGCCTTGGGTCCTAAAGGCACCGGCGCGATCGAGGGAGTGGCACCGAATGCCAGATCTCCCCGCGCCTGCACTGGGACGGACAACTAGAATCGGGAGCCGCGGGCGGCAGTTCTACCCCACCTCCCTTCTGGAGACTCCCTCGTGACTCGAATGGCGGCCATCGTCACGCTCCCCGGAGCGCGACCCACAGCCGGGCGCGTGCTCAAGGGCCTGCTCAAGCCGGCCGGCCCGGCCCGACCCTAGACATGGTCCGTGCGACCTGGACCACCAGTGAGCGAGGCTGGCTCTGGCTGTCGCCGGCGCTGCTCCTCCTGGCGGTGCTCATCGCCGGGCCCTGGTTCCTCGCTCACATCGCAGGCGTGGTTGGACCCGCCTCTGCCCGGGCTTGGAACATCGCCGGCTTTGGCGCCCTGCTGCTCATGGTGCTCTGCGTCGTGCCCGTCGCCCGTCAGGAAGTGGACTCGGACAGCCGGTTGGTCGCCGGCCTCGTGGCGACGGCGGCCCTGATCCCCATTTCGGTGGCGGAGGCGATCACGGTGATCGTCTACATCGTGCCGCTGCATGGGCCGGGATGGCATTGGGCCCACTCGCTGGCGCTCCTGGTGGGCTCGATCGCGGGCCTCGGGGTCTGGTGGGTCTGGGCGGCGGCCGCCGGCGGTCATACGACGCCCGCGCTCCAGAATGCCCGAATCTATGCCGAGCTACGGGGGCGGTACGACGAGCTGAAGGCAACCTACGATGCCCTCCCGCCAGAACCGCCTGGCAACCTGTCGCTCGAGGCGCGTCAGTCGCGCAGCGCCGCCCGAGAAACGGTGCGAGATCACCTCATTGCCCTCACCGGCCAGCTGGGCCTGGGAGGGTGCCGCCGTTTCAGCCATGGCCTGCGCTGGGTGCTTGCGACCGGCTACATCAACGCCTGGTACCGGCTGCATCGCGGCGAGGAGGCATTGATCATGATCAGGCCGTTGGATCAGGTGCTGGCCGGCGCTTTCTACGACGAGATGCGGCTCCAGGGCTCGGACATCCCCAACAGCGATTCCCTCCTTCGCAAGCTGCACTGGGCGGTGACGCAGCTCTCGCCTCAGGCGGCAGGCGCGCTGACGGCCCTCACCCTCTCCGGTGCCGCTCAGACGCAGACCGCCGCTCCTGCGCCCGCCGCGCCCGCGGCCGACGGAGGTCTGGCGGCCAGGAGTGCCCTCCGCGAGGTGCGGCGCGCCATCGAGGAATATCGTGACGCCGCCTGGGATGGCCTGGTACGGCAGCGGAATCATATTCTCGAGTCGGTCATCTACACCCGGCTTGCCGCCTATGTGCTCCTGGCCATCGTCATCCTTCTTGCCGTGCCCCGACGGGCGCTTCTCGCGGCCGCGGTCTTCTACCTGGTCGGCGCGATCGTGGGTCTCTTCAAGCGGCTTCGGCCGGCAGTGGAATCCGAGTCGCAGGTGGAGGACTACGGTCTGGCCACCGCGGCGCTCATCCAGACCCCGCTCTTTTCGGGTCTCGCGGCCATCGGCGGCGTCGCCCTGACCGCCCTCCTGCTTGATCCGATTCTCGGTTCGTCACTCGCGCCTTCCGCCTCTCACGCGGTCCACGCATCTCCGACGCTTTCTTCGGTCTTCAATTTGAACCGAAACCGGGGCGGCCTGGTGGTGGCGGCCATCTTCGGACTGACCCCCGAGCTGCTCATCACCCGCCTCCTGGTGCAGGCCAAGGGCTACAAGAAGGCCATTGGCGGCTCGGAGGCGGCCCAGACGACCAAGTCCGGATAATTGATCAGAGCACACATCCATGTCAGCACGCAGCCTGAGAGCCCGCAACGCCATCCGGGCGGCGGAAGTCCTTGCCCAAGCGGCCCCCGCGGTCGCCGCCCGCTGTCGAGACGCCCTGCCCGGCGAGGTGGTGGTCGCTGAGGTTGCCGCCGATCTGCGCTTTGCCGGAGTTCGCAGCCTCCCGCGTCATGCGTTGCATGCTTCCCTGGCCCGCTCTTCGCCCGGCGCCTGGGTCGTGACCTTCGCGCGCCACACGAGTCTGGAGGAGATCGAGCGGCGCTGCTTCAATCTCGGCCGCACGGCCTACCGCCGCTGGAAGCTCAGCGCCCGCCTGGACCGCCGGTCAGCCACGAGCTGAAGGGACGTGCTTCTCGCACGCCGCCATTTGGCCGCCGTCGAATTTCCGGTTAGGGCGACGGCTCACGGCGCGTGTTTGAACGGGTGCCGGCTCAGTCTCCGGACCGCTGCTTATATCCAGCCCGCTGCAGCGACTGGTGCGGTCGAGAGGACTCGAACCTCCACTCCCGTTAAGGGAACAGCGTCCTGAGCGCTGCGCGTCTACCGATTCCGCCACGACCGCGTGTACGTGCCGAGGTGGTCACCTCGTCGGAACGGCTCCATTGTAGCGGGTAGCGTGGGGCTCTCCCTCCCGCATCGAGTGCGGCCCCAAACCCCTGCCTCATCGGATGCGAAGCCTCACGTTGGACACGCTCACGGGACGTCGCGGGAAGCCCTTTAGTGAGAAGGCCCTGGGATGCGAGCGCATCCCAGGGCCACAAATCTCCCTAGCGCGACGGGGGCTGGTATACGCCCACGTTGTTGCCCGCGGGATCAGTGAACACCGCGAACGTGCCGTGGCCGCCCTCGATCTCCGTCTTGGGAATGACCACGCTGCCGCCCTTGGACTGAACCTGCTGCAGGGTTGCGTCGACGTCGGAGGACTGCAGGTAGATCACCACGCTGCCCAGGCTGCCGACGCCCTGTTCGCGCTTCTGTGCGAAGCCGCCGCCGGGCCCGCCCTCCGAACTGAACATTGGGTATCCGGGAAAGCTCTCGTCGATCTGCCAGCCAAAGACGTCTCGATAAAACTGCGCCGACTGTGCGGTATCGCTCGCGGGGATGTCGACGTGCACGATGGCTCCGGCCATAATGGGCCTCCTTCCGTAGGTGGTGTGGAGAGAACGCGGCGCGTCCTCTCTTCGGGCACTCTCATGCTACCGACTGTGGAGACCGGTACGGCGGAGGCTCGGCTCCGCCGTACCGTGAGTGTCTAGTGTTTGGTCGGGACCTGGAGTCCCCGACCGTGAAGCGCACTTCGTGCCGAAGCCGGGACCGCGTACTGCTCACCCGATCCGGAATTGGTGGCGCTGTTGACCTGGTCGATGCCGCTCTGCAGAACCAGCGAGAAGCCGTTCAAGAAGTTCTGCTCGAGAGTCGAATCCTTGACGTTGCTGTTTGCGGTCGTGGCTAGGACCTCGATCACCGCGTTCTGCTCGGCGATCATGCCGATCACGCCCACCTTGTTGTTGGCCAGATTGATCAGGCCGTAGAAGTAGCAGTCGACCGGAGCGCTGGTGAACGCGAAGTTGACCAGACAGTTGGGACCGCCGAGCACCGGCTTGAAGCTTGCGAACGCACCCCGCTCCTGCCGCAGGAGGGCCGCCGCCTCAAAGTTGTTCTTGAGGTACGAGCCCAGGTAGTAGAGCGTCCCGCTCTTGGCGTAGGACCCGTCGCCCTGGATGTCGAAGGTGGCCTGCTGGTACTCGCTGCCCTGGACGCCCCACGACTGGTAGGACGACGCGTGGAACTGCCGGAACGGATTGGCCGAGCTGTCGTCCTTGGTGACGGACCACGTCGAGCTTTTCTCGTTCTTTGCATAGACCGGCCACGCCAGGAAGCCGTCGAACGGATCCAGCAGCTGGTTGGCACTGCCCACCGGCGTGCAGTTGGGATACGAAGGGTGCAGCCGCTTCACGGACTGACCGGCGACGCCCTTGGCGAATCGATACCAATCGATGGAGCCGAAGCCGCTGGCCTCGTCCCATCCCGGTCCCGCCGGATAGCCGTTGAACCCGCAGCGAACATCGTGGAAGTAGGTGTTGTAGAGCGAGCTCTTGCCCAGTCGATAGATGATGGGGGCGAGAAAGCCGGCCGGCTTCTTGTGCAGCTTCGCCAGGTAGGCGTCGGTGAGCGCGGCCATACCCGTCTCCAGTGGCGTCGCCAGGCTCGTTCCTCCGACGGTGCCCTCTTGGCCGTTGCCGAGGAACACGTGGGCGCCGGTCTGGGGGTCTCCGTCGGCCGACAGGTCCGGCACCGCCCGGCCCTTACAGGTGGCCGCTGTGCCGACGATTCCCTTCTGCCAGGACTGACGGCTGAAGGCCGAGGCGCAGCCACTGCCGCCGCCCGAGAAGTCGTTGTTGGGATCACTGTTCCACACCGACTCTGAGTTCCAAGTCACATTGTTATTGACCTGAAGGTTGGTGCCTCCGACGCTCACCACCCAGGGACTGCTGCCCGGATAGGCAGGTGTATTGCAGAGCGTATGCGCTCCGCTGGAGGTCGTCGCACACCCGGAATTCTCGGAGTTGTCACCGCTGCCGAAGAAGAAGGTGGTGCCGACGGCGACTGCCTCCTTGAAATAGGCCTTGGAGGCCTTGGTGAAGGTGGGATCATCGTTCGGCCCGCCCCAGCTATTGCTCACCACATGGATCTTGGGATCAGAGGTGGCTGCCTTGACGGCATCCGCCAGATAGTCGTCGCGGCCGGCCTTGGCCAGATAGAAGCGGAGATGGCTGTGCACGGCAATGCCGTGGGCGAATTCGGCGTCCATCGAGACTTCGGTGAGGTCCTGGCCACCCGAGTTGTCGGTACCGTCGATGTGGATCCACTGTACCCGGTCCGGGGAGGAGCAGGAGCCGCATGATTTCAGCACGGGATCGCTGATTCCGGTATCGTTTTTCTGGTTGGCGGCCAGGGCGGCGAAGTCTGAATCGTATGCCTGATGGCCCCAGAGGATTAGGCCGATATTCTGGCCGGAGCCATCCACGCCGTGCCCGTTGACGTCGTAGGCGATTCGGTAGTCGATGGGATAGTAGCCACCGTCTCGGACGAGATCGCGGTGAACGTTCAGGGCGTGGAAGCGCGTGTAGTTGTCCAGGCCAACGATGGTATCGATGCCGAGACTGCGCGGAACGGTCGGATTCGACGCCGCCGCGTAGAAGGTCTCGCGGCCGAAGCGGTAGCGATTGATACGGACGTCCAGGGCCTGCTCCACTGCCGCCGTGCTGCCCGCGACTCCGTACGTCAGGCGGTCCGGGCTCTCATAGGTGATCCGCAGACCAGAGGCGTGCAGCCAGCGGGTCAGCAAAGCTTCATGTGCGCGTGTGGCTCCGAAGCGGTGGTTGAACGTTGCGTGCGAGAGGTAGTGACCCCGCGGCACTTGCGTCGCGATGAAGTGGTTCAGAGCAGCGGCGTCGCGAAACGGGAGGTCAATGCTCAGGGCCATCGGCGCCGAGGCCGGTCGGGCGCCAAGGACCTGGGCGGCTCCGGCCCGGACGAACGGCCGGACCACGGAATGCATGACGACAAGCCGCGACTGCGGATGGATGGGGGCGGCGGCCGCAGGTCGCGCGGACGCAAGCGGCACAACGGCGACGAGAGCCAGCGACGCGATGGCTGCCAGGGCACGACGGGACGCGTAGGGTTTCACCAGGTGGTACTCCTTCGGTGGGGATCTTTGTCCAGGTAGCGTCGCAACGGACCGGAGAGCGTGCCCGCCCATGGCGTCACTCGCCGTTCTCGCTCGGTGGCCGCCTGACTGGACAGGCAATTGTACGGAGGTTCACGGCGTCCAGAAAAGTCAGGATGAGATAGAACGGCGTCTGTCATGACCTCGGCCGGCGCTATGGGAAAATGAGCCGCCCGGCCCGGGCCCCACGACTTTGACAACGTCTCTCTTCTTGCGATGAGCCCCGACATGTCTGATCAGCCCCCACCCACCTTCGTCCAGTACCTGTTTCTGGCTCTGGATCCCCTCTGGCGCCGTCTGCCGGCCGAAGAGCGACGCTGCGCGACCACGCAGCTGACCACGGTCATCGAGCAGCAGGCCGCCGCCGGCGTCACCACCTACCCCTATGCCACCACGGGGCTCAAGGCCGGCACCGACCTGCTCCTCTGGCGAACCGCGTCTGATTTGGATGAGCTGCAAGCGTCGACCAGTCGCATCCTGCAAACCCGCCTGGGCGCCTATCTGACCATCCCTTACTCCTATATCGGTCTGGTGCGCCCCTCCACGTACGTTCGCCGGCAGCAGCCACAGGAGCAGGCCGCGCTGGAGAAGGAGCGAGGTCGATACCTGGTCATCTATCCCTTCACCAAGACCCACGAGTGGTATCAGCTCAGCCGCGCCTCACGTCAGGGCATCATGAACGAGCACATCAAGCTCGGCCACGAGTTCCCCAACATCCGCCAGGTGCTCGTGCACTCCTTCGGCATGGACGACCAGGAGTTCGTGGTGGCCTACGAGCAGGAGGATCTGCTCGAGTTCCAAACGCTGGTAATGGAGCTCCGCTCCACCGATGGCCGGCCGTACACTCTGCGCGACACGCCTGTCTTCACGGCCGTTCACCGGCCGCTGGGTGAGCTCCTGGAGCTCGTCGCCGGATGACGGAACCGGCGGCCGGGAGCCGGCTGCTGGATGCTCTGCGGCGACGGCGGGTTGACTGTACTCCCGTGTGGTTCATGCGCCAGGCAGGGCGTGCACTCCCTGGGTACCGACGGATCCGAGAGCGCTACCGGCTCCTGGACATCTGTGCCGACGCCGATCTCACCACCCAGGTCACCCTGGAGCCGGTGCACGCCCTCGGCGTGGATGGGGCCATCCTCTTCGCCGATATCACCACGCCCCTGATTGCGGTCGGATTGGAGATCGATATCGTGGAGGGAGTGGGTCCGGTGGTTGAGCGGCCGATTCGCACCTCGGAGGACATCGCCCGAATCCGCGCGCTGGATCCTCAGGCTGATATGCCCGCCCAGCTGCAGGCAATCGGCATGCTGCGAAGTGAGCTGAGCGGCTCAGGAGTCGCTCTCATCGGCTTCGCCGGAGCGCCCTTCACGGTGGCTTCCTACCTGATCGAAGGCCGCGCCACACGCGACTTCCTGAACACCAAACGGTTGATGCACGAGGCGCCCGAGGTTTGGCACCAGCTGCTGGACCGCCTGACCGGGCTGCTGGAGAACTATTTGAAGGCACAGGTCGCTGCTGGTGTTCAGGTGGTGCAGCTCTTCGACAGCTGGGCCGGCGCCCTTGCGCCACGCGATTACCGCCGGTTCGCGCTGCCATACAGCAGGAGGCTGCTCACCTCTCCGGCGCTGGACGACACCCCCACCATTCACTTCAGCACGGGAACAGCCGGGTTCCTGGAGTTGATCCGAGAGGCCGGCGGCACCGCGGTGAGCGTCGACTGGCGCATCTCACTGGATTCCGCCTGGGCTCGGGTTGGCCAGGACGTCGCTCTACAAGGCAATCTGGACCCGCTCGTCCTGCTGGCCCCGTTCCCCACCGTGCGTTCCGAGGCGATGGCCATTCTCGACGCCGCCCGGGGACGGCCCGGGCACATCTTCAACCTCGGCCACGGTGTCCATCCCGCCACGCCGGTGGAAACGCTCCGGCAACTGGTCGATGCAGTGCATGAGCGCCCGCTGCCGGTGGCCGCATGAGCGGCACCTCTGGCTCCTCGGCTGGATCGACTTCCCCGTCCATGGAGAACGAATCGCCGCTGGGCGTACTGCTGATGGCCTACGGAACGCCCGGCTCGCTCGACGAGGTCGAGCCCTATTACACCGACATCCGTCGAGGCCGTCCGCCTCCACCGGAGCTGCTGTCCGAGCTGATCGAGCGCTACCGGCTGGTGGGCGGACGAACCCCGCTGCTGGAGATCTCCCGACGCCAGGCTGACGCCCTCCAGCGACGCCTTGGTCCCGATTTCCGGGTGTTTCTGGGCATGAAGCACTGGCATCCGTACATTCGTGATGCGGTTGCCGACATGCGGGCCGCGAGGGTGTCCCGCGCGGTGGCTATCGTGCTGGCTCCCCATTACTCCCTCGGGAGTGTCGGCGAGTACGCCGACCGTGTGGAACGCGCGAAGGAGGAGCTGAGCTACAGGCTCGACGTCGAAGTGGTTCGCAGCTGGCACCTGAGTCCCCACTATCTGGACGCGGTGCAGCGTCACATCGTCGATGCGCTCGCTCGCCTCGAGCGCCCCGACCTGACAACAATCGTTTTCACGGCCCACAGCCTTCCTGTCCGGGTGGCGGCTACAGGCGACCCATACGAGCCCCAGCTCCTCGAGACCAGCCAGGCCCTGGCGGCTCGTTTGGGCTGGCCGGAGGAGCGCTGGCGCTTCAGCTATCAGAGCGCCGGCCGCACCGCCGATCCCTGGCTGGGCCCGGACATCCTGGAGACCGTCGAGGAGCTGGCCCGACAGGGCGTGAGCGAGATCTTGCTGGCCCCCATCGGGTTTATCGCCGACCACCTGGAGATCTTCTACGACATCGACCATGAGGCCACAGCGGCCGCCGCCGCCCGGGGCATGCGCCTCTCGCGAATCGAGTCGCTGAATGACGACCCGGACCTGATCGAGGCGCTGGCAAAGCTCGCCGAGGCACAGCTGCTGGGCTCGGGCGTCACGACCGGCGCCTAGAGCCTGAACTCGGCGGGTTCCCACGTGCCACGGCCAGGCAGGTGAATGGCCTGCACCTGATGTGCGATGCCGCAGGCAACCAGCCACGCCCGTTTTTCGCCTGGAGGGCATGCATCTTGCTCTTGACTCAGCAGCCTCAACCGGCGTACGACGCAGTGATGGAGGACATCATGCCCGCCAAACAGAGCCAGGGAAAGACCGCGAAGGGGTCCGACATCCCGGCGACCATAATGCGTTCCGATAAGCACGCTCAGGATATCTGGGCCGAAACCCATGACAGCGCCGTCGAGACCTACGGCGAGGGCCGGCGCGCCCACATGGTCGCCTTCGCTTCGCTGAAACACTCCTATGAGAAGCGGGGGGATCGCTGGGTAAAGAAGGACCACAAGGGACCGTCCGATCCGCAGGCCGCGCGAGGCCCGACGACCCGCAAGAAATCCACCGATCCCGATAAGGCGCCGACTGCTCACGGTCGCGTCGCCAAGACGGCCGGCGAGGCGCGGGAGAAGGCGAAGGAAGACAAGCGCGACTACGATCGCGCCCGCCGCGAGCGGCAGCGGAAGGCTTCCTAGCGGGCGGCCTCCTCTGGAAATGGAACGAGGCGGGGCGACTGTGGGCGATCACGAAATCTGCAGAGTTCTGATCACGAATTTTACATAGGTGCCGCGGCAAGGCCGGCATCTCGATTCGTGAAGAGTACCAGGCGTTCCTCTGGAAGGTTGAGGGTGTCCGACACCA